>ENA-ORXM01000399-ORXM01000399.1-marine-metagenome-genome-assembly--contig:-NODE-399-length-79840-cov-36.839537_pt1 | contig 79840 bp, 65 predicted proteins | sample MGYA00237867_ERZ511480 | MGnify/ENA primary metagenome ERZ511480 (study PRJEB26309, sample SAMN06266103) | marine metagenome | isolation source: Algal blade | place: United Kingdom:Sidmouth, United...
CACTTCGCCTGACGATCATCGCACGAGGCGGGGGCACCGGCTACACGGGCGGTGCCATACCGCTGCACGCCGACACCGCTGTCGTGAATCTCGAAAAGCTGACGCGGATAGACGTGATCGAGCAGCGTGAGTTACCCGCGGAGTATGGCCTGCCGGTGCGATGCGTTTCGACCATTGCCGTTGGCGCGGGCGTGGTCACCCGTCGCGTCACTGACGCGGCCGCAGCCGTCGGGCTGTCCTTCGCCGTAGACCCGACCTCGCAGGACGCTTCGACCATTGGTGGCAACATCGCGATGAACGCCGGTGGCAAGAAGGCGGTGCTGTGGGGCACCACGCTCGACAATCTGTTGTCGTGGCGTATGGTCGATGCCCAGGGCCACTGGCTCGAAGTGGAGCGTCTGGCGCACGACCTCGGCAGGATTCACGAGCAGGAGACCGTGCGCTTTCGCATCACCCGCACGGATAGCGTGAGCGGCAACGTGCTGGGTGAACCGCGATTACTCGAAGCGCCGGGATCGTCACTCCGACGGCAAGGCCTCGGCAAGGATGTGACCGACAAGGCACTGGGTGGCCTGCCCGGGGTACAGAAGGAAGGCTGTGACGGCATGATCGTCTCGGCGGTCTTCATCCTGCATCGCATGCCAGCACACGTCCGCACCGTCTGCATGGAATTCTACGGACGCGATGTACGCCAGGCGGTGACGGCGATCACCGAGGTCAAGTCGCGAGTCGATATCACGCCGGGTGTTGCATTGGCGGGGCTCGAACACCTCGACGATCGCTACATAAAGGCCGTCAAGTACTCGCCCAAGGCGTCAAGGGGAACGCTGCCCCGCATGCTGCTGTTAGCAGACCTGGCTGCGGACGACGAAGATCTTGTCGGCCGCACGGCATCGGCACTCGTCGCCATCGTCAATGCACGCGAAGGCGAAGGCTTCGTTGCTGTCAGTGCCGAGGCACGGCAGCGGTTCTGGGCCGCGCGTTCGCGGACGGCGGCGATCGCTGCACACACCAACGCCTTCAAGATCAACGAGGACGTGGTCATCCCGTTACCTCGGCTCGCCGAGTACAGCGAAGGCATCGAACGCCTCAACATAGAGCATTCGCTCGACAACAAGCTCGAGATGCTCGGCGAGTTGTACGCCTTCATGTCGGGGCCGCAGGCGAACCGTGCGGCCGGTATCGACGCTGAAGCGGATGCCGAGGCGAGAGAGGCTGTGCAGATTCGTCTTTTGGCGGGCGTGGACTTGATCGATTCGGTCCGCGTGCACTGGGAGGATGTTCGCCGTCGATTGGGGCTCGACGGTGTGGCAGGCGTCCAGTATCTCTACCACGACCCTTGCCACAGTCCGATGAAGACGCATGCCCCGAAGCGCGTCGCCGAAGCCCTGATGGGTCAGGACGTGGAACTATCCGACCGTTGCTGCGGTGAGTCTGGAACTTTCGCCGTAGCGCGACCGGATATCGCAACACAGGTACGGGTCCGAAAAGCCGAGGAACTGCAACGAAACCTCTTGGCGAGCGGATCCGATGACGGCGCGAATGTCAGAATGCTGACATCGTGTCCGGCCTGCGTGCAGGGGCTTTCGCGCTACAGCGATGAGACGGGCATCGATACCGACTACATCGTGGTCGAACTGGCGAAGGGTCTGTTCGGTGACGACTGGGCAACGTCGTTTGTCGACAAGGTGAATCGTGGCGGGGTCGAGCAGGTGTTGTTGTAAAGGTCGTTCCGGGCGTTGTTGTCCCGGGCGCCCTGGTCTGTGTCGAGGCCTGACCGGACTTGATCGACGTGATCAGGTTCCGGTCGAATTGATCAGGCCCGGTCGAAGATCGAACCGGCCGACGGGCTGTGCAGCTTGTGGTAGAGCTTCCCGGCCGACACGTCGGTCATCGCCGAGAGGTAGTCGGCGATGGCGCGTCGGCCCTGCGTCTGACAGGCGGACTGGACGTCGTGAGGCAGCAGGCGTTCGGGATTGGCGACAAGCACTTCGAACAGCCTGACGATCACGCGCTGTCCCTTGTATTGCAGCATCTGCAACTCCGGTCGCAGGATGACATGCTGCATGACGAAATCCTTGATCAACAGGAGGATGCGGTAGGCGTCGTCCTGCATCGTTGCCTGCAGGTCGAGCAGGGGATGCGAGAAGGTCGATTGTCGACCGGCGTCGATGCTCCGGATCAGGTAGCCGACGAGTCGACTCACGGCATGCTTGCGTGCCTTGGCCGATCCGTCGAACAGTTCTTCATCGTACTTGTCGATGACGTCGCGTACCGGATTGTCGGCCATCTGCCTGATGGGTTCGGACACCCGTGCTTGCCATTCCGCGCGCTCGACCAGCCCCAGGGCAAGTGCGTCTTCAAGATCGTGAACACCGTAGGCGATATCGTCCGCGAGTTCCATGATGCTCGTATCGAAGGGTTTGTAGCGGGTAGTGAGATGTCCCTTGCGGGTCGCGTCCAGCGTCAGGAAGCGTTCACGGTCTGCCGTGTTGAACGGCGCAAGCAACCAGTCGAGGACATCGGCTTCGTCGTCGTACAAGCACTTCGGTGGTGTCCAGTGATCGATATTGAGAGGAACAATCTCAACTCCGCCAGGAGACGACGCACCCTTGTCGTGCGCGCGAGCACCGGCATCTGGCGACGTGTAGCGAGTCGTCTCGGAGCCCGCCCGATCCGGGTAGCGATGAACCTGTGAATACAAGGCGGGATACTTGATGGTGCCGAGCATCGTGCGCCGCGTGAGATCAAGTCCGCAGTCGGCAGAGTATTCTCCGAGGCGCGCCAGTATCCTGAGCGTCTGCCCGTTTGCCTCGAACCCGCCGTGCTCGCGCATCATGGTGTTCATGGCAACTTCGCCACCATGACCGAAGGGTGAATGACCGATATCGTGGGCGAGACAGATGGCTTCGATCAGGCTGAACGACGGTACTCGCTGCCGATCTTCATCATCGAGTGACGAGCGCTCACGCAGCCATTCGCATATGCCAGAGCCGATTTGAGCCACTTCCAGGGAGTGCGTCAGCCGCGTGCGGTAGAAGTCGCTTTCGCCAAGCCCGAGCACCTGGGTCTTCGATTGCAGGCTGCGGAACGAGGCACAATGAATGATGCGTGCGCGATCGCGCTGGAACTGGCTGTCGTCGCTGGTGCCGTTGAAGCCGCGCGCGCCGGTGCCCGCTGACTGCGCCGAGCGTCTCTCGAACCACTCGTCCACTGGTTTCTCCCCTCGCGCCTGCTCGTCAGTGCTGAATGACGGTGCCGGCATTGTGGCATCGAACGGCACAGGCGGACGAACTTGCGAGAGATCCATATGAAGATCGCTGCCATTCGGGTGGACTGTACGGACGATGGAAGGTGCTGCAAGATAAGTATTGTTCCTTTCCGGAAACAGGCCCGAAGGGCGCCGAGGGGCTCTGACCCCGTTAATATCAAGGTGGAAGGCCACTAGCCCTGATCCGATTCAGATCGAGACTCGTAGTCAAAAATACAAGTCAGGCGGAGCGGGTCAGACACGGCGTTGAAACGTGCCGACCTGAATGTTGTGCGCCTGCGGGCTTGTATTGCTTGGCTGTCGCCTTACACTCTCACCATGGAGATTCCGTCTGTATGGATACTCTCGAACCTCAAGAAGGATTTCAATGGCCAGAAAACCGAGAATCCACTTCAGTGGAGCCGTCTATCATGTGGTCCTGCGGGGCCTGGACGGCACAACGATCTTCAAGAACGTCTCTGATCGTCGCGCCTGGGAATCGCTGGTAGAGGAAGGCTGCGAGCGGTTCGGTCACCGCGTTCATGCCTTCTGCTGGATGAAGGACCATGTGCAGATGGCGATACAGGTTGCCGATGCTCCCCTGTCGAAGATCATGCAGAACCTGTCGTTCCGCTATACCCGGCACTTCAACAAGCAGCATGGGACGGAGGGTCCGCTATTCCACGGTCGCTACCGTGCCATTCTGATAGATCCGGATGAGTACCTGAATGACCTGGTTCGCTACATTCACAACAACCCTGTCCGTAACGGGGTAGCCAAGTCGGCCAAGGACTACAAGTGGTCGAGCCACCTGACCTACCTGGGTGACACGACACGCGACTGGGTATCGACCGATACCGTGCTAAGTACCTTCGGCAAGAGCCCGCGAGCAGCGGTGACGGCCTTCGGCAAGTTCGTCGATGCCGGTCGCGACGAGCAGGAGCGCGTCGATCTGATGCGTGGTAGCGATGGCGGCCGACTTCTCGGCAACGCGCGGTTCGCCAAGAAGGCATTGAAGCCACCAAAGGTCGTCGAGAAGCCGATGACGCTGCCACAGCTTGTCCGCCTGGTCTGCAAGGAGGAGGGCGTCAAGGAGGCGGCACTCAAGAACGAGAGTCGGGCGCGGCGTGAAAGCCAGATTCGCCAGATCATCACGTATCTCGCAACCGAGCTGGGCATCGCGAACCTGACAGCATTGGCTGACCGTTTCAATCGTGATCTCACGACGATGAGTCGCAACCAGCGCTATTTTCGTGATCGTCTTGACGATGACACCGAGCTGGCCAAGCGAGTCCGGGCGTTGCGGCGGCAAGTGCTGTCTGCCGCCTGAAATTAGCCGCCCGAGGCTGTCCGCCCGCAGCTGTCAGTCCGTTGGTGACAACCCATGACTGACCGTCCGAGCATGACGATAGAGTGGCTGGATATCGTCGATGCAGCAAACAGGGTGGTCGGACGCGCCCCTCGCGATGTCGTGCATCGCGAGGGGTTGTTGCACCGCTCGGTGCACATGCTCCTGCTCGATAGTCGAGGGCATGTCTTTGTCCAGCGTCGTGCTCCCGACAAGGATACGAACCCTGATCTGTGGGATACGAGTGCGGCCGGCCATGTTGACAGTGGCGAGTGCGCGCGTGACGCTGCCCGACGTGAGCTGCAGGAAGAACTCGGCATCGACGTCGAGCTCGACGACCTGATCTGGACGGGGCAGCTGCCGCCCATGGCGTCGAATGGCCATGAGTTTGTCGAGATCTATCGCGTCGTCAGTGATCAGCCATTGACCTTGCAAGCCAGCGAGATCGCCGACGGAAAGTGGTTGTCGCCGCCGGCGCTGAACAAATGGCTGCAGCACCAGCCAGCCGTCTTCACCGCCATTTTCCACGATGTATGGGCCAGCGCACGGCCAGTCGACTCGGTATAGTCCTTCGTCTTCGGTTCGTCTCGAGCCGACCGAACAATGTCAGCTAACGAGAGGCGGCCGGGGACGATGGCCAAGACCGAATCGAAGGGCACGGCTGGCAGCGACGGCGGTGCCACACTGTTGCGAGTTCCGCCGCGAGCGAGTGCGGTTGTCATCGGTGGTGGCGTCAGTGGTGCAAGCGTGGCCTATCACCTCGCGAGTCTCGGTTGGCAGGACGTCGTCTTGCTCGAACGCAAGCAGTTTGCCTGTGGCACCACCTGGCATGCTGCCGGGCTTATCGGAACCATGCGGGCGAACGAGAGTCACGCGCGGCTGGTCGAATACTCGATGCGGCTTCTCAAGGACATCGAAGAGGAAACCGGGCAGTCAACCGGATTCCGCCAGGTAGGCAGCTTGAGCATCGCGCATTCTGCTGCGCGTTGGGAGGAGCTGAAGCGGGTTGCTTCGATGAACAATGCCTTCGGCGTCACGCGGGTCGATCAGGTCACTCCCGAGGAAATCGGCAAGCTTTTCCCGCTGGTCGATACCGCAGGTCTGCTTGGCGGCACCTTTGTCGAGCACGATGGCAAGGGCAATCCGATCGAAGTGACAATGGCCTATGTCAAGGGCGCGCGACAGCGCGGTGCGCTGTGCCTCGAAGGTGTGACGGTCGACGATGTGGTGATCGAGAACGGCAAGGTCTGTGCGGTAGCCACCGATCAGGGTCGCATCGAGACGGAATTTGTCGTCAATGCCGGCGGCATGTGGGCGCGTGAACTCGGCAAGCGCAACGGCATCAACGTACCGCTGCATGCTTGTGAGCACTACTACGCAGTAACGGAGAAGCATGAGTCGGTCACCCCCGATCTGCCTGTCCTTCGCGATCATGACAAATGTGTCTACATCAAGGAGGACGCCGGCGGACTCCTGGTCGGCGCCTTCGAGAAACGCGCGCGCGCCTGGGGGCAGCAAGGCATACCGGCCGATTTCAGTTTCGACGAGTTGCCCGGGCACATGGAAGAACAGCTGATGCCTGTGCTCGAGGATGCGATGCAGCGTGTGCCAATGCTGGGTGATGTGGGCTGGCGGAGTTTCTTCTGCGGACCGGAATCCTTCACGCCCGATGATGAGTTCCATCTCGGAGAGGCGCCCGGGGTGCGCGGCTACTTTGTTGCCGCCGGTCTGAATTCGGTCGGAATCCAGAGCGCTGGCGGACTCGGCAAGGCCTGTGCCGAGTGGATGCACCACGGCCACGCGCCGCTCGATCTGTGGGGCAACGACGTGCGCCGGAATTATCCTTTCATGGGTACACAGGCGTTCATTGAGGAACGCGTCGAGGAGTCGCTCGGCCTGCTGTACGAAAACCACTTCCCGTACCGTCAATTCGAGACAGGCCGCGGCGTGCGTTTTTCGCCGGTGCACCAGCGTCTGGTCGAACATCGGGCCTGTTTCGGACAGGTGGCCGGTTGGGAACGGCCGAACTGGTTTGCACCGGAGGGCGTCGAGCCGAAATACGAATACAGCTTCGGGCGCCAGAACTGGTTCGGGTATTCGGCGGCAGAGCACATGGCCACTCGCACGGGTGTGACCTTGACCGACCAGTCCAGCTTCTCGAAATATCTTGTCCAGGGGCGCGATGCATTGGCGGCACTGCAACGCATCGCGACGGCCGAGATGGATGTAGAGCCTGGCCGTGTCAGCTACACACACTGGTTGAACGAGCGCGGTGGAATCGAGGCCGATCTGACGGTCACGCGGCTCGACGAACGCCGTTTTCTGGTGGTCAGCGCTGCCGCCACCACCCACAAGGACCTGGACTGGCTGGCCCGGCACATTGACCCCGACAGTGCGTGCACGGTGACCGACGTCACCAGCCAATGGGCGGTCTTCGGCGTCATGGGGCCGAACAGCCGAGACATGCTGGAACCGCTGGTGCGCACCAGCCTCGCGACCGCCGACTTCCCGTTCGGACGGAGCCGGGAGGCGGAGATCGGCTATGCACCGGTGCGGTTGACGCGAGTCACCTATGTGGGCGAACTCGGTTGGGAGGTGTATGTGCCGGTCGACATGGCCATGCCGGTGTTCGACAGATTGCTCGAGGCAGGCGAGGCGCACGGCTTGAAGCTTTCGGGACTGCATGCGCTCGACAGCTGCCGCATCGAGAAGAAGTTCCTGCATTTCGGACACGATGTCGGTAACGAGGACACGCCGCTCGAGGCTGGTTGCGGTTTTGTTTGCGCGATGGACAAGGTGATTCCGTTCATCGGCCACGAGGCCATCGCGAAGCAGAAAGAGACTGGCGCGCATCTCGACAAGCGACTCGTGCAGTTCGTGCTCGATGACGCCGAGCCCTTGTTGTGGCATCACGAGCCGATAGTCCGGAACGACGCTATCGTTGGCTATCTCTCATCGGGTAGTTACGGTCATGCGCTTGGCGCATCGGTCGGGCTTGGCTACGTCAAGAGCGCCGAGGCCATCAACAAGGACTGGCTCGACGCACAAGCCTGGGCGATAGAGATAGCGGGGGACCGCTATGCCGCGAGGGCCAGCCTGCAGGCCGCCTACGATCCGAAAGGTGAGCGCATGCGCGCTTGATGTGCCACCCAGGTTGATGGCCGGGCAGGCCGGTCGGAAAACTCAGTGGCAGGAACACGGCAGACAGAATAGTGCGTGGTCGTCGGTTGGTTCTGACGGGGTCACAGTTCTGTCGACAGGGCAGCGCCGGTTGGTGAGCGGTGTCACATCGTCAATCTGCTTTGGCATGGCATGTGCGTTTCCCTGACGGTCTTTCCTGGACTCGATAGCCGACTAGCATGCACATCGTCGATACCGCGCTCGAGAGCGTCAAGATCCTCGAGCCAAGGGTCTTTGGCGACCAACGAGGGTTCTTCCTCGAGTCCTGGAATCGGGAAGCGTTCGAACGGGTGGGGTTGCCCGGTCATTTCGTCCAGGACAACCATAGTCGCTCGGCTTGCGGGGTACTGCGCGGCTTGCACTATCAGCTGTATCGCCCGCAAGGCAAGCTGGTTCGTGTCACCCAGGGTGCGGTCTTCGATGTCGCAGTCGATCTGCGCGCCGGGTCGCAGGCCTTCGGGTGCTGGACAGGCGCAATCCTCTCGGCCGAGAATCGCCGCCAGCTCTGGGTGCCGCCCGGATTCGCACACGGGTTCCTGGTGCTGACCGAATCGGCGGACTTTCAGTACAAGTGCACCGAGTATTACGCGCCCGAGCACGAGCGGAGTCTCCTCTGGAACGATGCGAGTCTCGCGATCGAGTGGCCGAAATTGCCCATGGGCGAGCCGCTATTGTCGGACAAGGACAAGGTGGCGCCGTGCCTGGCCGATGCCGACGTCTACGCACCCGGATTCGACGTCGACGAGCTCTCCCCGTTGCGCCGTGCCGCCTGATTGCGTGTGCCGATGCGTGCACTGATCACGGGCGGCGCCAACGGCCAGCTTCGGCACGAATTGCTGCAATGCCTGCCCGTCGACTGCACGCTCGTCGGCTGCCTTGCCAATGAACCGCGACTCGATGTGAGCGATGCGGATGCCGTGACTCGTTTTGTCGCGAAACATGCCCCTGACGTGATTCTCAATGCGGCTGCCTATACCGCCGTCGACAGGGCGGAGAGCGAGCCTGCGCGTGCCTATGCCGTCAACGCCGCCGGCGTGTCGAATCTCGCCGATGCGGCCCTTGCCTGCGGGGCACACCTGGTACACGTTTCCACTGATTTCGTGTTTGGTGGTGCTTGCAGCGGTGAGCGACTGCCACTCGGCACCACGTCGACGACGGCACCGCTGGGTATCTACGGCGAAAGCAAGCTTGCTGGCGAAAGTCTGCTCGCGATGCGTCTACCCGAGCAGGGCTGTACGATCAGGACCTCGTGGCTCTATTCCGTGCACGGCGGCAACTTCGTCAAGACCATGCTTCGCCTGATGAACGAACGTGACGAGATAGGTGTCGTCGCTGACCAGATCGGTTCACCCACCTGGGCACGTTCGCTCGCCCGGGCTGTCTGGCGTGCCGCAGAACGCAGGTTAAATGGTGTGCTGCACTGGAGCGATGCCGGCAAGGCAAGCTGGTACGACCTTGCCGTCGCCACCCTCGAGGAAGGGAGAGTCCTGGGTCTCGTGACGGCTGATCCCCGCGTGCGACCGATCAGTTCAGCAGACTATCCGACGCCGGCAGCACGGCCTGCCTACAGCGTGCTCGATACCGTGAGCAGTCGTGAGCGCCTTGGCATGGAGGCCGAACCCTGGCGCAACAACCTGCGTCGCATGCTGGGAGAACTTGTTTGAGGCGCTTGCTCGTTACCGGTGGTGCAGGGTTCATCGGGTCCAACTTCGTGCGCTACTGGATTGCGCAGCATCCCGATGACCGGCTTGTCGTACTGGATGCGCTGACCTATGCCGGTAATCGGGCCAACCTCGCGGACTTGCCCGGGGCGAATCTCCGCCTGGTCGTCGACGACATCAACCATACCGATCGGGTGGTCGAGCTGCTCCGCGAAGAGTCACTCGATACCCTCGTTCACTTCGCTGCCGAGAGTCATGTTGATCGTTCGATCGAAGGCCCGGATGCCTTCGTCGAGGCGAACGTGCTCGGTACCCACAGTCTGTTGAAAGCGGCGCGGCACGTCTGGCAGACAGAGGCGCTGAACCCGGAGCAGCATCGGTTTCACCATGTCTCGACCGACGAAGTCTTCGGCACGTTGGGACCGAGTGATGCACCGTTCACAGAGCGAACGCCCTATGCACCGAACTCGCCTTATGCAGCCAGCAAGGCGGCGTCCGACCATTTCGTGCGAGCCTATTACCACACCTACGGCCTGAAGGTCACCACCAGCAATTGCTCGAACAACTACGGGCCTTACCACTTTCCGGAAAAACTCATTCCGCTCATCATCACCGAGGCATTGCGGGGCAACTTGCTGCCCGTCTACGGTGATGGTCGGAATGTGCGTGACTGGTTGCACGTCGAGGATCACGCCCGCGGGATCGAACAAGTGCTCGATCATGGCCGTGATGGCGCAACCTATAACATCGGCGGGTTCAATGAGTGGAGCAATATCGACATCGTCCAACTGATCTGCTCGCTGCTCGATGCGCGCTTCGCCGCTGACCCATCGCTCGCGGTCCGCTACCCCGAATGCCCGGCAGCGAAACGCGAACCGTGTCGAATCCTGATTGAATTCGTGACCGACAGGGCAGGGCATGACTTCCGCTATGCAATCGATGCCACGAGGGTTCGAGATGAACTCGGCTTTACGCCGGCCCGAACCTTCGAAAAGGGTATCGAAGCGACGCTCGACTGGTACCTGATGAACGAATCGTGGTGGCGCGCCGTACTCGACGGGAGCTACCGATCAGATTCCAACGAACGGTTGCATGATGCGGCCGAAGATGCCCCGGAAGCGCGCCGGTAAGTTGGTAGCAATCAGCGCGATGCAGGGTTCCTCAGCATCCACCACGGGGCGATGCGCACTGGATTCATCGAGGTCGGCGATATCGCCCGAATTGAACCGACCGTAAGCATCGGTGTAAGAACCTCGCACGACATAGGTGAGCTCTCGGTCAGCGTGACCGTGGCTCATCAGCGTTACGCCTGGAGAGAGGTGCAGCAGCTTGAAGGCGCCGTCATGCCGATGCCGTGTGCTCAGGTTGAATTGCCGGATACCCGGTGCGACACGCCGCCACGCCAGATCGTCGAGATTTCGCGGTAGCAGGCGTGCCAATGGTCGAGGAGCATCGTTGCAAGTGAGCGTTCGCTCGCGATCTGCCACCTTGGCGCCCGCCGACGCAGACATTCCCCCCAGCCGCGCCCGTTCCAGAAGCTCGGTTGCCAACCCCGACACGGCAGCTTCTTCCTGCTCGACAAGCAGCGCGCCGCCGACGGCGTCGGCCACTGCCTCGCGTTTCCGACATTTCCGACACACCGTCAGGTGGCAGGCAATCAAAGTCTCCATTGCGGGATCGAGCGACCCGCAGGCATAGTCCTGGAGGGTTTCGTCCGTGAGGTGGTGACTGGGGTTCATGCGTCAGACTTCACGTTCGTCATTCTCGGAACCGGGAAGCGCACCTGCGTCGCTCATGTAGCTTCGTACGGATTGCATGGCCAGCCGGATGCGGGACTTGACCGTGCCGATAGGCAGATCGAGCCAGCGAGCGATGGCCCCGTGAGATTGACCTCGATAGTAGGAAAGATGCATGACCTGTCTCTGTTCCTGCGGCAGGCGCGCCATGGCCGCTTCGAGCAGACTTGCAGATTGGGCATTGCTGACGAATCGCTCCTGTGGGTCGTCTTCGGTGGTTTCCAGGTCGAGCATTTCATCATCGAGTTCCACTTCTATTCGTGAATTGCCTCGCAAATAGTCGATTCGGCGATTGCGCGCGATGGTGAACAGCCAGGTGCTCACCGCCGCTTTGGCAGGGTCGTAGCTTTCCGCTCGACGCCACACGGTCAGCATGATCTCCTGCATCAGTTCCTCGGCCGCATCCTCGTTCATTCCCTTGCCCATCAGAAACGACTTGACGCGCCCGGCGTAGTAACCATAAAGGTCTGCGAATGCCGCTTCGTCTCGATGTTCCCCGATGGCTGCCAGGTTGCGACTCATGCGTTTGCGGAGAACAAGCGCCGGGTCAGGGTCTGACTCCGGACGCGTCTCTGGCGGGCCTGGCACGGTGGTGTTCATCGATGGGTCTTGGAGTGCGCCTACGTGACGAAATCGCATCCGGATCACCGCATGCCGTGTGTGATGACGGGGTCTCGTCTTCAAGCGTCATGGTACCTGCACAAGCAGGATCGAGTAGACTTTGCGGATGCTGGAACTACTGCTGACAGGACCTGTGCGTCTGCGTCCTGCTCGCGCGGGCACGTGTCGGTGAAGGAAGTGCCGCTGCATGTCGCGGTTGTCGGCAGTGGCGCCGCCGGGCTGTCAGCCGCGTGGTTGCTTGCCGGCAACCATCGCGTAACACTGCTCGAAAGAGAAGACCGCCTGGGCGGGCATGCACACACCGCCTGTGACAAGGGTGTGCCGATCGACACGGGCTTCATCGTCTACAACGAGCCGTGTTATCCGAACCTGGTTCGCTGGTTCGACGCGCTCGGCGTGGCGACCGCGCCAAGCGACATGTCATTCGCGGTGTCGCGCGACGCCGGTCGTTTCGAGTATGCCGGTGGACCACCGCTCGGACTCCTTGCCCAGCCAGGCCTGTTGCTACGGCCAAGGTACTGGTCGATGCTCAGAGGCCTGCTCCGGTTCTACCGCGAGGCGCGCGATCGCATTCCCGCCGATTCAGGTATGACCCTCGGTTCGTTTCTGCAACGCGAGAACTATTCACGCGCCTTCATCGACGATCATCTGATGCCCTTCGCATCGGCGGTCTGGTCGAGTCCGTCGTCGAGCATGCTCGACTATCCGGCCGCCGCCTTCATCCGCTTTTGCGACAATCACGGCTTGCTGCAGATCTCGGGACGGCCGCAGTGGCGTACCGTCGAAGGCGGTAGTCGAGCTTATGTCGACGCGGTCGAGCAGGCGATCGGTCCGGCAGCCTGCGTTACCGGGTTCGATGTCTCGAAGATTAGCCGAGGTGGCTCGGCGATCCGTGTCGAAGCGCACGATGGGCGTAACGTCGAGGCTGATCACGTCGTGCTTGCAACACACGCCGACCAGGCCCTCGGCGTACTGGCCGATGTGGACGCGCTCGAGCAAACCCTTCTGTCGCCGTTTCACTACGAGCCGAACGTCGCCGTCCTGCATACCGACATCGGCTACCTGCCCAGGCGGCGCCGGGCCTGGTGCAGCTGGAACTATGTCGAGGCCTCGTCAACATCGTGCGACCCATCATCGCATGCAGGTGGTGGTAGCGCGGCTTCCGGCAGTCGTGGCAAGGCGACCGTCAGTTACTGGATGAACCGCTTGCAGCCGCTCGCAACCGACACAGATTATTTCGTCTCACTCAACCCGGAACCGCTACCTGACGACGAGCATGTGGTGCGAGTCGCCCACTATCAGCATCCGGTCTTCAATGCAGCAACCTATGCGGCCCAGCAAAAGCTCTGGTCGTTGCAGGGACGTCGACGGACGTGGTTCTGCGGGAGCTACTTCGGCGCGGGATTTCACGAGGACGCGGTGCAGGCCGGTCTTGCGGTTGCCGAGCAGCTCGGCGGCAACTCGAGGCCCTGGGAGCTTGCCGATCCGTCAAGTCGGATTGTCGTGCAGAGCCGCGATTCGCTTGCTCGGCCGGTTGCTGCATGAGCGTCGCTTCCGGTCTCTACGTCGGGCAGGTGTTTCATCGGCGAACGCGACCGCGGATACACGCGCTTCGCTATCGTGTGTTCTCGTTGTTGCTCGATCTTGACGAGATCGACGATCTGGTTGCAGCCAGCCCGGTATTCTCGAGAAATCGGTTCAACCTCTTTTCCTTTCACGACAGTGACTTCGGAGAAGCCGGTGGCGAGTCCCTCGGCCAGTGGGTACGCGAGTGTCTCGCGCATGCCGGTATTGATGGCGATCCGCAACGCGTGCTTATCGCTTGCTACCCTCGGGTGCTCGGATTCACCTTCAATCCGTTGAGCCTTTACTACTGCATGGACGCATCCGACGAGGTGTTCGCGGTCGTACATGAAGTGCACAACACGTTTGGTGAGCGTCATGCCTACACATTGCCTGCCAAGGCGGTGTCAGGCTGGATCCACCAGCAAGCAGACAAGGCGCTGTTCGTGTCGCCTTTCAATCCGATGAAAATGCGCTACGAATTTCGTCTCAATACGCCGGGCGAACGACAAGTCGTCGCCATACGCGTTTTCGACGGCGAGCAGCATGTGCTGAGCGCGAGCTATGTCGCCGAGCGGAGGTCCCTCACCAGCAGAGCCCTGCTGTCGCAATTCGTGCGCTTGCCATTGATGACGTTCAAGGTGCTTGCCGGCATTCACTGGGAAGCTCTGAAACTCTGGCTGAAGCGAGTGCCACATTTCACTCACCAGCCGAAGGATACAAGCTGAGAGACCATGTCGGATACTGATGATCGTTCCCGGGCGCCGGCCGCCCCGCTCACCTTTCGCCTGCAACAATTGCTTGGCAGTGTTCTTGGCAAGCGTTTCCACCAGGTGCTTGCCGGTATTCGCGATGGGCAGCTGACTCTTACCTGGCCGGACGGCTCAGCGACTCAGCACGGCGAGCACTCGACCAGCCCCGGGCACAATGCCCACATCGTGTTGAAGAACTTCCGACCCGTGCGGCAGATGATGATGGGCGGAGAAGTCGGTTTTGCGGAGAGTTACCTGCGCGGGGACTGGAGTGCGGACAACCTCACGGACCTCTTCCTGCTGATCATGCGTAATGAGCGAGAGATCGCCGATGCAACTACCGGCAGCTGGTTGGCCAGATCGATCAATACCGTGCGCCATGGCCTGAATCGCAATTCCCAACGCGGTAGCCGTCGCAACATCGCCTTCCACTACGATCTCGGCAACGAGTTCTACAAGCTGTGGCTTGACCCGGCGATGAACTATTCGTCCGCCGTCTTTGTCGATGAGTCGCAACCGCTGGAGGCGGCACAAGACGAGAAGTTGAAGCGCGTTGCCGAGCTGCTATCACCCGAGCCCGGTGCGCGAGTGCTCGAGATCGGCTGTGGTTGGGGGGCGATGGCACAGCACCTCGCGCGTGAGCGCGGGTCGGCGGTACAGGGAATATCGCTGTCGAAGGAGCAATTGGCCTGGGCGCAAGCGCATCATTTCGTGCCGTTATCGGAGCTCGGTGGCGGCAGCACCGAGTTCCTGCATCGAGATTACCGCTTGATGCAAGGTCGGTTCGACCATGTCGTCTCGATCGAGATGTTCGAAGCGGTCGGTGAGCGTTACTGGCAGACCTATTTCGAAAAGCTTGCGGGTCTGCTTTCGCAAGGTGGCAGCGCCGTGCTGCAGGTCATCACGATTCTCGAGGAACGCTTCGATACCTATCGCGCAAGTCCCGATTTCATCCAGCGATACATCTTTCCGGGAGGCATGTTGCCGAGCAAGACGCACCTGAGCGAGCTTGCTTCAGAAGCCGGCTTCGATCTTGTTCGCAGCGACTGGTTCGGCGAAAGCTATGCGCAGACACTCGCGTGCTGGCAGGAGCGATTCGAACAGGCAATCCGCACGGTGGTGGGTCAGGGTTTTGATGAACGTTTCATTCGCATGTGGCGCTACTACCTGTCGTATTGTGAAGCCGGATTCCGATTCGGCAGCACCGATGTCGGCATGCTCAAGCTCGTCCGACGGTGACACTCATGCATCATAATGGCCTCGCACTGACGGCAATCTTTGCACTGACCGGCTGTACCGGCCTGCAGCTCGACGACGTTGCCAGCGACACACCGGCATTCGATTTTCAGGGCTACTTCGAGGGTCATACGCGTGCTTCCGGCTGGTTTGCCGATCGCTTCGGCAAACCGCGCCGCCACTTCTGCGGTGATTTCATTGGCACGATGGACGGTGATGTCTTGTCGCTCGACGAGACACTCTTCTATACCGACAAGGTTGTCGAGAAACGCGTGTGGCGAGTGACTGTCGGGCCAGAGGGTGAATTCAAGGCAAGTTCCGACTCGCTGATGGGTGACGCGCTGGGCCAGATCAGTGGCAACGGGTTGCAGATGCGCTACACCATGGCAATCGGCATGCCCGGCGGCGATGAAGGTACCTTCGACTTCAACGACTTCATGCTGCTGCAGCCGGACGGGAGTGTTCACAACATCACTCAGGTATTGAAATGGGGCGTGCGGCTCGGTGCCGTGTCGACGCAGTATGCCCGGCACGACGGCAGTGAAACCTGTGTGTCGCGCAAGCCTGTCACCCCGTCAGACTGAACCGCGCAAGTTTTCGGCTCCGATACGCGCGGTGTCGAGGCGATCGCCGACCCATTCGCGCAATACGGCGAGGACGAGCTTTCGGGACACGGGAACTTCCAGCCCGAGCGCTGACAATAATGCAGGAGCGTCCCCTGTTGCCAGTGCCTGGCGAGCACCCGGAGGTGCGTGCCGGTCGAGCGCAATCAAGCGATCCAGCGCGGCGAGCGTGTCGGACAGTGGTCGTTCAGCCTGAACGAAGCGCGCCAGTATCTGCGCATCGGTGACCGACAGGCTGGCCGGCGTGTCGGCTCGATCGGCGCAGGCAAGCGGACGGACAAGCCGCCGGCCGACAGGCGATCGTTGCAGTTCCCGGTTCTCGCGATGAATGCTGGCCGCCTTGGCAAGTACCGTACGCGTTCGGGCGGTGTTCGCCTTGAGCACGGCAAGGGAGTGCTGGCCGCTGCGCGGATTCTGCCGATATCCCCGATGGAAAGGCACAAAGTCATTGCTGTTCCAGAACGCGCTCGATACAGCGTTTTCGCCGAAACTTGCACCAATGGCCTCCACCTCATTGGCAAGCGTTCGGCAGGTCTCGTCGAGAAGTCGGCTCGCGATCCCTTGTCGGCGCAGGTCGGGGTGCACCGCGATGCGCAGGACCCGGGCGTAGGTGGCGGCAAGCGCTGCGCCGGAATCGGCGCTCTGTGCCAGTAGCGCGGGCAATAGCCGGTGCGGCGGGCGCCGCCGTCGTGCCAGGACTGCACCCTGCATCTCTGTCGGTATCCCGGGTTCGATGACCACGGCAACGATGCCGACGACGTTGGCCTGGAGGCTCGCGCTCCAGAGTCGCAAGCGAGGTGCGTCGAGCAAGTGTGCAAGATCGATGAGGGTGCTCTGGTAGTGCGTCGTCGACAGCAGTCCGTAAACGGTGTCCAGCAGAGCGTCATCATCGGCCAGGCGGTTCCGGTTGACAGCTTGCACGTCAACCGGGTGTGCAATCGATGCCGAGGTGGCGTTGATCCGCTCTGACGGGTGGAGGGCTTTCGGCGCCACGCGCGAGCCGGCATCAATGCCGATCCGTGCATCTGCAGGGCCTGTCGTGTGTATCGCAAGGACGGTTGCAAAGAACTTCTCGAGCGAATCGTCGTTCCTCCACCGAAAGGGTTCTTTTGGCGAAAATCGTTGCCAGTCCGGAGAAACCTCATCGAGCATCGCCGGCAGTCGCAAGGCGAAGGCACGGCCAGCGCTTTCGTGACCGTCGGTGGTCGTTGCCATGACGATGCGCGGGAAGCGTGCGAGAAGCCGTCGGACGGTCGGCAACGACAGGTTGGCTGCTTCGTCGATGAACAAGAGATCGGCGCTCGAGCGGAGCGCTTCATCTGTCGCAAGAAAGGTCAGGTCAGATGGGCGGTTGCCACTGTCCAGCGCATAGTGGCGCTGCAACGAACCCGCGGCGGATTGCCTTGCCGCCATGAGCGCGAGCGTCATGTCCCGGGTATCGAGACGGTTGTCGAGCCGCGCTGCGAGGCGTCCGAGCAGGGCAGACTTGCCGCGACCGCGTGCGCCCTCGACGACGGCTACCCGGCGGGAACCGCCAAGCACGTAGCGCTGCAAGCTCTCAAGCATTGCATCCTGTTCGCGAATGGCCGCGGTACAGTCGCTGTCGATCGTGTCAGGGTCGTCAGATCGATTTCGTGAAGAGTCGGTGCGTCGTGCCAGAGCGTCCGGGGCTGTCACCTGGGAGACAGGCGGCGCGTCGTCATTGCACAGTCGGACAAGGGCATCGAGAGCGTCGAGGTGCAACGGTTCGCATCGCGTCATGGCAGGGCGGGCCTTGACGAAACAAGTCAACAGCCGTCGCAAGCGGCGGGTGTAACGCGTGGTGTCGGCCGCCGAGATCAGCAATACCATCAGGCCCCCCGTTCTCAGGGTACCTACGTCGGCGGCGAGCAAGGCAGGATCAACCAGGCGTCGTGCATCGTGCAGGCAACGCGACTGCTCCAGCCCGAGCCGTCTCGTTATCCGATCAGCCCGGTCGATTGCCACACCAGGGGGATCGACTTCCTGTTTCGTTGCGTCCAATGGCACGGCGCCGGCGACTACAAAGACCTGTAACGCGCGTTCGTGTTGCCTGGCAGCGCACTTTTGCAGGGCGCTCAAATGCGCAGCCAGTCGTTCGAAAGTTACTCCGTCACTGCTGACCATGGGACAAGACTGACATGCAGGATCGTCATTGGAAGGTGAGTTGTTCGACGTTATACTTCATCTCAAGGCAGCGCTTTGTCGCTGTCGGTTCTACCTCCTCCAAGTGGTATTGCGGCAGGACGCCCTTGTCGGCCAGGGAAGGCCGATCTTTTTCCCGAAGACGACGCTCATGCTGTGACGGTGGCTGAAGACGGCCCCGAGTCGGTCGGCTACTTCTGCGGCGGGGGTTTGACAGGTTGAGTATGCGCCCGTTTCTCCCTGTCAATAATTGATACCAATGGCCAGCATTGCGGTGTTGATGAGCGACACACCCGCCAAGGTCGTGCCCCTTCAAGACGTCGGGCGATTGCAATTGTGGGATCGTCGTCCTAAAATACACCGGGTTTCAGCTGTTTGAAGCGTGGACTCAGTGTCATTCCGAAAGTTTGGAAAGGCTGGACAGTCTGTCGTACTTTTGTGTGCCAACGCCAGTAACATGCAGCGCGATCGAGTTGTAACGAGGCGTTGTTCTGCTTGATGGTTTTTTGACGGTTTTTTTGCCGGGCATTGTCGGCAGCCTGACATCGCCAGGATTTCAGCTAGCATCACGATATCGGTTCGGACGGACTCGACCTGTTCAGGTCCCGAAGGATCGAATACCTGCCGTGCTGCAGGCATTTCATTCATATCACGAGGATCAACACATGATGGTCAAGAAGTATTTTGCACTTACGCTCATCGCAGCAAGCCTTGCAGTAGCAGGTTGCTCGTCCAGCGATGATGACGACGACGGTGGCACCGACACAGTCGGTACCGGCACCAGCACAGCCGGCACCAGCACAGCCGGCACCGGCACCGACACAGCCGGTACCGGCACCGACACAGCGGGCACCGGCACCGACACAGCCGGTACCGGTACCGGCACAGTCGGTACGGATGGCGGCGAGCCGGATGGACCTGTCGAGGACATGTCGACAATGACAGGCACCAGTATTCTCGATCTGGCTCGCGGCACCGAGGATGAAGACGGTGAAGTTGACGTTGCGGGCAATGCGGAACTGACGACGCTTGTCACACTTTTAGGCGAGTACCCCGATCTTCTCAACATCCTTGACGACGAAGATGCAGCGCTGACGGTATTCGCACCGAACAACGCTGCCTTCGAAGCGGCCGGTGAGATTGACGCAGCTGACGTGAAGAACATCCTGCAATACCACGTCGCTACGCAGAGCATCGATGCGACAGTTGGCTCAGCGCTGGCGGAAGCTGGTACGCCGGTTGCCGTTGCCAATGGCGGTACGGTCACCATCACGGCGGCCGAGGGCGGTGAGTTGCAGGTCGTCGACAGTGATGGTAATGCCGTAGCACTCGGCACAGCGATCTCCGCTTCCAACGGCAACGCAAATGTCTACGTGATCGATTCTGTACTCGCAGCCTCTGAGGCGACTACCGGTGGCACCGATGGTGACGGCGGTGATGATAGTGACGGCGGTGACGACGGCGGTGCTGACGGCGGCGCAACGACTGGCGGTGGCGCTGACTTGGCTCCCGCTGGAACGGCAACGAGAGCAATCCAGGACGATGCTGACCTTGGAGAGTTCGAGGCTGTACTCGGCCAGACGAGCCTGGGTCTTTCGCTGCAGAATGCCAATGGCGCAGACAACGATGACTTCGTCGTGTTCGCACCGACCGATGGCAATCTGGGGGACACGAGTGAGGCAGGCCCGTACATGTTGCGACACATCGTCAACAACGGAAACGCGGTTGACGAAGACGGTCTTCTTCAGCCAGGCGCCTACCAGACGACGGGCAACACCGCGTTGACTGTAGGCGGCACCATTGAAGCTCCGACAGTCAATGGCTTGCCGGTCATTGCAGTTGGCGTGAACCTCGCTGGTGGATCGGTCTTCAAGCTCGACGGTGAAACTCAGTAAGATTTGGGAGCGTTTCCGCAGCGCCTTTCGAGAGGAGGGGGTAGCGTGTCAGAGGCCGGTGGATCTTCTTGATCCATCGGCCTTTGTGGTTTTAAGGGCAGGACGACGGGATTAAAGATGACAATGGACGTCAAGCGATCGGGACAGCAGGTGCATCTGGCCGGAAACAGCAATGACCAGAGCGGGCTTGATCTGACGCCCGGTAGAACGCTTTCCTGGACGTTGCTTGTCGTGTTCTGTATCGGATGTTCATCGAATACACCGTCGAGCAGCATCGTCATCGGTGGAAACTGTGGTTTGTCCGACGATCCAGCACTACCCGGAAACTCGACGCTGTACGACCGCTTGTTGATCGGCGACATCGATGGCGACGGCTGTGTCGATGTTGGCGGAGCCGGGCTGTCCTCCCTGGCCGCCGGTATCGATCGGGTGCCATCGCTCGTCGCGCTATTGAATGACGAATCTCAAGAGCTGACGCTATTGGCACCGAGTAACGATGCGTTCGCGGCCTCATCGGTGTTCATCGAGAATATCAACACCAGCGAGGAACTGGCCCAGCTCGAAGCCCGCTTGCGCCAGCACATCATCCTGTCGAACGTCGATGCAACAGCTGCCATGTCGGTGCTGGGATCGCCCTTGCCGACCGCTGCCGGAAACTCCCTGACCCTCTTGCAAGGAGAAGATGGCAGTCTGCAGATCGTCGACGCCGGGGGCAGGGCATTGACGCTTAATGAAGGCCGGGCACAATCGGCGTCCAACGGTACGCTTTATCCGATCGATACGCTGCTGGCGGTTGTGGATGCCGATGACGGCGGCGACCCTGAAGGTGGTGACGAGCCCTTGGTGCCGACAATACCGTCGGATGCGTCGGCAACCGATGTCATCAGAGGAACACCCGAGCTGAGTGAATTCGCCGCGTTTCTCGTCGAGGACTCCTTTGACCTTACCCTCGCTCACCCGATCAACAATCCATTCATCATCATTGCGCCGAGCAACGGCAATCTCCGCATCGGCACATCGAGCGTGCCGCAATACTTGCGGTCGCATATCATCAATCTGCCGAGTTTGAATAACCTGCTCGTTCCGGGTACGTATTCTTCCACGGAAAACACGACGATAACGGTGGACGGTACGGCAACAGAACTGACTATCGACGGTGCACCGCTACGTCTCCTCGCGGGGCCGGGAACGCGCGGTGGCTCGGTCTACTTGCTCGACGGCGAAATACCGGAGCAGCCGTGACACTGACGATCAATGCAGCTTTCGACAGCGGTAACATCGAGTTGCGTGGTCAGTCTCGAGACGAAGTTCGTCTCGCCATTCGACCCGATACGGCGTCAGCGTTTCTACAGTGGTTTCATTTCAGACTCGACGGTGTCCGTGAACGAGCTGTTCAGGTGATCATCGAGAATGCATCGGAAACAACCTATCCGAACGGCTGGGAAGATTATGACGTTGCGACCACGGATGATCTGGGTTCGTGGTATCGCACGCCCGCAAGCTACATCGATGGCAAATTGTCCTGGACCGCTCCTGCCGGCGCTCACTCTCTCTGGTTCGCGTATTTCGCCCCATATTCGATCGAGCGACACGACCGACTGATGGCACGCGTTGCCGGTGAGGACGGGGTTGAGCTGGAACGCCTCGCCACCACGGCGGACGGCCACTCGGTCGATTGTCTGCATCTTGAAGGCCCGCACACTGGCGAGCGTGATGCGGGGTCACGACGCCAGGTCTGGGCCATAGCGCGACAGCATCCGGGCGAATCGATGGCGGAATGGTGGATGGAAGGCTGGCTCGAGCGCTTGCTCGATACGGAAGACGCCACGTCGCGTGCCTTGCGATCGATGGCCGATATTCATGTTGTTCCCAACATGAATCCCGACGGTACGGCGCGTGGTCACCTGCGCACCAATACCTGTGGCTCAAACCTCAATCGCGAGTGGGCCGAACCTTCGATCGAGAAGAGCCCCGAGGTCTATCACGTTCGCCGTCGCATGCACGATACCGGTGTGGATCTGGCGCTGGACGTTCATGGCGATGAAGCCTTGCCTTACAACTTCATTGCCGGTACCGAAGGCGTCCCCGGCTGGAACCAGACCCGTGATGCCGAACTGATTGCCTTCAAGCACACGCTCGCGGCCTTGAATCCCGATTTTCAGACCCGCCGGGGTTATCCTCGGAATCGACCGGGTAACGCGAATCTCGCCTTCGCGAGCAATTACCTGGCCGAGACTTTCGGTTGTCTCGCGATGACGCTGGAGATGCCGTTCAAGGACACGGCCGATACGCCCAGGCCTGCGGTTGGCTGGTCGCCCGAGCGCAGTGCGCGACTCGGTCGCTCGTTCGTGGATGCGGTCTACCTGGCGTTGACGGATCGTCTGCTGCCGCCGCCGCATTGACCGTGCGCGTATCGAGCGCGCTATTGAAACGCCGTCTCGAAGAAGCTTCGCAATTTCCGGGAGTGCAGCCGTTCGGGCTGCATCTCGCTCATCTTGTGAAGCGCCAGCATGCCGATCTCGAGATGCTGGGCGACCTGTTCCTGATAAAATTTCGATGCCATGCCAGGGAGTTTCAGCTCGCCTTGCAAGGGCTTGTCCGAAACGCATAGCAAGGTGCCGTAGGGGACCCGCAGGCGGAAGCCGTTCGCCGCGATCGTCGCCGACTCCATGTCCAGTGCGATGGCGCGTGATTGCGACAGTCGGCGGACCGGTTCGCGTTGATCCTGCAGTTCCCAGTTCCGGTTGTCGATCGAAGCGACGGTGCCGGTTCGCATGATGCGCTTCAACTCGTAGCCGTCGAGACCGGTGACGTCGGCAACCGCGGCTTCGAGCGCCTGTTGCACCTCGGCGAGAGCCGGGATCGGCACCCAGACCGGTATATCGTTGTCCAGGACCTTGTCTTCGCGAACATAGGCGTGTGCCAGTACGTAGTCGCCGAGTGCCTGCGTCGTGCGCAGCCCGGCACAATGTCCGAGCATCAGCCAGGCGTGTGGCCTGAGTACGGCAACGTGATCGGTGATGGTCTTTGCGTTGGAGGGGCCGACGCCGATGTTGATAAGGGTTATTCCCTTGCCGTTCTTCGACGTCAGGTGATAGGCCGGCATCTGCGGCGAGCGCAACGGCCGGGTTCCGGATACCGGTTCCGTCTCGCCACGGGGAGTGATGACATTTCCCGGTTCGACGAACGACAGGTAATCGGTATCGCCGGTGGCCATTCGTTCGCGTGCCAGACGACAGAATTCGTCGATGTAGAACGCATAGTTCGTGAACAGCACGTAGTTCTGGAAGTGCTCGGGCGCCGTGCCCGAATAGTGCACGAGACGGTGCAGTGAGTAGTCGACACGCTGCGCCGGAAACGGCGCAAGGGGTCGCGGCATGCCGGGAACACTCTCGTGTGTTCCGTTGACGATGTAGTCATTGACGTGAGCGATATCGGGTACGTCGAAGGCATCGCGAAGTGACACGGTCAGGCTCTCGGGGCGTTTGACGGCAACCGGTGAGCCTGCCTCGAGTGCGAAGTGCAGTGGAATCTGCACGTTCGATTCAGCGACTTCGACGCTCGACCCGTGGTTTTCTATCAGCAGTTCGAGCTGGTGTATCAGGTACCCGCGGTACAGCGCCGGTTGCGTGATCGTGGTGCTGTAGAGCCCGGGTTCGTCGACATGCCCGTACGACAGCCGCGAATCGACCCGGTCAAACGTGTCGTTGCGGAAGCGAATCTCGGGATAGAAGGCGCGGCAGCGGGCACCTTCGAAATTGCCTTCCAGGTATTGCGCGAAAGCGTCGCGGAGAAAGTGCGTGTTCTTGTCGTAGATCTCGATCAGGCGATCGACGGCTGCTGCCGGATCGTCGAAGGAGCGGGCCTCGCTCTGCGGAGGCGTCCGAGGCGTCGGAGAACTGTCCTGCATGCACGTTACCATCGTTGGCGTGGCGCAGGTTAGCATAGCTCCTCGGTCCATTCGGGAGTCCTGTTCGAGGGTTTGGTCTTGCTCGGCGGTGAGGAACTCGCGCTCGTGGCGACGATAGGACAGGTAGCCAAGCGACGCCACTGCAGCGATGCCGTAGAACAGCGTCAGAAGGGCCTCCGTAGAGACTTCAAGTAGTGGCAGCACACAGCCCAGTGGCAGAAAGATCATGGCGATCCAGAGTTGCGAGACCTGGCTCTTCATGATGAGGTAGTGTGATGACGATGGGCTGGAACCGTGACTGCTTGGGTGCTTTGCGATATCGAAAAAGCGCTTGTTGAACGCCATCCTGAACAGTGATGAACAGAAAGTGACGCCAAGGAGGAGGACAAGGGTCGTCGACAGGGAGGACTCGTCGTCGACGAACATGCGAAGCAGCCAGGAAAGCGCATAGAGAAGCACACTCGTGCGGTAAACGGTGTCGACCGCCGTGCGATCGATCCGGTTTCGCACGAACAGGAACACGAGCGCGAACAACACGGCGAGCACGACGACGATCAGTCCCAGGCGAGAGTGATCCTCGGCAACCAGCAGGAACAGCGACAGGGTCCAGAAGTGACTTTCGAGGTACAGGAACGGCCCGTCGAGTATGAAGATGCCCGCCGAGCCGCGCCTGTCGCGAAACAGGATGCCCTGCCGCAGACTGATGGGCGGTGATTCGTTCAGTGGGGCCATGCCTGCATCACGGCCCAGCCAGGCTGTCGCGATCGCACTACTCGACGCTGACAGGGCGAGGATCCAGACGATCTTGTCGGCATCGATAAGCAGGCCTCCCGCCAATATGCCTATTTTCAGGAACACGGCAACGATGATCTGCAGATTGCCGTACCGACGACCCGAATCGTGCTCCTCGCTGGCGGCCGCAAACAGCGCGCGTTGCGTAGTCCAGTAGAAAGCGTTGTACAAGCCATTGGCGAGTCCGATCAGGGACGCCATCAAGGTGAGACCGCCGCTGGTTGCGAGGCCGCTCGCGCAGGCCGTCAGGTCGGCTGTATCTGTCAGCGCGCAATGATTGTTCGACATGACCCAAGCGGCCGCCGCGACCAGCACGATCAGCAGAATCTCGGCACCGAAGCTTGCGCCGATCAAACGCCGGAGAGGCGTTCCGCAAGCCATGCGCTGCCACGGACCGAGCGCCAAGGTGAAGGCCAGTCCGGAAAATCCGACCAGCAGACAGAGACCGGCTATCCCGAGACCCAGTTCCCAGAGGTAGACCGGCACAAAGAACGGCAGGAGCCCGATCAGGAGCGAATGGGTGCCGAGATAGCGATGGAGCAGCCGCCCCTGCGGATGCCTCTGCAGGCGTGCCTGCCCACGGCCTTGGCTGGCGCCGCCTGGAGGAGGGGCCAACGGCGTCTCAGAAAGTATCGGAGTCGGCGACCGGCAGGGCGTCCATCTCGTCGTGAAAAGCATGCAGGTCGTCGGCCTTCCCATAGCGCGGATAGGCGTGCATGCGCGTGTAGGGCCGGGAATTCACTTCGAGGAAGATGCAGCGTTGCTCGCGATAGTCGATCTCGATGCCCTGCTCGAAGATGACGTCGATGCCGAACAGCCGTGCATCGAAGGCATGGACGACCCGCAGGAACAGCTCGCGATTGACGACGGGTATCGTACGGCGGTCGATCGTCTCGACGATACCCCCGGGTGCCAGGGCAACCCGGTGAAAGAGGGTGACGCGTTCGCCGGGAGCGGGTATCGAATCGAGCGTCAAACCGCGTCCGGCAAGGTGGTCGATGGTCTGTTGCTCTTTGCCGATCGGGTGCATCGTCGGGTAGAGCTTGAGGGTCTCGCGGGTGGCGTTCTCGGCATCGATGAGGTCGCGGAGGCTGTGTTCGCCATCACCGTCCACGAACGGTGCGTAGCGCCGGATCACGGACACGAGCTCATCGGTGGTTGCCAGGACACGATAGTTGGCGCCTTCGAGGTACTGCTCCACCACGCTGGTCGGCCACCACGCCTTGACGCCGAAAGCCGCCTTGTCGAGCTCGCGCATGTTGTTGATGGGAAAATGACTTCCGCGCGAGAAGCCGCCGACGTTCGGTTTCACGCACAGCGGAAAGCCGTGCTCTTTTGCAAACCGCCGGGCATCGAGCGGATTGAGGAAGATGCGACCCTTGGCGTGCGGAATATCATGCACGGCAAACATCTCGCGCGCCTGCCGCTTCGAGCGACTCTGCTTGCGCACCTCCAGCGAGTTGTAATTGCTGCATCCAGCCATGAACCGGCGGCTGATCCACCGGTAGAGCAGCGCCTTGGGGCTCTTCACGAGTCGGCGGAGCGGGTGGTCTCGAAGCGCGTTCCGGTGGTCATGTCCCGTCTGCTCATGCCGCGATAGCGTCCGTACAGCATCATGCGCGTGAAGATGGCCCGCTCGCGGGCAACCGGCTGGATCAGGCGAGTGGACTGTGCCAGCGCCATCATGGCTTGACGGATGAATCGCCACCGTTGCCACTGGGTGTAGCGCTCGTCGAGAAGGTTGATGGGCATGGGCAGGAACAGGTTGATCTCGATGACCTTGAACTGACCGGCCAGCAGCGCCTGTCGTGAATCGGCCCGGACGCTCATGCGACTGATGCCGAAACGCCCGATCTGGCCAAGAAATCCTGCCAGCTGCTGACGCTCGTCTTCACTGAATTCCGGGGTGATCTCGATGTAGCGGGTGTGGCGGTTGTACTTGCTGTTGATCGGAAACTGTTCGGAATCGTTGACCGCTTCTGTCACCGTGAGCACATCGTGCATCCCGTCCGAGCGATCAGCATCGATGCCGAATATCTCGAATTCGAGTGCGCCCGGCGCCGCTTCCTGCAGTAGGTAGCGTTTCGGTTCGTCTGCGAGCGTCGCGCGAATACGCGCCAGATCGTCGGGTGTGTCGGCACGGTGGATACCGTGCGCGTTCTGGCCCCACTCGGGCTTCAGGAACACTGGATAGCTTGCGGGTTCGAGTTCGTCGGAATCGAGCTGCTGGGGCAGGCGCCAGCGGGCCGGGATCAGCTGATCGATGGAGAGCTTCGAGAAAATGCCATCCGCATCGGAGAAGTAGCGCGCGTTCAACTGAAAATAGCGCCAGGGAGCCGTCCCGATCCGCACGCAGCAGACGATATACGTCAGAACCATGACTACGGTGATATGCATGACGTCCCTGCGAGGTTCCTCGTCGAATGTGCGTACGGCGGCGAACGCACACCCTTGATACACCAGTGAATATTACCGTGTGATTCTAGCAATCGCGTCTCTGTATCGCTGTATGCAGTCTTGCGATGTCGTAAATATGTGCATTTCGAGCACTGTTTGGCAGGGAGGTTCCCCACGCATGATGGAATCACTGCAAGGTCGCTTCATGGCTTGCGATCGGGCTCGCGAATCACGAGTTTGCCGTTGCGCTGGGAAAGATCGAAGTCGCGAAGAAAACTCATGCCGAGCAAGGCCGTATTGCCCGTCATTCCAGCCGTGATCGTCGCGACGACATCGTATCGGACGAGGGGGCCTATGCGCAGCGTGTCGATGGTCGCACGCCACGCCTCGGTCGTGCCTGCTGCCGTCTCGACCTGGCCGGGCCGTCCCTTCGCGAGCCCGAGCTCGCGGGCCAGCTGCTCCGGAAAGGCGACCGAGCTTGCACCGGTATCGACCAGCATCTCCACGCCGCGGCCGTTGACCTCGCCGACGACAACATAGTGCCCCCGCCGGTCCGCGCTCAGTTCGAGTCCGAAGGCCTGGTCGTCGCTTCCCTCGACAATGCGCGGCGCGCGTGCCGCCTCGCGTGCCGAGGTCCAGCGATCGGCCAGGAAACCTGCACCGACAAGCACGAATCCCCAGAGCAGGATGGCGGTCATGCAGCGAGCAGCCACCTTGGCGCCGTCGCGCGGCATGGGGGCTCGTTCGTCGTCTGGCGAGCGGCGCGGATCGTTCACGATCGATTCGTGTCGGTCGTCACTTGTCTTGTCTCCGTCATGCCCCATTCTTCGCTATAATCGACGGTTTTACGTCGGCCGGCACTCCCACGCCGGGCCGTGACACTTTGGTGCGTCATTTCAGGCGAGGTTCCCGTAACCTTCGGTGGCGATGGGCGTGAGTGAGTGTCGTTCCGACGTGGCGCACGTTTTAAAAACCTGTTTTTACCTTGATGCTATTCCGTCGACTGTTGCAGTCGACAGTGATCTTGTCGCCTGGTCCCTGAGGCCCCGGCGTTCTTCCCCGACCGCGAGACCCCCATGACCGACCTCTCCAACTACCGCAACATCGGTATCTTTGCCCACGTGGACGCCGGCAAGACGACGACGACCGAGCGGATCCTCAAGCTCACCGGCAAGATTCACAAGACCGGCGAAGTTCACGATGGAGAGGCCACCACGGACTTCATGGAGCAAGAGCAGGAGCGGGGCATCACCATCCAGTCTGCGGCCACGAGTTGCGAGTGGGACAACCATCGACTGAACATCATCGACACTCCCGGGCACGTGGATTTCACCATCGAAGTCTATCGCTCGCTCAAGGTACTTGACGGTGGGGTTGGCGTGTTCTGTGGCTCGGGCGGCGTCGAGCCGCAGTCAGAGACCAACTGGCGCTATGCCAACGAGTCCGAAGTAGCGCGCGTCATCTTCGTCAACAAGCTCGATCGCATGGGCGCTGACTACTACCGCGTCGTCAAGCAGATCAAGGACGTGCTTGCTGCGCGGCCGATCGTGATGGTGTTGCCGATCGGCACCGAAGACGCTTTCAAGGGCGTGGTCGACCTGCTGACCGAAAAGGCCTGGATCTGGGACGAATCCGGTAATCCGGAAGCCTACGAAATCACGGATGTACCCGAGGACATGAAAGACGATGTTGCCCAGTGGCGCGAAGAACTCGTCGAGATGGCTCTCGAGATGGACGATGTGGCCATGGAGAAGTACTTCGAGGGCGAAGTGCCCGATATCGATACCTTGAAGGCGTGCATTCGCAAGGGCACGATCGCGCTCGAGTGGTTCCCGACGTACTGTGGCTCGGCCTTCAAGAACAAGGGCATTCAGCCGGTACTCAACGGTGTCGTCGACTTTCTGCCTGATCCGACCCAGGTGCAGCCGCAGCCCGAGGTCGATCTCGAGGGCACCGAGACCGGTGAATTAGCCATCGTCGATCCGTCGAAGCCGTTGCGAGCTCTGGCCTTCAAGATCATGGACGACCGCTACGGCGCGCTGACGTTCATCCGCATCTACTCGGGCAAGATCGCCAAGGGCGACACCGTGCTGAACACTTTCACCGGCAAGAACGAGCGAATCGGTCGTATCGTCGAGATGAACGCTGACGACCGTATCGAACTCGACCACGCCCAGGCGGGCGACATCGTCGCCGTGCTCGGCATGAAGAATGTCCAGACCGGTCACACCCTTGCCGACCCGAAGCACCCGGCAACGCTCGAACCGATGGTCTTTCCCGATCCTGTCATCTCGATCGCGGTCTCGCCGAAAGACAAGGCCGGTAACGAGAAGATGGGTGTTGCCATCGGCAAGATGGTCGCCGAGGATCCGTCGTTCCGTGTCATGACCGATGAGGAATCGGGTGAAACCATCCTGATGGGCATGGGCGAGCTGCATCTGGACATCAAGATCGATATCCTGAAGCGTACTCACGGCATCGAGGTCGAGGTCGGCAAGCCGCAGGTTGCCTATCGCGAAACGATCACGCAGCCGATCGAGGATACGTACACGCACAAGAAACAGTCGGGTGGATCGGGGCAGTACGGTCGTATCGACTACACCATCGAGCCGGCCGATCCGGGCACCGGCTTCGAATTCGAGTCGAAGGTCACCGGCGGCAATGTGCCGCGCGAGTATTGGCCGGCGGTAGAGAAAGGCTTCAAGCAGAGCATGCATACCGGCGTGCTTGCGGGTTACCCCCTGCTCGATTTCCGCGTCATCCTGAATGACGGTGCCTTCCACGCCGTGGATTCGTCGGCACTTGCCTTCGAGATCGCTGCCAAGGCCGCGTATCGGCAATCGATTCCGAAAGCGGGTCCGCAGATCATCGAGCCGATCATGAAGGTAGACGTGTTCACGCCCGAAGATCATGTCGGTGACGTGATCGGCGACCTGAACCGTCGTCGCGGCATGATCAAGAGCCAGGAGCCGGGGCCGACCGGCGTCCGCATCAAGGCTGATGTGCCGCTGTCGGAGATGTTCGGCTACATCGGCGACCTGCGCACCATGACGTCAGGTCGCGGCCAGTTCTCGATGGAGTTCAGTCACTATCTGCCGTGTCCGAAGAACGTGGCCGAGGTGGTCATCAAGGAAGCGGAAGAGCGCAAGAAGGCCGGCTGAGTCCGGTCTGTTTGCACGGGCGACACCCGGTCATGCGGGTGTTTCGTCCGCGCCGGGCGACTCGCGCTGGGTCGCCACGATGGGCCGTGTTGTAACGGAGATCCGGTGTGGTCAAGCGAGCCGACGTTGTCACTCTCGAAGGAACACGAGCCGAGGTTTGCCTGACTGCTGAGGAACGACGGGCGTCGCTCGAGCGTTTCGGCCGAACGGGGGAGGGTTTCGCCGTTCGGCGACTGCGGACCCGCGATTGTCCAAACTGGCGAGCCTTGATGCTCGCCACGTTCTCATCGGAACCGACCGCGTTTCTGAGCACGCTCTCCGAGCGTGAACCCTTGCCGTTGAGCTGGTGGGAAGATCGGTTGACCGGGCGGGATGGCGAGGCCTCTCTCGTCATGGGCGCCTGGCACGAAGGCGCGCTGGTCGGCGTTGTCGGCGCCCTGCCTGGTGATCGTGAGCGAACCCGTCACAAGGCCACGGTATTCGGCATGGCGGTTGACGCTGCATTCAGGAATCTGGGCGTCGGCCGTCTGCTGATGACGCGTCTTCTCACCGAGCTGCACCAGACTACTTCTGTGCGCGCCGTCAGTCTCACGGTCACGGAAGGCAACAAAGCTGCCACGCGCCTGTATCGCTCACTCGGTTTCACGCCCTATGGTCTCGAGCCCATGGCAATGCGCATCGGCCGCGAGGATATCGCCAAGGTGCATCTCTGGAAGCGTCTCCCGGAATAGCGATCGATGGGATCTGAGCCAGGTATTTGCAAACCGTGGCTGCGACCATCGAACCGCCGCCTGATACGCTTGCGAGGATGCTCGCGGGCAGGGTTCCTTTTCCTGTCGATGCTCTGCCTGCCGGCAACGTTCGCCGCTGACGTGTGGGCAGTGCCCTACAGCGTGACCGATGCACGCGGTGTGGAAGTCCGCTTCGATGCAGTGCCGGCCCGGGTAATCAGCCTGCTGCCGTCATTGACCGAGACCATCTGTTCATTGGATGCCTGCGATCGCTTGATTGGTGTCGATCGCTTTTCCGACTGGCCAAAGCAGGTCCGATCATTGCCCGTGCTTGGTGGTCTTGGAGACATTCAGGTCGAACGCGTGTATGCGCTCGAACCGGATGTGGTGTTTGCGGCCGAGTCCGCGCGCGTGGTCGACCGCCTGGAATCGCTCGGTCTGCAGGTGATCGCCATCGAGCCCCGCTCGCTCGCTGATTCTCGACAGGCCATCGAGCTGATTGCCGAGGTTCTGGGCCGTCCCGAGGCGGCGGCATTGTTGCTGACGGGCATCGATGAACAGCAACGCCAGGCCGCCGCGCGCGTCACCGGGACATGGCAGGGCGCATCGGTCTATTTCGAGATCTCTGCGGCGCCTTATGCCGCCGGTGAGTCCTCGTTCATTGGCGAACTGCTGGCGAGCATCGGACTTGCGAACGTCGTACCGGCATCGCTCGGCCCGTTTCCCAAGCTGAATCCCGAGTTCGTCGTCAGAGCCGATCCGGACCTCATCATGGGTTCTCGCCAGGGTGTCGACGGCATGCGTGATCGTCCGGGCTGGCGCGCTCTGCGCGCGTTGCAGGGAGGACGGTTCTGTGGCTTCGACAAGGCCCGCTACGACGTGCTGGTGCGTCCTGGCCCACGGCTCGGTGAAGCGGCTGGCTATCTGGCCGATTGTGTTGCCGGGCTGCCGCCGCCGAGCGGCGAGTGACTACCAGAGCCTTTGCGTGGCTGATCGGTTGCGCCAGTGTGCTCGCAATGCTTGCCGGTCTTTCGGCGGGTAGCGAAGGGTGGTCGCTGGCCTGGGACAGTGAAGCGGAACTGATTCGTGCCATCCGTGCTCCCCGTTCGCTCAGTGCCTGGATGGCGGGCGCGTTGCTCGGCATGGCGGGCGCTCTGGCACAAGGCCTGTTTCGCAATCCTCTGGCTGACCCTTACTTGCTCGGTAGCGCCGCAGGAGCGGGGTTGGGGGTTGTCATGGTGCATTTCGTGGCAAGTATCGGTGTTGCCGGCGGCGCATTCGGCGGCCTCTCCTGGCTTGCACAATTAAGCCTGACCGGCGCTGCTTTCATCGGCGCATTGCTCGGTGTCATGTTGACACTGTTGCTGGCAGGGGGCGCGGCGCGACCGCTGGTCCTGCTGCTGGGAGGCGTGGTCGTGGGTGTATTACTGGGCGCCATCGCCGATCTTCTGATGTTGTTGGCACCCGAGGCATTGCGTGGCAAGCAAGTCTTCCTGCTCGGCACCACCGGACTTCTCGGTTGGCGAAGCGTCATCGTGCTCACGGCCGGATTGTTCATCGCGTTGCCGATAGCCATACGTTTTGCCGGCGTTCTCGACGCTCTCGTGCTCGGCGAATCGAGCGCGGCAAGCCTCGGTCTCGACCTGCCGCGGCTGCGTCTGATCCTGGTCGTGCTGATGGCCTTCTGTACGGGCACCGCCGTTTCACAGGCGGGCTTGATCGCATTTGTCGGATTGGTCGCGCCGCATCTGGTTCGAAGACTCGCAAGCGTTACCCACGGGCCGCTGCTGTTTCTCTCCGCACTGACCGGTGGGGTCTTGCTGCTGGTTGCCGATGTGGCCGCGCGCAGCGTCATCGCGCCCGGTGAATTGCCGGTCGGTGTGCTGACGGCCGTGGTTGGCGGGATCTATCTGATGGTATTGCTGCGTCGTGGTGCGGTGCGCGGTCATGTCTGACGCGCCGTCCGCTTCAGGCGCAGACCGGAGCCTCGCCGCAATTCCCTGTCTTCGCGCGGAAAACCTGCTGCTGAAACTGGGCGGGCGAACGGTTGTAAACACCGTTTCGGCAACACTCTCGGGCGGCGCCTGGGTGGCGATCGTCGGTCCTAACGGCGCCGGCAAGAGCAGCCTTCTTTCGATGCTTGCCGGACTTCGCTCACCGGACTCAGGCCAGGTGACGCTGCAGCGTCGCACTCTCACGGACTGGCCGACGCAGGAACGCGCTCGGCGAATCGCCTGGCTCGCACAACAGGGCGAGGCGGAAGGCGAGATACCGGTGCGCGATCTGGTGCGTCTGGGGCGGTTGCCTCACCACGGGCTTTTCGGTGTGCCGGGCATCGCCGACGAACGCATCGTGACGGCGGCAATGGCCGAGATGGAGTGCGATGCATTCGCTCTGCGTCGCCTCGGAACGCTGTCCGGTGGGGAGCGACAACGCGTTCTGCTGGCACGTGCCCTGGCGGTCGAGTCGACTATCCTGTTGCTCGACGAGCCGACGGCGCACCTCGATGCGCCGCATCAGCGTGCGCTCATTCGAAGCGTGATAGCGCGTGCACGTGCCGGTCGAGCAGTCGCGGTCGTGCTCCACGATCTGACCCTTGCCCTCGCGGCCGATCGCGTCTGGCTGATGGACGGTGGTCGTTTGCTGATCGATGCCCGACCTGACGATCCGGCACTGCACGCGGCCCTGGTCGATGTGTTCGAGCAGTCGATCGTCATCGAGCGGCTCGAACGCGACGGCCGGGTCTGTCATGTTGTACGACCGCTTGTCTGAGATTGACGAGCCCCTAGATCCGGTCAGGAGTCAGCGTGCCTTGCCCGCTCGTGCGGCGCCGACCGACTCTCGGTGGGCGCCGTAGAGCACGATCTTGTGCTCGTGCAGTTCGTAGCCGAGCTCCTCGGCGATCTCGTTCAGTCGTTTCTCGATGACTTCGTCCTTGAATTCGGCTACCACGCCGGATTTCACACACACGATATGATCATGGTTGTCGCCGGTGTCGAGTTCGAACACCGCCTGTCCACCGTCGAAGTGATGGCGGGTGACTAGGCCCGCCGACTCGAACTGTGTCAGCACCCGGTACACCGTGGCGAGCCCGACGTCGCTGCCGTTGTCGATCAGTGCCCGATAGACGTCTTCTGCGCTCAGATGGTGCGGGTCGGCACGCTCGAGTATTTCGAGAATGCTCTGCCGGGGCAAGGTCAGCTTGAGCCCGGCACTCTTGAGATCCTGCCGGGTCGATCCGGGTTCGATCGTTGTCAATCTGGCCATTGTTCGTCGCCCGTCGTCACGTCATCGGAGTATACCGTATGCCCTTACATTCACCGGGGACATCGCCGCTATCCCTTGTGCCAAGCCAGTCACGCATCTGCTCGGCGAGCCAGTGGGCCACGACATCGATGCGCACGACCTCGCGAAATGACGGATGCATCAGCAGCCAGAGTTCGCGCGACGGTGTCGGCACGTCGGATTCGAGCCGCTCAAGCTCCGGGTAACCGCGCGCCAGAGCATCGGCGATCAGGGATTTCCCGTTGCCGCTGAGTACGCATTGCAGCAGCGTTTCGCCATCGTTTACCCGCGTTCGAGCGGTCTTCCCCTCCGCGGTGATCCTGTCGGCAAGCCAGTCGGCCTGCGGGCGACTGATCGTGGATCGTGGCTGGCCGTAGGCAATCCAGTCGATCGGCTTGTTCGTGCTCGACAGGTCGCGGTGGCAATACAGGCCATAGGTCATGACACCGAGCTTGCGCGTGATGGCGTCGACGTCCGAGTTCGGGCGAGCGCCCCGAATGGCGATGTCGGCATCGCGGCGACGCGTGATGCTCGACAGGGCCGAGTCAACCAGCAGTTCAACGTCCAGCCCGGGGTGCAAGCTGAGCAGGCCGTTCAATCGTGGCACGATCACGCGGTTCGCGATCATCGGCACGGCGGTGACCTTGACGATCCCTTCGATGCGCCGGTTGGCGCCGGATGCTTCTTCATGCAAGGCAGTGAACTCGCCGTCGATGGCCAGCAGGCGACGGAACACGGTCGCGCCTTCGCGGGTCGGGATGGCACGGCCGCGGGCTCGATCGAACAGGCGCGTATCGAGCGCGCACTCGACCTGGGATACCCGGCGCGTAACGGTCGTGTTGTCGACTCCAAGCAATCGCGCGGCCGCCGCGATGCTGCCCTGGCGGTAGAGCGCGAGCACGAAGTGAAAGTCATCCCAATGGTGCTCGCTCATCCGATCATTCTGCCGGATTCGAGATCGTCGCTGGGTGGTGGCATGCTGCAAGAATGCAGTCTGAGCCTGCCTGTGTGCGGCGCGTTGTCGTCGTAATCTGTTCTTGGTCAAAATGCAACGGATGCACGCCTCGCTTTTGTCGAGCGGACATCGCCAGAACGACAGAAACGACAGACAGGAGGTTTCGTGATGTGCAGATACATCGAGATCGGCAGCCTGCGCGAACACGTCGAGATCATCGAGGCGCCGACGCCAGATCCACGCGGCCGTGTCGGACGAATCAGGCATGCAAATGGCGAAAACGTGGCGATCGATCATGCCACCCTGTCACGACTGGTCGAGCGCGCGCGACGGGCTTCGGATAGTGGTGAGGACAGCGTCAAACAGGTATCTGCCGACAACGCCGTGCTTCGCGCCTGAGGCCACGTCGGCATCGTGGCGGTGCGCCACTAGCCTGCCTTCAGTTCGCCCGTGCGGATCTGCTCCTCTTCGATGCTCTCGAAAAGCGCTCGAAAATTCCCCTCGCCGAAGCCTTCGTCGCCCTTGCGCTGAATGAACTCGAAGAAGATCGGGCCGATCACGGTCTTTGAGAAGATCTGCAGGAGAATTCGCGTCGTGCCACCGTCGACGACACCTTCGCCATCGATCAGGATGCCGTGTCGGCGGAGTCGATCAAGCGGCTCTTCGTGGTTCGTCACGCGTTCGCCGGAGCGCTGGTAGTAGGTTTCCGGCGGGCCCGGCATGAACGCCAGGCCGTTTTCCGCGAGACGATCGGTCGCATCATAGAGTTGCTCCGTTCCCACCGCGATGTGCTGGATGCCCTCGCCCTTGTACTTTCGCAGATAGGTCTCGATCTGGCTGTGATCGTCGGTCGATTCATTCAGCGGGATACGGATCTTTCCACAGGGAGAGGTAATGGCGCGACTGACCAGTCCGGTCATCTTGCCTTCGATGTCGAAGAAGTGGATCTGTCGAAAATTGAAGAGTTCGCGATAGAAGTCCCACCAGTGGTCCATGTTGCCGCGGTGCACGTTATGGGTCAGGTGATCGAGGTAGTGGAAGCCGACGCCCTCGGGACGGGGATCGGGCTCACCCAGCCAGTCGAACTCGGCGGCAAAAGGTGACGTTCCATTGTCTGGTCGCTCGATGAAGTAGAGCAGTGAGCCACCGATGCCGACGATGGCGGGCACGTCGAGCGTTCGGTCATCGGCTGTGCAGGCTTCGGCACCGCAGGCGACCGCGTGTTGCAGAGCCTGCTCGGCGTCAGCGACGAACCAGCCCATGGAAGGGGCTGACGGTCCGTGTTCGGCGCCGAAACGCGCCGCGTGACTGGCAGGTTCTGCATTGACCAGGTAGTTGATGTCGCCCTGTCGCCACAAGGTGACCGCCCGGCTCCTGTGTCGGGCGCAGGCGGTGTAGCCCATGCGCTTGAAAAGCTTGCCGAGTTCGGCAGGATCGTCATGCGTGAACTCGACGAAGGCGAAGCCGTCCGTGCCGACCGGATTGTCCTCACTGATGGCAGCGGGGGGTGCGTCATGCGGGAAGGGGCCCATGTGCAGTACCTCGGTGGCTGATCCGGGCGTATTCCGACCGGTGGCTCGATGGAGCTTCGACGGTGTGTCCACGAGCTGGCGGATACCCCGTTGAAGCAACACCAATATCCCGGAAACCGCTTGCATGTTTCATGCAGATACCGCGTTTGACGAGCGTTTTGCGCACGGTTTGTGCATTGATGAGCGTCATCAGCTAGAAAGCGTGCAAGAATATCGTTTGAGTGACCGGAATGACGAGGGGGCTGCCGCATGAACGATGATCTCGACGGCTACGACCGTCGGATATTGATCGCCTTGCAGGCCGATGGGCGGCTGACCAATCAGGAACTCGCTGAACGAGTCGCACTCTCGCCGTCGCAGTGCTCCCGGCGTCGGCGTCGGCTCGAGGAAGCCGGTGTCATTCGCGGCTACCATGCCGTTGTCGATCGGCGCCTCGCGGGTTTCGGGCTCATCAGCATCGTCTCCGTGACGCTCGCCAGCCACGATCCGGAGAGCGCGGCAAGGCTGAAGCGCTTGCTCGACGAGTTGCCGGAGGTGCTCGAAGCCCATTCGACCACCGGCGAGATGGACTACACGATCAAGGTGGTATCGCGTGATCTCGATGCCTTGTCCGCTTTCATCAGTACAACTCTGCTACCCCACGAAGCGGTCCAGAACGTCAAGACGGCGATCGTGCTCGATACCCTCAAGGAGTCGTTCGAATTGCCGCTGGGCTGATTCGGTCAGCAGCGGGCAAGTGCCTGCTCGATATCCAGGATGATGTCATCGACGTGCTCGATGCCAACGGACAGTCTGATGAGGTCGGGTCCGACACCGGCCGCTATCTGTTGCGCTTCGCTCAATTGTCGGTGGGTGGTCGAGGCGGGGTGAATGACCAGTGACTTGGCGTCACCGATGTTCGCAAGGTGGCTCAGTACCTCCACCCCTTCGATGAAACGGACACCGGCTTCCATGCCACCGATGACTCCGAAGCTCATCAAGGCACTGGCGCCCCTGGGCAGGTATTTCTCGACCAGCGAGTGATACGGGCTATCGGGCAGGCCGGGATAGCTCACCCAGCTGACCTTGGCGTGTGATTGCAGGTAGGCGGCGACCTTCATCGCATTCTCGCAATGCCGGTCCATGCGTACATGCAAGGTCTCGAGCCCTTGCAGGAAGCTGAAGGCATTGAACGGACTCAGGCTCGGGCCGAGCGTGCGCAGATACTCCATGCGTGCGCGCATGGTGAAGGCGAAGTCACCGAAGGTCTCGTGGAAACGGACGCCGTGATAGCCGTCCGAGGGGTCGCACATGCGCGGAAACTTGCCGTTGTTCCAGGGAAACTTGCCGGATTCGACGATCAGACCACCGATGGACGTGCCGTGTCCGCCGATGTACTTCGTTGCCGAATGGATGACGATGTCGGCACCGTGACGAAGCGGGTTGCACAGGTACGGCGAGGGCACGGTGTTATCGACCATCAGGGGAATGTCGTGCGCGTGGGCGACGTCCGCGACCGCTGCTATATCGAGCACGTTGAGATTCGGATTGCCGAGCGTTTCCGCGTAGAGAAAGCGGGTCTTCGGCGTGATGGCGCGAGCGAAGTTCTCGGCATCATCCGGATCGACGAAGTGCGTGCAGATGCCGAGCCGTCGAAAATTCACGTCAAGCTGCGAGACGCTGCCGCCATACAGCGTGCGGGCCGCAACGATCTCGTCGCCGCTGTCACAGAGCGTCAGCATGGCAATCATCTGGGCCGACATGCCCGAGGCGACCGCGAGCGCTGCGCGACCGCCTTCGAGGGCGGCGACACGTTCCTCCAGCATGGCGGTGGTCGGGTTCGAGAGGCGGGTGTAGACGTTCCCGAAGGTCTCGAGGTTGAACAGACTGGCGGCATGCTCGGTACTGTCGAACACGTACGATGATGTCTGGTAGATCGGCGGCGCGCGCGATCCGGTCAGTGGGTCGGGAATCTGCCCGGCGTGCAGACAGAGAGTTTCCGGCGCATAGGCACGATCGCGAGCGTCGTCGTCGTCGTCGGGTTCACGCCGATTCGCCACTAGAGATTGACCTTGCGCGGACGTCGGGCAGAAATGATTTCGGTATTGACGCCCGCCCAGTTGAGACCACCGAAGATGCGCGCGTGCTCGATCTTCGTGCAACGGTTCATGATGACTTCGAGCCCGCCTTCGCGTGCGATTCGGGCGGCTTCCTCGTTGATCACACCCAATTGCATCCAGAGTGTCCTGGCACCGCTCGCCACCGCTTCGTGGGCCAGGGCCGGCATGTCTTCGCTACGTCGAAAGCAGTCCACCATATCGACCGGATGGCCGATGTCGCCGAGTGAGGCATGGCTCTTGCGCCCGAGGATCACAGACCGCGTCGGGTTGACCGGGTATACCTCGTAGTCGTGATCGAGCAGGTACTTGCCGACGAAATAGCTCGGTCGATGCGGCTTGTCCGACAAGCCGACCACGGCGATCGTGCGCGTCGAATCCAGTATTCGACGAAGCGTAGAGACATCCGGCATGTAGGCTAGTTGTCATTCAACGTTGCTTAAAATAGCTGCGATAGCCTACAGCACGGGTGGCTCTCGTAGTAATGTGCGCGCCTTGGCGAAAGTGTGATCCAGATCCGCCGTTGACTGCTCCGCGTACCGCACGAGCCACGCTTCGTCTGCCGACAACGGCTTACCAAGATTCCCGAGCGTTCGAACATGACCGTAGCCTTGCCCCCCGCTCTTGCCTCACTGGTCGATCGTCTCGGTATCACCCGCGAATTCTGGGATGCCAGCGGCACCTTTCGAGAGGTGCCTGAAGAGACGCACAGGAAGCTTCTCGTCGCCATGGGTGTGTTGGCTTCGACCGATGCCGATGAAGCAAGCGTTGCACGCGTACTCGAGCAGGAGGTCGCGGCTGCTGAGGAGCGTCGCTTGCCGGTCGTGCAGGTGCTGACGACAGGCAAGCCCGGGTTCCTGCCGATGCGTGTCGATGTGGGTGACGAGAGTGTCCGGTTGCGCACTCTTGTTCTCGAATCCGGCGAGCATCTGGAAGAGCAGGTCTCGATCGCGGACCTGCCGGATCGGGGCGACGACAGCCCGCCAGTCCCGTCGCGGCGTGTGGTCGACTTGCCACTGCCGCCCTTGCCTCTGGGCTATCACGTGCTCGATATCGATGGGCTCGGCCGTACGCGGCTGATCGTTGCCCCGCATCGTTGCTACGCGGGCAATGTCTCGAGCGGCAAGAGTCGCGTCTGGGGACTCGCCCTGCAGTTGTATGCCGTTCGTTCCGGCACGAATTGGGGAATCGGCGATTTCGGGGATTTGCAAGGCGCGGCAGAGGTTGCTGCGATGCTCGGTGCCGATGTCATCGGCGTCAACCCGTTGCATGCGCTGTTTCCTCACGATCCGGAGTCCGCCAGTCCCTATAGTCCGTCGAGTCGGGTCTACCTCAACCCGCTTGCCATCGATGTCGACAAGGTGGAGCGCTGGCTGGGCGCCGCCAACGTCCCGGATCGTGAGGCCAGGCTTGCAACGTTGCGTGCGACGACGAACATCGACTACGGCGGCGTCGCCTCGCTCAAGTCAGACGCACTTGAAGCCCTGTGGCAGAAGTTCATCGACGATCATCGCGGCAAGGACACGGAGCAGGCGCGGGCCTATGAGGCATTCTGTGTGTCCGAGGGTGCGGCGCTGGAACGCTTCGCCTTGTTCGAAGCCCTGCGTGAAGCGCAGTACGTGGCGGGCGAGGTCGCCAGCGACTGGCGACAGTGGCCGGTCGCTCTGCGCTCACCCGAATCGACGGCAGTAAGTGCATTCGCGCAGGGCAGCGAAGCGCGCGTTGCCTTTCATTGCTGGCTGCAATGGATTGCGGCCGAGCAACTGGATGCCGCTGCGGAAAGCGCATCCGGTGCGGGTCTCAGCGTCGGTCTGTACCGGGACCTGGCCGTCGGCATCGCTGCCGGCGGTGCCGACGCCTGGGCCGATCAGACACTCTATGCGGATGGTATTCACGTGGGTGCCCCGCCCGACGAGTTCAGTGCCAAGGGGCAGGATTGGGGCTTGCCGCCACTCGATCCGCGCGCCTTGCGGGTCGCGGGCTACGCACCGCTGGCGGCCATGCTGCGCGCCAATATGCGGGCGGCTGGAGCTGTTCGCATCGATCACGTCATGGGACTGGCGCGGCTGTACTGGATTCCAGCCGGCGAGAGCCCTGCAGGAGGAACTTACGTCAGCTATCCGCTCGAAGAGATGCTTGCGGTCGTTGCTCTTGAGAGTCAACGGGCCAAGTGCATCGTCGTCGGCGAAGATCTGGGTACCGTGCCTGATGGTTTCCGCGAGCGGCTTGCCGAAGCCGGCGTGCTCTCCTACAAGTTGCTCTACTTCGAGAAACACTACGAAACCGATCAACGCTTCCGGCAGCCGGATGAATACCCGGCGCAGTCACTGGTTAGTGCCGATACACACGATCTGCCGACCTTGCGTGGATTCTGGCAAGGCACCGATCTTGCATTACGCGATGCACTCGAGCTCTTCCCGACAGCCGACATGCATGCCCGACAACTGACGGCGCGCGCCGAGGATCGGCACCGCCTGTTGCAAGCGCTGCACTTCGCCGGGCTCTTGCCAGAGGGCATCGATGTCGACGCCGGGGAAGCCCTGCATGCGACCGGCATGGGCGTGGCGCTCGTCACGGCCGTGCATCGCTATCTCGCACGCACGCCTTGCCGACTCCTGCTGGCGAACATCGAGGACCTTCTTGGTCAGATCGAACAGATGAACCTGCCCGGGACCGACCGCGATGTGTATCCGAACTGGCGCAGGAAATTGCCCGAAGAGCTCGAATCATGGAGCCGTATTCCGGCCGTTCGCGCGGCAGCCGAGGCGATGACCGAGGAACGCGCCGACCGTGCTCTTGACGAGTGGAAAGCCACGAATGGTTCGTCAACGTCCTACTGACTCGAAACTAGCCGAACGGACAGATATCACTGGACAAACGGCCTGAGTAGCATGCAGGCTGGTAACTCGTCAGGGATTTGTCGCGCATGTTGTACTTCGCTTTCGATCGGACGGTCAGACGGGGCGTGTGTCGCCTCGGCGTTGCTCTGACGCTGTTTTCCGGCCTTGCCGGCAATATTGTGCCGCAATCGACGAATGAAGATGCGGCAGAGCTGCGTTTTCACTTCGGCATTGCGCCCGCTGCTGCCAGTGAAGACTCCTCCGAAGGCCTGGAAGTCGCACTGGCGCTGGCGGCACTCTTGCGTGCCGCCCGTACGGTCGTCGCTGACCATCAGCATCTCATCAACGACCCGGATCGAAGCGCGCCGGGTTTCGATGGGGAGAGCGTGCTGGCCGCATCACTCTCCTTGCTCGGCGAAAGCGGTTCGGATATCCCTCAGTCGCTCGACGGCTCTGATCGTCGAGGTCGGCTGCTCGGCCTGCAGGCTCAGGCCATTCAGGAAATCATCGACGAGAACCGTCACGTCATCGAGCAGCCCGGTGTTGCTTTCAAGGGCTTCGTGCCGGCGGTCTTCGCGCGACTGGTCAACGAGCGTTTCAGTGAGAAAGCGGAGGGTGAAGCACTTCTGAAGATCACCGCCCCGTTAAAGCTCGTGCGTAATCGTCGCTCGCGGCCCGACGCCTGGGAGCGCAGCGTCATCGAGGAGCGCTTTCTCTCGCCGGACTGGCCCTACGGCGAACGTCATGTCGAGACCACCGAGATTGACGGCCGGGAGGCCTTTCGCGTCATGGTTCCCGAGTACTACGGTGCGGCGTGTCTCGCTTGCCACGGATCGCCGGCAGGCGAGATGGACATCACCGGCTACCCGAAGGAAGGCGCCGAGTTGAACACACTTGGCGGAGCGATCAGTATTGCCCTGTTTCGCTGAATCGAGAGTTGCTGGCTTGACTGTCGCTGTATCTCGTCGCAGGAATTGACTGGCTGCCGATGCGAAGCCTGAACATTCCCAAGCGACTCGCACTGCTGTGCGCAGTCCTGCTCGGCATTCTCGTCCTGTCGAACCTGTTCCTCAATCGCGCACTCTCGAATGGGCGCGACACACTTGTCGAAGAGGTGGCACTGGTCGGTGCATTGATCGATGCCAACAAGGCCAGTACGGCGTTTGGCGATCTCAAATACTGGCTGACCGATCTGGCCGTCAGTCTGTTGATGCGTTCGGAGACCAATGCAGAGGCCGCCCGCGTCGAACTCGATGCAGCGCTGACGCGTGTCGCTGCACATGACGCAGCCACGGTCGAAGAGGTTCGGGCTGCCGTCGATACCATGGTTGCGTTGTCGTTGCAGGCCGTGGATGCCTACACCGATGAGCAACGTGTGCTGGGGAATTCTCTGACGGCCCGGGCGCGAACCCACATCGTCGAGATCGACGCGCAGCTTGCCGAGCTGGTCGCCACGCTCGATCGTCGTGCCCGGGAGCAGAGTGAAGCGGCGATTGTCGGCGCGCGCAAGGCCGAGCGCGTATCGATGGTCATCCTCGGCGGCGGGCTCCTCCTCGGACTGGCCCTGACGCTCTGGGTGCTGCAATCGATTCGTCGACCGCTCCGCGAGCTGACCGTGGCCATGCACGCCCTGACGGAGGGCGAGCTGGATGTCGACATGCCTCGGGCCGAGCGTGACGAGATCGGCCGCATGGCAGGCACGCTGGCCCTTTTTCGGGACAGTCTGGTCGAGCAGCGCCGGCTGGAGGCGCAGCGCGATGCAGCGGCAACCGATCTGCAACGTACCCAGGCGCATTTCGATACCGCTCTCGACAGCATGTCCGAAGGGTTGTCGTTGTTCGATGCCGATGATCGGCTGGTGCTCTGCAACTCCCGCTACCGCGAACGCATGCATCTCGGCATGGGCGAACGCATCGTGCCCGGCGCACGCTTCGCCGATATCGTTCGTGAAGCCGTGATGGCCGGCAACATGCCCGAGGCCGTGGGGCGAGAGGAGGCATGGATCGAGGAGCGGCTGGCAGCACGTCTTGACCCGGACTTGCATCGTGCCGGCAGCTCGATCGTTCAACAACGCGCCAACGGCAGCTGGATAAAGATCGATGACCGGCGTACCGATGATGGCGGCATCGTCGCCGTCTACACCGACATCACCGAACTCAAGCAGGCGGAGGAAGCCTTGCGCTCGGCGCGAGATGTCGCAGAGCGGGCCACGCGCGCGAAAAGCACCTTTCTCGCGACGATGAGCCATGAGATCCGTACGCCCATGAACGGCATCATCGGCATGAGCAACCTGTTGCTCGACACGGAGCTTTCACCGGAGCAGAGCGATTACTGCCGAACCATTGTCGACAGCAGCGAGGCCTTGTTGACAGTCATCAACGACGTACTGGATTTCTCCAAGATCGAGGCCGGCAAGCTTGATCTCGATCCGGTGGCACTCGATCTGCGTGGCTGTATCGAAGGGACGCTCGATCTGATCACGGCGAGCGTCGACGAAAAGCACCTGAACCTCGCCTACCTTATCGAACGCGACGTGCCAGAGGGCGTCCTCGCCGACGGCATGCGTCTTCGCCAGATTCTCCTGAATCTGCTCAGCAACGCCGTCAAGTTCACCGAGCGTGGCGAGATCGTGCTGAAGGTGTCACGTGTTGCCTCCGATGACGAAACCTTGCGTTTCGAGGTGTCCGACACCGGCATCGGCATACCGGCGGACAAGATGAGTTCCCTGTTCGATTCCTTCACGCAGGTCGATGCCTCGACGACTCGCGTGTATGGCGGCACGGGCCTGGGTCTTGCCATCAGCAAGAATCTGGTCGACATGATGGGCGGAGAGATCACGGCGGAAAGCCAGCGCGGCGTTGGCACGACGTTCCGATTCACGGTGTGCCTGCCAAAAGCGCAGATAGAGCGCTCGCTGCGCTTGCATGAGCCGAAACCCGATCTCGCCGCCAAGCGCCTGCTCATCGTCGACGACAATGCCACCAATCGAAAGATCCTTCGCGTCCAGGCGCGTGAGTGGTCGATGCATAGTGAGGAAACCGCGTTCCCGGAGGAGGCGCTCGAGTGGATTCGGGAAGGGCGTGAATATGATGTCGCCATTCTCGACATGAGCATGCCGAAGATGGACGGCATCGCACTGGCGCTCGGCATTCGTGAGAGCCGGGACGTGCGACGTCTCCCCTTGATCCTCCTCAGTTCGCTGTCGAACATCGGCGATGTCGCGCGCGATAAACTCGGGAAGATCGACTTTCACGCCCGACTTGCCAAGCCCATCAAGCCGTCCGCGATCCTGGATGCGCTGCTCGATCTGTTCAGCGCGCAGGAGCGTCCCTACGAGCGACGGCAGGCGTCCGACTCGAACCGCCATGACACCGACACAGCGAAACGCTTGCCGTTGTCGATACTGCTGGTTGATGACAACCGGACCAATCGAAAACTCGGCAGCCTGGTACTGAAGCGACTGGGCTACGAGCCCGATGTCGTCGAGAACGGTCAGGAAGCCCTGCAAAGCCAGCGGGTCAACTCCTACGATCTGATCCTGATGGATATCGAGATGCCGGTCATGGACGGTGTGGACGCAACCGTCGCCATCCGCGCGCTCGACAGTGAGTCTGCTGCGCCCTTCATCGTGGCCATGACGGCCAATGCGATGGAAGGTGATCGCGAGCGCTATCTTGCCGCCGGCATGGATGCGTATGTCAGCAAGCCGTTACGCATCGAAGATCTGGTCGGTAGCCTCGAAGCTGCAGCAGCGCATCGTCAGTCGTTCGTCTCCCGATGAATCCCACGATCGGTTCCAGCAACACGGTTCATCCGAGCGGCAACGTCCCCCCGGCGACCGTCATGATTGTCGATGACTCGAGGGGCGCACGCAAGAAACTGGCGCTGGCCGTCGGCGTGCTTGGCCACGCGACGCTTGAAGCCAGCAGCGGCCGGGAAGCGCTGGACCTGCTTGCCGATCCCGATCTGGCGGTGGACCTTGTCCTGCTGGATATCGTCATGCCCGAACTGGATGGCTTCGCGGTGCTTCGAGAGATGCGTGCCGACGAACGCCTTCGCGAAGTGCCGGTCGTGGTCGTGTCCGGTGTGGAGAACGAACCGGGAGCGGTCATCGATGCCATACGACTCGGCGCATTCGATTTTCTGCCGAAAGACTTCGAGTCGGTCCTGCTCAAGGCCCGAATAGGTGCGGCGCTGCGTCGAAAACGCAACCGTGATCTCGAACTCGCCGAACTCTCCGACGTGCGTCGCCTGACCGAGGTTGCGATCCTCCTCGAGACCTCGCTAGTCGACAATCGCCTGCTGGGTCTGGATGACATCGTCGCGCGAGGCGATGCGCTGGGCCGTTTCGCTGCGGTGTTCTCACGCATGGCCGTGCAGATGCACGCACGGGAACGACAGCTTCGTCGCCGCCTGATCGCACGCCGCAGCATGGCCTTGCTGATTCTGGCGGGTGTGCTGTTCGGCATGAGCACGCCACTGTCGAAGGTCATCACGAATGTAGCGCCCAATCCGACCGGACTCTCGCTGTGGGTCAATTTCATCGCGGCGACTTTCTGCATGAGCGTGACGGCGTGGCGTGGTCGCTGGCCGCGCTGGACACCCGAGCTTTTTCGATTCCTGGTTTTCTGGGGCTTGATAGGAGCCGCCTTGTCCGAGGTCCTCTTGTTCACGATGGCCAGTCGCCTGCCGGCGACGACACTGTCGGTGATACTCGTGCTGGAAGGGTTCCTCGTATTTGCGCTGTCGGCGCTTGTCTCCCTGGAGAAGGCGAACGGCAAGCGCCTCTTCGGCTTGTTCATCGGCATGGTCGGTGTTGTCGTCGTGATGCAATCACAGGCTGGTGAGGGCACCGTCGACAACGCGATATTCTGGATCGTCCTCGCGTTGTCGGTGCCGCTCTGTTATGCCTTCGAAGACCTGCTGATCGCCGCCAGAATGCCACCGGACGCCGACATCATCTGCCTGGTCGGTTTCTCGTCGGTCTTCGGTGTGCTCTTCCTCGCGCCCGTCGTCTGGTATCTCGACGATGCCGTCGCGTTGAGCGAATTGCCGATCGGCGCAATCGCCGCGTTGACAGGGATATCGCTGACCTCGCTGGTCGCGACTGTCCTGCAGACGCGACTGCTGAGCAGTGCCGGCGCTGTATTCTCAAGCCAGGTCGGCTATATCATCACCCTTGCGGGTATCGTCTGGTCCATGTTGCTGCTCGGCGAACGACCCGCCACCGCATTGTGGATCGCCGTCGGCATCATGTTCATCGGGCTCGTTTTCGTCGAGCCCAAGCGAGAGCCGGAGGACGTGCTGGATGTGGGTGTATTCGGGCCTGGCGACGCGAGTGGTGGTGCGTCGAATTCACGTTGACCTACCCTCAGCCGAGTTCGAGATCGATCGTGGACACCGCGGCACCCTTCTGACGGCGTGCACCAGCGCTGAGCGCGATCAGTCCGAGTCCAAACAGGAGCAATGGAATCGCTGTGCTCGGTTGCAGCGATTCACTGAGCAGGAGGACGCTCCATACCAGGGCGCACAGGGTGATTGCGAAACTGGCACCGACCGCTGTCTCCACGCCACCCTCGCTCAACAGGACGATACGCAAGGTGGCACCGGCAACGAGCACGACGGCGAGCAAGGCGGCAGCCAGCAGGGCGCCGATGCCCGATGGCAACGCGTCCGGCAAGCCGTGCAGTTGCGGTGACGCTGTGTCGTTCGTGAACAGCGGAATGTCGGCCCCCGTGTACCCTGCCGTGACAGCCAGGCAGAGCATCGTCAGCAACGAGACCAGGCCGACCAGCGCCAGCGCGTCGACGCGCAGCTGAGCACTCTCGACAGGAGCGGGTGGATCGTCTGCTGGCCAGCGAACCACGAGCCCGGCCGCAGCCCAGCCAAGCGGCACCAGGAGCGCGACGAGCAGTGTGCCGTCTCGCCATGGCAGGTTTTCATCAGTTGGGCCGATTGCGAGCCACAGGATGGCCGTGACGCCGAGCAGCAAGACGGCAAGACGTCGCGGTGAGGGCCATCGTCGTGACACCAGGGCATGCAGTCCGAAGGCAAGGGCAGCCTCGGCAGGCAGGACCGTCGCCAGCATGCTCGCCGGTAGCTCGCGTGCCAGCCACAGAAGGGGCAAGACACCACAGAGCGCTCCCGTGACGCAGAGCAGGATTACCCGAGAGGCGAGCTTCCTGCCGGAGCCCAGCAGCCGCGGTCGCCAGAGTGCACTGGGCAGGCAGATCAGTGTGCAGAAAGCACTGATCCAGAGCGCCATGCCGACCGGATCGGTCGCGATCAGCATGCCGGTCCGTGCCAGTACGGGAAGCAACCCCATGACCGCTCCGACGACCAGCGTCAAGCCGATCTTGCGGAGCAGGCCGAGCTGCTGCTGGAGTCTCGTGTCCCGTGCATGCACGTTGCGGCTCATCGCTCTGAACACGCGTGCCAACCGGCCGATCGCATCTTCACGCTGGCAGGTCTGTTCGATGGGTAGGTGCTGAGGCTCGATGCTGTGTCGCTCGAGGAGAGCCGCCGCATCGGTCAACAGGTTCATGTGGTGGTGGTGCTCGATTTCACGTGCGCGAACGCGACGACGCTCGAGCGCCGAGTCGAGGCGCGCCTCGAGAAGCACCGGGTCGAAACGCTTCGGCAGCACGTCTTCGGCGCCGATCTCGACAGCACGGACCACGGCCGCCATTTCACCCTCCAGCGCCGACACCACGATAACGGGAATATCGCGCAGGCGCCGGTCACGCTGCATGAATGTCATCACTTCAAAGCCGTCCATGTCCGGCATCAGGATGTCGAGCAGGACGAGATCGAAACTCTCGGCATTGAGTCGTGCCAGGGCCGCTGCGCCGTTGGCAACCGCGTCCACCTGGTGGCCGAGCGCGCGCACGGCAAGCATGAGCTTGTCGCGATGGACGCGTTGATCGTCGACCACGAGGATTCTCGCGGCGTTCTCAGACATCAGCTGCCGCTCCGTTTCATGGCTGCCTGTCGAGCCAGATACCGAGGTCGCGTCGGGCGTCATCGAAGCATTCGCCGATGGCGTCGACGTCCGCGGCGGCTCTGTCCGGCCAGGTGTTCACGGCTCGAGCCTCGAGTCTGGCGGAAAGCTCCGCAAGCTGTGTAGCACCGAAGTCCTGAGCGCTCGACTTGAGGGAATGGGCGCCGCGATGCAGCGTGCTTCTGTCCTCGTCCGCAAGTGAGGCGCGCAAATCAGCAACGATTTCCGCACCTTCTTCGAGAAACGTCTCGACCAGTTCGCGCAATGCCAGCTTGTCGCCGCCGATCAGTGTTTCGAGCTCTGCCAGGGCCGTCTCGTCGATCGTATCGATGCTGCTCTCCAGCTTGTCTGGCTCAAGCCGACACCGGCCCGGCGGGGCGAGTATGCCACGCGCGCGATTTCAGCCTGAAACTGACGAATGGCGCGAATTCCGGCCGGGCATTTCGTCGAGCATCGTTCTCTGTCCGCGATGCTCCGTGTACGATGACGTTTCACCTGGCAAGACCTTCTTTTCATGCTCGATCTGTCCAGCACGACGGCCAACGCCGAGAATCCGTTGCCCGATACGACGGTCTCCGTCGCTGACACCTTCGGTATCGATAGCGACCTGACGGTGCCCGCCTACCGCGAAGCCGATGCGCGGGTGCCCGATCTGGATACCGACTATCTCTTCGACGAGCGCACCACCCTGGCGATCCTGGCCGGATTCGCCATGGACTGGCGCGTCCTCGTGACGGGATTCCACGGCACCGGCAAGTCCACACACATCGAACAGGTAGCGGCACGCCTCAAGTGGCCGTGTCTGCGCATCAACCTCGATAGCCACGTCAGCCGCATCGACCTGATCGGCAAGGACGCGATCGTGCTGCAGGAGGGCAAGCAGGTAACCGAGTTCCAGGACGGCATCCTGCCGTGGGCCTATCAACGCAATGTCGCGCTGGTCTTCGACGAGTACGATGCCGGCCGCCCGGATGTGATGTTCGTCATCCAGCGCGTGCTCGAGTCTTCCGGCCAGCTCACGCTGCTCGACCAGAGTCGTGTGCTGAAACCACACCCGGCGTTCAGGTTCTTCGCGACGGCCAATACGGTCGGGCTCGGTGACACCACCGGCCTCTACCACGGCACACAGCAGATCAATCAGGCGCAGATGGATCGCTGGTCGATCACCACCATACTGAACTACCTGCCGGCCGAGCATGAAGAACGGATCGTGCTGGCCAAGGCCAGACACCTGCAGAATGCCGAAGGTGAGCTCGTGGTGCGGCGCATGGTGCAGCTTGCCAACCTGACCAGAAGCGCTTTCCGAAACGGCGACCTTGCCACCGTCATGAGCCCGCGAACCGTGATCACCTGGACACAGAACCTGTCGTTCTTCAAGGATATTGCGATGTCTTTCGAGCTCGTGTTCCTCAACAAGTGTGATCCGTCGGAACGTGCCTTGATCGGCGAGCTCTACCAGCGTGTTTTCGGTGAAGAGCTGAACGATACCGACGGCGGTTGAGGTCGACGTGGCCGGTCACGCCGATAAAGGCAGTGCTTTGCCTGAGGGGACTACTGGCGCTCAGGTGGATGACGGACAGGCAGATGGCGGGCAGGCAGACTCGATCGACGATGTGCGCCGCTCGACATCGGCCTGTGCAAGAGCCATTGCCCACGACGCGTCGATAGAGATTACCTTCCAGGACGGGGCAGTCGAAGGCAGCGCCTGCGCCGCAAGCCTGGTCCTGCCGAACGTACCGGACGATGCCTCGGCGATCGAGCGATGCATCGCGCGAGGTCGAAGCGACGCTATTGCATTGCACCGTCAGCACCACGATAGCCGAACGCACAGCAAGTTGCGCACGGGTAACGAGCTCTCCCTGCGTCTGCAGGGCATGGCCGAACAGACGCGGGTGGAACTCCTTGGGGGGCGTCTCCATGAAGGCGTCGCGCATAACCTGGATACTGCTCTCGAGGGACGTTACAAAGCCTTGTTGGCGGCGTGGCGTGCGAGCGCGAATCCGGCTGCTGGCGGGGACAGGAACGCCGGTCCCACCAAAGCCGGCTCGGGTCTCGGCGTCGAGCATGCGTTGTCCCTCTATCTGCGTGAACGCCTGTCGGGTCGTGCATTACCCCCGTCGGCGAACACGGTGCTCGCTGAATGGCGGCAATGGATAGACACCGAGGTCGTCGAGCGACTGGATACCGGACAATTCGACATCGAGGATCAGGCAGGCTTTGCCGAATCGCTCGGTCGTTTGCTCAGAGAACTCGATATCGACGATGGTCAATCCGACGAACCCGGATCAGACGAGCTCGACGGTACTGACGATGCGCTGGACGATGCTGACGACGACATGCCCGATGCGGGAACCGAGGATGCGAGCGAGGCGCACACCGATGACGGTCCCGGTGAACCGTCTGACGAGGATAGTGACGGCGACAGTGGTTCGGACGTCATGGAGCCTGAGGACGAGGTATCCGAGCGCTCGTCCGAACAGCCGGGCAGCGACTGGCGTACTTCGGCTGGTGCGGCGGAACGTGCGCGTGATTCCGGCTATCACGTGTACACACGTGACTACGACGAAGTCGTGCGGCCAGCAGACCTGTGTACCGCCGAGGAGCTCGCAAGGCTTCGCCAGACGCTCGATCAACACGTGGGCGATCTGCAGCAATCGGTCGGCCGCTTTGCCAATCGCCTGCAACGTGTGCTGATGGCGCAACAGCAGCGAAGCTGGGCATTCGATCAGGATGAGGGCCAACTTGATTGTGCAAGGTTGACCCGCGTGCTGACCGATCCGCTGTCGCCGCTGACCTTCAAGCAGGAACGGGAAACGCCCTTTCGGGATACCGTGGTGACCTTGTTGATCGACAATTCCGGTTCCATGCACGGCAGATCGATTCGCGTCGCCGCAGTCTGCGCCGACGTGCTCTCTTCGGTACTCGAGCGATGCGGTGTATCGACCGAGATCCTGGGTTTCACCACAGTCGCCTGGAAAGGCGGACGCTCACGCGAGGCCTGGGTTGCCGCAGGGTATCCTGCCGCGCCCGGTCGTCTGAACGATCTCAGGCATATCATCTACAAGTCGGCCGATTCACCCTGGCGACAGTCGCGCACCAATCTCGGCTTGATGATGCGCAAGGGACTGCTGAAAGAGAATATCGACGGTGAATCGCTCGAATGGGCTCACGGGCGGCTCTTGCAGCGAAGTGAACAGCGTCGCATCCTGATGATGATCTCTGACGGTGCGCCGATCGACGACTCGACCCTCTCCACCAATACCGGCCGGTTTCTCGAGAAGCACCTCCGGCACGTGATCGCGCGCATCGAGCGTATCGGCGAGGTCGAACTCGTCGCGATCGGCATCGGCCACGATGTGGGCCAGTACTACGCGCGGGCTACCACGATTCACGATGTCGCGCAGTTGGCGGATGTCATGTCGAGGCAGTTGGTCGAGCTTTTCAGCCCTGACGCGGACGCTCGTTCGAAGCGGCGCTGAGTCGTGCTCGGTTCGGTGGAACCGCAGTCCTTTCGACTCGCGAATCAATTCACGCTTCAGCATGCGGCCCTTCGGGTGTGAGCAGCGTTCGCCGCTAAGTCTCAGTAGCCTGGAAATGACCGGGTAACGACATGTTTCCCCTTCGACATCATTGACGGCGGAAATTTCGGAAATACGTGGAATGTCGGCTTTTTCGTGCTGGGTAGTTCAGCACGGTCTCTGTAACCGGCACGTGGCTGAGCAATGGTTATCCATCACGAAAGCAATGACAGGGTCATGCAACGGCGTGGCGACGATTGCGGTTTCACACTGGTGGAGCTGCTGATCGTCGTCGCCGTCGTGGCGATCTTGATGAGCTTTGCAGCGCCGGGCTTCTCTGGCCTGACCGCCGATATTCGCCAGACTCGCGAATACAACGCGTTTGCTGCCGACCTGCGACTTGCCCGACTCGAGGCCATCAAGCGGGGGTCGAGTGTGACGATCTGTGCGCGGGCCAGCGCGACCGCCTGTGGTACCGACTGGAGTGTCGGCTGGCACACCTTCGTGGAGAGCGATGCCTTGACACCTGGGGCCATAGCGGCCGGTGACGAGCACCTGCGCACACACGAGGTCAGCAGTAATGGAACACTGGGCATCCGCGCGATCGCGATCGTTCGGCCGGCGGCGTCTGCACAACGGGCGTTTATAAGCTTCGATGCGCGCGGCCGCGCGGATTGGACCGTCGGGACCTGGGTGTTGTGCGATTCCCGCTCGGCGAGCGAGGCGCTCGCACTGGTCATCAATGGCGCAGGTTCGTCACGACTGGCGGTCACCACGAGCACCAGTACCGATACGGTTGTCGACGCGCTGGGTGTTCCGGTCACTTGTCCGACATGATGCCTATCGATGCAGGCGAGGGGCGAGCTTCACGAATGCGCGGCATTCGGGTGACTGAACGCGGTGTGGGTCTGATCGAGGTACTCGTGACCGTCCTCGTGCTGGCCGTCGGGTTCCTGGCGGCGGGGCGCATGCAGGTCACGGCGCTCCGCAACAATCAGAATGCCTACCACGAATCGCAGGCTCAGCTGCTCCTGGACGACATGGCTGATCGCATGCGGGCCAACCGCGAGGGGATCCGCGCGAGTGACTACGATAATCTGAGCACGGCCAGCGCGATCGACACGAACTGTACCTCGAGTGCGTGCAATGCGGCGGCCCTGGCAGCTTACGACTTGTATCAGTGGTCGTTAAGTCTCGCCCCGGTGATGAGCGGTGCGCTACCTCGGTTGCCGCAAGGTGCAGCGAGCGGTTCTAATAGAGGCGGTACACCTGCGATCGGTACGATCAGTTCACCCGTTGATGGGGCGTACACACTCACACTTACCTGGCAGGATCAGGTGGACGGTGTGCCGACCGAGCGTACGGCGACCGCGGTACTTATACCGTGAATCGAGCCGCCGTGGAGCGAGCCGCCGTGAATCGAGCCGCTGTGGAACGAGCCGCCGTGGAGCGAGCCGCCGTGGAACGAGCCGCCGTGGATCGGCCCGCCGTGATCCGACTCGTATCACGTCGTGTTGACGGGCCTGTGAATCGACGACAGGAGTCACAGGCTGCCGGCTTCTCGCTGGTCGAGCTGATGATCGCGATGACGATCGGCCTGATGCTGATCTCCGGTGCGATGTTGATCTTTCAGGGAAATATTCGTTCGGCTGGACTGGGACAGGCCATCGCCGGTCTGCAGTCCAATGCGCGATTCGTACTCGACGAGATGAGCCGTGATGTTCGTGCCGCCGGTTACTACGGCTGCGCAAGTTCGCCCGATACCGCGTTTGAGGTGATGGTCGGCGACGCACCAGTGGACATTACCGACCCTCGAGCGATGTCACTTGTCGGAACCTCGGTCACTGCCGCTGGCCTTGCAGGGCTTGAGGACCTCGGTTACGTACCGCCCGTGGCACAGGGCGCACCGATCGTTGGCACCGATGCTCTGGTCGTACAGTTTGCCGGCCCACCGGGCGAGACGCTGCTCGCCGACATGAACGGGCGCGGTGACGTTCTCGAGATCGCGGGAACCATGGCAGGGCTTGCCGCCGGCGAGCTTGCCGTGATTGCTGACTGTTCGGGGCTCGATCTCTTTCGCATCGGGACGCGCACCGCATCGGGTGCCAACGTCCGGCTTCAGCCCGTTGGAAATCTATCCCGAGAATACAGCATCGTCCCCTTTCCCTTCGGTGTGCATGTGCATTCGTACACAAGCGCCATCTACTACATTGGCGATTCCGGTCGCACCACGCGAGCGGGCGATGCTGTCCGTTCACTCTATGTACAGACCTTTCCCTACGATCTCGCTGTCAACCCGCCGCTCGAGCTCGCCGAAGGTGTCGATCAGATGAGACTCGCGTTCGGCATGCGGGTTGCCGGTGGCGGCGTTCGTTTCGTTCGACCGGATGACGCAGACTTCGAGCCAGCGGCTGTGACCACCGTGCGTATCGGGCTGCTCATGACCTCGCTCCAACGTTTTGAGGATAACGTCATGCCACGGGAGTTCGTGCTGTCGGGTCAAGCCGTCCTGGCGGACAGTTCGCCCGTGCCCGCGTCCGCGGCAGGCTATCCCGCCGACAACCGTCTGCGCATCCCCTTCGAACGCAGCATCGCCGTTCGCAATCGAACGGTCGCGGAGCCCTGAGGTCATGCGAGCAGACGGTTCACGGCAAACAGGTAGTGCACTGCTCGTATCCCTGGTGCTGGTCCTGATCAGCAGCTTGATCGGTATTTCTGTCATGGAAACCAGTGGCGTGGAGACGCGGCTCGTCGCCAGCGAGTCGCAGCGGCAGCGTGTCTTCGCAGCCGCGGAATCCGTGGCTGAACGGGCCTTTGCGACGGTAGACCCGGTGGAGTTGACGGATGACGGTGTCGTCGTCGACCAGGCCATCGCAAGTGCCGACGACGCCGTTGACGCGGCGACCACCGCACGCCTCGAGAGTATCGAGCTGGCAGTGGGATACAGCGCCAAGCGTTTTCAGGCTGTGCGGTACCGCATCACGGTAGCGGCATCGATCGACGCGGTCGGTGCGCAACGCACGGTGCATCTCGGCGCCTGGCGTCTTGGTACCTTCCTGAGCTCATCCCGGTAAATATCATGCAGCGAATAATACAGGCCGCTCTTCCAGCACTCCTCCTTCCGTTGTTGCTGTGCCCCGTCGTGAGCGTGGCCGATGATACCGAAGTGTTCTTCTCGCGGGCCGCCACCCAGGGCAATCGTGCAGCGAACGTGCTCTTCATGTTCGACATCTCGGGATCGATGGGCAATCTCGATGGCGAGCAGTACCGACGCATCGATCGAGTCAAGCAGGCGATGGTCGACATTCTCGAGACTACAGACAACGTGAACATGGGAATCGGTGCCTTCAACGGTACCTACATCGGCGGGTCCATCCTGGTGCCCTCCCGTGACCCGAATGAGGATATCTGCGAGAACGCGTCCTGTGACGAAGTCACGATACGGGTGCCGATCAAGTCGCCAACCGATGATGCCGAGCAGAGAGCGAGTGGCGATATCGATTTGACCAGCTCGAATCTGGATTTCGGCTCGGTTGACAGTAAAGCTGGCACCAATGGTCAGATGGTCGGTCTTCGTTTCGCCGATGTCGACGTTCCACGTGGCGCGACGATCAATCATGCGGTGGTCGAGATGACCCCCTTGAATACAGACCACGCCGATACGAACCTCAGCATCCGTGGGCAGGCCATCGGCCACGCGCCCACCTTCGAGGCACTGAATGGCAACATCGGCGGCCGTACGCTGACGACGACGCAAGTCGACTGGAACGTGGAATCGTGGAGCAACACCAAGTACGAGTTTCCGACGCCGGACATCGGCTCCGTGGTGCAGGAGATCGTCAATCGCGCCGACTGGTGTGGTGGTAATGCTCTGGCCCTGGTTTTCGACGGCACGGGTGAACGCTCCGCACGATCCCGGGATCGTGATCCATGGGAGGTGCCTGTCCTCAAGGTCAGCTATGACCCGGGCACCGTCTCACAGACGACGACCTGCATCAGTAAGAGAGCAGGGGTAGCGGTTTCCAGCGATACCGATGATGCTGAGGAGAATGCCACGGTCGTCTCGACCACGACGAACGCACTCGATCCGAACCGTGATGGTGGCAGTGCGACGCTGGGTTTCCGCTTCCGGGGGCTGGATGTGCCACCGAATGCGAAGGTGTCCAGCGCCTACCTCAAGCTGGTCACCGAGACTTCGGATGCAAGCCCGCTCACGCTCAGGATCCGGGTCCAGCCTACCGCAGGAGGGAGCCCCTTCGATGCGTCGATCGCAGGGGACATCAGCGATCGAACCGCGTCGGCGACCGAGCTGTTGTGGACCGTTCCGGAGGCGGCCAACGGGGATCGTCTGACGAGCGTCGATATCGGCCCCCTGATCGAGTCCCTGGTGGCAACGAACGGCTGGAGTGCCGGTAGTGCTGTCGTCGTGACCTTGTCGACTTCAAGTGGCGCGGGTGTCAGACGGTTCTACGCATTCGATGCCGGCGAGGACCAGGCCGCACGGCTGGAGGTGCGTTATCAGCGCGAGGCCGCGACTTCGTCCGCCGAACCGATCGTGCTGAGAACCGCGCGCGACGAGATGCTCGACACCATCATGAACTTTCGCTATCGCGGCGGTACGCCGATCAATGACGCCTTCCTCGAGTCAGCCTTGTACATGCTGGGCAAGCCGGTCGATTTCGGCCGCAAACGCGGTAACCAGAGCGGCAGCGATCGCTACTTCCGGGTGTCGGCGCCCTCCACCTACAGCGGCGGCACCTTGTTCACGCCACCGGGCTGTACCGATGTCAATCCAAACGCGGTGGCTTGCCTCGATGAGGAGATAACCGGTAGTGCCGTCTATGACGCGCCGGTTCCCGGCACTTGTCAGGCCAACCAGATCGTGCTGCTGTCGGATGGTGCGGCGACGACGGGAAACGCCGAGTCGCAGATCCAGAGTCTCATCGGCACCGGCAGCTGCGCCACACGTGCGAACTCGCGGGAAAACTGCGGCGTCGAATTGGCCGAGTGGCTCTATGACCCGGACAGCGCGACGCAGGATCCGATCATAACGCATACCATCGGCTTCAACTTTTCCAGCGACTTCCTGCGTGATATCGCAACCGCAGGTGGTGGTCGCTTCCAGACGGCTGATTCGGCCAGTCAGTTGGCCAGTGTGTTCAGAAACCTGGTCAATGAAGCGGCCGACGTGGATACAGGTTTCGTGGCGCCGGCAGCTACCGTCAGCCAGTTCAATCGATTCGCCAATCGAGAGGATGTCTACTTCGCGATGTTCAAGCCGTCCCTGTCGGCCCGATGGGATGGCAATCTGAAGCGCTACCGCCTCGGCAAGCATCCGGATACCGGCGAGGTCGATTTTTACGACTCGACCTCGATGACGCCGATACTCGACAGGATAACCGGTGGCATCAGGAACAGCGCAAAGAGCTATTGGACGGATGGTGATGCGGACGGCCCTCGTGTCTCCGCAGGGGGTGCAGCCAATGAACTGGTCTTGCCGCGCAACATCCTGACTTATGTCGAAGACATGACCGGAATCGATCCGGTCCGCACACTGGTCGCGTTGCACGAGGACACCGACGCGATAACCGCAGAACTGCTCGGGATCGATGGCAACCTTGCCGATTATCGAACCTTGCTGTTGAAGTGGGCCAGGGGTGTCGATGTGCTCGACATCGACGATGACCAGGATGTCAGTGAAGTGCGCCACCAGATGGGCGATCCGATGCACTCCACACCCTTCGTCATGAATTACGACACCGACGGTACGACCACGCCCGAGTCGGTCGTCTTCGTCGGTACCAACGAAGGCTATCTGCATGCCATTGATACCGAGGACGGCAGTGAGGTCTTCGGGCTGGTGCCGCCGGAACTGCTCGGTAACCTCGATCGCTTCTATCGCAATGAGATCGGTACCAATCGCCCCTACGGACTTGATGGGCCCATCGGCGGCTACTTCGACGATCTGGACGGAGACGGCCTGGTCGACACCGGTGAGACGGCCATCGTCTATGTCGGCATGCGCCGCGGCGGACGCAACTACTACGCCGTGAACGTGACTGACCCGGCCAACCCCAGCATTGCCTGGGTCATCAAGGGGGGGCAGGGTGACTTTGCCGAGCTTGGCCAGACATGGTCGCGCCCGATAGTGACGACCGTTCTCGACGGCAGTGACGAGCGTGAGGTGCTGGTTTTCGGCGGTGGATATGATCCGGCAAACGATACGCGACTGACTCGAAACGTCTCCACCGGCGGCGGCCAGGTCGGCAATGCGGTGGATGGCGCGGTCGCCCAGGCGGATTCGATGGGACGCGCCATCTTCGTCGTCGATGCCTATAGCGGCGCCTACCGCACCCACCTCGGTGCGCCCGACTGGTCCGACATGGAGTTTGCCATTCCGTCTGACCCTGCAGTTCTCGACATCGACCTCGACGGCTTCGCGGACATGATCTGGGTGGGAGACATGGGAGGTCAGCTCTGGCGCTTCGACATATCGGGTGCGGCGGGTACCGCACTTGAGAGCTCGATCACCGGTGCCGCGGTTGCATCTTTCAGCAGTATCGGGGTTCGCGGCAATCGCCGCTTCTTCAACACACCTGACGTGGCGCTGCTTCGCGATGCGAATCGCAAAGTATTTCTGAACGTTGGTATCGGCTCCGGGTGGCGAGCACACCCGCTGGATGATGGGGTTGAAGATCGCTTCTACATGCTGCGCGATGATGCGCTGTTCGGTCCACCGCGTGATGCCGATGGTGATATCGATTATCCGAGTCTGGTCGAGGATGATCTCTACGACGTCACCGGCCGCTCCGTTCGTGACGACACGACAGGCAAGTCCGCCAAGGGCTGGTATCTCTCGATGGAGCGGGACGGCGAGAAGATTCTCGGCCCGTCCGTCACCGTCAACAGCCAGGTCTTCTTTTCCAGCTATGTCCCCGACGCTGGCAGTAACGATGATTGCAGCGCATCGATCGGCGGCGGTCGACTGTACGGACTCAGCGCCTTGTACGGCGATGCCGCGCTCGATCCGGACGGCGATGTCGACGATGATGATTCGGTCACGGGCGAAGAAGTCATCTCGGTCGAGCTGGACCTAAGGGGACTCCCACCGCCGGTGGAAGTCTTCCTGCCGAAGGATGCCCCCGACAAAGTCATCGGCTCGGTCGGGAGCGATGTCTTCGATACCAATCCCGGACCTGCACGACGGCGCACCTATTGGGCGGAGCAGTAGGCGTTCGGCAGGGCAGACGCAAAATTGACGCTGCCGGCAAAGGTTGCTCTAATCGGGTGATCGTTCCTCTGCGGCGGAAGCTCACTGACATGACCTTGTCCGGTCACGCTCGTCTCTGTACCGATCTGCACCCGCCGCTGTCGGCGCACGAAGCGCAGGTCGAGTCGTCACGTTGTTACTTCTGTCACGACGCACCTTGCGTGACCGCTTGTCCCACAGGTATCGACATACCGCTGTTCATTCGGCAGATCGCCACGTCGAATCCGAAGGGTGCGGCGAAGACGATCTTCGACGAGAACATCTTCGGCGGAATGTGCGCGCGGGTCTGCCCGACCGAGACCCTCTGCGAGGAGGCCTGCGTGCGTAATACGGCCGAGGAGCGGCCGGTGCGTATCGGCGAGCTGCAGCGTCATGCCACCGATACGTTGATGCGGACCGGAACGCAGCCTTTTTCGCGCGCTGCAGCGAGTGGCAAGCGTGTGGCTGTCGTCGGCGCCGGTCCCGCCGGTCTCTCCTGTGCACACCGTCTTGCCGTGCACGGCCATGCCGTGGTGGTGTATGACGCCCACCCCAAGCCCGGTGGGCTCAACGAATACGGTATCGCGGCCTACAAGACGATCGACGACTTCGCACAGGCTGAAGTCGAATACATCGTCTCGATCGGCGGTATCGAGATCGAACACGGCAAGGCGCTCGGTGCGGATCTCTCCCTCGATGCGCTTAGAGCTGAATTCGACGCCGTGTTCCTCGGTGTGGGTCTGGGCGCCTCGAATACGCTCGAAATCGACGGCGCCGAGCTCGACGGTGTCGATGATGCCATCGAATTCATCGCCAGGTTGCGCCAGACCGATGATCTGTCGTCGCTCGACATTCCACGTCGGCTGGTGGTCATCGGTGGCGGCATGACCGCCATCGATGCGGCCGTGCAGTCGAGCATGCTTGGCGCGGAGGAAGTCTCCATCGCGTATCGGCGAGAGCGTGCCGACATGAACGCGAGTGTCTTCGAGCAGGAACTGGCCCAGACCAGCGGCGTGATGATTCGCACCGGGCTTTCGCCACGTCGAATCATCGGTGAAAACGGCCGCGTCAGTGCCATGGAGTTTGATCGTGTGCGCAGCGACAAGGGTGCGATGGTGCTGACCGGCGAGCGTGTCGTGCTGCCTTGCGACGGTATCCTGAGAGCAATCGGGCAGCGGTTCGTGCCGTGGCAGGAAGACGCGGCACTGGAATTGGCTGGTGGGCGCCTCAAGGTCGATGAAGAGCGACGCACCACCGACGCAAGCGTCTGGGCGGGTGGTGATTGTGCTGCCACTGGCGAGGATCTGACCGTCGCGGCCGTGCAGGACGGCAAGCTTGCTGCAGAATCCATGCATCGTGTCCTGACGTCCTGATCTACCCTTGAGTTCAACCGGTCGCCGTTTTGCTGTCCCGCAGATGTACCGTCACGCTGATGCGTTCTCCGAGCTTGCACTGTTCGCTTGACGGCGTATCGATTCCTCCCGTAAAGGAGCCTGTTTCATGCCCGACCTGAGTTGCGAATTTCTCGGCATCCGTTCGCCCAATCCGTTCTGGCTCGCCTCGGCCCCTCCCACCGACAAGGCCTACAACGTGGTGCGAGCCTTCGAGGCGGGTTGGGGCGGAGTCGTCTGGAAGACCCTGGGCGAAGCCGGACCGCCTGTCGTCAACGTCAATGGGCCGCGCTACGGTGCCGTGCATGCCGCCGATCGTACGCTGATCGGGCTGAACAACATCGAGCTCATCACCGACCGGCCGCTCGAGACCAATCTCGAGGAAATCCGCCAGGTGAAACGTGACTGGCCGGATCGCGCCATGGTCGTGTCGCTGATGGTGCCGTGCGAAGAGCAACACTGGCGGGACATTCTCGCGCGCGTCGAGGATACCGGTGCCGACGGTGTGGAACTCAATTTCGGCTGTCCGCACGGCATGAGCGAGCGCGGCATGGGCTCGGCGGTCGGCCAGGTTCCCGAGTACATCGAGATGGTCACGGCCTGGTGCAAGCAGTATTCCTCGCTGCCGGTCATCGTCAAGCTGACGCCGAACATCACCGACATTCGCGGACCGGCGCGTGCCGCCCATGCCGGCGGTGCCGATGCCGTCTCCCTGATCAACACCGTCAACTCCATCGTGTCGGTCGATCTCGAGCGCATGTGTCCGGTGCCGACCATCGATGGTCGTGGTTCACATGGCGGCTACTGTGGCCCCGCAGTCAAGCCCATCGCGCTCAACATGGTGGCCGAGATCGCCCGCGATGCGACGACGAACGGGTTGCCGATTTCGGGCATCGGTGGCATCACCACCTGGCGTGACGCCGCTGAGTTCATGGCGCTGGGTGCGGGCAATGTACAGGTCTGCACGGCGGCGATGACCTATGGCTTTCGTATCGTCGAGGAACTCACGAGCGGTCTTTCCGACTGGATGGACGAGGCCGGCTATGGCAGTGTGGCGGAGCTGGTTGGTCGAGCGACACCTAACGTCACTGACTGGCAGAAGCTGAACCTCAACTATGTGACCAAGGCCCGCATCGACCAGGATCTCTGTATCCAGTGCGGACGCTGCCATGTCGTTTGCGAGGATACCTCGCATCAGGCGATCACCTCACACGTCGACGGCGAGCGTCGATTCGAGGTCATCGACGAGGAGTGCGTCGGTTGCAATCTGTGCGTCAGCGTCTGCCCGGTCGAGGATTGCATCTCGATGGAGGCGCTCGAGAGCGGCATCGATCCTCGCACCGGACTTGGCGTAAGCGATGACTATGCCAACTGGACGACGCATCCCAACAATCCGTCCAGGGTCACCGCGAAAGCCTGATCTGGCAGCCTCGACTACAGGCAGCGAGTGCACGCCCTGAGCGCAGGCTCTGGCCGTTGTCCCGAGCGAGTGTGCCTTATACCGTCACCTCTGGCAGGCGATGGGCCAGCAGCGCGCCGAGCAGTGTCAATGTCGACAGCACCGCGATCATCATTGCCGGCGACAGAATGAATGTCAGCAGGCTGCTGATACCTCCGATCACCAGCAACATGACGCCAATGGCCGAATTGCTGGCGGCAACGTAGTCGACCCGTTCGTCGGCATCGGCCATGTCGACGATGTAGGTCTTGCGGCCGATGCGGATGCCCTGGTGTGCGATTTCGAGCACGAAGTAGCAAGACGGCAGTAGCCAGACTGTTGTCAACCAGTCGGGTTCGATGCTGGCGATACCGAACGTCAAGGCGCCGAGGGCGGCAACCGAGAGCGCTGCAGCGATTAGCACACCGCGTGATGAAACGTCGGAGAAAAAACCCCAGAACGGGCTTGATAGCAGGCTGGCGATACCGCTTGCCAGCAGAAGGCTGGCCAGCTGCTGGAGCCTCTGCTCGTCTTGTTCGCCGAGCAGCAGGTAGTAGGGGGCGACAAGAGCCGAGGACAAGAGCAGGGTGCGGACAACGACGAACTGGCGGAATTCAGTATCGTCGACAAGCAGTGCCAGGCGTTCACGTATTGTCGAGGCAACCGACTCGTTGGCCTTGTCCGCCGGTTCGTCGAGCAGGCCGAATGACAGACTGGCGAGCACCCACATGACACCCGCGCCAAGCAACAAGCCCAAGGCTACGACGGTTGACAGCCTGTCGCCACTGAACAGGAGCAAGCCCGCTGCCATCGAGAGCGTCGCGAGGCCGGCCGCGCTGGCTGCCCAGCCGCCGGCCTGGCCACGCAGGCCCTTGGGCATCAATTTCGCCATGACCGCCTTGGATACCAGTGAGCAGAGGCAGCGTGCAAGACTGAAGCCCGCAACACAGGCAAGCATCAGCCATCCTGCCCGGGTACCTTCCATCGTGAAGGCGACCAGCGCCATGCCAAATACGGCAACGGCTTGCAATACGGCTCCGATACGGAGTAACGGGGAGAGTCGTGCACGATCATTGACCAGCTTTGCCAGCATGATCTGCGGCAACATCGACAAGGATTCTCGTAGCGGTACCAGCAATGCGATCGCGGCTGGATGTGCGCCGAGCATCTGCATGAGCCAGGTCAGCGTGATCTTCGGATTGAGGAGGGCGTCGCCGGTCTTGGTCAGAAAACTCGTGCCGACGAAGACCGGCAGGTTCCAGGCAATGCGTCGACGAGCCCCCTCGTCATCAGGAAGGGCCTGTCGATCGACAAGCGTGAGCAGCTTGAGTGTTCTCATGGACTCCGATTTCATGAACTCGACAGCGCGGACGTCAGTGCTGTCAACCAGCGTTCGTGTTTTTCTGCCAGTGGCATTGAGGCGTGCGCCGGACTCGTTGATGGCAAGGTAGCGAAACGAAGTGCGGGTTGTTCCGAGTGGACGGCTTTGGCGACGTGGCGTTTGAAGAGCTTCTCGGCTGCCTGCCCGTTGAAGGCAATCAGAGACAGTTCCGGGTGACGACGACAGAATGCCGGAATGTCATTGCCACGTTCGCTGACGCGACGGATGGACGAATCGAGACTTCCGTCACGCTCGCAGCTGGCCAGGACATCCCAGAGTGCGATGCCATGTTCCTGCAAGGTGCGGATACGTACCGGATAAGAAGGCAGATCTTCGGGAAGCCGCAATTCGACACGTTGCAAGTTCGGGCCTTGCGGCCTGAGGCCTTGTGGGTCAGGCGCGATGCCATCCAGACGCTCGAACAGACTCGACAGAATGGTCCAGAAGGCGTTTCGCGGATGTGCGTAATAACGCACCGCATCAAGCGAAGCCACGCCCGGCATGCTGCCGAGAACGAGAACGCGCGCCTCGCTTCCTTCGATCGGTGGGAATGACTCGCACGCGGGCACAGAGATTCACCTTGAGACGCTGGTCACTGCCGGGTGCATCGAGTGCGAACGGCGCCGAGCCATTCGTTGACCGGCCTGAACAGTTACGATAGCGTCGGCGCACAGGGGTGTCCACGACGGGCAAGCGATTGGGACTCGTTGTCGGTACTCTCGGGCGCAACGGCTGGAATGGCGCTAACGGCACCATTTGGAGATCGTCAGCATATAACAGGGCAGGGTGCGTTCACATGATTGAAAATCTGATCAACGGCGTACATCGCGCCAGCCAGAGCCAACGACGTCAGCCCGTCTACAATCCGGCCACCGGTGAGGCGATCGATGAAATCGGCCTTTCGACGGCCGGTGAGATCGATGACGCGGTAACGGCTGCACGGGCGGCGTTCACCGACTGGTCGCGCTTGCCTCCGCTCAAGCGTGCCAGCGTCATGTTCCGCTTCAATGAACTCCTCGGCCAACGCGCCGACGACGTGGCACGCGAGATTTCCCGAGAACACGGCAAGACCCACGCCGACGCACTGGGCGAGGTGCAGCGTGGCAAGGAGGTGGTCGAGTTCTGCTGCGGCATTCCACAACTCCTCAAGGGAGAATTCTCGAAGAATGTCGGCCCCGAGATCGATTCTTGGAGTGATCGGCAACCGCTCGGGGTTTGTGCCGGCATCACGCCATTCAATTTCCCTGCCATGGTGCCCCTGTGGATGTACCCGGTAGCGATCGCCTGTGGCAATACGTTCGTGCTCAAGCCCTCCGAGAGGGACCCCTCCGCCGTCATGCTCATCGCCGAGCTCTTGCACGAAGCTGGTCTGCCGCCCGGTGTCCTGAACGTCGTTCACGGCGACAAGGAATCCGTGGATGCGCTTCTCGATCATCCGGATGTACAGGCGGTGAGTTTCGTCGGTTCAACACCGATAGCCGAATACGTGTACCAGCGGGGTACGCAGGCGGGCAAGCGTGTACAGGCGCTCGGCGGCGCGAAGAATCACATGATCATCATGCCGGACGCCGACATGGACCAGGCAGTCGATGCGCTGATGGGCGCGGGCTACGGTTCCGCTGGCGAACGTTGCATGGCCATCTCGGTCGCCGTGCCGGTCGGTGAGGAAACCGCCGATCGCTTGGTCGAGAAACTCAGACCGCGGGTCGAAGCCCTGAAGGTCGGTCCAGCGGACGACGCTGACGCGGAGATGGGACCGGTCATTACACAGGCCGCCAAGGAGCGGATCTCGCGGCTGATCGATTCGGGTGTCGACGCGGGTGCAGACCTGGTGGTGGACGGCCGTTCGCTGTCACTCCAGGGGTACGAAAACGGCTACTTCCTGGGGGGCTCGCTGTTCGACCGCGTGACCACCGACATGGAGATCTACCGCGAGGAGATCTTCGGACCGGTGCTGGCGGTCGTCAGGGCCAATGACTACGACACGGCAGTGGACATGATCGATGCGCACGAATACGGCAACGGAACTGCCATCTTCACCCGTGACGGCGATGCGGCCCGCGCTTTCGCCGACCGTATCCAGGTGGGCATGGTCGGCATCAACGTGCCGATTCCCGTGCCGGTGGCGTACCACAGCTTCGGTGGCTGGAAGCGTTCGCTGTTCGGTGACCATTCGATCTACGGGCCCGAAGGCGTGCACTTCTACACCCGGCTGAAGACGGTGACCAGTCGCTGGCCGACCGGTATTCGGGAAGGCGCTGTATTCACGTTCCCCACATGATTCGACATGCCGCGTGACTCGACGTACTGCTGGAGCTACCGCGTTTGCTCGCGCAATGGCTGCCGTTCCAATGCCTGCTTGACACTTTGCCTGCCCGACATTGCGCTTAGCTGATACGGCGCCCACACGATAGCGACAAGAGGTCAATGCCCATGCCTGTCAACAGCAATCTCACGGTGAGCAGTGAGCGCCTCTGGGATTCCATCATGGAGATGGCGAAGATCGGTCCCGGCGTTGCCGGGGGCAATAACCGGCAGACCCTGACCGACGTCGATGCGGAAGGTCGGGCGCTGTTCGCGCGATGGTGCGAGGCGGCCGGTTGCACCCTGGGTGTCGATCAGATGGGCACGATGTTCGCACGGCGCGAAGGCACCGATCCGGATGCGCTGCCAGTGTATGTCGGCAGCCATCTCGACACCCAGCCCACGGGCGGCAGGTACGATGGCGTGCTCGGCGTGCTCGGCGGTCTGGAGATCGTGCGACAGCTGAACGATCTGAACATCAAGACGAAACACCCGATCGTGGTGGTCAATTTCACCAACGAGGAAGGCACGCGTTTCGCCCCGGCGATGGTCGCGTCCGGTGTTTTCGCCGGTATCCACACACTGGATTGGGCATACGACCGGACCGACGCCGATGGCGTGAGGCTCGGCGACGAGTTGCAGCGTATCGGCTATGCCGGTGACGAGGAGGTCGGTGCCCGCCAGATGCATGCGTTCTTCGAACTGCATATCGAGCAAGGCCCCATTCTCGAGAAGGAGGGCAAGGACATCGGCGTCGTCACGCACGGCCAGGGCCTGAAGTGGCTGCAGGTAACACTGACTGGCAAGGAAAGTCATACCGGCTCGACACCCATGCCGATGCGCGTCAACGCCGGACTCGGCATGGCACACATGACGGTGCTGGTGGACGAGATCGCGCTCGCTCATGCGCCACTGGCCGTCGGTGCCATCGGGCATTGCGACATTCATCCGAACTCACGCAACATCATTCCGGGCAAGGCCGTCTTCACGGTCGACTTCAGGCATCCGGACAAGGCCGTGATCAGCGATATGGAATCCCGCTTCCGCAAGGGCGCGGAGGCGATCGCCGAGCGCATCGGTCTCGGCATGGAAATCGAGCAGGTCGGTGGATTCGATCCGGTCGAATTCGATGAAGCTTGTGTCACGGCCGTCAGGAATGCGGCGGAGCGTCTCGGCTACTCGCATCGCGATCTGGTGTCGGGCGCCGGACACGACGCCTGCTGGATCAATCGTGTTGCGCCCACGGCGATGGTCATGTGTCCCTGCGTCGATGGCTTGTCGCATAACGAGGCGGAGGAGATTTCGCCCGAATGGGCCGCCGCCGGCACCGATGTCCTGTTCCATGCCGTTGTGGAGACGGCGGGTATCGTGGAGTCATGACAGAGTGACTGAGATCAGCCAGAACTCGAGGAGAGAGCTTGCATGAGTACGATCATCAAGGGTGGCACCGTGGTCACCGCCGAACGCAGCTTTGCAGCCGATGTTCTTGTCGACAAAGGCGTCATCGTCGACGTCGGTGCGGGTCTGACCGGGGACGAGACACTCGATGCCTCGGGTTGTTACGTGATGCCCGGCGGTATCGATCCACATACGCATCTCGAAATGCCCTTCATGGGAACCTACTCGACAGACAACTTCGAATCGGGAACGCGTGCAGCACTCTCCGGCGGTACCACCACGGTCGTCGACTTCTGTCTGCCTGCGCCCGGCCAGTCGCTGCTCGAGGCCCGCCAGATGTGGGACAACAAGACGTCTCAGGCGTCGTGCGATTTCTCCTTCCACATGGCGATCACCTGGTGGAGCGAGCAGGTCTTCGACGAAATGGCGCAGGTGGTCGACTCCGGCATCAATACCTTCAAGCATTTCATGGCGTACAAGGGCGCGCTGATGGTTGACGACGAGGAGATGTACGCATCTTTCCGTCGCTGTGCCGCGCTCGGTGCCATGCCGCTGGTGCATGCCGAGAACGGTGATGTGGTCGCCGAACTGCAATCGACTCTGATGGCGCAAGGCAACACCGGCCCCGAAGCACATGCCTACTCGCGTCCACCGCAGGTGGAAGGTGAGGCCGCCAACCGCGCCATCATGATCGCCGACATGGCCGGTGTGCCGCTCTATGTCGTGCACGTTTCCTGCGAAGAGGCGCACGAGGCGATCAGGCGCGCCCGGCAGAACGGCAAGCGCGTCTATGGCGAGCCGCTGGTGCAGCATCTCACGCTCGACGAATCCGAATACGCCCATCCGGACTGGGATCATGCGGCACGCCGAGTCATGTCGCCGCCGTTTCGCGACAAGCGTCACCAGGACGGTTTGTGGGCGGGCCTGGCGGCGGGCAGTCTGCAAGTCGTCGCGACCGATCACTGTGCCTTCAGCACCGATCAGAAGCGCATGGGCCTCGGGGATTTCACGAAGATTCCGAATGGCACCGGCGGTCTCGAGGATCGCCTGCCGGTGCTCTGGTCGCGCGGCGTGACTACCGGCCGACTGACAATGAACGAATTCGTGGCCGTCACGTCGACGAACATCGCCCGCATCCTGAACCTGTATCCGAAGAAGGGGGCGATCATGCGCGGTGCCGATGCCGATATCGTCGTCTGGGACCCGGAACGCAAGAAGACGATCAGCGCCGCTTCCCAGCAATCGGCTATCGACTACAACGTGTTCGAGGGTTTTGAGCTGAAGGGGCTGCCCCGCTTCACCTTGACGCGTGGCCAGCTCGCGATTCGTGAAGACGAGATTTGCACCGAAGAGGGACACGGTCGCTTTGTGCCGCGCGAGGCCTGGCCAGCAACCAACCGGGCGCTTTCGACCTGGAAGGAACTCAGTGCACCCCGTCCGGTACAACGCGATCCATCGAAGATGCCGGCGGGTGTCTGATGCCGACTCTGCGGTCATCTCCATCGAGGATCTGTCACTGGTCTTCGAGACGGCCGACAGTCCGGTTCATGCCCTGAGCCATATCGATCTGTCCATCGAGAGCGGTGATTTCGTCTCGTTCATTGGCCCGTCGGGCTGCGGCAAGACAACCTTGCTCAGGGTGATCGCCGATCTGGAGCGAGCCACCAGCGGGCGTATCGAGGTCAATGGCACGACGCCTGCGGAGGCGAGACTGGCAAGAGCTTACGGCTACGTCTTTCAGGCGGCGTCACTGTATCCGTGGCGAACGATCGCTCGCAACGTTGCCCTGCCGCTCGAAATCATGGGGCTCGAGCGCGGCGAACGTGAACGACGCGTCGCGGAAAACCTTGCGCTTGTCGAACTTTGCGGGTTCGAGAAGAACTACCCGTGGCAGCTCTCCGGCGGCATGCAACAGCGCGCATCGATCGCCCGCGCACTGGCTGTCGAGCCTGCTCTGTTGCTGATGGATGAACCCTTCGGTGCACTCGACGAGATTGTTCGTGATCATCTGAACGAGCAATTGCTCGCACTCTGGAACCGCACCGGCAAGACCATCGTCTTCGTGACGCATTCGATTCCAGAGGCCGTCTATCTCTCGAGTCGTATTGTCGTCATGTCGCCGCGCCCCGGACGTATTCACGATGTCATCGAAAGTGATCTGCCGCGTGAGCGCGATCTCGGCATTCGTGAATCCCCGGCGTTTCTGGCACTGGCGCACCGTGTTCGCGAGGGCCTTCGCGCCGGCCATGGTGTGGTTGAAGAGATCGCCTGATACGATGGCAGACCCGACCCGCGTAACGGTAGCACGCGATAATACAGCCGTGTCCCGCAAGAAAAGCGCCTGGTCTGCATATGGAAAGGGTGGATTTGTCGCCGTGTTGCCGGTCCTGACGATCCTGTGCGTCATCGTCATTCTGTGGTATGTCGGCGCCGTGGCATTGAACCTTGCCTGGGAGCGCGACAGCGCCGCCCGTGAAGGGCGTGAGGCGAGTCTGATCGAGAGTGTCGCAGGGACGATGTCGCAAGAGCGCCCCGTGTTGCCGGCCCCTCACCAGGTTGCCGTCGAAGTCATCGAGACCACCTGCGGCAAGAAGATCACGTCGAAGCGCAGTCTGGTGTATCACGCGGGCGTCACGCTCTCGTCGGCGGCGCTCGGCTTCGCTCTCGGTACTCTGCTTGGCATAGTGCTCGCGATCGCCATCGTGCACAGCCGCGCCCTCGACATGAGCCTGATGCCCTGGATCGTTGCGTCGCAGACCATTCCGATTCTTGCCATCGCGCCGATGATCATCGTGGTGCTGAATGCCGTCGGCGTACAGGGCCTGTTGCCGAAGGCGTTCATATCGATGTACCTGAGTTTCTTTCCCGTGGCCGTCGGCATGGTCAAGGGCTTGAGCTCTCCCGAGCCGATGCATCTGGACTTGATGCGCACCTACAACGCGTCGCGACTGCAGACACTCTGGAAGTTGCGTCTGCCGGCGTCACTGCCGTATCTCTTCACGAGCATGAAGATAGCCGTTGCCATCGCGCTGGTCGGCGCCATCGTCGCCGAACTGCCGACAGGTGCCGTGGCGGGTCTCGGCGCCCGTCTGTTGGCAGGTTCCTACTACGGGCAGACCATCCAGATCTGGTCGGCATTGGTGGTCGCCTCGGTCCTGGCGGCCTCTCTGGTCCTGTTGATCGGGGTACTGGGACGTCTGGTCGATCGGCGGTTGGGGCTTGCCCATGGCTAGCGCAAAGCCGCCTGTCGCCGGGGCGCAACCATGGCTGTTGCTGCTGGCAAGCGCCGTCTGCGGAGCCCTTGCCTTGCTGCTCTCGGTGGTGGCACTCGACGCGCCAGGTACGCATGCCCTGCGCGGGCTGATCATCGGCCTGTTACTGGTGTTGACTGCGGTCGGCGTGCTTGTCTGGCAACAGCGAGGGCCTGGCCTGTCGAATGTGTTCAGTGGGGTCGCGCTCACCATCGTCTCGTCGCTGATCGCCTGGCAGCTACTGGCCTTGCTCGACGTGGCCGATCCGTTACAGGGCAACTTCTGGTTCGCACTCATCGGGGCCTGGCTGCTGGCTTGGGCGGCAGTCGAGCGACTCGCCACGATCGAGCCGCGACATCGATCGATGCAGGCCGTCCTCAGCGTGCTGATTCCGATCCTGTTCGGCGCCTGGTTGCTATTGCTCTGGGAATGCCTGACCCGCGGGCTCGGCGTGCCGCAGGTGCTGTTGCCGTCACCGTCGGCCATTGCCGAGCGATTCGCCGCATCGACGAGCATCCTCTGGGCGGACTTCCGGCAGACCTTCCTGAAGGCTGTACTGATCGGCTATGCGCTCGGTTGCCTGGCTGGCTTCACCGTGGCGATATTGATCGACCGTTCACCGTTCCTGCAGCGCGGACTGTTGCCCATCGGCAATCTGGTGTCGGCCTTGCCGATCGTCGGCGTGGCGCCGATCATGGTCATGTGGTTCGGTTTCGACTGGCCCTCGAAGGCGGCGGTCGTGGTCGTGATGACCTTCTTCCCGATGCTCGTCAACACGATATCGGGGCTGGCCGCTGCCGGGGCGATGCAACGCGATCTGATGCACACCTACGCGGCCAGCTACTGGCAGGATCTCATCAAGTTGCGCTTGCCCGAAGCGCTGCCGTTCATCTTCAATGCGCTGAAGATCAATTCAACCCTGGCACTGATCGGTGCGATCGTCGCCGAGTTCTTCGGCACGCCAACCGTCGGTATGGGCTTTCGCATCTCCACCGAAGTCGGTCGCATGAATGTCGACATGGTCTGGGCCGAGATCGCGGTGGCGGCGGTGGCGGGCTCGGCGTTCTACGCCGTCGTCGTCATGGTGGAACGTGCCTGCACCTTCTGGCACCCGTCGATGCGACGTCGATGATGCATGCGCGTCTGCATGAGAACCGGGATGCGAGCGGACATGCGAGCCGAAATGTGAACCAGAGCGTGGCGAGCATGGCGGCATGCAGCGGAATATCGATGATTTGCGACGCTATGATTCGATTCAAACGCGACCGATCGGTCGCGTCAACTCAAGAGGGAATTCTGACCATGAGCATGAACAGGAAAGTCGGCCACACGACAGCCAGTCTCGGCGCCGTTGGCGTGTTGTTGCTGGCGATGGCGTCGAATCCGGCTCACGCCGCCGACGAGGTGACCTTGCAGCTGAAGTGGGTTACCCAAGGTCAGTTCGCGGGCTACTACGTCGCCCAGGACAAAGGCTTCTACGAAGAGGCAGACCTCGATGTCACCATCAAGCCGGGTGGCCCGGACATCGCACCGCCACAGGTCATTGCCGGTGGCGGTGCCGACGTCATCGTCGACTGGATGCCATCGGCACTTGCCAGTCGCGAGAAAGGAGTGCCGCTGGTGAATATCGCTCAGCCGTTCAAGCGCTCCGGAATGATGCTGACCTGCCTCAAGGAAAGTGGCATAACCTCACCCGATGACTTCAAGGGCCGCACGCTCGGCGTCTGGTTCTTCGGCAACGAGTATCCCTTCCTTTCCTGGATGAGCAAGCTCGGCATCCCCACCGAAGGCGGTGAGGAGGGCATTACGGTTCTGAAGCAGGGCTTCAATGTCGATCCGCTGTTGCAGAAGCAGGCCGACTGCATCTCGACGATGACCTACAACGAGTACTGGCAAGTCATCGATGCCGGGATTGCCGAGGATGATCTCGTTGTCTTCAAGTACGAGGATCAGGGTGTCTCGACGATGGAAGACGGACTCTATGTGCTCGAGGAGAATCTGGCCGACGAAGCCTTCGTCGAACGGATGGCGCGCTTCGTCGCGGCCTCGATGAAAGGGTGGGACTATGCGCGCGAGAATCCGGAAGAGGCGGCCGGCATCGTGCTCGACAACGATGCCACCGGTGCGCAGACCGAGCAGCATCAGGTGCGCATGGTCAGCGAGATCAACAAGCTTACGGAAGGCTCCGATGGCTCGCTCGACGAAGCGGACTATGAGCGCACGGTCGAAACCCTGCTCGGCGGGGGTTCTGATCCGGTCATCAGTGCGGCGCCCGAGGGAGCCTGGACGACGGTCGTGACTGACAAGATGTCGGCGATGTAGTTTCTGTATGGCGGCCTGGCGGCTGGCGTTCAGGCGTCGGCGTCAGGGCGTCAAGCCGTCAGGGCTGGCCGCCATCCTTTCAAGCCGCTGGGCATTCCCCTTCTGCGGCGTAGCCCTGTTCAATTCGATCGGGTGGAGTAGAGTGCATCCACAACCGGAGGATCGACATGAGAGTGATGACCTGCAGGCAATTGGGTGGTCCCTGCGACGAAACCTTCAAGGCTGAGACGTTCGAGGAAATGGGCGAGCTCAGCCGCAAGCACGTGATGGAAATGATGGAGAAGAGTGATGCGCCTCACCTCGAAGCGGTCGCGGCCATGAAGTCCCTGATGGAGAAACCTGGCGCGATGGAGGAGTGGTTCGCCGAGCGGCGCAAGGAGTTTGACGCACTGCCGGAGGGGTGAGACTGACCGTCCGGCCGATGGCCTGGCTGTTTGGCCGGTCGCTCGGTGTTCTCGCCGTTCACTCTGCGATTCGATGTCCCGTGTCTCACCCTGTGACGTGATGTCCTGATAGGCTTGGTCGCCCTCGCTCTACCATGCCGGAGCAACTCTGCGGCTTCCTGAATCCGTCAATGACACGTTGACGCACTCCTTGGCGTTGAAGCTGTGAACATGTCTGTCCCGGAGTCGCCGAACGGCCGCGCAGCAGTACCGCGCATCGGACTGGTGGTCGGCATCCTGGTGTTGGCCTCGAGCACCAGCATCATGTCCACGGACATGTACTCCCCGAGCCTGCCGGACCTGGCCAAGTGGTTCGACACGACGCCGTCGAACGTCAAGTTGACGATCAGCCTGAACATGCTGGCGTTCGGGCTTGCACAACTGCTGCACGGGCCCTTGTCGGACCGCTTCGGCCGTCGCCCGGTCATTCTGTGTTCACTGGTGTCCGTGGCGATCTTGTGCGTCGGCTGTGCACTGGCGCAAACCATCGAGCAACTGATCGCCATGCGCATCCTGCTCGGTATTGCCGCGGCCGCCGAAGCCGTCGTCGGGCTCGCCATCCTGAAGGATCTCTACGACGAGCAACAGCAGGTCAAGGCGCTCGCATTGCTCGGTATGGTCATCGCCGTGACGCCGGCTGTCGCACCGATTGCGGGTGGCTACCTACACGTGGCTTTCGGTTGGCAAAGCAACTTCTACGTCATCAGTGGAATGGCCTTGCTATCGGCCGGCATCGTCGCGGCGATGCTGCCGGAATCAGCTGTCATCGATAAGCAGGGTCTCAAGGTAAAGCGGGTGCTGCAGGGGTATGGCCGCTTGCTGGCGAATGGCGATTTCCTCGTGCATTCGAGCATGCTCGGTGTCGGCATGGGCCTGATCTTCGTGTTCGTGACCGGTGCCCCGTTCGTGCTCATCGACTACCTCGGTGTGCCGACCGATCACTTCGGCTACTACCAGGCGAGCATCGTCGCCGCCTTCTTCTTCGGCAGCGTGCTGGCCTCGCGATTGGCTGATCACTGGCCGGGTGGCCGGCTTCTTCACTTCGGCGTGGCCGTGATAGCGATAGGCGCGGTCACGCTGACAATCATCGTGTTGACGGACGCGTTGTCGCCCTGGCGATTTGCGGGCGCCTATTCGATCATGACGTTTGGCATGGGGCCCTTGTTTGCCGTTGCCCCGAGTCGCGCGCTGCGGTCGATCAAAGGACAGGCGGGGATCGCCGCAGCGCTGCTGACCGGTATCGAACAGATTACTGCAGGTCTGGCTGCACTGGCGATCAGCCTGGCCAATGACGGTACCGCGCGACCGATGGCATGGGTAACCCTGGTGATGCTCTGCCTTCTGTTGTTGCAACTGAAGGTGTCGCGGCGCTGGTCGCAGGCATGAGCGCCCGAAGGAGTGCTCTCAAGACTTCTCGTTCGCCAGCATCGAACGGACGGCGTTCTCGAGCTCGTCCAGTCGGTTTTCCACCACGTCGAGAACCGCAGCAGAGTCGATCTCTCCGAGATAGTCGTGTACCAAGATGTTCCGCATGCCAGTGAGCTGCCGCCACGGAATCGAGTCGTGTTGCGACTTCGCATCCTCTGGCAATCGAGCAGTGGATTCCAGCAGCGTCTGGAGATTTCGCAACACGGCGTCGTAGAGGATGTCGTCGATCTCGGGATCTCCGCGCGCGCGTATGCGCCGCAGCTTGTCGCAAGCATCCAGCACGTGATGCGCGTACACCTTCCAGTCTTTCACAACGCGATGGACTCGGCGAGTATGCGATCCCTGAGATGCCGGTTCAGCTCATGTTCCGGAACAAGGTCGATCTGTCGGGACAGCGCGCTCTCGAGCGCGTCGCTAAGTGCGAGTCGTTGCTCGAACATGTCGTAGCCGCGTGGCAACTCGACCAGCAGATCGACATCGCTTACCGCCGTCTCTTCACCGCGCGAGACTGAGCCGAAGACACGCAGCCGACTAGCGCCATACGAGGTGGCCAGGCCCTGCAGCTCCTCCGCTCGGGACTTCAGTTCGGCTAGCAGACCGCCTGAGTGACAAGCGATGTCCTCTTTCGCCGCCCTGTCATCGCTGGAAGACGCTTGTTTCATGCGATCCGCCCATCATCGAATCAGGATGGGACAGTGTAACGAGTTTGCCGTGCAGCGGCGGGCAGTGTTCGATCTACCGCTCGCCGCTTTGACGGGCGATCAGGAATACACGCGTTGCTTGTTGCCTTCATGATTCATAGCCGCGTGGGTGTCGTCCGAAAGCAGGGCGCTGAACTTCCGAGGAACTTCGCTACAGGTTGCCGGGTTTCCTCAGAATCCCGACAAACTTGTCCTGATGCCTGACGATCAATGGCTCGACCGATGTCGTCCTGGCAAAGTCACGAAAGGCGAGATTGTCGGAAACGTCGTCCGACACAAACACGCCGCCTTGCCTAAGGGTATTTCAGAGCAGAGGATAGGCCCAAAGGCGACCGGCTCGGCTCTTGTCGCTGTCGTAATGGCACATGTCGATCGTGCCCAACAGGCGAATGGCTTTGGGCAGGAATTGTCTTTCGGCCGAGCGCAGCAACTGCCCGTGTTCGAGCGAGCGTTTCGGCACGACGCAGCCCACATGACGATCGTTGTTGCGGCCGGGATAGGGCATGTCCGAGCTGATCAGACGAGCGCCGTCTCTCGTTGCGAGCGAGCACAGGATTGCCAGCGATGACCATCCGTAGGCGACGCCGGTCTCGATGATCTTGCGAGCCTGCACTCGCTCCGCCAGGCTGTAAAGCAGATCAAGATCACCCGGGCCGCCCATTTCTACCGGACAATTCCTGACGATCTGTTCGGCGTCTTTCAGCTCCGACGCGAAACGGACCGAGAAGCGTGCCTCGTCGTTCAGCGGTGCGTCGAATTTCTGCAAGGCCTCGGCAGTACCGATCGCTCGCGCATCGCACCAGGACGCAGCTTCGCGGCTTGTGTCGCCGAGCGGTGATCTTTCGTGGCCGATCTGACGCCTTATCTCGCTGGCGAGCCGCGGATAGAGCCTGGGTCGCTGGAGATACCACAGGGTCATTTTGAAACGGCGGGCGATGGCGGAAATGATGGGATGCTCACAAGGGGCACTGCCGAAATCCCGATTTCGGGCGGACCGTTTACTTTTTCTACCCGGCTGCCATTTGCAGATATACCGAGCCGCAAACAGTTGACGTCGCGATGCGCGGATAGAACAGCCTTGAAGGCTCGCAAGTACCGCTTGAACCCGCCAACGAGCTGGAGAGGTAACGGTAGCGGAACTCGACCGTTTCGTGGTGAATTTCCTTTTCGTAGTGCCGGACGCAGAGATGGCGTTCACGAAGCCCGAATCGATACGTTGTTCTCGATGTCCGATCAGCGAAACAAGGCGCCGAACAAAGCCAGCAAGACAAGCACGAACGTCGGCACGACGGTGAGCAGAAACCCGACGGCGCGTGTTGACGGATTCGCTACATAGGCACGCCAGTAGACGAATCGACCAGCGAGATACACCACACCGAGTATCGCGACAAGCGTCGGCGACCAGTACAGGGCTGCTACGAACAGCGCCGGTAGAAAACACACCAGTTGCTCGAGCGTGTTCATCTGCACGCGAAGCGCGCGCTCGAAGTGCTCGTTGCCACTGGTGGCGGGCGCCTTGACCCCGTGTTTTTCTCGTGCTCGACCGACCAGGATGCCGAACATCAGGAACTGGACGATTGCGAGCATGGCAACCACGTGAACGAATGGCATGACGTCTCCGGTTTGTCAGTGATACGGAACTGTACCGCGGTACGATACCCGGATGACCGCCCGTTTAAGCACCTGCAAGTGTGAGCTTGAATGCGTACCCGGCGACGGCACGTGATCCTGCGACTCGGTAGCGCGCGACGCGACGAAGCCGACGAGGTGCCCGTTCCAGCGTCGCAACCCGATATCGTCGAGCGGGCCAGTGTCGCCGTCCGCGACAGGCTCGGCGAGGCGACGTGGCGCCGCATCGAAACCTTCGAGCACGCCGTGGCCGGTCTCGAACCGAATGAGCCTCATCATTACATCGGCATGCTCGGGGTACGAGATCGGTATCGTGGCGAAGGGCTCGCAAGGCGCCTTGTCGACGACGTAGCGCAACTGGCCATCGACGATCCGGACTCGCGATCGGTCTGCCTCTCGACCGAGTCGGTGGAGAATCTCGCGCTCTATGCCAGACTCCGTTTCGAGGTGATCGGCGAGACACGTATCGAGAGTCTGCAAAGCTGGACACTCTCGAGAATGGAGTCTGACTGAACAGGGTCAGGGGGAGAGTCTGACCTGCTTTCACGAGAGGCACTCTCTGGGGAATGGCGTGCTGATTGCTAGCGAGCATTGATTGAACTGGAGCCCACCATGAGCCGCACTTCGCTTGCAGCTGTCGTCCTCCTTGCCTTTGGTAGCGGTGTCGATGCGCAGGCGCTCGACATGCCACCGAGCGCACCCGGTAGTCCCGTTGGCCGCGCCTATGGCCCCACCTCCGGTGGCATCGCATGGCAACGCTCAACCGACGATCGAGCCGTTGCCGGTTACGAAATCACCCGTGACGGTACCGTGATTGGCGTGCGCGATTCCTTGAGCTACGTCGCCGACGATCTGCAACCGGGGCGCGGCTACAACTTCGCGATCGTGGCGATCGATTCCGCCGGACAGCGCTCCGCACGGGCGAGCGTGCGTATCGAGACGCCAGATGCTCGCCCGAACCCGCCAGGCGGGCTGCTGGCCAACGTCTATTCGGCCACCGCGGCCGGGATCAAGTGGGATCGTTCGGGAGTGTTTGGCGAACGCTATACAGTCAAGCGTGATGGCGAGATCGTGCTTGCGACAACGAATGCCACGAGTTACGTCGACACGAGCCTGACGGGGCGTCGGCCGTACCTGTTCGAGGTCATCGCGATCAATCGTCAGGGCGAACGCTCGACGGCGGCGCGGCTGTTCGTCCAGACGTCGAGTGATACAGGCCCGCCCCCAACGGCCGGGCCCGCTGCACCGGGCGGTTTACGCGCAGTCGTCTACTCGGGCACGGCAGGTGCTATTGCCTGGGAGCGCTCGAGCACGCCCGGAATGCGCTATGAGATCGCCCGCGACGGGCAGATTGTCGGGATCACGGATGGCACCAGTTACATCGACGACAGGCTGACGGGCGGACAAAGCTACTCCTACGAAGTCATTGCCATCAATCGATCAGGGCGTCGCTCGAGTGCCTCCAGCGCGATCCTGACGACACCGGGGCAGGCCGCACCGCCAACCAATCCGTTCGCCACACCCGATCCGTCGGGTACCACGACGATAGCGCGTCTGGGCTACCCGGGAGTGCGAGACGTTGCAGACGAACTTGTCTCTGCGGGCTATCTGAATCTGTATCTGGACATTGACGACACCCTCGGGAGTCTTGCCGACGACAGCGTGGCAGAGGCAGTCGATGGGGTCGTGGAGCGGGTCTTCGATTGCCCGGGCGGCGGTAGCGCCCGTGGGCAGATAGTGCCCTTTCGCGTTGCCGATCTCGAACTTGACGACTGCATTATCGAGGAGCGCATGCTGTCGGGGCGGCTCGAGCGGTCGTTGAACCGGTTTCCGACCGGGGCCGGTAGCGTGCGACAGATCGAGATCACGTTTGCCGGGCTGCGCGTCGATGCCGGGGCGGCGGGCGTTTTGACGCTCGACGGCACGTTCGCCCGAAGCGATGCCGAAGGTGCAAGCGGCGTTTGCGATCGTTTCGAGTCGACGACCGACACGGTCCGCATCGACAGCGCGCGCCTGAAACGGGATGGCGCCATCACCGACATCAGCGACGCGACCTATACGCAGACCAATCGACAACAGGAATTCGGTGAGCCGGGCCGAGAGGGCCCTTGTCGTACCGTTCAGACCCTCGAGTTCGAGGGCACGGCGACGGCGGTATCCACCCGCTTCATGCCTGGCATCGCGATGATCACCACGCAAGCTGACGGTTCGATCGGACCGGACGGTTTCTGGGGTGACGCTACCCTTTCAGCAAATTTCGGCGATCGTTCCACGCTGGTGGTCTCGTCGGTACCCGATCGTGAGCCGATGGTCCAGGCAGACATCGTCAGTGACGGTGTTGCGGTGTCGTTCGATGATGGATATGAGTTTGCGCCTCGGATGTTTGATGTGTCGCGATTCTAGGGACGAGGGTTTTTCAACGACATGACCATGGGCACTTTCATGGTTCGTGTTGGCCTCGCCCAGTGCAGTACGAAGCTCCCGTGCCGACGGCGCCCGCCCGATGCGGGTAGTCGAAAGGTCGATGGCGTTCGCCACCCGGTCGCGAGTGACACCGGGCCGACCGCCCTTGTTGACGGGCGTGACTGCGGGGTCATTGT
>ENA-ORXM01000400-ORXM01000400.1-marine-metagenome-genome-assembly--contig:-NODE-400-length-79809-cov-4.055486_pt1 | contig 79809 bp, 65 predicted proteins | sample MGYA00237867_ERZ511480 | MGnify/ENA primary metagenome ERZ511480 (study PRJEB26309, sample SAMN06266103) | marine metagenome | isolation source: Algal blade | place: United Kingdom:Sidmouth, United...
AATTCATTCATCAATTTTGATGCATCAATAGCATATCTTCTGTCATGGCCTTTTCGATCAGTGACATAATTAATTAATTTCTTAGATGTTCCTTCTTCTCTACCTAGTTTCTTATCAATTAATGCACATAACATGTGGACAATTTCAATATTCTGAAGCTCGTTTTCACCACCAATATTATAGGTTTCTCCTTTCTTACCTTTGTGAAAAATAATATCTATTGCCTTTGCGTGATCTTCAACCCACAGCCAATCACGTACATTTTTACCATCTCCATAAACCGGTAATGGTTTTTCATGAATAATATTATTGATCATCAATGGAATAAGTTTCTCCGGGAATTGGTAAGGTCCATAATTGTTTGAACAATTTGAGATAATAACCGGCAGATTAAACGTATGATGATAGGCTCTTACCATATGATCTGAAGCTGCTTTTGAAGCTGAATAAGGTGATCTGGGGTCATATGCTGTAGATTCCGTAAAGTGCCCAGTTGCTCCGAGTGATCCGTAAACTTCATCAGTTGAAACATGATAAAATAAATGATCATTATCGTCCCATTTCTTTCTTACTTCATTTAATAATATAGCTGTTCCATTTACATTTGTATTTACAAATTCTAACGGGTTTTCAATAGATCGGTCTACATGCGATTCAGCAGCAAGATGGATTACATCCGTAAAATTATACACATCAAAAAAATGGTTAACCTGTTCAGAATCTGTAATATCAAGATGAATAAAACTATAATTATCCAATTTCTCAATATCTTTAAGATTTTCAAGATTCCCGGCATATGTCAGCTTATCACCGTTTACGATATGATAGTTTGGATATTTTTGACACAACAAGCGTACCAGATGATTGCCGATAAAACCAGCTCCGCCGGTCACTAATATTGTCTTTTCAAAGTTCATTGTACGTAATTAATTGTCTACAAAAATATCTTAATTCACTTAGTTTTACGAATAATCTTGATTATATGTAATTTTGAACGTATGAAACAGAATACTAGTATTGTAAAATTCTTTTGCTTTTTGGTTATTTCTTTAAGTTTATGCAATCCAATGTCGGTAAAAGTCAATTGCTAGAGATTCATACCCCAAGATTAACAAATGAATCGATATTAAATGATTATTTTAAATCTTTGAAATAATATTATTTTAAAAATTCAGTAACAAATGAAAAATAAATTCATGAAATCATTTTTAAGTTCAACTTTTTTACTTTGTTTGATGACTAGCTTGTCTTATTCTCAAATTATAATTTCAGAGTATTCAGCCTCAAATCTCAACCAATTTCTAGATGATTTTAATAAATATGAAGATTGGATTGAAATTTATAATACGTCTTCTGATGCTTTTGATATCGGAGGTTGGGGAATATCTGATAAAGAATCAAAACCTCAAAAGTGGCTATTTCCTGAAGGTACAATGATTGAAGGTTCAAGTCACATTGTAGTTTGGTGCTCTGGTAGAGATCAATCCAGAGGTGGTCACTATCATACAAATTTTAAGATTTCGCAAACTAAAGGAAATGAGTTTATTCTTTTAAGTGATGCGGCTGGGAATATTATAGAATCTCATCTTGCGGAAATAACATTGCTTGGTCACTCTAGAGTAAAGTCAAATGATGGTAGTTGGAATATCAGTGTGGATCCAACTCCAGGTATGCCAAATTCATCACCGAGTTTTGTAAAGTATACAAACGAACCTACAATAGAAAAGGAGGCAGGTTATTACGAAGGCACACAAGAGATAAGCATCATAAATAATGAACCTAATTCTGCACTTAGATATTCTACAAATGGATGGGCGCCGACTCCTACCTCACCATTGTATACAGGTCCAATCACCGTAGATGAAACAACGGTTATAAAAGCCCGTGCATTTTCTGACGCGGCCAATATTCTACCCGGTAAAATTAATTTTAAGACCTTACTTATTAATGAAAATTTTACAGTCCCAGTAATATCAATCGCTGCGGATTCCGTACAAATGCTAGCCAATGGAGAAGGAGAAATAAGACCTATTGGTTCTATTGAATATTTTAATTTGGATAAAGAATTGTCATCTACTTCTTATGGTGAGTTAAATCGTCATGGGCAAGATTCTTGGGTTAATGATCATAGAAGTATTGATTGGGTTTCTAGAGATGAGATGGGGTATAGTAAAGCTCTAAATGAAAAACTTTTTTCTTATTCTGACAGAGATGAATATCAAAGATTTATGATGCGTGCATCTGGGGATGATAATTATCCTGCAATCAATGATGCTGTCCATGAAGGCAGCTGTCATATACGAGATGAATATGTACAACAATTGGCTTACGAAGGAAATTTGAAACTAGATATAAGAGCAGTATCGCGAACTGTAGTGTTTTTGAATGGCGATTATTGGGGTTTATACAGTCCAAGAGAAAGACCTGTAGATCATGATTACACTGAGTACTATTATGATCAAGGGAAATATGATTTACAATATATTTTGACGTGGGGTGAAACTTGGACTGAATATGGTGGAGGCCCTGCTCTAGCGGATTGGCAGGAGTTCAGAGATTTTATTATGGACAATGATATGGGGGAAGCTGATAACTATCAGCGTGTAAAAGACGAAATGCAACTACAAGGTTTGATAGATTACTTTTTAATAAATCTCGCTGCTGTTTCATCTGATTGGCTTAATTACAATACAGGCTGGTGGAGAGGATTAAACCCCGATGGAGATCACAAAAAATGGGGATATATCCTTTGGGATAATGATGCCACTTTTGATTATTACATTAATTATTCTGGCGTGCCCAATACGAATCCAGATGCTGTACCGTGTGATCTAGATGATATTTCTGATTATATGGATGAATTTTTTAGCTTTGGAGGCTTTCAATTTACTCAAGATGACGTAGCCAACTGCATGACTGTACAAGAACAAGAATGTCCTTATCCTGCTGATGATCCTATAGTTTTTAAAGTAATGAGTGAAGACTTTTCTTGTTGTTGGCAAGGTTGGGATCTTGATTGTGAAAATGCTTATCAGAAGATTGCAAGCTTAGACATTGATAACTGTAAAACTATAATTGACGGTAGTTGTCCTTATCCTGCTGATGATATTTATGTTTTAAAAGTGATGTCGGTAGATGAACATTGTTGTGGTGGTGTTTGGGACAGTGTTTGTGAAAATAAATACAAACTTTTTTCATCTGGATTAGGTGATGGTGAGAAAGGAAATATATATGAAAACTTTGGCTTACATGAAAAGATACTATACAAATTGATTGATGAAAATCCTGAGTTTAAACAGATGTTTTATGCCCGTCAGGCAGATTTAAATAATACAGTATTTAGTTGCGACAATATGTTGACACTATTTGATAAAATGGTAGACGATATCATTATAGAGATGCCTAAACAGATAGATCGTTGGGGTGGTTCTATGGCTGAATGGGAATCAAACATTAATCTGATGAGAGATTTTATTGAAGACAGGTGTGCGCTAATGGATGATGGTGTATTGGAATGCTATGACTTAACGGGTCCTTACGATTTGACATTGCAAGTGGAACCTGCTGGAGCCGGTAGAATCGAATTAAATAGTTTAGAAATAAATTCATTTCCGTGGAGTGGTAATTATTTCGGCAACATGCAAAACTTGATTGATGCTGATGCCTTCGACGAATATAAATTTGTAAGATGGGAAAGTAAAAATGGAAATTCAATTTTTCCTAATGAACTTGAAGAAAAGGCAAGTATTGAATTAATACAAGGGGATACTTTAGTTGCTGTCTTTTCATTAATCACTTCTACTGATGATCCAATGGAAGAATTGGTTGGATTTTCAGCTTATCCTTCCCCTACAGATAATATTTTAAATATTTCGTACAATATAAATGAAGGTTCCAAAGTGAATATTAAGCTTGTTAATTCATTGGGTCAAGACATTTATCAAATTGAAAACGGGGTATTTACAAGTCCAAATGTGACAGTTAATAAAGAGATAGATATGCGTAGTATAGGTATAGATGCTGGAGTGTATTATGTAGTTCTGCAAACAGAAAAGAACACATTTAGTAAAAAAGTCCTGTTTTTTAATTAAATGGAGTTTTATAGTTAACATTAATAGATAGAAATAATCATATATAAGTTATTTCTATCTATTTTGTTCTTTCATTTCAAACTGAGAGAACATGATACTTCGTAACTTCCTTGCCTGGATGTTTGTTTTACAGGTAGGTCATATAGCTAGTCAAGATTGTACTGATTTAGAACCTTTTGAATGTGATGGTACTTTCTACCAAATTGCAGAAGGCTTTCTGTCCGCTTTAGACGTCAATACACAGTCATATGTCCCGCTATATGATGTTGCAGCCCAAGGTGGTCTTGCAGAGATTAATGGAATGGCTTATGATAGTCGTAAAGATTTATTGATTGCAAATGCAAGTATAGATATAAATGATAATGTCACTCGATTGGTTCAATTTGATAAAGTAGGCTGTGTAGAAGTTATTGGCCAACTTGGCGATTTTGGTGGGTTTAACGGCATAAGTGCGACTGGTGAGGTTGATACTTCTGGGTTCTATTATTCTTGGAATGAAGGAATTTTATACAAATTTGATATGGACAGTGGACCTGGAATTATTCCTCCCACAGACTCTATAATCACAACGGATAGAGATCCTGGCATAGACATAGCCTTCAATCCAGTTGATTTAAAAATCTATTCAGCGAGGAGACCTATTTTTGATCCAATTGCTAATGAGAGTGTCATGCATATTTATTCCTACGATTTTGACAATAATGAATCAAAAACCATCTGTGAAATTATTGATGAAAATATAATTTGTAATGGTTTTGGAGCTCAGTGGATGGATATGCAGGGCACAAGACTATATGCATCATGCAACTCAACTGGCAATATTTATTCAATAAATTTAGCGGATTGTTCTTATCAAGTTGTCTTATCTACTGGTCTCTCGATTATGTCTAACGATGGTGCATCTTGTGTGCTTTCTATGCCTGATTTTGTCTTAGAAGAGGAGTGTGGAGATGGGATAGACAATGATGCCGATGGATTGACTGATTTAAATGATCCCGATTGTGATTGCGCGAGTACTATGCCTGTGTCTATAATTCCCAATCCTTCATTTGAGAATATGAATTGTTGCCCTATGAATGAGGCTGCACTCAATTGTGCAGATGATTGGATACAGGCCTCTGCGGCGACTACAGATTATGTACATACGTGTGGAGTATTAGGCAATCCCTTTTTGGGGTTTGAGGCTCCTTTACCTTTTCCAGACGGGGAAGGAGCCATAGGTTTTAGAGATGGTAAACCTGGTACTCCAGAATTTAAAGAATACACGGGGGCTTGCTTATTGCAACCCATGACAACTGGTGTAGAATATAGACTTGATTTTTTTGTAGGCTTTCATGATGCTCCTGGCAGTGGAGAATTTGATATGGCATTCTTTGGGACTACAGATTGTAATAATCTTCCTTTCGGAAGTGGCGATCCAGATTTTGGATGTCCTACAAATGGCGCAGGCTTTATTCAATTAGGAGAAATGCGTGTCACTGGTGAAAATGAATGGAAGAATGTAGTTTTTAACTTTATGGCTGATCAGGCTTATGAGGCAATTATTTTAGGTCCTGCATGTGAAGTTAATCCCAACTTTGCGCAAGATCCTTATTTCTATTTTGATCGCCTAGTCTTAGCTCAATCATCTATGTTTTCATTACCCTTAGAAATCACTGGAAGTATTTGTAGGAATACATTAGTCATTATGAGTACAGCGACTGAAGGCGAATTTCAATGGTACAAAGATGGGGTAGCTTTGTTAGGCGAAACTGGTATGTCTATAAATCCTTTAGATGATGGTAATGCTGAAGGCGTGTATGAGGTGGTAGTGACAACGGAGGAGGGATGTTTTAATAGTGAACAATATATTTTAGAAATTCCTTCTTACGAGACGATGAGTGAAGTAGAGATTTGTGATGGAGAGACTTACACCTTGGGACCGTTTTCATTGTCTGTTTCTGGAGAGTTTTCCTTTTCAACAATATCTGAAATTGATGGATGTGATAGTACAGCGAGAGTAAATTTGATTGTCAATCAAGTTTATTCATTTGAAGTTAATGAAACAATCTGTGCAGGTGAAGTTTTTGAATTTAATGGGGAGGAATATGCCAACCAAGGTCAATTCATTCAAAACTTAAAATCTGTGAATGGCTGCGATAGTTCATTCGTTATTAATTTGTCAGTAATTGATGAAGAATTAGAAACTTTAGATTTTTCTATTTGCAATGGACAAACCATAGAAGTTAATGGCGAAAGTTATAATTCTCCAGGACAATTTACTCAATCGTTCACAGCTCAAAATGGTTGCGACAGCACATTACTTATAGTCATAGAATTAGAGAGTTTAATCACTAGCAACTTAAATGAAATGATATGTGAAGGAGATGACCTTGAGGTTAATGGTGTACTGTATAATTTAACAGGAACATATGATCAAAGTTTCATAACTTCAGAAGGTTGCGATAGCCTATTGGTTATCAATTTAGTTGTCATAAATGATACGGATGATATGGTTTCATTTTCATTTTGTGAAGGAGAAGATTTCATGTTGAATGGACAAGTCTATACTGCTCCTGGTAATTATGAGCAAATTTTAGATTCCTCAAATGGATGTGACTCTATATTGATGGTACAATTGACTCAGATACCCATATCGACAAGTGAGGTGGATGCGAGTTTTTGCGAAGGTGAATCTTATGTTTTAAATGGAGAAACATTTATAATGCCTGGACTATATACGCAACGATTAACGGCAAGTTCGGGTTGTGATAGTCTTATTACATTAACACTTACTGAACTCATGAATGAGGAGATAATTGAAAACTATTTTTTATGTGATAATGAGTCAGTTACTATTGATGGCGTAGAGTATTTTGAGCCAGGTTCTTTCACGCAATTGATGATGAATCAAAATGGATGTCCAGTCGAATTAATTGTGATCATAGACAATGATCCATTGTGTACAGGCTGTAAAAGGGATGGAGATGTTTTTCCTTATCACTTCAATCTCACGCGAGAGTCTGAAAATTTTTCTAGTGTTGAAATAACTTTGAATGAAGAGATCTTGTTTAATAATATTGTATCTAACCAACAAGCCTATCATTTAATGTCAATGTATGTTGTTGGTAAAGACCTAGTTGATCAAAGTAATATTAAAGACCCAGTAAAATTATTTAAAAGTTTGAAAGGTAAAAGCTTGCCAGCAAGAGGCTTTGATGAAAAGATAGACAGTAAGTTTTTAACGAGTATTCAATTGGATATGAAGTCAGAGAAAAACATAGACTTTGATACGTATAATTTGAATGGAAATTTAAGGTTTTTAATAAGGGATTTCCGCAGATTAAAAATTTCTAACTCAATGAGTTTTAGATAGGTCAGAAATGAAAGAACAATCATTCAAGTGTATTAGAAACTAGAATGATTATTCTTTTAAAACCTTTTTAAAACTTTTTTAAAACTCTTTTAAAATTTAGCTAAGGCTACTTGCTTCTCCTGCATGTAAAATTCGCGAAAGCTTATCATCCTTTTTCTTTGCTCATCCCATAATTTGTATTGTATGCATTTTAAGCTTTCTTTGAAGGTGATAATATTTGCGTACTTATTGAGTATTGGATTTTCGCGCATGCATTTTTCAAGATTGTAATTAGGGATTCTACTACTTAAATGGTGAATGTGATGAATGCCAATATTTCCCGTTAGCCATTGGAACAATTTAGGTAATTTGTAATATGTAGCACCTCTAATAGAGGCCAATAAAAAATCCCAATTTTGGCGCCAGTTATTATAAGTTGTTTCATGTTGATGCTGCACATAAAAAAACCAAAAAGATATAATAGAAAATATGAAAATGAGATACAGCTGAATAAATAAAAACTTTTTCCAACCCAGTAAGTAGCACAGTAATCCATAGAAGGCTACGAGAACAATGTTGTTTCTGATTTGTGACCACTTTATTCTTTTTACCATAGATCTAAAATTCATCATTGGTAAACGATTAGATATGGTGAAATATACAATAGGAGAAACTATAAAAAGAGTAATAGGATGTCTAAAAAAGCGATATCTAAATCTCTTCCATTTGCTTCTTGTTCTGTATTCTTCAACAGTTAAAAAGTTAATGTCTCCTATGTTTCGTTCTTCAAGCTGTCCTGTGTGCCCATGATGATGGTTGTGTACTTTTGCCCAGTATTTATAGGGCAATGAACTAAATAGACTGCAGATAAAGCCAACGAAATTATTGAGTTTTCTGGATTTCAAAAATGACTGATGGCCGCAGTCATGTTGTATAATAAATATACGTACTAGAAAAAAAGCATTTATAAATCCCAAAGCAATTGTAATCCAAATTGACCAATTTAGACTGTAGTACATCAGGGCCCATAATGATAAGTAAGGAAGAAAAGAATTTGCGATTTGCGCAATAGCTTTCTTTGCATCAGGTATTTGGTAGTCTACAATTATATTTTTCCAGTTATTAAGCGCTTTCTTTATTTCTGCTTCTAAATCTCTTTGCATTAATGTGAAATTCTTTAATTAATAAAATCTTGTGCACTTTGAAGTTGCCTGTTTTCTTCTCTTCTTTTAATAAAGTAATATGTGTCAAATTGAGAACGCACAGCTAGTCCTTTTGTTTTTTTATATGTATTCAATTTATCAATATTTAAGTTACGAGCTTTAACGTTATCATCAGTTTGTATTCTAATGATCGTGCGGACAAAATATTGTAATTCTTTGTCGTAAATGGGGAACATGGTTTCTATTCTATGGTGCAAGTTTCTAACCATCCAATCTGCAGATGAAATATAAATGAGCTCTTCTCCACCATTACCAAAAATAAAAACGCGCGCATGTTCTAAAAATCTATCAACTATGCTATAAGCATAAATGCCTTCACTGATACCTTCAACGCCAGGTACCAAACTGCAAATGCCTCTAATGATTAATTTTATTTTGACACCCTCATTATTGGCTCGATAAAGCATGTTTATCATGTCCTCATCTTGCAATGAATTCATTTTTAAAGTAATGTATGCTTCTTTACCTGCTTTGGCGTTATTGATTTCATTTTCAATGAGTGATTTGAGTTTCTTCTTTATATCAAACGCAGAGATACCGCCGACACCTAAATGTTCAAAATCTTTAGCCGGTGACTTTTTCGTTTCTATAAATGCAAAGATTTGTAATACCTCAGTAAGCAATCTTTTATCATGCGTGAAAAATCCAAAGTCTGTGTAAAGGGTGGCAGTTTCCTCGTTAAAATTTCCTGAACTTAAATAACCAAAGAAAGATTCTATGCCATTAACTACACGCCTGACGACAGCCATTTTTGAATGGACCTTTAAGCCAGGAAAGCTGTATAAGACTGTAACTCCTGCAGCTTCTAATCTTTCTCCCCATTTCAAATTGGCTTTCTCGTCAAACCTTGCTTTGATTTCTATAAACACGGTGACTTGTTTGCCATTTTCGATTGCTTTAATTAAAGCATTCATTATTTTTGAAACCTTAGCTACACGATACTGTAATATTTTAATATGCGTGACTCTAGGGTCAACAGAGGCATCTTCAAAGAATCTAATAACAGAATTGTAATCATGATATGGATAGTAAAGAAGATGATCTTGACTTTTAATGGCTTCAAATATAGAGTCTGCCTCCTCTAATGGTGTATATGCAATAGGTGTTAAGGGGATGTCATGTAAATTTGAAATATCAAAAGATGGAAATTGGAAAAAATCTTTATTGTTATGGTAGCGTCCTTCTTCCATAATGTCTAAATCACTTAATTCGAAGGCATCCTTCAGATAGTCAATAAAATGCTTAGGCATATTTCTATCATACACTAATCTGGAGGCATCCCCCACATCTCTTTTAGAAAGACTTTTTCTGATCTTATCAACTAAATCACCAGAATATTCATCATCAATATACAATTCAGCATCTCTAGTGAGTTTTATGGAATAACTTCCTATTATTTCATATCCAGGAAATATGTGCCTAATGTTATGTCGTATGATATCATCAATAATCATGATGTCATTTCTGCCTTTTTTACTTGCAGGTACAGATATAAATCTGCCTTGTTTTAAAGAGGGAATCTTTACAATGGCATAATATTTTTCCTTATCGTCAGGATTTCTATCATGTAAATAAACCGCCAAATACAAGCTTCCATCTTGAAGAAATGGTTTAATCTTTTTGCCCCTTAAAAGTACAGGCTGGACATGTGCTTGAATCTTATCTTGAAATAAAGCTTCAATAAATTCTGTTTGCTCGTCGTTTATCTTTTTACGCTTTAATATTTGAATATTTTCATCCTTTAACGCAGGAATTATTTGTTTTTGAAAAATTTCACTGAATTCAATTTGCTGTTCTCTTACAGTTTCAAGAATTTGCTTTAAAATTTGTTTTGGTGAGAATTCAAGCTTCTTATATGTTTTCTTACCTGCTCGGACTAAATTTTTATGATTTGAGACCCTGACACGATAAAATTCATCTAAATTCGAAGAATATATAGCTAAAAACTTAATACGTTCAAAAAGTGGAACATTTTCATCTTTAGCTTCTTGTAAGACCCTGTAATTAAAGGCAAGCCACGTGATATCTCGATGTATGTAAAGTGTTGGATTTTTCAAATCGGTGTCCTTTTTATTTTAGTGTCCCAAAATGCAAAAATTAGATTAAATAAATTGTACTTGAAACATCAAATAGTTAAAATGAGAAAAAAAATAGCAGCTGGTAACTGGAAAATGAATTTAGAGTTTGATGAGGCCATCAATCTTGTGACAGCATTACAAAATGGCCAATTTGATAGTGAAATTGAAATGATCTTGGGAGTGCCTTTTGTTTATCTCAAGTCTATTGCAGATTTATTGAATGGTTCCGATAATATATCGATAGCTGCACAAAATTGCAGTCCTCATGCTAAAGGAGCTTTTACTGGGGAAACTTCTATAAGCATGTTAAAATCAATTCAAGTAAATACAGTGATTGTGGGGCATTCAGAAAGAAGACATTTGTTTAATGAATCGAATGAGCTTTTAAAAGAAAAAGTAGATGCTCTATTATCTGAAAGTTTAACCCCAATATTTTGCTTTGGTGAACCGTTATCTGTTAGAGAAGACGCAAAGCATGAAGGATTTGTAGAAGATCAATTGAAGAGTAGCATTTTTCATTTATCCGAAGCTGAATTTTCTAAGCTTATCTTGGCTTATGAGCCGATATGGGCTATTGGCACTGGTAAAACAGCTAGTCCCCAGCAAGCTCAGGACATGCACGCCTTTATAAGAAATCTCATATCTAAGAAATATAATTCTGAATTGGCTGAATCAGTAAGCATACTTTATGGTGGAAGTGTCAAGCCTAAAAACGCTAAAGAGCTATTTGCCAATAAGGATGTTGATGGGGGATTAGTTGGAGGAGCTTCCTTGAAGTCAGAAGACTTTCTAGCAATTGCTAATTCTTTTTAACGTTTAGCTGTTAAAGGTTTCTTCTACTTTTTGATATCGATAGTCAAATATCTTTTCCAACTTAGATTTGACAAAAATAAAGTGTACAAACCTACCTAGAATCCCTAGAGGCAAACTATATTCTACCTCATCGATCATTTCAATGCCGTCTTCAGTAGGCTTAAAATAATGTGTATGTCTCCAAAGTTTATATGGCCCCTTTAATTGAAAGTCAATAAATTTTTCCTTGGGAACGACTTCTATGATTTCAGTACGCCATTTTAATGGAATATTTGATATAGGAGAAACGACATAGTCAATTAGTTGTCCTCTATGCATGGGATCTAATGGTTTTTGACTTGTGATTTCAAAACCCATGTCTTGAGGAGTCAATGCATCTAAATTTTCAGGGGATGAAAAGAAATCCCAGACTTGATCTAATTGGGCGTGTATTATTTGTTTTCTGGTGAGCTTATAAATTTTCATATACCATAAACATGATAATCGACAATTGGTTGCGAAAAATCAAATGTATAAAAACAGGCATTACTGATCAGAACAAGCGTTAATAGTGGCTTATCGTCATCTGGGTTTAAGCTATCCAAGCTTAAATAAGATTAAATTTACATTGTAGTACAAAAGTCTAGTTTACTGGCAATCAGCTAGCTATATATCTCAAAAATAAAATTAAAAAATTAGGATAGGGGTAGGGGTTTATCGAACTGTCTATATATCAAAGGGTGTTATTAAAGGTATTAAAAGCGCATAACTTAAAGTAGTTAGGCGCTTTTTTTGTGTCATATAGTGCTCTAATCTAATCTTCTTACTCTGTTATATTTTTGCTCTCCTGATCTTGAAATACTTACACGATTAATGTTTACCTTGAAGTAATATTAATGAAGGGTTAAATGGATAATAAACAAGATCGGATAGATGAACTCAACAAGAAAATAGATGCCTTGGTTTACAAGAATAATAAGCAGCTTGTTGAACTAAATGCGATAAGGAAAGAAGTTAAAGCCTTTAAAGAGTCTAGCCTGCCTTATGTTCAAAGCGATTCTATATTAAAAGAAGCCATTCCTTCAAAAGCTGAATATGAAACCCAGTTAAGTGAACCAGAATTTATAGAAGTTGAAAATTACCAGCCGAAACCAACTTCAAAAAATAGTTTGGATTCATACTTAGATAAATTTAAAAATAATTTCAATTTTGAAAAGTTCATTGGAGAAAATCTAATAAACAAGATAGGAATCTTAATTATCATTATTGGTGTTGTTGTAGGTGCTAAATATTCGATCGAGCATAACCTAGTCAGCCCATTGACTAGAATTATTTTGGGATATATTTCAGGTATAGCCCTTCTTGCTTTTGGTATAAAATTAAAATCAAATTACATTAATTATAGCGCAGTATTAGTTAGTGGCGCTATTGCTATATTATATGTCATTACTTATTTAGCACATAGTTTCTATGATTTAATTCCAATGGAAGCTTCCTATGGATTGATGCTTTTGTTTACAGCATTTTCAGTATTGGCAGCTTTGAAGTATGAGAAGCAAGTCATAGCACATATTGGTTTAATTGGTGCATACGCTATTCCGTTTTTATTAGGAAATGAAGATGGCAATGCAACTATATTATTTAGTTATGTTGCGTTGATTAATTCGGGTATACTAGCTATTTCATTTTTTAAATATTGGAAATCAATACTGTATTCTTCATTTCTATTTACTTGGATGATATATGGATTTTGGTTTTTTTTAAGCTACGAAAGTGAGGCAAATTTTGAGATATCATTACTGTTTCTTGGTCTCTTCTTTATAATTTTCTATTTGGCATTTCTAGGATATAAACTTTTAAAGAAGGAGACTTTTCAATGGCCTGATATTGTCTTGCTTATTTCCAATTCCTTTCTTTTCTTTGGATTTGGATATACGCTTTTGCATGCTCATAAAATGAGTGCAGAATATCTCGGTCTGTTTACTTTATTAAATGCGATCATCCATTTCACAGTCAGCCTAATTGTATATAAGTACAAGCTAGCTAATAAGAACCTATTCTATCTCATTGTAGGTCTTGTTTTAGTATTTGCTACAATGGCTGTGCCTATTCAGTTAGATGGCAATTGGGTTACTTTAATATGGGCAGCATGGGCAGTGCTATTGTTTTGGATAGGTAGAACAAAGAATACTGCATTTTATGAATACCTTTCTTACCCAATAATGCTAGGTGCATTTTTAAGTATTATTCATGATTGGGATTCTATTTATGAATTAAAATCATATGTTTATTTAAATACGGATAACCCAGATAGGTTCACAATAAAACCATTTTTTAATATTCATATATTAAGTGGGCTGCTATTTGTAACCGCCTTTGGGATAATAAATTATATTCATAATAATAAGACCTTTAAAGCCCCTGTTTTAAAACCGCAAATTTTAGCTGCTCTCGTAAATTTATTAATTCCCTCAATATTCATTTTTAGCCTCTACAATATTTTCAGATTAGAGATTGATAATTATTGGGAATTACAATTTTGGGATTCTACCATTTCTACTACCAATGATTACAATGATGTGATAGAAAAGCGGAATTACAGTCTAAGAAGATTTAAAACGATTTGGGTGATAAATTATTCATTGGCTTTTGCGGCTTTGTTTGCTTTCATAAACCAATTTAAATTTAAATCTCAATCATTGGCTTTAGCGAATATTTTTATTTTAATTATAGCAATGCTTTCATTCTTGACCATTGGATTATACGCGTTTATAGAGTTGCGTGAGAGTTATTTAAACAAAACTGATTACAGTATTTTTACTACCAGTTCCTACTATATATTCATTCGATATATTTCTTATGCTTTCTTTGCTTTGGCTTCTTTTAGTCTTTATAAAATCTTGAATTCTGGTTTATTAACCACTGATAAAAAAGATTATTTTGGGCGAAATTCAAAAAAGTATTTTGAGTTGTTATTTTGGGGAGCTGTGATTTGGATTACTAGCTTTGAACTTATAAATATTTTGGAATTATTAAACATTCAAAATTCAAATAAATTAGGACTGACTATACTATGGGGAAGCTTTTCATTGTTACTCATATCTTATGGAATCTGGAAGAATAAAAAATATATCAGAATAGGATCACTAGCCTTATTTGCAGTGACGCTTTGCAAACTTTTCTTTTATGATATATCTCACTTAAGTACGATCTCAAAGACTGTCGTTTTTCTGAGTTTGGGTGTTCTTTTACTTATAATTTCATTCTTATATAATAAATACAAGGATAAAATAATTAATGAAGATGAAGTATTGTAGTTGGGTTTTTATTTTAATTAGTACTAGTTGTTTTACTCAGATTGATGAATTTAAGTACAGTCAAAAATTACTTGATATAACGGATACGTACCATAAAATTGTAATTCCACAATACTTATTTGAAAATGTAAAAGATGATTTTTCTGATATCAGAATTTATGGTATCGGTACAAAAGCTGACACTATAGAAGTACCTTACTTTTTGAAAGTGGATTCGGAAAATGATCAAAGAGTAAAGTTGCCAGGCAAAGTAATCGATAAATCATTTACAAGTGAGGGATATTACTACACTATTAAATTTAATGGCGAACCCTTAATAAATAGAATGTACGTAGAATTTGAGTCTACGAATTTTAATAAACTTCTGCGACTGGAAGGCAGTTATGATCAGAAAAAATGGTTTACAATTAATGACAGTAATAGGGTAGTCGCGATTGAAAATGAAATGACAAATTATAACTTTTCAACACTTAGTTTTGATGATGTAAAATTTCTTTATTACAGAATATTTGTACCGGATTCAATTGATCTTGGAATAAAAGGTGTTTACTCATATTTATTCTCTTCTTCAAATACTCCGTTGATTGAATATGAGCTTAAAGAATTTCATAGTAATATAGATCCATCTAAAAAACAAACTGTTGTCGATTTTGATTTAGAGAAACGCGTGCCTTTATCAGAGTTGGAGGTTTCAGTGTTAGATACATTTGATTTCTATCGGAATATTAATCTTCAAATTGTATCAGATAGTGCTCAATCAGAAGAGGGCTGGAAGTATCACTACAGTACTATTTATCGAGGCGTCTTAAGTTCATTAAATGAGCAAACTTTAAAAATAAGAGATAACAAATCTTCAAAATTTAGATTGATTATTTACAATCTGGATAATGAACCTTTGAATATAGATATGGTGACAGCCAAAGGTCGACAACATGAGATTATATGTCGATTCACCAAGCCAGGAGAATATTCAATTTATTACGGTAGACCGAATGCAAATTCCCCTCAATATGATCTCAAATTGTTTGATGACAAATTACCTCAAAACCTTAAGGAGCTTTCTTTAGGTCCAATAGTTAGCTTAAATAAACAAGGCGATGACACCATGCAATACTTCTTTGCAAGTAAAATTGTTTTGTGGATAATAATGGTTATCGTGATACTAATATTGGGAGGTTTTTCTTTGAAAATGTTAAGAAGTGATTAGTTATCATAAAATTCATTGAATTTTCTCTTTCAAATAAATTAATCCATCTTGCTAAGATTCAAATAGATATACATATATGATTTTATATGTGAAAAAGCCAATAGGGGTAGGTCGTATATTTGCTGTCTATATATCAAAGGGTGTTATTAAAGGTATTAAAAGCGCATAACTTAAAGTAGTTAGGCGCTTTTTTCGTTTTTAGACATTAAAAAAGCGTTTATCGCAAGAGACAAACGCTTCCATATTTATTTTTTAGATTCAGTTTAGAACCAGATAAACTTCGATTTTTCTCCACATCGTGCTTGTCCTACACCTCCGATACCCCAATTAAATTCAAAGACAATGCCTGCAAAAATAGGAACTGTATTTGCGACTTCGCCAGTATAGTTAACGGGTTGTCTTGCGCCTTCAGTTTGACCAAGATCTGAAACCACATCTGTAAAACCATATTCAAATCTGAGGCCTAATATACCACTGAAGGCTCCATCATTACCTAAGATATAAGTACCAAAACCCAAGACACCAGCAAATGAAGTTGATTCATATTGGGCTGGATCAATAATAGCATCTCCGCTTCTTACGTCACCTATGAGTCCCATCTTTGGTCCCAGTTCAAAATAGCCCTTGTTTTTAGCATTTCTAAAAAGAAGATATAAATCAACAGATTGCATACTTATTTCATCATTAGGTAAGCCAGCTGTTGTTAGGTTTTGAAATTGGCCCTTGTGTTTTCCAACCATAACATCAAAAGAGATGCCTGTATAATTCCAATTCAGTCCCAATTTACCTCCAAATTTAGTACTTGTGGTAATAGTGTAATCATAGTTTGGATCATCACCAATGGCACTATTATATAACATCGTGGCACCGTATTGAACTTTAGCGCCAGCATCCAACCAAAATTCCATTTTCTGAGCTTCTAATTGTGTAATCCCTGAAGCGAGTAGGGCGATTAGTATTAATTTTTTCATAAACGATTTTTTAAATCAATTGACTAGTTATAAATTAAGATAAGTATTATTTAAATTTTGCTGCCCAGGCATCGTAGCCGGCATTCATTTCCTTAACATTTTTAAATCCCTTTTCATTCAACACTTTCAGAGCTTTGCCACTCCGTCCTCCACTTTTGCAATATAAAATATATTTGCCGTTTTTATCCATTGCATCAATCACATGTTCAAAATCATTGCTACTAAAATCAACGATTTTTGAAAACGGGATTGTACCATTCTCTTTTACTTCATCATGTGTTCTTAAATCAATTAATTGATATTTTTCATCATTGATCAAGTTAGCTATATCATCAATACTAACACTTTGATTGACAGTCACAACTTGTTTCTTTGAAGCTTCATTCTTACATGACTGTAGAAAAATAAGAAAACATATGATAATTAATCCTAGAAAGCCTTTCGCGAAAGCGTAATTATGATATTTCATTTAAAATGTATTAAAAATTAATGTAATATAAAAATTAGTTTTTTAGGAGCTAAAACATTATATAAAAAAATAGTCAAAATTATGATTACGAATAAATTATATATTATAAATATTTGGCATATATATTGTTTAATTAGGTACTATGCACTACTTTTGTACAACATTTTCATTTTATAGAAATGTCTTATACTTAACAAAGAGTTAAAATTTATTTTAATTACCAACCTTTTCGGTGTTTTGTTCGTCTATATAAATGAAAGAAAGAAGCAAATTATAATTTACCCATGAATAAATTTTTTAATTTTTTTACGAAGCTCTTCAAAAAATCACCTAAACGTGTTTCAAGATTGATCACAAAAAGGTATGATGAAGAATACGAAGGTTGGTTAGGAGTATAATCCTTACTTACCTGATACATGTACATGCTATTTTATAGCAAAGACTTAATCTAGGATTTCCCCCAAGGACATTGCCAAGAGAAACATATTTTAAGATAAGATTAGCTCTGATTTTCAGGGCTTTTTTTTATAGATGTAGGTTAGCTTTTTTAGCCAATAACTGTTCTACAGTCTCCACTCGATCGTCATCTGGAACGCAACAATCAACAGGACAAACAGCAGCACATTGTGGCTCTTCATGAAAACCCTGACATTCTGTGCATTTATCTGGGGAAATATAATAATAGTCCTCTTCTACAGGAGATTGCATAGATTTTGCATCCACTTTCACGCCCGTTTCTAGGGTATATGATCCTGTAACTGTGTTTCCATCTGAGATAGCCCATTCTACGCCACCTTCATAGATTGCAGTGTTTGGACATTCAGGTTCACAAGCACCGCAATTGATACATTCGTCTGTTATCTTAATTGCCATTGGAAATTTATAATCTTATTTATGAATTTTAATACTATAGATCAATGAGAGTATAATATACAAAACAACGCCTAAAGGCATGGAAAGTTTGTAATTAATCATCGTGAGAAAGATAAAAGTCATTAATGAGGCCAAAATGAAGACATTGAAGCTGTTGCTTTCCCCAAATTGCTTGAAAGAAAACATTTTAATCTTACTTAAGTTCAACGTCATTAAAACCAAGGGAATAACTGTATATACAACAGGATAATCTAGTAAAGTTTGCATGAGATTGCTATCAAACCTGACGGCAATAAACAAACCAATCAAAAAGAAACAACTTGCTGGTGTAGGTAACCCCGTGAAATATTTTGTTGAAGGTCTCAAATTAAAAATCGCTAACCTCACTGTACTTCCTATTAAAATAAAGAAAGCAGGTATATACATGACCCAATGATCTATCGGACTGAGTAAAGTATATAAGTAGGCTGGTGCAACTCCAAAACTGACCAAATCTGCAAAAGAATCTAATTCCATGCCTAGTTTACTCTGCACTTTCATTATCCTAGCAGCTAGACCGTCGATAACATCAAAAAACATTCCTACCAATAGAATTATGGAACTTATGTGTAGATCGGCCACGAGAATAGCGGTAAATCCACAACAGAGATTCAATATTGTAAAGAAAGAAGGAATTTTAGTTCGAAGATTCAGCCTCACTAGATTGAAATTTAAACTTTAAATTATAGTATATAAACGAAACTATATTGATAAATTTCGTCTTATTAATATATTCTATGATATGTGTTATATTTAAAACTGCAAATATGAGACATATTCATTTGTAAATCAATAACATAGAGAAAATATGAGATCTTTTCACTTTCGTATAATTTTATTTTTGCTTTTAGGTGTTTTTATTGCTTCATGTGCCAGAAACCCCGTTACGGGCAAAAAAGAGTTCATGTTGATGTCCACAGGACAAGAATCGGCAATGGGTGCTCAGGCAGATCCGTCGATAGTTCAACAATTTGGTCTTTACCAAGATGAAACCATGCAAAAGTTTATTAATCTAAAAGGCAATGAGATGGCGCGAATATCTCATATGCCTGAATTGCAATTCAGTTTTAAAATATTAGATAGTCCAGTGGTGAATGCATTTGCTGTGCCGGGCGGCTATGTCTATTTTACAAGAGGGATAATGGCTCATTTTAATAATGAGGCAGAATTTGCTGGTGTTTTAGGTCATGAAATTGGTCATGTGACAGCTAGACACTCTGCTAAGCAACAAACATCTCAGATGCTAGGGAGCTTAGGATTGATGGCAGGAATGATAGCCAGTCCAGAATTTGCTCAATTTGCTAATGAAGCGCAACAAGGCTTGGGGCTACTGTTTTTAAAAAATGGAAGAGATCATGAATCTGAGTCTGATAAACTTGGTGTAGTATACTCTACAAAAATAGGATATGATGCGCACGAAATGGCAGATTTTTTTCAAACACTCAATAGATTACAAGTGCAATCAGGGGCAGCGATTCCGAGCTTTCTGTCGACACATCCCAATCCTGCTGATCGATATAATACTGTGCACCAGCTTGCCAAGGTAGCTCAAAAAACATATGCAAAAGGCAAAAGTTTAAATGTCAATAGGGCGCAGTACTTACAAATGATTGATGGTATAATTTACGGTGAAGATCCACGTCAAGGTTTTGTCGAAAATAATGTATTTTATCATCCTGAGCTAAAGTTTCAATTCCCTGTACCGCAAGGATGGCAACTAATTAATTCGCCTATTCAAGTACAAATGGTGCCCTCAGATGGTAAAAGTTTAATGCTCATGACACTTTCTCCTGAGAAAACTTTGGATAGTGCTGCTCAAGCAGTGGTAGAACAATTTAAATTAACCTTGATTGAATCTCAGAGAACTACTGTGAATGGAATGTCAGCCATTGCGATGGTGTCTGATCAAGTTCCAGTGGCAGAAAATGGTCAAGCTGCGGGTGATCCCATCAGAATTCTGACTTATTTAATTGAGTATAATGGATTGATCTATACCTTTCACGGATTATCTGCGCAAGCAGATTTTAATAGATATAGTTCATTCTTTAAACGTACAATGACAAATTTTGATGTACTCAGAGATCAAAGTAAAATAAATGTGACACCAACAAGAATTGCGGTTAAAACAGTAACACGCGCAGGTACATTAAGTCAAGTACTTTCGCAATTGGGTACAGCATCACCAGATTTTGCAGAATTGGCAATTATTAATGGGATGGAATTGTCAGATCAAATAAAAGCTGGAGAGTTAATTAAAGTATTCTCTAAGCCTTTCAATGTAAAATAGAAATTCAAGAAAATTTAAAATTGTAATTACAATAAAGAGTCAGCAGAAATGCTGCCGTGAGAGGAGTGGTGCACAACTACTCCTTTTTTAATGTATAACAATTGAGGAGACTCATGATTGACACTGGTAATATTAGCAATGGCATTTGAAACAGGTCTGTACTTTAAGAGGTCAAGAATATACAAATCTATATTAGCTGAAATATTTAATCTTTTAATATCCTTTGTGAATGTTTTCAATACCATTTTACTTATGCCACAACTTGTGCTGTGCTTAAAAATAGCAATGGGTTTTTGATGTGAGTCTTCTAGGATAGAGTCTAATTGTGATGTACTTTCTAGTGAGGTCATAATCTTCTTTGTCCAATAACTAATAAGAATAAGTTAAGGTTTAAAAAAAGCCGTTTTAAATTTTAAAACGGCTTTTATAATTTTCATTTATTTGTAAACTGACGCTTTCCTGAAATGCTTTACAAGCAAATAATAAAACATAGCTCTGTATTTGTTTCTGTTTGATTTACCAAACTGCGCAACAACTGCATCAATCCCTTCATCTAATTTTGGCGTATCCTTTAAGCCCAATTTTTTGATAAGGAAATTTTTACGTACTCTTGCTAATTCAGCAGGATCACCTGATGATACTTTAGAAGAATCTTTGTTGTAAAGAGAAGGACCACAACCTTTAGCAACGGCAGTTAATAATTTTGCGTCGTATTTGATTTTAAGTTTTCCAAACTCTTTTTCGTATGTGTCAAGACATTCTTGAAATTTGCTCATAAAAATTTATTGAAGTGAAATAATTATTAAAAATAATTCTTTTTACTATTTAATAGTAGTACAGCTTAAAAAAAAACAAAACTGCAATTTTCAATTACAAGGAATTTATCCTATATCGTTTTTAAATACTCAATAACGGCACGTCTTTCTTGATCACTTAAATCATCTCCAAACTCATGCCCTTTGTTACCGTATCCCTCTAAATTCGTATCATAAGTTTGAACATCTTCTTTAGTAGACAAGGTTTTATATTTCCAACCAACAGAAATTGAATCATAATCCATACTGTTAAAGGAACGCTGCCAATATTCTGGTCTTGATTTACTGTTAAGAAGTACATCAAGTGTAGGTACTGAACCATTGTGTAAGTATGGGGCTGTTGCCCAAATGCCGTCCAAAGGTTGCGCAACATATCCCTCTTCAATGACAAGTTTGCCCGGGTGCGCTCCTTTAGTAAACCAACTTTTGTTATACCAATTTATAAAAGTAGAATAAGTCCCTTTGGTATATGCATCAGATAGTGCAGGATCTGTTCCAATCACATCAAGAGGAATTAATAGATTGGGATAGTCTTCTTTGCCTGAATAATTGCCGTGGCATTTAGAACAATTTAATTCAAAAATTCTTTGACCCCTTTGAGCCAAAGTTTGATCCACAACAAATGGATAGGCAGGTGCTTCTAAAGTATTTATCCAACTCAAAACATCTGGAAATGATTTATCTATTTCAGCGGCTTGGGTACTATCTTTCAAAGTCAATAGGGATGAAGCCATAAGAAATTTTGAAAAGTCACCTCTACCAATGGCGGTATAGAACATCGCATTTTTTTTCTTGAGTACCCACCAAGGTGGCACATCGGTGGGAATGGTTTGGTCAGGAATAGCAAGCAAGGGTTCATCAGACCATTCTAAAGTAACTGGATCTCTATGTGCGACCAATGCAGATGTGAGCTTGTCTGCGGGGTTTACACCTCTTACTTCCGTTTGTAATTCTGGATTTATTTTTTCTGAAGCCACTTTGAAAGGTTCAAATGCGTGCCATTCTGGAGAATCAATACCATATTTATTAACAATGGCCATACTTACGAAAGGTGTGATGGAGGCTAAATTTTGAGTATAGTCAAAAGTGTTGTTGCCCAGACCAATAATAAATTTTCCATTGATGTATTCTGAATGGCAGGTCAAACAATTAGGAGCAATTACTTTGGTGTTGTTCTCAGCTCTAACAGTATTGAATTGTGGAGGAACATTTTCATTATCACCAGTTCTATCAATAAGTTTTTGAGGTTTATTTGCATTAAAGGAATTGTAAATATCAAACGGAATGCCTGAATTAAGATAATTGCCATTAAGCAAATAATCTTTACCTTTTTGTGGATCGCCTGACCTTTGCTGCGAAGCTTCAATTTTTTTAGCTTTTTTTGTAGGGTCTGTGTCACTCCAAGACCCTAAAAGAAAGACTAATATTAGAAGGGCTGCTATTGTATTTCTCCTCTTAGATATCTTCATATTTGCTAAACGTTAATTTTATGGTTAATGTTTCAGTTGTTCATTGCTGAAAAAATATTCTACAGATTAAACCTTTTTGTAATTAAGTGGTCATAATTGTTTAGATTTCAATTTCATTTTAAAATTTAGCATGAAAATTATAATAAGCATCTCCATTCTTTTAATGATAAGCATAATTTGTTTCGGTCAAAAAAATCAAGGCTTAATAGTTTATGAGGATAAGTTTAATATCCACAAGAACCTGCCTGAAGAAATGGCTGACATGAAAGACCGTATTCCTGAGTTTAGAACATCTAAAAAAATCCTTTATTTCAATAATGAAGAAGCTTTGTATGTTAATAAGCCTAAAACTGAAAAAGAGAAAGCGGAGCAACAAGAATTTAGAGGATCAAGAGGCGGCCGAGGTGGCAGAGGTGGTCGTGGAGGAGGTCGCTTTGGACGTGGAGATAGATCAAACAATAAATTGTACACTAATCTAAAAGAAAAGTCTTTTGTTGATAGCAAAGATTTTTTTGGCAAACTATTTTTAATAGAGGGCCATAGAGAAGGTGTCAAATGGAAAATGACAGGTAAACAAAAGCAAGTTGGGGATTATCTATGTCAACAAGCTTTTTTTCAGGATTCGACCCAGCGCATAGAGGCATGGTTTACGCCTATGATTCCTGTGGCAACTGGACCAGAAAATTATATGGGATTACCAGGCTTGGTACTTCATGTAGATGTTGGCAATGGCACAAGACAAATAACAGCAATAAAAATTGATCTTAAGGAATTGTCAGAAGAAGAGATATCTAAACCAGTAAAAGGGAAGAAAATAAGTCAAGATGATTTTGAAAAATTGAGAACTGAAAAGATGGAGGAAATGGAAGCTGAATTCGGAGGAAGTGGAAGCAGAAGAATGATGTTTAGAAGAGGACATTGAGCCTAAAGGATTAAAAATGAAAAATTGTATTTGTTACTTTATCGTTTTCTGTTTTACATCTAGCTTTTCGATGGCACAATCTAATCTAAAACTCACTGGGCAAATTCAAGATATAAACAAAGATAATTTAGTGAGTGCGACAGTGGTGTTATTGTCACAAGCAGATTCAACGATTGCTAGTTTTGGATTAACCAATAACAATGGTTTTTTTCAACTGGATGATTTAAGTGCTCAAGCGTACATTTTACAAATTACATATTTGGGTTTTGACCAATATGTTCAAAATTTAAATTTGGAAAGTAATCAAGATTTAGGCATAGTCATATTGAGTCAAAAGGCAAATGCATTAGTTGATGTTGAGATTACAGCTGAGCATACGCCTATTCAAATTAAAAAAGATACAGTTGAGTATAACGCTGCTGCATTTCAAACACAACCTCATGAGGTAGTAGAGGACTTGTTGCGGAAGTTGCCTGGTGTAGAAGTGGAAGCAGATGGTACAGTGATAGCTCAAGGCGAAGAAGTTCAGGAGGTTCTGGTTGATGGTAAAGAGTTTTTCGGTAATGATCCTAAAATTGCAACCAAAAATTTGCCAGCTGATGCCGTTGAAAAAGTGCAAGTTTTTGATCAGCGATCCGATATGGCGGAATTTTCAGGTATTGATGATGGGGAACGTACAAAAACAATTAATCTGCAATTAAAGGAAGATAGAAAGACAGGAACATTCGGTACAGCTAGTCTTGGTTATGGGACAAAGGATAGATATAATGGACGCTTGTCATTCAATAGATTTAGCAGAAAACTCAGAGCGTCTGTAATTGGTAATTTTAATAATGTTAATGAGCAAGGGTTTTCTGTTGATGAATATGTCAGTTTTATGGGTGGTATGGGCAGTTTGTTTGGTAGGGGAGGGAGAGGGAGTTCTATACCTATAAGCGAAGGATTAAGTAATGGATTTGTAGTTACAAATGCTGGGGGGCTTAACTTAAATTATGACCTATCCAAAAAGACTGAATTATCATTAAATTATTTTGTAAATGATATTGAGAATGACATTACAGGCGAAATTACGAGAGAATATATTGAAGACTTTACTGACTTTACTTTAGATGAAAGTGCTCAATTAAATAGTAATCAGAATCATCGTGTGAATATTGAAATTGAATCAGAATTAGATAGTACTTCGGATCTAAGAACAAACGGATCTCTCGTGTTTAATTCAGGGGATCTGACTTCGGAAAATAAAGCTTTGGCATTTAATGTAAATGGAGATCAAGACTATATAAATACAACGTCATTGGATTCTGAAGGCAATAGTTTTAATTGGAATGCACGTACGACTTACAGAAAAAAAACAGGTAAAAAGAAAAATAAAATATTTACGCTTGGACTTAACTTTAATCAATCATTCGATGATTCTGACTCAGAATTGGAGGCCTTAAATACATTTTTTGAAAATAATTTAGCAGGACCACCTATTGCCATTATAGAACAAATTAAGCAGAATCAAACACAACAAGATGACCAAACTGATTACAGAATACAGGCTTCCTTTGTGCAGCCAGTAGCCTACAATAAATTTTTAGAGATATTTTACGAAAGAAGAAATTATGACAATGGTTTCATGCGTGATGTAACGGATCTCATTGTCAATCAAATAGATGTTGATCTAAGCACGAACTATAAGCGAGACTATTATTACGATCAGTATGGTATTGCTTTTTCTGCAAATTCTGATAAATCTCAATTGACCCTAGAGACTGCTTTTCAAAAATCAAACTTAAGAGGAGATATAATTTCTGATAATTTAATTATAAAGAATTCTGTGTTTAGGCCATTGCCAAGTTTAAATTGGAGATATGAATTAGGACGTTCGCACAATTTTAGGTTAAGGTATTCTACAAGCTTAAGAGAACCCTCTTTAACGCAATTACAACCTCTTGTTGACAATAGCGATCCTAATAATTTGTATGAAGGGAATCCTGATCTGATACCTGAGTATCGTCATCAACTGCGATTAAATTATATGAAATATGATCAATTTACGTTTAGCAGTTTCTTTGCTTTTTTAAATGCCAGTTATACTAGAAATAAAATAACAAACCAAACATTAAGATCCAGAAATGGACAAAGAACAACATCACCTGTAAATGTTGATTATGATTTTAATGTATCAGGAACGATTAACTACGGAACGCCTATTCGTAAGCTTAAAACCCGTGTGAACTTAAGAAACAGAGTCACTTATAGCAACAGTATTTTGTTTGTATCAGGATTTGAAAATAATGTGCCCGTTTCAAATCAATTCACAACAGACAGATACAATGGTAATATTAGATTATCTATTGAAAATAGAAATAAAGAGAAAATAGATTGGAACCTCGGTGGAAGTTGGGGTTATAATATAATTGAATACAGAGCCGCTAATGAGAATAATCAAGAGTATTTTGATCAAAGTCTTTTTGCTGATTTGACGGTCAATATCGAAAAATCAATTTCATTTGAGACAGGAATTGATGTACAATTTTATTCTGCACAATCCAATCTTGAAGATTTAACCGTACCTATTTTGAAAGCAAGTTTTTCAAAATTTATATTGAAAGACCAAAAAGGTCAGATCAAACTGTCCGTATTTGATATATTGAACCAAAATCTAGGGGTTACAAGGTCAAATTCTTTGAATTATATTGAAAATTCTGAGATTTTATCATTAGGTAGATTTTATATGGTAACTTTTTCATATGCGATTAGAGGATTTCAACAAAAACCTAATAACTCTGGATCAAGGAGATTTAGAAGATAATGGCTTGATTTTTTCTTTAAAATTACTGTACTTGCTACGCAAACGTCACATTCCGATCGTTTATACTCTAGTAGATTAACACCATTTGTTAATAAATCTAATTTCAAATTAGTTTTTATTGTTATTTTTACGTCTTTGTTAGTCAGGAGATTACATATTAAACTTGGATTTTAAGTTATGAGAAAATTTAAATTTACCTTCTTCATTTGTGTCCTATTTTCATTTGGTATTTGTGAGGCTCAACACTCAATTGCTAGAGAGTGGAATGAATTAGTTCTTTTCGGAGTAAGAAATGATGCTGCAAAACCTACGGTGCATGCAAGAAATCTCTGGCATACATCATTAGCAATGTATGATATCTGGGCAATTTTAGACTCTGTTGCAGAGCCATTTTTTATTGGAAAGGAAATGGGCGGATACTTTAGTCCCTTTGAAGGGATTCCTGAGCCAGAAGATAAAGACGCCTACATGAGAGAAGCTATCAGCTTTGCATCTTATCGATTAATGTGGAACAGATATAATACTTCTCCTGGTGCAGGGGATATTGTCATAGCAATGAACACGAAAATGATATCTGAAGGCTATGCAATTAATAATACAAGTCTTACTTACCAAGATGGAGACCCAGCTAAATTGGGTAACTATGTTGCACAACAAATAATTGAATTTGGTTATCAAGATAAATCATGGCAGCAATTTAATTATGCAAACAGGTCATATGAACCTGTGAATGATCCTTTAGTCATGTCTGAGTCAGGCGGAACTATGAATGACCCCAATCGTTGGCAACAATTAGCATTAGAATTTAACAAAGATCAAAATTGTGTGATTACACTATCTGCAACTGTACCTTTCTTAAGTCCAGAGTGGGGGCAAGTTGTGCCATTTGCGCTCAAAGATGATGATCTTACTGTATATAATAGAGATGCTTTTGATTATTATGTGTATCATGATCCAGGACCTCCTCCATATCTTTCTTTAGATGAAAATAATGCGATGTCTGATGAGTTTAAATGGGGATTTTCTTTGGTTCCAATTTGGAGCTCACATTTGGATCCTAGTGATGGCGTCATGTGGGATATTTCACCCGCAACTAATGGAAACTTACCTGCTCTACCACAGTCTATAGAAGAGTACCATGATTTTTATGATTATTTTGAGGGAGGTGATCCGAGTCAAGGTCATTCAGTTAATCCAAAAACAGGTCAACCTTATGAACCTAATATTGTGGCGAGAGCGGATTATGCCAGAGTATTAGCAGAGTTTTGGGCAGATGGACCTGATTCAGAAACGCCTCCAGGACATTGGTTTTCTATATTAAATTATGTAAATGACCATCCAGAATTTGAAAGAAAATATAGAGGTATTGGTGATCAAATGGATGCACTAGAATGGGATGTTAAAGCTTATTTTACATTGGGCGGTGCCATGCATGATTGTGCTATCACAGCATGGGGTATTAAAGGATGGTATGATTATTTACGACCAGTATCGGCAATAAGAGTTATGGCCACCCGCGGTCAATCTTCAGATCCTAATTTGCCAAATTTTGATTTTGGAGGTATGCCTCTTGTTCCAGATTATATAGAGTTGGTTCCAGAGGGTGATCCTTTGGCAGGAGCCAACGGAGAAAATGTAAATGAAATAAAGATAAAAGCATGGAGAGGTCCTGACTTTATTGATGATGAAGAGGTTGATATTGCTGGTGTAGGCTGGATCTTAGCTAAAAATTGGTGGCCTTATCAAAGACCTACTTTTGTGACGCCACCTTTTGCCGGTTATGTTTCTGGGCACTCCACCTACTCTCGAGCAGCTGCCGATGTATTGGCAGCCTTAACTGGGGATGAGTTTTTTCCAGGAGGGTTAGGTGAATTTGTAGCAGAGAAAAACGAATTTTTGGTTTTCGAAGATGGACCAAGTGAAGATATTGTTTTACAATGGGCAACCTATAGAGACGCTTCAGAGCAAACAAGTTTATCGAGAATATGGGGAGGAATCCATCCACCAGCAGATGATATACCTGGAAGAAGAATAGGTATCGAAATTGCAAAAGATGCAATTGATCTGGCAGAGGAACACTTTTATGTAGACAGAGATTCTGATGGTTATTATAACTATGAAGATTGTGATGATATGAATCCAAATGTTAATCCCGGAGCCACTGAAGTTTGTGATGGCATCGATAATGATTGTTTTGGAGGCATAGATAATGATTTACCATTATTTAGATACTTCATGGATGATGATGGCGATGGTTTTGGTAGCGCTAATATTTTTATGGATACTTGTCTGCTTTCTGCTCCAACACAATTTGTTGATAATAATATGGATTGTAACGATTCGGATCCACTAATTAATCCGGCAGCCATTGAGATTTGTGACGCGATTGACAACAATTGTTCGGGTGCTGCAGATGAAGGCTTAGAAAAAATAAGGTACTATTTTGATAATGATCAAGATGGCTTTGGCGATATCGGTATTATGGCTGATACCTGTATTTCAAATCCTCCTCTTGGATTTGTAGCCAATAATTTTGATTGTAATGATTTTGATTTTCAAATAAATCCTTCTATTGTCGAGACCTGTGATGGTATTGACAATGATTGTAATGGACTTACAGATGATGGTTTGCCAGTCATACGTTACTATTTAGATTTTGATGTTGATGGTTTTGGAGATGCAGAAATTTTCTTAGATACTTGTTTGTCAGTTCCACCATTAGGTTTTGTAGTTGATGCGACAGATTGTAATGATTCTGATGCTGGGATAAATCCGGGTGAAAATGATATTGCAGATAATTTGATTGATGAAGATTGCACAGGCTTTGATTACTATAAGCAATCTAAGGTATTTCCTAATCCGTTTACCAACAGAATCAGAGTCCATCTAGATTATAATGATCCTTTTGATGCGCGCTTATATAATGCTTCTGGACAATTAGTAGCAGATCAAGAAAAACAATTGGGTGATAATTTCTTTGATATGGAACTGGGTGACTTAGCACCAGGCGTATACTATCTTCAAATTATGGATAAAAATGATCAAGAATTATACGCACAAACGATTATAAAGATTTAGTAAAAGTTAAGAACTAAGCTCTTTAATCAGAGCATAAAATATATCTTTAAGCCTTCTTGTATAATTGCAAGAAGGCTTTTTTAATGGCGAAAAAACAAAAAATACAATTTATAGTTAACCCAGTTTCTGGAAATAATAAGAGTGAAGATATTCATAGCTTAATAAAAGCCAACTTCGATCTTCAAAAATTTGAATTTGATTATAAGGAAACAAAGGCCAAAGGTCACGCAACTGAGTTGTCAGCGCAAGCTGTAAAAGATGATTTTGATGCAGTGATAGCTTGTGGTGGCGATGGAACTGTAAATGAGGTCGCAAAATCACTAGTAAACACAAACACCAACTTAGGTATCCTGCCTTCTGGATCAGGTAATGGTTTTGCTATGTATATCGGAATGGGAAGGAATTCTAAGCATGCAATTTTGAAATTGAATAAAGCGATACCTAAACGCATTGATTCGTGCTATGTTAATGATGAGTTCTTTCTCAATTTGGCAGGCGTTGGTTTTGATGCGCTCATCGCATATAAAGCTGAAAACAGCAAGAAGAGAGGGCTGCAAATGTATGTAGGAATGGTCTCAAAGGAAATGATAAACTTTAAGGCTGAGCAGTTTAAAATTTACATAGATAATAAAATTATCGAAGGTGAGTTTACAACAGTAGCTGTAGCGAATGCGGCAATGTATGGTTATAACTTTTCAATAGCGCCACAGGCTGAATTAACAGATGGTCTTTTAGATATAGTTTTAGTTAAAAAGGCACCTTTATTAAGGACAATGGGCGCCTCTTGGCGAATGTTAAATAATTCGTTGGATAAAAGCCCCTTAGTCGAAATGACGAAATCTAAGGAAGTGACTATTCAGGTGGATAAGCCTTATTATTATCATTTAGACGGTGAAAGCTTTTCTTTTGAAGGTAAATTGCATTTCAGAGTCAATCCTATGTCAATTAATGTACTCTTTCCAGAGGGAAGACAGCATATGAATTAAAAATCTATTCGTACTCATAAAATAGGTATTTATAATTCTCGAATCAAGTTTAAGGGCTTTTGGCTATATTCGTGATGGATAACCAGACTAAGACCTAGGTATGAGAACCCTTATAATATTCGGACTACTTTCAATTACTTTAATTTGTTGTCAGCCTGCAGAGGCGCCACCAAGGCAATATATAGACGATACATCAAGTATTAAGATATTTAATGAAGTAGAGGCAGCGACTTCAGGTTTAAATTTCAACAATCAGATTACCGAAAATTCTGTATTAAATGCCATTAGTTTTGATGGCATGCTCCAAGGGGCTGGGGTAGGGATATTAGATGTTAATAATGACGAACTTCCAGATATTTATTTTGCATCGAATATGCAAAATGACAAGTTATATCTTAATAAGGGGGATTTCAAGTTTGAGGATATTAGTCAAAAAGCAGGAATCAATGTTAAAAATTGGTCGACGGGAATTGCAGTTGTTGATATCAATAATGATGGTTTTGACGATATCTATGTTTGTAAATTTTTATATGATGAAGCTGTTAAGCGTAGAAATGTTTTCTATATAAATAACGGCGATGGAACCTTCACTGATCGTGCCAAAGAAATGGGATTAGCCGATATTGGATACTCTATTATGGCAAACTTTTTCGACTACGATAGAGATGGTGATTTAGATGTTTACATTGCCAACCAACCACCCAATTCACTTCAGGGTAAAGGTTCCCTAAAAAATAAAATTGATTATCGATTTACTGATAAATTGTATAAAAACAACAATGGTGTTTTTGTAGATGTAACAGAAGCATCCGGAATAAAGAACTATAGCTATAGTTTAAGTGCAACGACATTGGATTATAATAATGATGGTTGGTCTGATGTATATGTAGCTTGTGATTATGATGAGGCAGATTTCTTTTACAGAAATAATGGAAATGGCACTTTTACAAATGTAGCCAACACTACTCTAAAGCATATGAGTAACTTTAGCATGGGTGTTGATATCGCCGACATCAATAATGATGGAGAAGAAGATATTTATGTTGCAGACATGGTTGCCGAAGATAATTTCAGGCAAAAAACAAACATGAGTGGGATGAATCCTGCTAAATTTTTTGCATTGGCTAAAGCAGGCTATCATTACCAATATATGTTTAATGCTTTGCAGTTAAATAATGGTGACAATACTTTTAGTGAAATAGCTCAGATGTCAGGCGTTTCAAATACGGATTGGAGTTGGACACCACTATTTATGGATTTAGATCAAGATGGAAACAGAGATTTGATTGTGACCAATGGTCTAATGAAGGAAATGCGTAACAAAGATTATGAAATCTGGCGCAAGGCATTTTTTGAGCAAAAGTTGGCAGAGGCTGCTAAAACAGAAACCAAGCAATTGAATGTGAACCCTATGGAAATATCCAATAAGGCGCCCAGTTTTAAAATTTCAAATTTCGTTTACAAAAATGAAGGAGATTTGGTGTTTTCAAAACAAAACTCTAATTGGGGTTTTGATAAACCGACATGGTCTCAAGGTGCAGCGTATGCCGACTTTGATCAAGATGGTGACATGGATCTGGTAATCAATAATATGAATATGAATTGTGGGCTCTATCAAAACATGGCTAACGATAACAATCTATATAATTATATCACTATAGAGCTTGAAGGTTATGCTCAAAATCAATCAGGCATAAATGCACAGATAGAAATCAATTATGGTGCGGAAATACAAGTTTATGAAAATACGCCCTACAGAGGTTATATGTCATGTTCTCAGAGAAAAATTCATTTTGGTTTAGGTAGAAATGAAATAGTAAATCAAGTAAAAGTCATTTGGCCTGACAATAAAATGAATGTGCTTGACAATGTAAGTGCTAATCAAAACCTGATCATTAAATATGCAGATGCCAGTCAAACTCACACCAGACGAGGTAATGGAAAGAAACTATTTAAACAAACTGCACCTTCAGGCATAATTCACATCGAAAATGAATTTGATGATTATGACAGAGAGATTTTACTGCCATACAGAACTTCAACATTGGGGCCTGTGATGACTAAAGCTGATGTAAATGCTGACGGACAAGAAGATTTGTTTTTAGGCGGTTCAGCTAATAGCAGTTCTGCAATTTTAATCAATAATGGTAAAGGTGGTTTTTCTAATCAAACAACTGCATTTAATTCGGATAAACAATATGAAGATGGGGGTGCCCATTTTTTTGATTTTGATGGTGATAATGATCTTGATCTTTATGTGTCCTCAGGAGGAAATGAATTTAATATTAATTCCAATAAATATCAAGACAGATTATACAAGAATGATGGAAAAGGGAACTTTACAAAAGTCAACATTTTGCCTCAAATTAAGACAAGTACATCTGCTATCAGTTCATTTGATTTTGATGGTGATGGTGATTTAGATTTATTTATAGGAGGTAGGCAATTGCCAGGTAAATATGGTATACCTGTTTCAAGTTATATTCTAGAAAACAATAATGGGAAATTTGTCGATGTCACAAAAGAGAAAGCAAAAACATTTATCGACTTTGGTATGGTGACGGATGCTAAAGCCGCTGATATAGATAATGATGGAAAAGTGGAACTGGTGACGGTAGGAGAGTGGATGCCTGTTCAAATATTTGAAGTAGGGTCTGGACAACTAGTGGAAGATCCAATGTCAGCTCAGTTGGCAGATTCAAAAGGATGGTGGAATGTAGTTGAATTTGGAGATATAGATAAGGATGGTGATTTGGATTTGGTTTGTGGAAATTTGGGGCTTAATATAAAATACAAGGCATCGAAAGAACAACCTTTCAAATTATTTGTTGATGATTTTGATGGGAATGGCACGCACGATGTTTATTTAGGTTTTTATGAGAATGGAAAATGTTTTCCAGTAAGAGGGAGGCAATGCTCTTCTCAGCAAATGCCTTTTGTCAAAGAAAAGTTTAAATCATATCAAGACTTTGGAGTTGCGACGATAGATAAAGTACTAGAAGGTCATATGGGTGAAAATACCGTTGTACAAGAAGCTTATACATTTTCAAACTCAGTGTTTATTAATGAGGGTGAGAAATTTATTAAAAAGGAACTGCCTAACATGGCACAGATTGCACCTGTGTATGGGATATCAATAGATGACTTTGATAAGAATGGCACAATGGATATTTTCTTAGCTGGTAATATGTATCAACGAGAGGTAGAAACGACACGAAGTGATGCTGGTAAAGGATACTTAGTAACAATGAATCCTGCAGGAGATTTTCATGTTCAAGGAGCTCAAAAGACAGGCGTTTCGGCGGATAGAGATGTAAGAGATATAGTACACCTAAAAAGTGGGAATAAGAATCTTTTAGTCATTGCCAATAATAATGATGAGGTACAGATGTATCAATATTAATTTTAATAATTGACTTGGCTTATGTCATACAGGCTTATGTCTTACAAATATGAACACTTTAAGCTACTTGGCATCTAAATCTAGTTTAGTCAGATGTACAAATCTGGCATACGTTGGAAATGCTTTTTGACCTTCTTTGAGCGTGTTTGCAAAATTTAAATCTTCTCTTAATTGATAATAACACAAGCACTTATTGTAGTAGCTGTCCGCTTTGTAACCAAAATAGCTTATTGAGTTTTGGTAAAACTCTAAAGCTTTATCATAAAAACCTAATTGATAAAAGATGCCAGCAATCTCGTTTGCTAAATCTTGCGGTTCATTGATATGAAAATAGTTTGTCCATACTTTTTCCATGGTCTGTGCAAGTCTGAGTCTTTCCTTAACTGTTATTGATTTAAGAAGTTGCTTTAGTTGAGGCAAAAGTTTCATAAACATATTTGAGTCGTAACATCCCAATCTTAACAATGCAATTAAATGGGTTGTTTGAATTGTAGTAGAATTTTTGTACGCCCATTTTTTTAGACTTAAATAATCATCTGGACCAAAGTCATCTACGTATCTTTTGTATGCATGCTGTGTTTCAATGTATTCATTTTTGTTTTTAACAAACATTAAACCAAGAATTTGTAGATTAAAGTCAGACATTTTTGGTTCTAAAATTTGACCACCTTCTTTTCTGCAATATGACTTTAACGCATGATAATTAACCCAAGTTGAAAAACTTCCGTGAATAATAAGTTCAGGCAAGGGTCTATTTTCTAAGTCCTCTAATTGGCTATAACCTTTATCCATAGTCAAAACTATAAGACCAGAATGAGATAAAGTTTTTAAATTTGAAATACACTTTAGACTTATAATTGGAAAAAAGAAATAGGAATCTGACTTGACTGATTGGTATTCATTTATAATATTGTTGTAAGCTTCATCTTCATAAAATGGAGCCGCTTTGTCAGAGGGGTTAAAGGCAATACTTATATCTTTCAATAATGCCTCATGTGAACTTGATTTCGGGTCGATGCTGGCGTTTAATTCTATTTGCATCAATTCGATTTCTTTGTTATTAATATGCAGCAAATCGCTGGGAATAGAATCAAAAAAGTAATTTGCTATAGCAATAATAGGCTGCGATAGACTGTCCGTATTTAGTGTTTTGTTATGATGTCTCAATTCTATCTCTGTAGAATTAACAGCATCAAAATACGCAGTATCCAAATTGCCTTTCTTAAAGTATTTTTGAAATTGCGGGTGAGCATCAAAAAAAGCTAGGTTGCTTTCAACGATGTCACTTATAATAAAACAATAAGGTGGTAATTCGAGTTCTAAGGATTCAATTATATGTTCGAGATGAATTATTATATGATAAGCGAGTCTACCATGGCCTGCACCTAATTCAATAATGTAAACGGGATCTAGATTTTTTCTTTTTCTTGAAAGATCTTTTAAAATGCCTAAAATAAGTTCAGCGTAAGTTTCACCTACAGAAGCACTTGAGGTCATGTTGTGCGGTACTTGCCCTGAGCTCCAAGCTTCAATCCCCACCTCTTTGTAATAACTTTCGTTTAAATCCCAAACCTTACTTTTAGAAAAAAGGGTAGGCTTTTCAATGCTAAATTGTTTTGTACTCATGATTAAGCTTTATGGATAAAAAAAATATCCTAAATCAAGTAAGCTTAAACCAATTTAGATTTTAGTTAAAACAAACGAAATCTATTGATGTCGCATGAAGGTAATGCTAAATTTATTAAAAGATGTTAACGCCTTGGGATCAGGGTTTTTGGATATTTTACAACACTTTCATCGCCATTTTTACTTACGGCAGCAACACCAAACAAAAAATTGTCAATAACAATATTTTCAAGTGTGACATCCGTATCCAAACCTACCCATCTTGAGAATTCCCACTGTGCCGAAGTTGTATTTCTCCAATAAACTTTATAACCCATAAGATTTGGATCTCTTACAGGGTCCCATTTTAATCTCGTTGAGGGTTTGACAGCGCCACCTATCATTATCAGTTCAGGTGTTTTAGGAGACCATGCTATCCCTGCTAAAGAAATGGCATTTACAGCAGTAAGCTTAGCGGCATATTCAAAATCAACTCCTTCTATCACATCACCATATTTAATGCTATCTTCTATTCTAATATCCTGATGTTGCATATTGTAATTTTCATGGGTTTCCATAATTCTGACACCAGGAAAACCAGCATCATTGAAAGGTCTATGATGCCCACCACGGCCGAATCTGTCAAGACGATATATCATAGTGGCCTTCAGGTTAGTCATATAGTCTGAGGTCATTTTTTCAACATATCTGGCCAACTGTCGAGATGGACCATCTACTTCTCCTCCATAAAATCTATTCCATATTAATTCTTGTTCAGTAGGTTTGGATGACATTGGTTCTGAGAAGACTCTAAATGACCCATTGTCAATTACACCATCAATTCCTTTTATATTTCCGATCATATCATTATTAATCACGCCTACAATATCCCAGCCCCATTCCGTGGCATCAGCAGCGAGCAGTTTACCTCCAAATAATCCTTGTTCCTCACCGGACAAACCCATGAAAATAATACTTGTCGGAAAATCATACTTTGATAGAACACGTGCCGCTTCGAGGACACCTGCCATACCTGAGGCATTGTCGTTTGCTCCAGGAGAATCACTTGTGCCATCCAAAGGATCACTTACTCTAGAATCAATATCTCCTGACATAATGATATATCGATCAGGATAAAGGCTGCCTTTCTTAATAGCTAAAACATTTACTATCCACGTATCCTCTGGAATTCTTCTAGATGTACCTTTTTCAATTAAACCTTTGTGAAATTTGACATCTAGGCATCCATCACAATCCTTTGAGATATTCTCAAATTCAGACTTTATCCATCTTCTGGCTGCACCTATTCCTCGTGTTTTGGATAGGGTATCGGACAATGTGTGTCTCGTGCCGAAAGAAACTAATTTTTCAATATCATTTTTTATGCGAGTGCTAGAAACATTCTCAATTATTTCATACATGCGAAGATCCTTTTCAGGGGGCATTTGGGCGTATGTATGAGAGAAGAACAAGCTGAAAATTATTAAAGTGAAAAGCTCTCGCGATAAATTCATATTTTCTAATTTAGTGTACAGGGTAGTAATCTAAGTAATTCTTTGCTTTTTTAAGCATAAGTGCTATTAGCTTTTAGGCATATTAGCACCACATTTAACAAATAATGGTACGATACTTGTCAATTTCTTATTGATATCTTTAAAATGTTGAAATTTATCCCTTTTTCAAAGCTTTACCGAGGAACTTTGACTTTCGAATTGGAAACGCCTGTTTTCAATCTTCCTTAATGCTAGTCAGAATGAGGAATAATCAACGCAAAAAGATTAAATTTTTATTCTAATGCTATTATTGCAGTTTAAAAAATGTCTTAACAATGCGTACACTTTTCACAATCTTACTTCTCTTATGGTTTATTATCGGATACTTCTGGTGCAAAAAGTCAATTTGTAATTCACCAGTTATTGAGCAAACCACTTCTCTTATCCCTCCTGTCTCCACTAGTTCTGATTGCAAAGCGAGCTTGGTTTTCAAAGATGTTTCAACCGAATTTTCAATTGTATCTGAAGAAAATTTTAAATTTAATTATTCTGATTATACGGTTTTAGAATTCTCAAATGAACTTTTAGAGGTTGTAAAATCAGTTGCATCTTACTTAGATGAAAACCCGCGAAGATTAATACAAATAAAGGGATATTACGTCAAAGATGAAGTCAATGAAAGTGCATTTGATGATCTTGGGCTTGCTAGAGCCAATGTTATAAAAACAATGTTTTTAGAACAAGGTGTCAATCCGCAGCAGATAAAGATTTTAGGCAAACCACTAACTACCAATTGCTTTGACGATGATGTTCTTTTAAAAGGAATTTCAGTCGCAATGGGAGGTTTAAAATAATAACGTTGACTTTAAGCTTTTTTTGATAAAATAAAATCTATAAAACTATGTGTACTTGGTTACCTCTTTTTTTAATGGCAGTCTCCAGTCTACTGGGTTGGCTGATTGGAAGAACAAGAACCTTTGACACTTCTGATTTTGACAGAACTATAAATACTCAGAAACTAGAAATCAGTAACCTTACAGCAAAAAATAAATCAAGCGATGAGGCCTTTGGTGATCTTGAGAGAAAATATAATAATCTAAATAGTCGATATAATGTGACTGTCAAAGATCTGAGTGTGGCTACCAAACCTGAGGTAAAAATAAAAGAAGTTCCAGTTGAAGTTATCAAAGAAGTTGAAGTCATTAAGGAAGTGCCAATTGAGGTGATAAAAGAAGTTGAGATTATTAAGGAGGTTGAAGTGATAAAGGAAGTGGAAGTGATAAAGCCAATTGAAGTGATTAAGGAAGTATCTGTAGAATCTTCAGTTGATAAAATTGTAGAAGTTGAGGTCATAAGAGAAGTTCCTGTAGAAGTTATTAAAGAGGTAGAAGTCATTAGAGAGGTAGAAATTATAAAAGAAGTATCTGTTCCGACTGAGGTGGAGGTGATCAAAGAAGTGGAAGTGATCAAGGAAGTACCTGTTGAGATCATTGTAGAAAAAGAAGTTATCAAAGAGATAATAAAAGAAGTTCCAGTAGAGGTTATTAAAGAGGTTGAAGTGATTAAAGAAGTCATTGTAGAGGTGATCAAAGAAGTGGAGGTAGAAGTAGAGGTTATTAAGGAGGTGCCCGTAGAGATTGTAAAAGAGGTAGAGGTGGTCAAACAAATAGATATGGCTTCTCTACAGGAGATGATGAATCAAATGAATACCATTGAAGTTTCTAAGACTGTGATAAATGAAACGCGAACTGAGAAAGAAGCTTCAATAGTCGGTAGAAATAGATTAGATAGAAAAGGCGAAGATTCTGTTGAACCTAGCAAAGCAGAATCAGGTGAAAATCTGGAATCTTCTGATCTTAAGAGGATAGAAGGCATCGGTCCCAAGATAGAGGAATTGTTAAATACTGCAGGCTTTAAAACTTACGCTGATTTAGCAAGTGTCACGCCAGAAAGAATAAAAGAAATACTATTAGAAGCCGGTTCAAGATATAAAATGCACAACCCTACAACATGGCCTCAACAAGCACAACTCGCCAAAGAAGGACTGTGGGATGATTTAAAAGCTTTACAAGATAGTCTCAACGGTGGAGTCTAAAGAATTAATACCTTTAGTGACAAGTCAAATAAGTGGCAGTTTTTCTGTCGCTTATTTTTTTACAAATGGTTTTCTAAGGTAAGTTCCGTCAATTAATAAGACCTCTAAGATGTAATATCCAGATTGTAGCACTTCGACTTCTAAGAAAGTGCTTGAAGATAAGTCTTCCATATGCTTGATTATCAACGTCCCATCAACGGCATACACATTAATTTCTTTGGCTTTATTATTTGATTCTACAAAAATTCGATCTGTAGCTGGATTGGGGTAAAACTTAAGGTATTGATTTACAATAGGTTTACTGTTACTGACTTCAACTTTAAATTTAAAATCAGAAATTAAAGGTGAATGATCTGAGGCTGTTTCAGTATCCCTTAAATTAAGATTGTTTGATAAAAGGGCTTGCTCATTAATACCTCTGGTATTAAATACTAAGCTGTTTAAAGATTCTAATTGTGAATCTGTGTAAAAAATGTAATCTAATCTTCCTGGGAAGAAAGAAGAACTCGTGTTTTTCCATGTGAAAGAACTTGAGAATCCAGTGGTTTGAGGGATTAAGTCTGCCAGCCCGCTATTATCCCAATCTATAGAGAAATCATTTCCATATTGACTTGTATTAATGACATCACCATTTATTATACTATTAACTTGAGAACTGAATCCTACAAAGTTCATATCACCAAGTATAACAATAGGCGAATTTTCTGCAAAGGGATAGCTGCTGTTACCATTTTTACTTTCTCTTATTAAAGCCAGCATTTGATCAATTTCATTGACTCTCCCTTGGTCATTGTCACAACAAGGTAAGTGTAGATTGAAGACTATTACGTCTCTATTGTTTACATCTAAAACAATCATACCATTCCCTCCAATTTCTCTGTCGAATTTTATTGGGAACTTGGATATAGTTATGATATCGTTACCATTCTTTGCAAGAAACCACTCATCATTAGGATCCAAGACATTCCAACTTATTAATCTATCGTAAACATCTTGGGCGGAGTTATCATAGATTTCTTGAAAGCAAAATACATCCGGAATTAGAGTTTGGAGAATATTTTGGTAGGCTTCCGCTTTAGATGGATCGAATATATCGTCTCTTCTAACATTATAACTTAAAATTCTAAAATCTGATAGTGGGTCTTTTTCAATTTGAAAATTTGAGTTATTACTAATTAAATTTTCATTTAAAGTGTATCGTGCAGCATTACCTCGATTAGGAATATAGTCACTTGTAGAACCTCTGTTGTCAAGAAAATAAAAACTGATGTCATTACCGATAAAGTATTCAGTACCCCCAACATTAAATCTTCTTTCAATAGCAATTTCAAATTCATCTGAGCTGACAGTTGGAGAGGTAATCAATCCAATATCGTCATGAAATATTTCAAAGTCATTATTACCTCGATATATTTTACCCGTACGATTGCCAAAATTAAATATCAATTCAGAGCCTATGCCTTCAACAGCAAAACCAGTTTGAGCATTATTGTCAATATCTAATGCAAATAATATATTACTGTTTGATTGTAAAAGAAGCTCATTGTTAATTTTTAACCTTAGAAACAAATAGGTCTCATCATTTGAAACACTTAAGGTTTCAAAGTCTAATGTGGTATTATCTCCTTTTTCATTAGCAACAATATCATTATCAGACCAGTCAGAAATAGATTCATCTAAGATGATAGTTTGTGCGTTGACTGAATAGAAAAGGGCTAAATGAAGGAGTAGGTGGGTAATTAGCAAGTACATTTTCATGCCTCAATATAAATGTTTATTACGTAATCATAAGCGTCTTTTAAGTCGCTGACTTGCATTTAATGTCTAAAGTTTCAATTATGAAGACTGCGTTTAAATTTGCTTAAATACCAAAGTACGCCTGAAGGATCATGCATAAAAATCTCACTTCCCCAATTATCATCTTGAATATCGCTCAATTTGTATTTTGTATTCAATACTTAGCGCTCTGTTCTCTATGTCTGAATAACATTTAAATACATTGTCAACTTCTAATAATAGCATAGAATTCTCGATCCATTCTATGACATAATAATCTTGCAGGTAGAAACTCAGTCGTTCGTTGACTTTAAATAAATTTATTATATCATTAATCTTATCTTCTGCAAAGCCCAGATCAATATAAAATTGTCTAAACGTGATGAAGTCTTTTGCTCCAATTAATGATTCAATACTAGCTGCGCTATATTGCATTCTGCAAAATAGCAATGTAAGTTTAAGGAAGTAAAACGGCTTGTTTTTCTGAAAAGATAAAATGTAAATGAACTAGGATAAATGTGAGAATTGAGAGTGGGGTGCAAATCATTGAACACTTAAAAAAAAAGCGTCCCATCAGAGACGAAGCCGATGGGACAAGCCTTATTCAAAGAGTAGCCCGTAGGGGATTTGAACCCCTGCTACCAGGATGAAAACCTGGCGTCCTAACCCCTAGACGAACGGGCCAAAATTATAGAGATCGCTTCTCTATCGAAGCGAGCGCAAATATATATATTTTACGTATACATATCAAAGCAAATTCTATACCTATTTTCTATTTTTGTTTAACTATTTTTTGACTTAATCTAATCCCGTCATTTCGCTCTGCCACTAAATAATAAAATCCATTAGATAACTCCTTATCAATCAGGTTAATCGAGCTAATATCTGATATTCTGTGTACCAGCTTGCCCATTTGATCAAAAATTGAAATAGCATTAAATTTATCGGCCTCTAATTCAACAAATAATTGAGAATTGAATGGATTAGGGTAAATTTGGATGTTATCTATTCTTGCTATTTCCTGCGCATTGGATACGCCATCTATGATTCGAAAGGCATCAAAACCCGCTTCAACCAAATGGCCAGGTCCATTATCTGAAGCTAAAACAGATAATGTTAATTCTTCGTTGAGATCAATATTTAAATCTTTTAAATTTATAGATATCTCATCTGTCCACCCGTTGGTGGGTTCTGTAAACATGGCTACATCTGTGTTTTGGTTTTTATCCCAAATTCTTACAAATAGTGTGTCATTGGGATCAGGTCCATTTCCACCACCTATCCAGTACCAAGCTCTAAACTTAAGAACAGGGTCCATATAGGTAGATATATCTATGACTGGTGCCGTTAATCTTGTTAATCCACCATCAATATCATCTTCCGCTGCATCACCACCTGTATTACCAGTAACAAACGCTTGATTACCAATATCACCATCTACATCTTGATCTGGATTTATAATTTGACCAAAACGAGTAGTTCCATTTGGAACATCTCTTTCCCAAATCCCAGTAGACGCATCACCTGTTACTGACCATCCTAAATCTATCTCAAAATCATCGTAATAACCTGGTGTCAATTCTACGATAATTGGAGAACCATCGAAAGCTTCTTCTCCAATCACTGCATACTGATATCCCCAAGCACCGGCAATTGCCGTATAACTTTCTTCTACTGCCGTCAGAGTAAAATTGCCATCAGCATCGCCATTAGCAACAATCTCTCTGTTGTTATTAGATATTTGGAATACACCGTTTTCTATAGGATTGCCATTTGTTGCATCTATAAACATACCAGTAAAAACAACTTCTGGTAAACGATTCAACTCAAAGTCTAAAATTGTTACCTCACCATTTATTAGAACAGCTTCAGCGATGGCATCCACATAATTAGGATGACTTACTTCAACTTGATATGTTCCAGCTTGCGCTAATCCAGTTTTATAATCACCTGCAGCATCACTATTTTTTTGTGCCAATTGACCAGCTACTATTCTAATAGTTGCTTCGTTAACAGCAGCTCCAGAATCCGCATCAGTTATTTTACCTTCTAAATAACATGCTCTTACATAAGTAGGAGAAAGTACTATCAATTCGCCTTGAGCGTTATTTGAATTAACATCATTGATATTACTTGCCAATATGAGTCCTGAAGGTAAGAAAGGGTAAGCACCCCAACATCCATTAAAACCTTGTTGGTTAAATTTATAAGTATCAAATGCGGCAACCTTAATTAAATTGTCTGGTTTATGAGCATCGGTGATTACTATACCATCACTATACCATGATGTTACTAAATATCCGTTATAATAATGCGTATTGTGTGGAATTACCCCAGTACCTTGTGTTTCTAATGGCTGATATTTATCTAACAGTCTAATGTTTGTAAAATCAGTAATATCGTAAGAATCAACAAATCCGTTAGCTACTTCATCGGTTGTAAATGCATAGTTACCATCATCTGATATCCATGTATTGTGCGTGAAAGCATTTGAAGTCACGACACTTCCCAATTCGATAGGGTTCGTTTTATCAGAAACATCAAGAATGGCTAAATTACCTGGATCAGCAACTATTCGTGAAGAATACATGATATCATCTCTTACATATAGATCATGAGAATACAAAGAATTATTTGAACCTGAAGTACCTACTATTGGTGGTGTCCAAGCATCTTGATTCAAATCCATAATGATAGCTTGATTGGCTCCTGAGACATTTGATCCGGCTAAGTAGGCAAAGCCATTCTCATCTATGTAAATGTTGTGGCAATTACCTAGAGTGCCGACACCATTTGTCGTTTGTACATCTACAGTTAAATATTGAAATCTTACAGAATCAGGCGCCATTGTTAGATCAATAACCAATAATCCATCATTTCCACTATCAGCTGTCACATAGACATAATCATTGTATTCTTTCATATCTCTCCAAGTAGAAGCACTACCAGGAATAGAAATAATGAGTTCAGGACTGGTAGGGTCGGCAAGACTATAAACCTTGGTTGATCTTCGCGCACCCATAATTGCATACTCGATGCCATTAGAATGTTCAAATCCCCAAATATCATTACCTTCTTCATTACCTTCTGCATCAGCACCCATTGCCACAATTGATACTACCTCCAAGTTAAAATCTTCTTGTGCACATAAGCAGCCAAAAGAAAATAAAAACAATAAACTTATTAATCTCATTATATATTTTTTGATGTCGCAATATTACAATCTTATCTGCGGCTAATCTAGATAATAGCGCTCTTTTTCAAGACAAATAATGGCTAAAGAAGCCATTAAACATATTAATTATTGATATATATCCTTAATTATTTGTTAAGCATCTCCGATTATCATACAAGTCAAACGCGAAATGCAAATTAGCTGACCTTCTTCGTTTTTAATTTCTATATTCCAAACATGAATTTTTCTACCCAATCTAATAGGTTTTACGGTACCATAAACAAATCCTTCTTTAACTGATTTTAGATGATTAGCATTAATTTCCAAACCAACAGGTTGCTGTTTCAAAATATTCTCAACCACAAACGCAGATGCTACAGAGCCCAATGTTTCTGCCAAAACAACAGAAGCGCCACCATGCAATATTCCAAAAGGTTGCTTTGTACGCTCATCCACAGGCATTTTAGCAGTAATAGAATCATCTTCAATTGAAATAAACTCGATACCTAAGTGCTTAGCCAGTGTAGTCTGAGATGTGCCTTTTAAATATTCTAGTGTAGGACGATTTTTCCAAATCATAATTAATATTTGCATCTAAGGTATGAGCAAAATCTAAATTAAATTGCTCAATTTTAATTTATGAAAGTAAAAATATATCATAATCCCAGGTGTCGTAAGAGTAGGGAGGCTTTGGAGCTATTACAAAAAGAGGATATTGAACCTGAAATAGTATTGTATTTGAACGTGATTCCAACAAAGAAAGAAATTAAGGGATTACTAGAAAAATTAGGAATTAATGCTGAGTCACTTGTCAGAAAAAATGAACCTTTCTATAAGGAGAAGTTCAAAGGGAAAAAGTTGACTGAAGCGCAATGGATTACTGCAATGGTATCCTATCCAAAATTAATAGAAAGACCAATAGTTGTCAAAGGCAATAAAGCAATAGTGGGGAGGCCTCCTACAGATGTATTATCTTTATTTTAATCTGATGAATTTTGCTCAATGTAATTTCGGATTTCATCAAATTGTTGAGGTGAAAATCTAGGTTCAGAATATTTATTTCGTAACCAAGTCATTTGACGCTTCGCATATCTTCTGCTGTTTTTCTTAATCTCTTCTATACATTTTTCAAGACTCGTTTGATGCTCTAAGTATTGAAATACTTCTCTATATCCAACTGTATCAAGGGCTCTTAAATTTTTATATTTAAGTAAAGTTTCTACCTCTTCAATTAAACCCTTTTCGATCATTTTATCTACACGAAGATTAATTCTATCATAAAGTTCTTGCCTCTCCATATCAAGAATAACTCTTATCACTTTAAAAGGTCTTAGTCTTTCACCTTGACCTAAAAAACTACTAAAAGGTTTTCCCGTTGTCCTGATTATAGATAAGGCACGCGTAATTCTACGTGCATTTTGCTTATCAATGATTTTATAATATGTAGGATCTTCTTTTTCTAATTCCTGCTGTAATCCTGTGATGCCTTCATTGTCTAAAAGATTTTCTAAATCAGAAGTGATGCTTGGTGGAACATCAGGAAAATGATCTAGTCCTTCTTCAACAGATTGTATATATAATCCAGTGCCTCCACAGAGAATACTGAATTGATTATTGGAATGGTCTTTTTGAATTTGTGCGATGGCTTCAATCTCAAATTTGCCGGCACTGTAAGGTGTCTTGACCGAAATGTGATCCACTAAACAAATATTGTGTCTAATGATTTCTTCTTGACTAGGCTTTGCTGTGCCTATGGTCATTTCTTTATAAACTTGCCGACTATCTGCAGAAACAATACTGGATTTGTATTCAGAGTTTAACCCTATCGCAAGATCTGTTTTACCAATTGCCGTGGGACCAGTTAGGACAATTAAATATTTGTGTTGGTTTTTAGCCATCTTTCACTAATCAATCTTTATCTTAATACACAAATGTACAATGATATGAACTGTCAAAAAACTAAAGTTTGCCTAATCCTAACACTTTGCATCTTTTATTCATGTAACAATACAAGCCCAAAGAAGGATTTGAAGGAGGATCCCAGCACTGATTTACATCAGCAAAAACAGACAGAATATGCATTGGTCATACATGGCGGTGCAGGGACAATACTGAAAGAAAATATGACAAATGAATTAGAAAACGAATATAAAGCAAAACTAGATGAGGCATTGAGTATAGGTGAAAATATATTGAAAGCAGGAGGAACAAGCCTTGATGCAGTGGTCTCAGTAATAATGATTATGGAAGATTCGCCATTGTTTAACGCAGGTAAAGGTGCTGTTTTTACAAATGAGGGCGCGAATGCCATGGATGCCTCTATTATGAGAGGCAATGACTTGGAAGCAGGAGCAGTCGGCGGAATTTCAAATATTAAAAATCCTATCACAGCAGCGCAGGCAGTTTTAGAAAAATCAGAACATGTTTTTATGGTTGGAAAAGGAGCTGAAGCTTTTGCGGCTTCAGTGGGATTAGAGACTGTCGATCCAAAATATTTTTACACAGAGAGAAGGTGGAATAGTTTGCAAAAGATTTTAGAAAAAGAAAAGTCTTTAGGATATAACACTACAGACTTACCTGATTCAAAATTTGGAACTGTAGGAGTGGTTGCTCTTGATAAAAAAGGAAATATTGTTGCAGGCACTTCAACAGGAGGGATGACCAATAAGAAGTATGACAGAATCGGGGATTCTCCAGTGATAGGAGCGGGTACTTATGCCAACAATAATACTTGTGGTGTTTCTTGTACTGGGCATGGAGAGTACTTCATTAGGTATGCTGTTGCACATGACGTTTCGGCTATGATGGAATATAAAGGTATTTCTCTTGAGGAGGCATCACACTTAATCATTAATAAAAAACTCAAAGAAGCTGGAGGATCGGGTGGATTGATCGCTCTAGACAAATATGGAAATATCAGCATGCCATTCAATACACCAGGGATGTATCGCGGATTTGTTACCGATAAAGAGCGATATATTGGTATTTATGGCAATTGATGATCATAAGTTTTCGCTCATATTCTTATTTTCTATATAAAAAAAATAAATTTGTAATCGATTGATTTTTAATAGACTTGTGATATATGATAGTTGATGTTTTAAAGAAACAATGGATACACCTATTGGCTTTATTAATTTTCGCGGCTACGGCGTTGATAATGTTTTATCCTCAGTTTCAAGGTAAGAAGTTAACTTCTAGTGATTATGTCCAATGGGAGGGCATGGCCAAAGAAGCAAAAACATATGAAGAGAAAACTGGAGAGGCTACCTATTGGACCAATAGTATGTTTGGTGGAATGCCTACATATTTTACGTTTGCTCGAAATAATACAAATTTACTTTCTTACGTAAGAAAAGCTACCATGCTTGGTTTTAAAGGTAATGCAGCAAGATTTGTAATGGGTATGGTTTGTTTTTATATCTTGATGCTGGTTCTACGCGTAAAACCGACGTTAGCTATCATTGGAGCTTTGGCATTCGCATTTAGCACAAACAACCTTGTCCTTCTCAATGCCGGACATGTTACCAAGATTTCAACTGTTTTATCCAGCCCGCTTTTAATAGCTGGTATAATCACAGCTTATAGGAAGGATTATTTATTAGGTCTCTTGCTTTTTTCTGTAGGAATGGGCATTAATCTCGCCTGCGAACATCCTCAAATGACTTACTATGTTGGTATGATGATGCTGATCTATGTGGCACTAGTTTTTGTAAAAGCTATAAAGGATAAGAGCCTTGTGGCATTTGCAAAATCTTCTGGAGTGCTTGTGATAGGTTTATTATTAGCCTTAGGCAGTTATTCTTGGCATATGCTTCCAATACTAGAATACCAATCCGATACAATGAGAGGATCACCCATTTTGGAAGCCAGTACTTCTCAAACCAATAGTAGCAGTAATGTTGATGGCTTGGCGTGGGATTATGCAATGAATTGGAGTAATGGTTGGGAAGATATTTTATCGAGTTTCATCCCTCACGCCGTTGGTGGAAGTAGTGGAGAATCTATATCTGATGATTATAAATTTGCAAAGACATTAAAAAAACTATACAGGTCGAATGGCATGTCTGTACCTAAAAAAGTGCAGGCTCCCATGTATTGGGGTGCACTTCCTGGTACGAGTGGACCAATCTATTTTGGGGCTATCATTTTTATGTTATTCTTTATGTCGCTTTTTTATGTAAAAGGAAATTTAAAATGGTGGGCATTCGGCGCAGTTTTATTAACACTACTTATGTCTCTAGGTAAGAATTTTGAATTTTTCAATAGAATAATCTTTGAGTATTTCCCTTTGGCCAATAAGTTTAGAACACCAAATTCAGTACTATCAGTGACGATGGTTGTCATATCATTATTAGCTATTTTTGGTTTAAATAAAATGCTAGATGATGAGGATGTTGATTGGAAAAAAGTTCTATTGCCTGGAGCGGGATTAATGCTGTTTACACTATTGATAGGGTTAGCTGGTCCTGCTATCTTTGACATGTCATCACTGAGAGATGCTCAAATGGTTCAGCAATTGGGTATGGACCCAATGGCACTGGAAGATGATCGCGCTAAAATGCTTTTTTCAAGTGCTTTACGATCAGCACTTTATATGTTAGCTACCTTGGTACTTTTATGGGCAAGTTTCAAGGGAATTTTTAAGAAAATCTATGCATTGATATTAATTGGTATCTTATCATTTGTTGATTTTGCGACAATAAATTCTAAATATATCAATGCAGACAGCTATGTGACACCAAAAAATTATAAGAGAAACGCTGAGCCTAGATCTGTCGATTTAGAAATATTAAAAGATCCAGATCCTTACTATAGAGTTTTAGATAACTCAGTCAATACTTTTAATTCGGCTTTTCCATCTAATTTTCATAAAAGTGTAGGCGGCTATCATGCAGCAAAAATGCAGAGATATATGGACATGATTGATTATCACATATCTAAAAACAATCAAGATGTTTTAAACATGTTGAATACTAAATATGTGATATATAAAACAAGTCAAGACGGTCCTGAACAAGTGCAAAGAAATACTGGTGCTTTAGGCAATGCATGGTTTGTTAATTCTGTTAAGATTGTTAATTCACCAAATGAAGAGATCGAAGCTTTAGGAGATTTTGAACCACTGGGAGAGGCCATTGTGCATAAGGAATTTACTGACTATGTTGAAGGTTTAAATGGTCCCAAAAACGGAGACATTGAATTGGTAAAATACAGTCCCAATGAACTAACTTATAAAAGCAATAGTTCATCTGATCAGTTAGCTGTTTTTTCTGATATATGGTATGGCCCCAATAAAGGATGGCAAGCATATATCGATGGACAGAAAGTTGATCATATCAGAGTAAATTATATTTTGAGAGCCCTTAAAGTTCCCGCTGGCAGTCATGATATTAAATTTGTTTTTGAGCCATCTACCATAAAAATTGGGAATATTATTTCTCTTATTTCTTCTTTGATTATACTGTTAATCATGGGCTTATATTTTTGGACGTCTTATAAAAACATGAAAATAGAAACCAAGGATGAAGAGTCAATATCTACTCCTAAAATAAAATCTAAAGCAAAATTGAAAAAATAGAAATAACAGGCCTGGTCAGTTATTATTATAACAAAAATGTACATTTGTATAGATGCAACGCGGTCGACAAATCTTAAGCCCTGAAAGGTTCAAAATCACCTTACAAAGACTAGCTCATGAAGTTATTGAGAACTATTCTGAGGATGAAACTATAAATATCATTGGCATCCAAGAAAGAGGGGTGGTTTTAGCCTCACGTTTAATTGATTTGGTTAAGCAAAAGCAAAAAAAACGTATAGTCAACTTTGGCAAACTCGATATTACTTTTTATAGGGATGATTTTAGAATGCGAAGTGAACCCTTGAAAGCTAATGCCACAAAAATTGATTTTGATATTGAGGCGCAAAAGATTCTCTTAGTTGACGATGTGCTATACACAGGAAGAACAATACACGCTGCAATGTCAGCACTGCAAGATCTGGGCAGGGTAGAAAAGTTAGAATTATTAACAATGATAGATAGAAGATTTAATAGACACCTGCCTATAAAATCAGATTATAATGGGATGGAAGTGGATAGTTTGGATCATGCTTATGTCAGAGTCCAATGGGAACATTTAGACGGAGAAGATAAAGTCCTCATTTTTTCAGCAAATAATAAAGACTCTTAATGAAAGAAGGAACATTAAGTACCAGTCATCTTTTAGGAATAAAATACATCACAAGTCAAGACATTGAACTTGTTTTTTCAACGGCACAGCAATTTAAAGAAGTTATCAATAGACCAATCAAAAAGGTACCCTCATTACGGGATGTGACCATTGCCAATCTTTTCTTTGAAAATTCAACGCGTACAAAGTTATCGTTTGAACTAGCCGAAAAAAGATTATCAGCAGATGTTGTAAATTTTTCTTCTTCAACCAGTTCAGTTAAAAAAGGAGAAACTTTATTAGATACTGTTAATAATATTCTTTCCATGAAAGTCGATATGGTCGTGATGAGACATCCAGCACCTGGAGCCCATTTCTTTTTGTCACAGCATATAGACGCTCAAATTATTAATGCAGGTGACGGAACTCATGAGCATCCAACGCAAGCATTACTGGATGCGTTTTCAATGCGAGAAAAGATAGGGAACCTAAAAGGTAAAAAGATTTGCATTTTTGGAGATATTTTACATTCTAGAGTAGCATTAAGTAATATCTATTGTTTGCAAAAGTTAGGCGCTAAGGTACGCGTTTGTGGTCCTCCAACATTGATTCCTAAACATATTGGCAGCTTAGGTGTAGAGACGTCTTACAATTTAAAAGAAAGTTTAGCTTGGTGTGATGTGGCTAATGTATTGAGAATTCAATTGGAAAGACAAGATATCAAGTATATACCTTCATTAAGAGAGTACAGCATGTATTATGGAATCAATAAAAAAATATTGGATCAATTGGATAAGGAAATAGTCATTATGCACCCTGGTCCAATAAATAGAGGTGTTGAAATTTCAAGCGATGTAGCTGATTCTGAACATTCAATAATTCTCCAACAAGTCGAAAATGGTGTGGCTGTAAGAATGGCGGTATTATTTTTGCTCGCAAATAAAAGGGGAGAACAAGCAGCCTAAAGCTTAAAATAAATTTAAAATGGGATTAAAAAAGTCTTTTTAAGCTTAATTTATGTTCTATTAAAATGGACGCTAATGTCCCTGATTTATTAACTTTTTATAGTATGAGAATGCTTTACATGAAACATTTTAACTACTTGTTTATATTTCTTTTTTTTAATGTTGGCGCAGCGACGGGCCAACATAAAATTGATTTCAATATAAAAAATTATCAAAACGATACCTTGGTAATAGGTTATTACCTTCTCGACAAGCAATTAGTGCAAGATACTCTGATCTCTAAAAACAAGAAATTTGAGTTGTCTGGAGATGAGAACTTACCAAGTGGTACATACATGTTACTTACTTTACCAGATCAAGAATTTATTCAATTTTTGGTCAGTCCCATTGAACAAAAATTCAGTTTAACTTTTGATATAAACAATAAAGAAAAAATAGCATTTAAAAATGCACCAGACAATCAGGCATTTCAAGATTATGTGGATTTCTTGATGGTTAAAAGGCCGGAAGCCAATATTCTTCGCGATACTATACAGAAATTAAAAGAAGCTGAAAAGGATACAGAATACTTTGAATCTCAGTTGGCAATCATTGACAAAGAGGTTAAATTAAAACAAGAGGACTTAATCAAAACCAATCCTAATTTTGTGAGTTCTAAAATGATAAAAGTAAACACAGAGATCAATGTGCCTGATTTTTCTGATTTAGCAAATCCTGGACAAGCGAAATACGAATATTACAAGTCTCATTATTTTGATTATTTAGATTTCACCGATCCCAGTGCTCTACGTTCTCCATATTTGTATCAACGTGTTAACTACTATATCGAAAAGTTGACCATGCATCATCCTGATAGCGTAGCCCATAGTCTAGATGATATATTGCATAAGATGGAGCCTGCACCAGAAACTTTTAAGTATTACCTCAGCCATATGCTCAATAAATATTCAGCATCAAAAGTCGTTGGATTTGATGCTGTTTATGTGCACTTAGTTGATGAATATTATTCAAAAGGAAAAACTCCATGGGTAGAAGAGGAGAACTTAGAAAAGATCATAGATAGGGCAAATAAAGTGAGACCTACATTAATTGGTAAGATAGGACATGATTGTGAGTTTTATTTGGAGGATGGCAGTCCTTTAAAAATTAGCGATATTGAATATGAATATTTAGTATTATTATTTTGGGCTCCTGATTGTGGGCACTGTAAAAAAGCAATGCCTGATTTTGTTGCATTTAACAGTAAATGGAAAGATAAAGGTGTCAAAACTTTAGCTGTCTGTTCTAAATTGGGCGAAAAGGAAAAGGATTGCTGGGAGATGTTGGAAGAAAAAGATATGCTAGGATTTATTAATGTCTCTGATAAGATGCACAAGTCAAAGTACAAAGTCCATTACAATGTGAGTAAAACACCTAAAGTATTTGTCTTAGATGCGAATCGTGAGATTCTAATAAAAGATATAGGTGGAGATCAATTGGAATCGGTGATGGATGAAATCATTCGAATTGAAAAAGAAGATGCAGGCGCCAACTAAATCCTTATTTATAGGTGTCTAGTGTTTTTTTCATTCTGGATAAAGCTTCTCTTAATATTTCAGGCGAGGCAGCATAGGATAGTCTAAATGATTTAGGGTCTCCAAAAGCTTCTCCAGTGACTGCTGCCACATTTGCTTCATCAAGCAACACATCTATAAATTCATTGGCATCATTTATTATGCGTTTACCATTTGTTTTTCCAAAGAAAGATGATATTTCTGGAAAGAAATAGAAAGCGCCCTCTGGGTCATTTGCTTTGATACCCTCAATGTCATCAAGCATTTCCTTAACCAAATTTTTACGCTCTAAATATTTTTCCTTCATATAATCTTGCTTTGAAGGATCTTCATTTAATGCTGTAATTGCGGCTTGTTGACTGAAAGCATTGGCACCAGAAGTAAATTGACCTTGTACTTTTGCGCAAGCATCTATAATCCACTCAGGACCGCCCATATATCCTAATCTCCAACCTGTCATCGCAAACCCTTTTGACATACCGTTAATCGTAAGTGTGATATCTCGCATACCTGGAAAAGCCGCAATACTAGGGTTCTTTCCAACAAAATTTATATACTCATAAATTTCATCAGCGATGACATATAAATGTTGGTATCTCACAATAACATCAGCCAATGCTCTTAACTCATCTGAAGAGTAGACACTTCCTGTAGGATTACTGGGAGAAGAAAAAATAATCATTTTAGTTTTATGATTAATAGCCTCTTCCAATTGTTGTGGACTTACTTTGTAATCCTGATCTATACCTGCATAAAGCGCAACTGGTTTCCCTCCTGCAAATTTCACTATTTCAAAATAAGAGACCCAATATGGTGTTAAAATGATGACTTCGTCGTCTTCATCTAAAAGTGAAAGGCATACATTAGCAATACATTGTTTGGCACCATTCGAGACTAAGATTTGAGACGGGGTAAATCTAAGATTGTTATCTCTCAGAAATTTGTTACAAATCGCTTTTCTGTATTCTAATAAACCGCTTACAGGTGTATATTTAGTAATACCTTGATCAAGAGCTACTTTAGCTGCTTCTTTGATATAATCAGGTGTATCAAAATCAGGTTCGCCTAAACTCAAAGAAATGACATCAATTCCCTTGCTTTTAAGTTCTCTTGCTTTCTGTGCCATTTTTATTGTTGCTGACTCAGACATATTCCTTAATTTTCGAGATAATTGATTGGACGACATGATTTGTATTTTATATGCTAATTAATTGTAATGTGACAAAGGTATATCTTTAAGTAAATTATTGTATTTCAATCTACTTTTTTTTGAACTAATAAACGACTGATGAAAGAAAAACTAAATATTCTCAATTCTAAAAAGAGTGAAGCGTTACTAGGTGGGGGCAAAGAAAGAATTGAAAAACAACATGCAAAAGGTAAATTAACAGCACGTGAGCGTATTGAACTTTTGTTTGATGCAGGGACATTTGAAGAAATAGGAATGCTGGTAGAGCACAGATCATTTGATTTTGGAATGGAGAAACAGAAATTTCTTTCTGATGGTGTTATCACAGGTTACGGTCTCATTAATGGCAAAACAGTTTTTGCATTTGCCCAAGATTTTACGGTTTTTGGTGGTTCATTGTCAGAAACACATGCTGAAAAAATAGTAAAAATAATGGATTTAGCGATGGAGAACAGAGCGCCGATTGTAGGATTAAATGATTCAGGAGGTGCACGTATTCAAGAAGGTGTAAAGTCTCTTGGAGGTTACGCCGATATTTTCTTTAGAAACACCAAAGCCTCTGGTGCCATTCCTCAGATCTCTGCTGTTATGGGACCTTGCGCTGGTGGTGCAGTATATTCTCCCGCTATTACTGATTTTACAATCATGGTAGATAACTCATCCTATATGTTTGTGACAGGGCCTAACGTTGTCAAAACGGTTACGAATGAAGAAGTCAGTTCGGAAGAATTAGGTGGTTCAGTAGCACATGCACAAAAATCAGGAGTTACACACTTGAGAGCTGTTTCAGATGTTGATTGCATTCTACAGCTTAAAAAGTTATTAAGTTATTTACCACAAAGTTGCCATTCCAAACCAGAAAAAATTAAGGTGGAATTAAATGATGAAATAAGAGATGCACTCACCAATATTGTACCTGAAAATGCCAATCAACCTTATGATATTAAAGCAGTTGTTCATGGAATTGTTGATGAAGATAGCTTCTTTGAAATTCATAAAGAATATGCAGAAAATATTGTTGTAGGATTTGCGCGTATAGGGGGCAGAAGTATTGGAATTGTAGCCAATCAGCCAATGAGTATGGCTGGTGTTTTAGATGTGAATTGCTCTAGAAAAGGCGCCAGATTTGTGAGGTTTTGTGATGCTTTTAATATTCCATTAATGGTATTGGTTGATGTTCCAGGATTTTTACCAGGTACAGATCAAGAATGGAATGGAATTATTGTAAATGGTGCTAAATTGCTCTATGCATTCAGTGAGGCGACAGTACCTAGAATATCAATCATTACAAGAAAAGCATATGGTGGTGCGTATGATGTCATGAATTCAAAACATATTGGTTCGGATATGAATTTTTCATGGCCATCTGGAGAAATTGCAGTTATGGGAGCGAAAGGTGCGAGTGAAATCATATTTAAAAGAGAAATTAAAAAAAGTGCAGATCCTGCGGCAGAACTTATTAAGAAAGAACAAGAATATTCAAAAACATTTGCAAATCCCTACAACGCTGCGGCAAGGGGATTCATAGATGAGGTTATTGAACCCAAGTTTACAAGAAGCAAATTGATTAAAGCATTTTCAATGCTTGAGAATAAAACTTTACAAAAGATTGATAAAAAGCATGGGAATATTCCTTTGTAGTTTTTTTAATAAAAGTACTTAAGCGCAAACGTATTTCTATGAAGGATTTTATTCAAGTCTTTGTCACAGGTGGAACCTTCGATAAAGAATACAATTTTATAACTGGTGAATTATTTTTTAAGGACACTCATCTTAGTCATATGTTTGAGAAAGGCAGGAGCACACTCAAGCTTGATGTTAAAACACTTATGATGATAGATAGTCTCGAAATGGGAGATGTAGAAAGGAACCTTATCATTTATTCATGTAAAAATGCTAATTCAAATAAAATTTTATTGACACATGGCACGGATAAAATGGTAGATACAGCGTCAGTATTGGCTAAAGAAAATATTCCAGGTAAAACAATTGTGCTTACAGGAGCCATGGTTCCTATAGCATTTGGAACATCTTCTGATGGATTTTTTAACCTAGGAAGTGCATTGGCTTTTGTACAAATCTTAGAACCAGGTGTATATATTGCTATGAATGGACGTTACTTTAATTGGGATGCAGTCGTTAAAAATAGGGAAACAGGCTATTTTATGGATATTTAGAATGTTAATATGCATAAATACTTGTTTTTCAGTTATAAATATATTGTAGAGATACTTGATATCATCGTAATATATTAGACTTTTTCTTAATAATTTGTAATTTTGTTCTTTAATAGATAATGAAGAATCATGGGAAAATACCTTTTATTTATAGCACTTTTTATTAGCATCAGCTTGTCTGATCTCGAGGCGCAAAATCCTGCTTATCCTTTAGGTGTATCAGTTAAGACGCTTTTTATGGATTATCAATCTCAAAATGGAGGCGATATTTCAAATTTTAGCGCCTATCACCATGGTTTTCAGATTGGTTTAACCAAAAATTTGACTCCTAATATTAATCTCGTTGTACCCTTTAGATATGGGGTTGTTACTAGCCATGATCAAGATATTGATGTCGATACGAGAAATTGCTTGCACAAATCTGTTTACAGCTTAGATGCACAAGTTCAATACATGTTTAGAAAACCAGAGGCCAAAATAACACCTTACGGGATGCTTGGATTAGGCGGAGTTACAGAAGTGGAGGGAGAAACTAATCTTCAAATTCCTTTTGGAGCTGGTTTGTTTTTTGAAATTGCGGATAATGCCTTTATCAATTGGCAATCTGAATACAGATATTCATTAGGAGAGGACAGAAATAATTTAGTACATGGGTTGGGTTTCACTTATCTCTTTGGTAGTAAAAAAGAGATGAAGCCAATTGAAATGGATGATGATATTATTGACAGTGATGGTGATGGTTTGGAAGATGATATCGATTTGTGTCCACAGATTGCAGGACCTATTGATTTAAAAGGTTGTCCAGATAGAGATGAAGATGGCGTGCCTGATTATAGAGATGATTGTCCTTCCGTTGCAGGTATTCCTGAATTTAAAGGATGCCCAGATAGCGATGGTGATGGTGTTTCCGATAATGATGACGAATGTCCTAACATGAAGGGTCCAGCATCAAATAAAGGTTGTCCAGATAATGATTCTGATAATGATGGGATTCCTGATGAATTGGATAATTGTCCAAATACAGTAGGTACCGCCGAAAATAATGGTTGTCCAGAAGGAGAAGATAAAGATAACGATGGGATTCTTGATGCTGACGATAGATGTCCAAATATTCCAGGTGCAAGAACAGCTAAAGGTTGTCCAGATAAAGATGGAGACGGAGTTTCTGATTTTGATGATAAATGTCCTGATCGTCCTGGTTTAAGAGCTAATAATGGTTGTCCAGATACTGATGGTGACGGCATTGATGATAGCAGAGATAATTGTCCTAACGAATATGGTACTGTAGCAGCCAATGGTTGCCCTGGTATCGCAGCTGAAGATCAGTCTGCTTTAGATATAGCAATGCGGGCAGTTTCTTTTAATACTGGTAAAGCAACTTTGAAGCCAGAGTCTTACCCAGTTTTGAATCAAATCGCTAGTATTATGGAGCGTTATCCTAATTATAATTTACGTATAGATGGGCATACAGATAACGTCGGCTCAGCTGTCAATAATCAATTGCTATCTGAAAGAAGAGCTCAAGCTTGCTACGAATATTTAGGTTCTAGAAATATAAGTAAATCGAGAATGAGTCATTCGGGTTATGGCGAGTCTAAACCAATTTCTGATAACGATAGTTTAAGAGGCAGATCTTTAAATAGAAGAGTTGAATTTAACTTAGTACCAAGGTAAATAAGTTCAAAAGAAATTATATTAGAAGAGCTGTAGGATTTATTTCTACAGCTTTTTTTTATTACTGATTTTTAGCTTCTACGTTTTTGGCTTTCGCCAATACAGCTTCCTTAAGACTCGATTTATAGTCCTCTAGTTTTTGTGAAACATTTTGATCACTGCATGACAAGATACGCGCAGCCAATAGACCCGCATTTTTAGCTCCATTCAAAGCGACTGTCGCCACAGGAATGCCATTAGGCATTTGAAGAATGGATAAAATTGAATCCCAACCATCAATTGAATTGGATGACTTGATAGGAACACCGATAACCGGTAGGGTTGTGATCGATGCGACCATCCCAGGTAAATGAGCAGCGCCACCAGCACCTGCTATAATAACCTTGATCCCATTCGATTTTGCATTTTGAGCATACTCAAACATACGCGCAGGAGTTCTGTGTGCAGAAACAACGGTCATGTCAAATGATACGTTTAATTCCTTTAAAACATCTGCAGCGGCTTGCATCACATTAAGATCAGAATCTGATCCCATAATTATTCCTACGACCTTTGACATGCTTTTACTTTTAATTTAGATTTTATAATTTTCATTTTTTCCAATGCCACTTCTAAGTCATCCGCTAAAATAGTGAGATGCCCCATTTTACGAAGGGGCTTAACCATTTTCTTACCATATATATGTGGATAGACTTCTGACAATGATAAGGCTTCACCTAAACCTTCATAAAGTGGTATACCCGTGTGATCTGGTTCGCCTAGTAAATTTATCATAACAGCAGGCTTCTTCAATTGTGTAGAACCTAAAGGCAAATTGAGTATAGATCTAAGATGTAAATTAAATTGTGAATTTATATTCGCATCAATAGTATGATGCCCTGAATTGTGTGTTCTTGGTGCGACTTCGTTGATAATAATTTTTCCATCTTTATTTAAGAAAAACTCAATGGCTAACAAGCCTACCATATCCAATTGTGTAATGATTTTTTGAGCGATGGCATTACATATTTCTAATTGATCATTAGAAATATCTGTGGGACAAATTAAATAATCAAGAAGGTTTCCTGCTGGATTAAAAACCATTTCTGTGGCTGGAAAAATGTTAATTTCACCTTTGCGATTACGTGCAATAATAACAGCCAACTCTTTTTCAATATCTACTAAGTCTTCTATAACAGATGGAACATCCATAAGGTTTGATAAGTCCTCCTCATCTGAGATGACTGCTACACCTTTGCCATCATAGCCTGCAAGTCTGGATTTCTGAACAAAAGGTATACTGATTTCTTTATTTTGAATAGCCTTCAATATATCAGCTTTGCCACTCATCAATACAAAGTTTGATGTCGGTATTTGATTATCCTTGTAAAATTGCTTTTGAAGACCTTTGTCTTTAATCAGCTTTATAACATCGGATTGAGGATAAACAATTTTTCCTTTAGACTCTAAGTATTTAAGTGCATCTGTATTGACATTTTCAATTTCAATTGTGATCAGATCCATCTCTTGGCCAAAAGCAACGACATCATCGTAATTCTTAAAATCTCCCGTGATTACATTATTAGAGAGTTGGCCCGCAGGATAATCTTTGGATTTATCCAGGAAATACAATTCAATGCCTAGGGTAGATGCTTCCTGTTGTAGCATACGTCCAAGCTGACCGGCGCCTAGAACACCTATTTTTATATCATTAAAACTTTTGATAACTTAATCTTTGTCATAAAGGTATTTTATAAATTAGAGCTTCTTATATTGATATCTAAATTTTTTTACAAATGGGAAAAATAATTCTTAGAAACGCTCAACTTGTCAACAGGGGCCAAATAACAGAAAGTGATGTGTTGGTAGTTGATGATAGGATTGAAAAGATTGGCAGCTCTCTAACAGTTGATAATGCAGAAGAGGTAGACTGTGATGGAAAATGGATGATTCCAGGCATTATTGATGATCAAGTTCATTTTAGGGAGCCAGGATTGACCTATAAGGCTGATATTGCTAGCGAGTCTATAGCTGCAGCGGCTGGTGGTGTCACCTCATTCATGGAAATGCCGAATACAAAACCTTCTGCATTGACTCAAGAACTGCTTCAGGATAAGTACGATATTGCTTCTAATACCTCCACGGTGAATTATTCTTTCTTCATGGGAGCTTCCAACGATAACATTGAGGAAGTGCTTAAAACTGATGCAACTAAGGTTTGTGGGGTTAAAATTTTTATGGGTTCAAGTACGGGGAATATGCTCGTAGATGATAAAACAACATTGGAAGGTTTGTTTAGTAAGGTACCTATGCTTATTGCAACACATTGTGAAGATGAAGCGACAATAAGACGGAATTTAGCATCTGCTAAAAGTAAGTTTGGTGAAAATATTACCGCGGTACAACATCCCGTTATTAGAGATGCAGAAGGTTGTTATATTTCATCTTCAATGGCAATTGATTTAGCAAAAAAACATGGTACGAGATTACATATATTACACATAAGTACTGCTAAGGAAATTTCATTATTCGACAATGACATTCCTTTAAAAGATAAAAAGATCACATCTGAATTGTGTGTACATCACATGTTTTTTGACGAAGCATATTATTATCCTTTGGGTAATAAAATAAAGTGTAACCCTGCGATTAAAAGCATTCACGATAAAGAGGCACTGCTACAAGGTTTAAAAGATGGTTACTTTGATGTGATGGCAACGGATCATGCACCACATACTATGGAAGAAAAAGCAAATACTTATCTAAATGCGCCTTCAGGGTTACCACTTATTCAACACAGTTTGACATTAGCTTTAGATTTTTATCATAAAGGACATTTATCCATTGAGTTTCTTGTTGATAAAATGTGTCACAGTCCAGCGGAGTTATTTAGAATTAAAGACAGAGGCTATCTCGAGGAGGGTATGTTTGCGGATTTAGCAATTGTTGATCCACACAAAGAGTGGGAGATCACTAAAGAAAATGTAGCTTATAAATGTGCTTGGTCACCTTTAGAGGGATTTACATTTAAAGGCAAAGTTTTATCAACGCTGTGTAATGGCATTTGGGTTTACAAAAATGAAAAATTCACTGAGCAGTTGGCAGGGGAGCGGCTACTTTTTACCAGCTAGATTTTGTATTAATTTACTGCTAAAAAAATACTCTTTAAAGATTATATTAATGAAAGCTACTAACTAGTTTTCTTTTAAGAGAAAGTAAAATAGATTTAAAGCTTGAATGAAAGTTCACAAAACTTGCAGACGAAATGATTAAATTATTTCGTCTTTTTTATTATGAATTATTTAGTGATTGAGGGCCAATCTATTGCTGTATCTATTCCAAATTTACCTCTGTCGTTTTGCGTAAGCTGACCAACGGCTGTAACAGGATCATGCTCAAAAAAGAGATAGTAATTTTCATTGAGAGCTTTCTTATACAATTCCTTTTTCTCTTCGAGCACGATTAAAGGTCTGATGTCATATGACATTATATAAGGCATTCTAACGTGAAAACTAGATGGCAATTGATCAGCACAATACACGAGGACATTGCCATTGGCTAGTGTGATATGTGGAATCATCATTGCCTCTGTGTGTCCGTAACTAAAATGAATATTAATACCTTTGACCCATTCAAAACTTGGTTCTTCTGGAATGTATTTTAAAACTCCATGGTCATGTAGCGGCACAAAATTTTCTTTTAAGAACGACGCCTTTTCTCTATAGTTAGGATTGAATGCCCAGTCATAGTGTTTTTGGTTCGTCCAATAAGTCGCATTAGGAAAATGAGGAATGAGGTCTCCATCCGAGTTTTTTATCACTGCACCTCCAACATGATCAAAGTGTAAATGTGTAAGAAACACATCTGTAATCTCTTCCAGTGTAACACCTTTATCTAGAAGGGATTGCGCAAGACTATAAGCGCCATGAGGTTCAAAGTGAGACATGAATTTCTCATCTTGCTTGTTTCCTAATCCAGTATCAATGAGTATTTTTCTATCTTCTGTCTCTATAAGTAAGCAACGCATAGACCAGGTGCAAAGATTTTTATCGTCTGGAGGATTTTGTTTTGACCAGAGTGTTTTGGGTACAACCCCAAACATAGCACCACCATCTAATTTGAAAAAACCCGATTGTATAATAGATAATTTCATTAAAATCCAATAGATTTTTTTGGACTTGAAAGTTCTTTTTGATGGTGCACCATTTTAATCGCAGTGACTGCAGCCTCAACACCCTTGTTACCATGTGTGCCACCTGCACGTTCTTCTGCTTGCTCTAGATCATTGACAGTAAGCAAGCCAAAAATAATAGGCTTGCCTGACAGGATTGATAATTGTGTGATCCCATTGGCAACAGCCATGTTAATATATTCATCATGCTGTGTGTCACCTTTGATGACGCAGCCTAAACAAATAATAGCATCAGAAGATTTATTCTTTAAGAGCATCTTTGCAGCTACAGGTAATTCGAAAGCACCAGGTGTTTTCAACACGATAATGTCCTCTTCATCTAATCCCTGTTCTATCAATGTAGATTGTGCCCCAGATAATAGTTTTGAGGTGATATTGTCATTCCATTCTGAAACGGCAATATGAATTTTAAAACCTTTGCCGGATGGACAACTGTCTTTGTCGTATTCTGATAGATTTTGCTTTTTTTCTCCCAAAATTATGAATTGGAAACCATTGTTATCAGTCGATCAACCTTTTTAGCTTCCTCAGAATCGGGATATTTATTTTTAATTTTTTGGAACGAGTCCAACGCTTTGGCGTTATCTCCATTTCTTTTAGACAACAAACCTAATTTATATAAGTAGTAGGGTGTCAATAAAGCATCTTCGCTAACAGTTGAGGCTTTAGAATAAAAAGAAATAGCTTTGTCTATATCTCCTTTTTCAGAATAGGCATCTCCGAGATTACCATTTTTCATGATAGGTCCATAATCGCCAGATGCACTGTAAGCATTTAGGTATTCTATGGCATCATCAAATCTACCTAGGTTTAGGTAACTTATCCCAGAATAAAGTTTAGCAAGATTAGCGGTGCTGGTGCCATTGTAATTGTCGATTATATCTAAAAGACTTTCAAAGCCACCTCCTGGATTTTCAAGAGCTAATGCAAAAGAATCTCTTGCAAATTGCTGTTCTGCTTTAAAAATAGCCACGCTTGCCTGCTTTTCCTTAGGTTCCTGTATGAAGTACTTATATACCACATATCCAGCAGCTAAGGCGAATATCAATCCTAATCCACCTAATATTACCGCTCTATTTCGTGTAAAGAAGTCCTGAGCATTTTCTTTTACTTCGACAATGTCTACCAGTTGTTCTTCTCTGATTTTGTCTTCTCTTCTATTTCTTTTTGCCATTACTATTTTTTAAAAACCGCGCAAAAATAAGTATTATTTCTTTAATATGTTTCTCTTTGATTTTCTAATCCATTATGAATGGATAGTCCTTTTGAGTGTAATTATCATCATACAGTTCAGAACCTAAAGGATAGTCAGAGTTTTCAGCAAACTCTATTGCATCCTCAATCTCAGCTTTGATTTTATCATTTATAGCTTTAATCTCAGCTTTTGTTGCAATTTTTTGCTTAAGCATTGTCTCCTCCGTTTCATTTATAGGATCTCTGTCCTTGTATGAGTTGAGCTCATCTTTAGTTCTATATTTACCGGGATCAGATACAGAATGTCCTCTATATCTGTATGTTTTGATTTCCAAAAAGTAAGGACCTTTACCGTCTCTTATATGTTTAGCCGCTTTCGCAATGGCATCGTGTACCGCTTCTGGAGACATTCCGTCTACTGCTTCATTCGGCATATCATAACCTAAGCCTAATTTGTGGATATCAGATACATTACTTGTTCTTTCAACGGAAGTACCCATCGCATAATGGTTGTTTTCGCAAATGTATAAAACAGGAAGCTTCCAAGTCATTGCCATATTAAATGATTCATGCAAAGCACCTTGTCTTGCGGCACCATCACCAAACATCGTTACACAAAGGTTCTTAGTATTTCTGTACTGTTCTGCTAATGCAACTCCTGTACCTATAGGTATTTGAGCGCCTACGATACCATTACCGCCTATATAATTTTTTTCTTTAGAAGAAAAGTGCATTGAACCACCTTTTCCTTTGACGGCACCTGTTACTTTGCCAAATAATTCTGCCATACAAGCACGAGCCGTTAAGCCTTTCATCAAAGCAATCCCATGTTGTCTGTATCCAGTACAAATTTTATCTTCTGGTGTTAATGCAGAATCTAATCCAGCTGCAATCGCCTCTTGTCCAATATAAACATGCAAAAATCCTCTTATTTTTTGTTGACTGTAAGCTTTTAGAGAAGCTTCTTCAAAACGTCTGATCCTTAACATCACTTCATACCATTGCAGGTAAGTTTCTTTGCTAAATTTAGTTTTTGATGCTTTTTTTTCTCTTTTACTCGCTTTTTTCGTGGCAACTGTAGGCATAATTTATAAGGTTCTTTCAAAGATTAAGAATAGTTATACTTTAGTTTCAAAATGCAAAGATAAAAAAATTGGACCGTATTAGGATAGAATTAGTGGGTATAAACAATTATAGGAATTATGAGAGCCAATCTTGTGCCTTACATCCTCTAATAACTGTATTTACAGGCCTTAACGGTGCAGGTAAGACATCAGTACTGGACGCTATCTACTACTTAACCAATGGTAAAAGTTACTTTTCGCATAGAGATTTACACTTATTTAAGACAGATGCTGACTTTTTTCGCCTTTTTGGTAAGTTAAGCGACTCTTCTGGCGTACATGAAATCACTGTAACATCTTCGCGCAAAGCGAAAAAACAGATTAAAATAGATGATAAACCTATCAAAAGTATCATAGAATACTTTGGAAGGTTTCCCAGTTTTATGATAGCGCCTAAGGATATTCAGATATTAATCGAAAGTAGTGTTGAAAGAAGAAAAGTCATAGACAAAACGTTGTCGCAAGTGGACAGAAAGTACTTTAATCACTTGGTCGTTTATACGAAGCTATTAAAGCAAAGAAATGCAAGTATTAAGGCATTTAGAAAACAGGGTAGAGTAGATGATTTATTGCTTGAATCTATTAATTCAAATATGTTGGAACCTGCGCAATACATTTTTGAAAGAAGAAAAGAATATATCTCTTCTATTTTACCATTTATTGCAGACTTGTATAAAGAGCTTTGTAATAATCGCGAAAGTTTGAGTGTCTCTTATAAATCTAATTTACTGGACAAAACTTTAGATGTTTTACAAAAGGAGTCTCGGCAAAAAGATATGATCTTATGCAAAACAACTGAAGGGATACACAAAGATGACCTGGTTATTAAGCTTAATGATATTGAAATAAAAAAATATGGTTCTCAAGGCCAATTAAAATCTGCGATAATCGCTTTGAAGCTTTCGCAAATAGAATGGGTGAAAAAAAACACTGAAAAAATACCAATCTTATTACTAGATGATATCTTTGATAAATTAGACGAGCAAAGAGTAGATAGTTTTATCTCGCTTTGCGCAAATAAATTGGGTGCTCAAATTTTAATTTCGGATACTAATAATGAAAGAGTAATTTCGACATTGAAGAAACTTGATTATCCTTTTTTGCATTATATAATTGATGATGGAATTATAAATAAGAATTAACGTGGAAGAAGAAGGTAAAGAATTAAAAAATGTAATAACTGATATTTTTAAATCCAGTAACAGATTGTCAAATGGCTTTAATCAATACAGTATTGAACAAATCTGGAGAGAATTGTTTGGTACAGCTATATCTAGTTATACTACTAGAGTCAATTTTTATAAAGGAACACTCACAGTTTATATTAATTCCTCGCCGCTTAAAAATGAGATCATGCTTAACAAAGAAAATGTGATCGCTCGCCTAAACAAAGTGCTTAAGTATAACAAAGTGACTAAGCTACAGGTGCAATAAATTTAAATCTTAGAAGAGGGTATTTACTAGAAAAAAAACAACGAGATAAACCCAAAGTACATCCAGAAAGTGCCAGTAAATTGTGAGTAACTTGAGTTTTCTTCTTTTATCAGGATCAGAAAAATAGACCAGAACACTTACAGGTTCTTTCATCTTTCTCACAGAATTAAAAAGAAAAATGCCTAGAAAGGGAATACCGACAATCACATGAGCAAAATGAACGATGGATATCAAATATAGATAGGAAGCCATGTTGCTGTGATTTACAAATATCCCTTGTGCATACATTTGTTTCCAAGCAATTATCTGACTGCTTAGAAAAGCTATTGTAAGAAACAAAGTCACTCCTAAAGAGACTTGATACTTTGTAGTTTGATCAGCCTTATAGCATTTCATTGCATAAACAAGCATGGCTGAGGCTGCCAATAAAATGAGCGTGTTGAGGAAAAATAACCCAGGTAGCTCTATGGGCGTTAAATCAGATTGAAATCGATTATAAAGATATGCGCCACTAAAACTAAGAAACAGGGTACTCAGACCAGCTAGTAGTAAGCTTAGCGCGATAAAACTGGGGTGTATTAAATAATTTCTTTCCTCTACCATCGATAGCTTAAACAAGATTTGGTGTTCAATGTTTACTTTAGCACTCTCTAAATATACTTAATATGGATTTTGATCCTAAAGTTTTTAAAATTAAAACTCCAAGAACGGCGCACATTTTCAAAGCTGGGAATGCGACAAGTCAATGTGTTTGGATGATGACGCATGGTTACGCCATGTTAGCAGATCAGCTTTTAAGAAAATTTTCGGTGGTTGAACAAGATCAAAATTACTTTTTAGCACCTGAAGGCCTATCTAAATTTTATTGGGGAGGACTAAGAAGTCAAGAAGTGGTAAGCTCTTGGATGACAAAAAGAGAAAGACTGGATGAGATCGAAGATTACACTAATTACCTTGAAAAAGTTTATGCTGAGGTAGATCATTTTAATGAAAAAAAATTGTTTGGCTTTTCGCAAGGGGGTACAACCATGTGGAGATTTATACATGCGAAGAGGCCAGATTTTCAAGTTTTTATTAACTGGGCTGGAAATATTCCTATGGATATTGATATCCTCGAAATGAGAGATTACCTAAAAAATAAAAAGTTGGTCTATGTTTCCGGCTCTAAAGATGAATTTGTGACACCAGAGAAATTAGAATACTTAAAAAACTATTGTGCTGAAATTGATCTTCAAATTGACAACACGCGATTAAATGCTGAAACAATTCACGGGGATATTTATGCCGACGATCAATTAAAATTCACCTCTACTGATCGACATGTAGGTCAAAAAATTGCTGGCAGTATAGGTAAGGGCGTAAACCGTGTGCAATTAAATACCATCAACGGTAACATGTACTTGAGGCTCTAGGTCAGTTTTTCTAACATTCTAAAAAACAACTTCAACCCATTTATAGGTGTTAGTCAACTAATAGGTTAAAAAAAATCATGCAAAAAATACTCATTTTTATAATCCTTACTATTTCGTTTAATGAAATAAGCGGACAAGAAGAATTAAGCGTTTCTAAGATCAAAAAGAAAGCAGATAAAGCTTACGTTTTAAAAAACTACAAATTAGCAAAAGTCAATTATTTAAAAATAATTGAATTGAGCGATTTTAAAAGTCAAAAACTAAATGCTGCTTACAATGCTGCTTGTTGTTTGGCCTTAGAGCAAAAAGTAGATAGTGCTTTTATTTTATTAAATAAGGCTTTATCGTTTGGTTTCAGTAATAAAGCTCATCTCATCCAAGATTCTGATTTAGAAATTTTACATGGCAACCAAGAATGGAAAAAATTAATTGCTGCAATTCCTGAACCCAAAATACTTAATGATAATCCTGAATTAGCTAGTATACTTACGACGGACATTCATCAATTTTGGAAGGCTTATGATCTAGCACAAAAGGAACCAACAAACGCTCGAGATATCTATAAAAAAATATATTTTGATAAAGCTAGTGATGGTATGCAAGATTATATGGGTCTAAAAGTAAGCTCCATAGATTATTTTATTAAACACATAAACACTCACCCAAAATTATATCAAACAATAAGAGAAAATACTTTAAAAGTAGATGAGTACAAAAAAGAAATTCAACTTAGTTTTAAGAATTTTAAAACACTATACCCCGATGCAAAATTTCCAGATGTTTACTTTGTAATTGGGGCATTTACTAGCGGTGGAACGGTTTCTTCTTCCGGTTTATTAATTGGAACAAATCAAGTCAGCGACGGAGAGGGCGTAAATACAGAAGAACTCGACTTTGGAGCCAAATTGTTAATGAACAAATCTGAATACCTCACCAATCTAGTTTCACATGAACTAATTCACTTTCAACAAGATGAGATGAAAAAAGACACAATCACACTTGGATATGTAGTCAAAGAAGGTATGGCCGACTTTCTAGGCGAGTTAATTAGTGGAGATACACCCAATAGAAAAATCTTTGAGTGGACAAAAGGCAAAGAGAAGCAAATCTGGACTAATTTTAAAAAGGACATGTATTATAATCGCTATAACAACTGGATAGCAAATTACAACAAGGCCTCAAAAGATAGTTATCCTGATTTAGGTTATTGGGTTGGTTACGAAATTTGCAAATCATATTACGAGCAAGCTGTTGATAAGAAAAAAGCCATTTACGATATGCTTCGGATTCAAGATTATAGGCAGTTTCTAGCAGATAGTAAATTGGAGTTAAAACTTGAAAAAATGTAATAAACTAATATTCGCAACTGAAATATGTATTTACTACAAAAATTAACCGCTTCTATCACTATTAGAAATACGCAAGCATATAGCAACTCTTTGGTGCCCTACAGAGATATGTTAAAAAAAACATAAATTCAAACATTACTGTAACTACTTCATTTTTTAGGAGTCTTTAAGTCACATCAATCATCAATCGAAAATCATGAAGACCAACATTATTACTGTTTGTGCAATTCTTATTGCACAAACAGTACTTTTTTCACAAGATTCTACTGACGTTGTAATTCAAAGAGCCTATACTACCCAATTTTTAAAGGAAACAAAAGCTCCCACTATAGATGGTTTACTTGATGATTCAGCTTGGGATATAGTTGCCTGGGAAGGCGACTTCATTGAGCAACGCCCAGACGAGAACACCCAACCAGATCATCAAACAAAGTTCAAGATAGTTTATGACCAGAAGTTTTTATATGTAGGTATAAGAGCCTATGATAGCGACCCAAATGAAATTGAAATGCGACTCTCTAGGCGTGATGGTTTTCAGGGTGATTGGGTAGGTCTATTTATTGATAGCTATCATGACAAGCGCTCTGCATTTGGTTTTATTACTACAGCTGCAGGAGTGAAGGCTGATCTCTTTGAATCTAATAACGGAGGCAATGAAGATGAAAGTTGGAATCCAATTTGGTACACGAAATCCAATACAGATCAAGAGGGGTACACGGTTGAAATGAAAATACCACTTAGTCAATTAAAATTTGGAAAGTCAGGTGAGCAAGTTTGGGGGCTTCAGGTAATGCGTCAATATTTTCGCGCTGAAGAACGCTCTGTTTGGCAGCGCATTAAACAAGACACCCCTGGTTTTGTAAGTGAATTTGGTTTGCTCAATGGCCTGATTAATCTTGAACCCCAAAAACAATTAGAGATTCAGCCGTATACCGTTGCGAAACTTGAAACATATGAAGCGGAAGCTGGAAACCCCTTTCGTGATGGAAGTGATAGTCAATTTACTGCGGGGCTTGATGCCAAAATAGGAATCACCAATGATTTAACTTTAGACTTAACAGTAAATCCTGATTTTGGTCAGGTTGAAGCGGACCCCTCTGCCATTGCCTTAGATGGTTTTCAAATATTCTTTCGTGAACAACGTCCATTTTTTGTTGAAAATAAAAACATTTTTGATTATCAAATAAGTAATTCCGAAGCAGGCAATACCTTCAGTTCAGATAACCTTTTTTATTCAAGACGCATTGGTAGAAGCCCACAAGGATACCCAAATACCACAGATGGTGAATTTGTAGATCAGCCTGAAAATACCGCTATTCTAGGTGCGGCAAAATTTAGTGGAAAAACCAAAGACGGTTGGTCCATAGGTGTTTTAGAAAGTGTAACCGCGAAAAAATATGCAACCATTGACAACAATGGTGCTCGAAGAAAAGAAGTGGTAGAGCCCTTAACCAACTATTTTGTGGGTCGGATTCAAAAAGATTTTAACGACAGAAATACGTTTGTAGGAGGAATATTTACAGCAACAAATCGCGATAATCTCACTCCTGACCTTAGCTTCTTACATCACGCCGCCTTTACGGGTGGCCTAGACATTAAGCACCAATGGAACGAGCGTGATTGGTATGTGGGGGGTAATATTATATTTAGTCGGGTTAATGGTAGTACAGAAGCTATTACTAATACGCAGCAAACAATTACACATTTATTTCAACGGGTGGGTGCTGATCATATTTCTGTTGATGAAGATAGAACTTCTTTAACCGGTACAGGAGGTAATTTACAACTAGGAAAAATAGGTAACGGAAATTGGAAGTTCGAAACAGGTGCGACATGGCGTTCCCCAGAATTAGAATTGAATGATGTAGGGTTTCAACGCCAAGCAGATGATATTAGACATTACACTTGGATAGGTTATCAAACCCTAAAACCTACCGAAACTTTTAGAAGAGTTGGTATCAATTATAATCATTGGAGCGTCTGGGATTTTGGGGGAAACAATAATAGCATCCGCTTCAATACCAATAGCTGGCAAAATTGGGACAATAACTGGTTTACGAATATCGGTTTTAATTATGAGCCCAAGCAATATTCCAACTTTGCACTACGAGGTGGGCCTAGATTACGAATGGCTCCAGAAATTGGTTTTTTTAATGGATATAATACCGACCGTAGAAAAAAAGTCAGGTTCAATGCATTTCATGGTGGGAATAAGGGTACTGATGATTCGTACAGTTCTTATTTCATAGACTTTGGTATTACCTATCAACCTTTCAATGCGCTTAGCATTTCAGCAAACCCAGAATACAGTATTAATAAAGATAAACTACAGTATATAAACAATATCAATATTGGGGATAACACTACGTACTTAAATGGCACGGTTGATCAAAGAACTTTAAGCATGTCTTTTCGTTTGAATTATACCATTAATCCGAATTTAACTATTCAATATTGGGGACAACCATTTATTTCAAGAGGGCGGTATTCTGATTTTAAGGAAGTAATAAATCCATTGGCTAAGACCTTTAATGAGCGAATTTTATCTTATAATGACACCCAAATCTCATTTATAGACGATGTATATTCTGTTGATAAAAACTTAGATAACACAGTAGATTTTACTTTTGCCAATCCTGACTTTTCATTTGTGCAATTTCGTTCTAATCTTGTTGTTCGATGGGAATATATTCCGGGTTCTGAAATCTTTCTGGTATGGTCTCAAGATTTAGCACAATCAGGTGATTCACAAAATCAACTTTTCGAAGATTTAGGGAATAATATTTTTAACGACGAGAAGCCTCAAAATATATTTTTGCTAAAAGCGACTTATCGCTTTGTACTTTGAATTAAACAATTCCCTTTATAAAAGACCAGAGTAAAAGGAGCCATCCTGCTGCTAAAAGTAATCCGCCAACAGGTGTAATCGGACCTAAAAAGCGTAATTTTTTTCCTTTGGATGAACTTAGAGTTAATCCGTAAATACTAAATGAAAAAAGAAAAGTGCCAAAGATAAAACAGTAAATCATGTACTTTTCTAAAGGCGTATCAAGGTTTAAATTGAAACCAAGTATAAGAAGGAGTATTGCGTGGTACATTTGATATTTTATTCCGGTTTCAAAACTCTTAAGCTGATCTTCAGTAAAAGACTTTTTAAGTACATGTGCGCCAAAAGCACCAAGAAGAATAGCTATTAAACCATAAAAAGCACCAATACAATGCGCAAGTAGAACCATCGCTATATTTTAAGTTCTAATATAGACAATACCTAGGTTTTACGAATAGATGAACGTAGTTATTGCAATAAGACTACAACAATAGGTTCTTCTAGTTGTTTGGCGAGATAAACGGGCGAGGTAGTAAAAAGATTCTTCACCTGATTCTCCCAATCTTCAGCAATTTCAAAATAACTGGAGTTGGTCACCGCCATAATTTCATTACAGTCTTGACAAGTATGCTTGTAATCTAAAAAGTAGTGTGCAAATTCATGAAATGCAACCACCTTTAAAATTTCTGGATCTAACATTGATGCCCAATTAATCAAAATATTTTCTGCATTACCATCAGCATCTCGAGTAATCATACCCAAAACTGTATTATTTTCTTCTAGCGGTAAGGTATTCGAAATGTCAATCGTTTTTAACTGAAAAAGCTTATCGTGATAGTCGATATTATACGCTTTGCAATGATCGAAAAAATCATTTAACAAGGGCTGAAGACGACCGTCAATTTCGACGCTATCTTGAGAATGGCAAACGTTTATGCCTGCTAAAAAGTACAGTAAAAAAACAAGAGGCATTGTTTTCATAGTGATAGTTTAGGTTCAATTTGGGCTGGTTAGAAACAAGAATTCTATTTATGCTAGAACTCAATGCTTCTTACTTATTTAAACGAAAAGAATGTGATTTTATTAGAAATTACTATTTATTTAACATAAACATAAAACATAAAATAGTTTTTTGATACAAAATGATAATTATTAAAATTTACTCTTTTCGTAGAAAACTCTAGCTAGCACATCGAACCAAATTAGCTAACTACTAATGCCACTTTATAACAACAACTAAGGTTTGTTGTAAAAAAACTGCTCCTTTACAATCTTACCGTCCTGCACTTCGTAAACTGCAATTTCAGAAGATTTTGAACGATGACCTGAAGCTTTGTGGGTAGTATCCATATCAAAACGAACTGAAAACCAATTATCAGCAACTATGGGTTCTGAAGCTGAACTACTATGCACTTCAAAATTTTCTTGCCACCACTCCCCTTTTTTTTGAAGTCCTTCAAAGCCTTCAGAAATTCCACCATCACCCTTTCCATCGTTTTCAATACTTACTATTTTCGGACTATACAATTCTTGATAAGGTCTTTGAACATCACCCGCATTATACCAAGTGACTAATTTTGATGCGATTTCTTTTGCTTCCATGATAGTGTTTATTTTGATTAAGATTATCAAAATACAATTTCTACTAGCTACTACAAAACGATTAACAAAATCTTAATGCAGCCAACAAAATAGACAGGCATGCCTAATTAGAGATCTCACCCAAAGGAAAATACAAGCTGAAGTTTTAGTTGGCAGTTTTACTTTGAAGCTCTATTTTTCCTTTAAAAAAGTCAAACATTTCAACCGTTTCAATAGAATCTTTTAGGTTTAAATAAAGTTGTGAAGAATCTTTGTTTACGAGACGTATTTTTTGTTGTTCGAAATTATCGACAAAAACGTATACTTTTTTGTCTGTTAAGGTGTCTTTAAATTCTTGATAAACGCCTTTACCTTTTTCAAAAGCTGAAAAACCATTACGACGAACCATAGGTGGTATTCTATCTACCCACTCAACCGCTTCAAGATCTGCAAATTTCAAATCGTGAAAATAGATGCCAGAAAGAATGGTCATTTTATCGGGCTCTATTCTTGTCCAATTTTTATAATGGGCAGCAAATGCCATTAAACAAACAATGACCGTTAAAACAATCAAAATGTTCCAAAGCCAATTTCTTTTTTTCGTTGCCATTTATTCTTTTGGTTCTTTATATTTCTCAAACCATGCCAAAGTGTGTGCAATCTTAGTTATTAAATTGCTTGGGCGATTTGCAATACCATGACTTGCGCTAGGTATTTCTACTAGCACAGTCGGTATCTTTCGCAACTTTAATGCATGATATAATTGCTTAGCCTCACTAGGTGGTGTTCGCAAATCGTTCATCCCTACTAAAACCATGGTTGGCGTCTCTATATTACCAACGAGCGAAAGCGGAGAAAATTTCCAATATCCATCAAAATTTTCCCAAGGTTGACCAGGGTAACGGCTATTGGCATATCCAAAATAATTATCAGCGACTAAGGTTTTACTAATCCAATTCATAACAGGTTTAGCTACAACCGCAGCTTCAAAACGATTGTTTTTGCCTATCATCCAGGCAGACATAATACCCCCTGCGCTTCCTCCGGTAACAAATAATTGATCTTCGTGTGCTATTCCTTTATCCATGCAATAGTCAACGCCATCCATAGTGTCATTATAGTCTTCTCCTGGATAATTATTATACAATAGATTGCTAAATTCCTCACCGTAACTTGTACTTCCTCTAGCATTCGGATAAAAAACGATATAACCAGCTGCCGCGTACAATTGCATTTCTGCTGAAAAACGATCTCCGTAATTCAAAATAGGACCACCATGATTCTCAACCAAAAAAGGATATTTCTTACCAGCATCATAATTTGGTGGATATACCACCCAGCCCTGAATATCACGTTGATCAAAACTAGACTTGTACCAAACTTCTTCTACTTTTCCCAATGTTCTATAGTCTAATTAGCTTTTACTTAGTGAAGTGATTTTAGTTATATTTTTTGCCTTAGGTTTTAAAATTGCAAGTTCTGCTGGATACTCTGGTCGGCTAGTCGTTAAAGCAATAGTTCCCGTATTTGACACACTAAAAGAACCACTAGCGTATGGTCTTCCTATTGTAGTACCACCCATATTATCTGCCAATTTAGTTACTTTTCCCACTAAAGTAATATGCCCTATTTTCGTGTTTCCTTTATCATCATAGGAGAAATAAAGTCCGGTGCTTTTAGCATCCCAAACTATATTTTCAACAATACGATCTAAGTCTTCAGAAATGACCCTCTGGTCGCTACCGTCGGTATTCATGATATGCAATTTTCTTACTTGGTGGGCTTGCACTTTATCTTCAAAACCAACATATGCAATGTATTTTCCATTAGGCGATACTGTCGGACTTGAATCTGGACCATTCCTATCAGTTAGAGCTTTAAAACTGCCATCAGTAGTACGTACCGAATAAACTTCACTATTTCGAAAATCGTATTCCCAGTTTTCGTTGCGATTTCCTGAAAAATATATTTGAGTACCATCTTTCGACCAAGATAATTTGCCACGATGATGAAAGTCACCTGAAGTAATTTGTCGTGGTGCACCACCATCTGCAGGTATGATAAAAATATGATTGAAACCGGGTTTGATATATCCTCTACCATCAGCTTCGTGATATAGTCTATCTGTAATTCGTGGTGCTTCTGCCCATTTAGCACCCTTTGGTTTTTTGGGCATTTTTGCTATAACTGGCGGTGCCTTTTCAACATTCATTGAGAATGCTAGTTGGTCACCTTTGGGTGACCACGTCAACGAACTAGGACTATATGGAAGCTGCGTAATTTTGGCCAGATTACCTGAACCAATCCAATACATGTAAATTTCAGAACCCTCATCTGTACTACTTATAAAAGCTAATCGATCTCCTGTTGGAGACCATTTTGCGCTCGATTCACTTACTTCTCTTGAGGTCAGTTTTTGATGTTGTGAACCGTTGGGATGAATTATCCAAAGTTCACCAACCGCCTTGTCTTGCATAATATCGAATCGCATGCGGCGATATACAATCCATTCGCCATCAGGTGAAATTTCAGGGTTAGATGCATATTGTAAATCAAAGACATCCATAGCCGAAAAGTTAGTTTTTTGGGCTTGAATACTAGTCAATAGTATAATTAGTAAGAATGAAGTAAAAAGAAGTTGAAGGCGCATACTGCAAGTTTTAAATGATTATTTAAACTTAAGCAATACCACACACTTCAACAAAAGTTGTCAATCTTAGATTTTTTTAAACATAAGGAGGTGATGATTTATGAAGAAGAAGAAAAGGCAAATTTGAAATAACTTCGTTTTTCTTTTATACTTCTACTATTTGTTAAATGAATACCAATACTACTATATATAGATTCATCTGAGAGCTCCAAATATTTGCGAATTTCATCGTTTTTCATATCTTTTGTTTTAATATCTTGTATTTGTAATCATCTCTATTCATTCTTGTGTACGTTTGGAATAAATTTCTACTATAATCCACTACTACGTATTCTCTAAATTTAAAACCGTAATTAACTATATTGCTCCTTTCAGATATAGAAAGAGAAACTTCTGTATTTTTGGAATTTTCATTATATTCTATTCTAGAGTGGACATATGATATCATGAAATTTAGAGATCTAAGTAATATCAAAACAGCAAATTTCTGCGCTTCACATAATCTACATAATTGAAACTTTTCCAAATTAGAATAATATATTAAGCACATCTCATCAATTGAAATTTCACAATTTTCTTTTTTATAAACGTCAACAACATCTATTCCAATATCTGAGAGACATTCCACACCAAAAAAGTTTTCTGTGGAATTATTAAGCGATGTCTATATTTTTCCTGATGAAAGGAGCAAAAATATTGATGTTGTTGTTAAGGCAGGCAAAGACAATGTAAAAGGATCACTTCAACTATGCCATCCAGAGGGTTGGATTGTTACTCCTGAAAATTATGAGGTAGATATTGAGAAAAAAGGGGCAGAAGAGATCTATACATTTGAACTTGCTCCTCCGAATGATCAATCAGAAAACTTTATTGTACCATTGCTTTATAATAATGATTCTACTGCTTACACTGACAAGGTGACGATAATAGAGTATGATCATATTCCTACTCAGACCATTGTAAAAGATGCAAGTGCAAAAGTAGTTAAGTTGGATATAAAGATAAAAGGTAAGAATGTAGCATATATAATGGGAGCAGGAGACAAAATTCCAGAGAGTTTAGAGCAGATCGGTTATGATGTCGATGTTATAGATGTTGATGAAGCTACCGCCAACAATTTGGCCAAATATGACGCGTTGATTTTAGGAATCAGAGCGTATAATACAGTAGATAGAATCCAATTTTACCAGGATGATTTCATGAATTATGTTGAAAATGGAGGTACAATGATCGTACAATACAACACCAATCGAAGGACTCGAGTGGAGGAGATAGGGCCCTACCCTCTTCAGTTAAGTAGAGATAGGGTAACTGATGAGACGGCAGAGGTTCGAATTTTACAACCAGATCATGAAATTATGAATTACCCCAATAAAATAACCACAAAAGATTTTGAAGGATGGGAACAAGAGCGTGGTCTTTATTTTCCCGATGAATGGGATAGTCGCTACGAGGCAATTCTTTCTTCTAATGATAGTGGTGAAGATCCGAAAGATGGCGGATTATTAGTAGCAAAATACGGAAAGGGTTATTTCATCTACACGGGATATTCATGGTTTAGAGAATTGCCACCCGGTGTTGCTGGTGCATATAGAATATTCGCTAATCTCGTTTCAATAGGAAAATACGATAGACCTTAACTATGGAGGAGGACAAAACGAAATGGAGTTTGATGTATTTGCTGGTCATTGGTGCTAATATTATATATATACTTATCTTTTTATTTATAACGATCTGGTCAAGTTAATATATGAGTTCAATTGATTGGATTATCCTCGGAGGCACATTATTATTTATTATTGTTTACGGTCTTTATAAAACTAGGAAGGAAAATACTTCAGAATCGTATCTGAAGGGTGGGAATGATTCTAAATGGTGGACGATAGGTCTTTCCGTAATGGCTACACAAGCAAGTGCCATCACCTTTCTTTCTACTCCAGGCCAAGCGTTTGATATGGGTTTAGGCTTTGTTCAATTCTATTTTGGACTTCCACTTGCTATGGTCGTGCTTTGTGTAACTTTTATACCTATATTCTATAAGCTCAAGGTATATACAGCCTATGAATTTTTGGAAAATCGTTTTGATTTAAAGACGCGATCTCTCGCTGCAATGCTGTTTCTAATACAACGTGGATTAGCGGCGGGGATTACTATTTATGCGCCAGCTATCATTTTTAGTGTACTACTCGGATGGAACCTAAAGTTGACATGTATTATTATTGGAATTTTAGTCATCATATATACGGTATCTGGAGGTACGAAAGCCGTGTCAGTTACTCAAAAGCAACAAATGATCATTATACTTACTGGGATGGTCATCGCCTTCATCATCATCTTAAGGTTACTACCGGAAGATCTAAATTTCACTACCGCTTTAGAACTGGCAGGTGCTTCAGGTAAAACCAAGGCACTGGACTTTTCATTAGACTTTGAAACAAGGTATACGTTCTGGTCGGGAATCACTGGAGGTTTCTTTCTGGCATTGGCTTATTTTGGAACTGATCAATCGCAGGTGCAACGTTATCTTAGTGGTAAATCGTTAAGAGAAAGCCGATTAGGTTTGTTGTTTAATGGACTATTCAAGTTGCCTTTGCAATTTTTTATATTATTAGTAGGAGTAATGGTATTTGTGTTTTTCCAATTTACTGAGAAACCTTTGAATTTTAATCCAGCCGCAGAAACGATCATTAAAACAAGTGAGTTCAGTGATGATTATGCTTCATTAGAGGAGGAATACAATCTACTACAAACTCAGAAATCTGAACTTTCGAAAGATTTTATTCAAGCCAGTAATGACGGTGATGAAAGTCGTCTTACAGAGATTAAAGAAATGCTTCAGGTCAAGGAAGCGAGTCTTTCTGGTGTGAGAGCGGAAGGTCGAGCCCTCATGGATCGATCTGGTTTAGAGATAGAATCGAATGATCGCGACTATGTATTTCTCAGTTTCATTTTGAAATACCTTCCTAAAGGACTAATAGGTTTACTACTTGCAGTAATTTTATCTGCAGCCATGTCATCTACAGCGGCTGAAATCAATGCGCTGGGTACCACGACAGTAGTAGATATCTATAAACGAAATATTAGAAAAGAAATCACAGACCAGCAGTATCTAAGAGCTAGCAAACTTTTTACGTTAGCATGGGGTATTATAGCAATCATTGTTGCTACCACTGCTAATTTGTTTGATAATCTAATCCAGTTGGTTAATTATATAGGTTCCGTATTTTATGGGACGATACTCGGGATCTTTTTAGTGGCCTTCTATTTTAAAAAGATTGGTGCAAAAGCAGTTTTTTTCGGAGCTATTGCTGCGCAACTGGTGGTGATAGCTTTAACTTTCTACACTGATTCTTACTTGTGGTTTAATGTGGTAGGTTGCTTTTGTGTAATTATCATAGCTACAATTATTCAATCAGTGCTGGGTAGACGGGAAATCTAATGGAGATTTTCTTACGCTTGGCTCAATGTTTCAAATGATGATCACTCAAGGCAATGTAAATTTGCGAACTTGGGTGCAATAAAAAAAGCCTTGATTGCTCAAGACTTTCTTTTTCCAGCCAAACTCATTATTTGTATTATAGTTTTTTCATTGCGTTGTTCTATATAGGAGATGCACGTTTTTTCACTTACCCCCATTGACCTACAAAAAAAAATAAAAAAAACCCCGATAGACTTTTCTATCGAGGTACTTTAAGTAAGTTTTTAAAATTTATATACGCTTAATCTTTAATCAATTTTTTAGTAAATATTTCCTTGTCACCTACTATCTGGACCACATAAATTCCAGCTTCAAGATCACTTAAGGACAATTTCACATTGTTACTACCTTTACTTAGAGAAATGGCTTTTTTATACACCAATCTACCCTCTATGTTTTTAACAAAGAGTTCTACATCTAAGTGGTTAAGGGTGTAATAATTTAGTGATAAGGTATTATTTCTAAGAGGATTAGGAAAAATATTAATCTTTCTTTTTTCTTCGAAATTAATCGCTCTTATACCTAGACTTACGTGTGTACCATCGAAGTCGGTTTGCGAA
>ENA-ORXM01000401-ORXM01000401.1-marine-metagenome-genome-assembly--contig:-NODE-401-length-79561-cov-18.425067_pt1 | contig 79561 bp, 79 predicted proteins | sample MGYA00237867_ERZ511480 | MGnify/ENA primary metagenome ERZ511480 (study PRJEB26309, sample SAMN06266103) | marine metagenome | isolation source: Algal blade | place: United Kingdom:Sidmouth, United...
ATAAATTTTCCGAGTGATCCCGAGTATAAGTCAAAGCCCATGTGTGGATTTCCTCTTAAAAAACTTAATAAGCTGATACATCACAGATCACTCATTCACAAATTTTGGTCTGAACTCGCTTCGATAAAGTGGAGAGTGCTTTCTGTAAAGGAGGCATACAGAGAGGCCTTTTTGGAGCGTTTTTAGGACGCTCGGTTGTGGGTTCCAAAAGTCAAATCGAGCACCGGCGCGAAGAGCTTTAGAAAAGAGCTACCGTGGCTCTCGTTTCCAAAGTGGATTAGAGTGGGCATTCAAAAAGTCCTCATCGGTAAACGCCTTAAACTTTCGACCCGTATGAATTTCAGTGGGGGCAACAATTATTCTAGGGAAGTTTTCCATACCTTTATTTATATATCGATTTACCCAAAAGGGCGCATCGTTAAGTGCCTTAAAAAATCTTGAGAAAACTAAATTTAAGTTCTGTTTGTTCGTATCGATTTTACATTTTTCGTAATCGTAATTCCCTCGAACCGTGGTAAAAGGATATTTTTTCCAATCTACGCTTTTCGAACTTATCTGTGAAAATTCCTGGCCTAAGGCAGTCGCCTGAGAAGAAAAGTCTTCAATATTTCGATGGTTGATCAAAGTTTTGTGTAAATCTATTGAAATCGTTTGATACCGATCTTCAATAGTATTGGAGCTGATCAGGTCATCTAACAACAAGAAGAAAGTCAATACATCCCCCTTAGTGCCCAGAATAACTGAGTTATTGGGATATTTGAGACCAAAGGAGTTTCTAGTCGCCTCGGTCAAATCACTCGGACGATTGCGGGTCATTATGAAGCCTCAATTTGAACTATTAGCGCTACTATAGCTGGCTGACCAGCATACCTTGGGGTGACTCTGGGTTCCATTCTAATCTGAAAGGTGAGTGTCTTAATTGGAATTTAGCCATATAGTCAAACATTACCAGCGGCTATTTTTGGGCGAAAACGGCCATTTCGACAAACATTACCAGCGGCCATTTTAGGCGATTGAGGCCTCTGGCCTAATAAACAAAATGCCAATTTGAAAATATTGCTCAGATGTCATTCGTGAAAGACCGCGTTATCAGTTTAAGTGAAATTTGAAATTGCACAGCGCAGGATAAGATATCAAGAATTAGATATAATTCCCCATTTTTAATTCATGATTTTTTAGATACAAATTACACTGTGTATTTTGTATCATATCGTATCAAAAATTGGGTCAAGAATACCCATTTTTTAATTCATGATTTTTTTAGATACAAATTACACTTTTAAAAAGTGAAGCCGCCTTCGATAAAGACTGAGGTCGCTTTTTCGTTTTGGCGCGTGATCGTGCCGCCCGTATTGACGGGGACTTTACGCTCTACATATTGAACGCCTGATCCCAATCTGAATTTTCCGAAATCATAATTCATTCCAAAGATACCTTGGTTTGAAGTGAGATTGACGTTTTTATCTTCGGCGTGACCATATCCAATTGTGAAACCAAGCGGACCTGGTTCCCATGTCAGACCCACATCATAAGCGGTATAATCCCCGTCCGAGAGGCCATTATTGCTTTTGAGGTATGAGCCGCCAACTTTCCAGTCATGATATCCCAAATCAAGGCCCAAACCATAGGCTTGTAAATTATCAAATGCGGCGAAGCCGCTTCTTTCATTGGCGCGCGCATATGTGCCTGTCGCTTCAACCGAGAAGCCGTTTCCGAAGTTACGATCCAGCGCAATACCCGCCTCGATCACATTCTTAAGATCAGGCGAGAGTGTCCCCGTTCCGTCCGTTTCTGGGCTTTTGACACAATAATCAACACCGCAAGCTGTCGCATCCAGCGCGTAAGACACACCCAGTTGAACGCCAACACCGATTTGATCACCCAGAAGACGCGGCGTGACATAAGCAATTTTTTCCGAAAACCCTGATGCATCATTCACGGTTTTAACGGAATCAAGGCCTGTATAATCAACGGAATTGTTAGACGCGCCAACTGATAATAATTTAGGCGCCCCTAGAGAGAACAAATACGCGGAGCCATCATCTCGGCCTACCGTTAAATCGCCATAAGAGGTACGCAAGAAAACATAGGCCCCTTCAAGCGCCACTTCAAAATCTTCGGCCTCGTCTGGACCGTCCGTATAAAATCGAGACGTATGTCCGCGAACCGCGCGCGTGATACCATTCGCTGTCGTCGTCGGACAACCTGCAATCCCTGCAGGACAATCCCCAACCCGACCGCCAAAACCACGACGATACTGATCATACTGCCCGCGCACTTCTGCGCCAATTCCGTATTCCAAACCGCTCTGCGTGATCGCGCTGACTTCGCCGCGCAAAGCCGCGTCCAATACAAAGTCTTCATTCCAACCTGTATCAACGCTTGCGTCATCTGATGCACGTTTTGTCGCCGCTGCGCCGCCTTTTAAAAACCCAGAAACACTCGTCGCAAGATTACCAAGACCGAATTTATCAAGCCATGAGCGTTTTTGTTGTTGCGGGTATCCACGGTTTTGAGAAGGCGCACCGCCATAGCTCCCATAAGAACCTGCATTTGCATTGCCTTGCGGCGCGTTTTGACCTTGCGGTGCATATTGAGCTTGAGAGCCGAATTGGGTATTTGCAGATTGCGGTGCGGGTTTTGAACCCGCACTTGATCGACCCGGATAATATGTCCCTGATCCTGAATTTACATTATCGATTTGCGAACTTGAATATGTCGCAAGACCCGTTTGAGGCGCGGATTGTTGCGGAGGTGTATACGTGCCTTGCATACCGTAAATATCAGCCCCTGATGTTTGAGGACTCGCGGGTTGACCATAGGCTTCATAGGGCGAATTTTGATTTTGAACGGGTTGATTTGCGTAAGGCTCAAACGAGGTCGAAGACGTTGAATTTGACATAAAGGCGTCGCCAGACTGGGGGGGTGCCTGTATTGGATTCTGTGCGGGCGCTTGTGTTTCCCACGCTTGCTTGGCTTTTTTGCGGGCAAAGGGCGAAGCAGACTGGCTTTGCGCGGTCGCAAATGTCATGGCACTAATTGAAATAAGACCAACGCCAAACCAAAGGCCTGTGCGTCGAGGACGTCCTGTGTCGTTTGAATCCCCATTTACACGGGCCTCAGCCATGCTGACATCATCTAAAACACGATGCGTATTCGAGTAAGTATTGGGGCGCTGCCCAAATGCAGGGCGCGGGGTATGAGACGCGGATGTCCTATTAAAGGTCATTATCTGAGTCCTACTCACTTTAAAGTGTCGTCAGGTCGGGCATGGGCCCACACCTATAAATAATTCGAATCAGTGCATAATATCCGTTCGCGCTTCCTAAAAAATGGTTAACAAAACCCTTAAACCTCTGGATTTAAGGGCTTTTTCTCTTTTATTAATCCTGAATGAAACACTGGCGGGGCTGAATTTTAGTGCTATAACGCACGCTGATATTTATAAAATTGAGACGGCATTGGAGCCTTTGCATGTTAAGAAGACGTTTGACAGTTTCTTCCCTGATGATTTCTGCTCTGGTCGGCACAGCCCTTTTATCTGGTTGCTCGACACTTGGCGGTAATAAAGCCAAAAAAGAAAATGCGGTTCGCACGGCGCAAGCCCCGAATATTGGCGTGAACTCATTTTTATGGCGGGCCAGTCTCGAAACCCTTGAATTTATGCCTTTGGCATCTGTTGATCCCTTTGGCGGCGTAATTCTCACAGATTGGTATGCCAGTCCCGAAGCCCCAGATGAGCGGTTCAAAGCCAATGTCTATATTTTGGATACTAACCTTCGTGCAGACGCGTTGAAGGCCTCGATCTTTAAGCAAGTTCGCGATGGTCAAAATTGGTCAGATGCCGCTGTGGATGCCGATACGGCCCGTCAGATTGAAAACTCAATTCTGACACGCGCCCGTCAGCTTTACATTGCGACAGTCGACAGCCAATAATACCGTATAGGTCTTTCACCTGATCCGGCCGTAAGGCCTCTGGTTATATAAGATTTGCTCTGATACGCTTGTTTCAAAAAACAAGGGAATAGAGCATGGCATATAATGAGACATTCAAAGATAAGATCTGCGTCATTACTGGCGCAGGGTCTGGTATTGGTCGCGCACTTGCCCTTAAATTAAATGCAAATGGGGCGGTTCTCGCCCTTTCTGATATTGACGCGGCTGGCCTTGCTGAAACCGTGGATTTACTCGGCGCAAATACAAACCGCCTTATGCACGACACGCTTGACGTCGCGAATGCAGAAGCGATTCCCGTATACGCCGACAAAGTCAAAGCTGCGCTTGGCAATGCGGATTATGTTTTCAATGTTGCAGGCGTGGCCCGCGTTGGCAGTTTTGACGACTCGCCGCTGTCGTCGCTTGAAACCGTTATGAACGTAAATTTTTACGGTGTGGTCCGTATGTCCAAGGCCTTCCTTGGCCAGTTAAAAGAAACCCGCGGCGGGCTGGTGAATATTTCTAGCATATTTGGGATTATCGGCTTTCCAGGCCAAGTTGATTATTGCGCGTCAAAATTTGCAGTTCGGGGTTTTTCTGAGACCTTGGCGCAAGAGATGGAAAGTTTCGGCGTGAGCGTCAGCAGTGTTCACCCCGGCGGTGTCGCGACCAATATTGCCCGTAATGCGGTTATGGATAAGAACCCTGATCCAACTATATCGCGCGAGGAAATGGATGCAGGGTTTGATAAAGCCGCGATCACATCGGTTGAAAAAGCCGCCGATATAATTCTAAACGGGACAGCGAAACGCAAACGCCGCATCCTTGTTGGGTCTGACGCGAAACTTGTGCAATTGATTACGCGGCTCTTCCCCGTAACCTATGCCAAAGTCATGCGCCGTATGAAACCTGATATGTATGATATTGTGTAGGCCAAAAACCATCTTAAATTATATCTGCAACGCAAACACCGTGATTATTTGTGGCTTTGAGTGAGGCGCCCGAGTTTTTTAAAATCTCAATGACCTCTGCGCTATTTGACATGACTGCATGCCAGAGCGGTGTATTCCCTTGAGCGTCGCGGCTTTCTATATCGGCGTCCGCATCTATCAGGGCTTGAACATAGTCAAAGCGGTTATGCAGTGCCGCTAAATGCAGCGCGGTTAGACCCTGCGTGTCCTGCGTGTTTACATCCGCGCCTATTGAAATTAGTTTTTGAAAAAGTGAGTTTTTGTCTTCTATAAGACTTGTCGAAAGCAAAATCCGTTCATCGCGATCTGTACTATTTATACCTGTATCTGCGACCAAATCGAGCCCCTCATCAACCGTCTTATTTGCAAGGGTTTTATAAAGTTGAGTATCATCAAAATTTATTGTCATTGCGGATAAGTTTACAGGGTTGTCCGCCTCGTGTGCAACTCACCTTTTCAGCCCTTCCGGTTTTAAACAGATTGGGTCTAGCCCTAAGGCTTTGGTCTGGTATATCACACCCTATCCGCGACTATTCGCGCAATGATTTATTAGAGCAGGCATATGGAACGTTATAACGCGGCTGAAATCGAACCTCGCTGGCAGAAAATCTGGGAAGACGGCGATGTTTACCGCGCCCATGACCAATCTGATAAGCCAAAATTCTACGCGCTCGAAATGTTCCCCTACCCAAGCGGCCGTATTCATATGGGCCATGTTCGAAATTACGCGATGGGCGACGTGATTGCGCGTTATAAAAAGGCCCAAGGTTTTGAAGTCCTGCACCCTATGGGATGGGACGCCTTTGGTATGCCGGCTGAAAATGCTGCGATTGAGCAAAACGTTCATCCTAAAGGCTGGACGTATGAGAATATCGACGCCATGCGTGCGCCGCTGAAACGGCTTGGATTTGCGCTGGATTGGTCACGTGAATTTGCGACCTGTGACACGGCCTATTACAAACAACAGCAGGCGATATTTCTAAAGTTCATGGAAAAAGGTCTCGTCTACCGCAAGACGGCCAAAGTAAATTGGGACCCCGTTGATAATACGGTTCTCGCCAATGAACAGGTCATTGACGGAAAAGGCTGGCGCTCTGGGGCCGAAGTCGAGCAACGCGATATGGATCAGTGGTTTTTCAAGATCACGCATTACGCAGATGAGTTATTAGAAGGTCTCGATACACTCACCGATTGGCCTGATAAAGTCCGCACCATGCAAGCCAATTGGATTGGTAAATCCGAAGGGGCGCTGGTCGACTTTGAATTTGATGATGACGGAGTAATGGAGCCTGATGATTGGGGCCCACATACGCGCGGGGTTATCGGATCAAAAGATCAACAAGATTGGGCGATTTATAATCACGGCAAAGAGATTCAAGTTTACACAACCCGTCCCGATACAATGTTTGGCGCGAGCTTCCTTGCGCTTTCTGCGGATCATCCCATTGCCAAAGACCTCGCAAAAATTAATCCATCTATCGAAGTGTTTCGGGTTGAATGCGCCAAAATTGGCACATCAGAAGAAGCCATTGCTCAAGCCCCGAAACTCGGTATTGATACTGGCCTCCGCGTTCGTAATCCGTTTGATTATGACGGAGATAAGCTTCCCGTTTGGATCGCCAATTTTGTTTTAATGGGATATGGAACCGGCGCGGTCTTTGGGTGTCCCGCCCATGACCAACGCGATTTGGATTTTGCAAATAAATATAACTTACCTGTGACACCCGTTGTATTACCAGACGGCGAAGACGCCAACAGCTTTACGATTAAAGATGAGGCTTACACAGGCGGCGGAACACTTTATAATTCAGCCGCTCAAAACCCTTATAAAGTCGATTTAAACGGTCTCTCAACAGATATAGCCGTTCGCTCTGCTATTGAGATATTAGAAGAGATGAAACTTGGCAGGGGCACAGTGCAATATCGCCTTCGTGATTGGGGCGTGTCGCGCCAACGGTATTGGGGCTGTCCTATTCCGATTATTTATTGTGAAGGCGAGAACGGATGCGGGGCGGTTCCCGTACCAGAATCTGACCTGCCTGTTGAACTGCCCGAAGATATCAATTTTGATAAACCCGGAAATCCATTAGATCGTCACCCAACATTTTCAAAAACTGAATGTCCAAAATGCGGAAAGCCCGCGCGCCGCGAAACAGATACGCTAGATACATTCGCAGATAGCTCTTGGTATTTTGCACGCTTTGCGGGCGGCTCTGGTAATGGCAAACCCTCTGACGTGCCGTTTGATAAAAAGGCCGCGAGCGATTGGCTCCCTGTTGATCAATATGTCGGCGGCGTCGAACATGCAGTTTTACATTTACTTTACGCGCGCTTCTTCACGAGAGGCCTGCGCGATTGCGGATTGCTGGATCTGCCGAGCGGCGAACCGTTTAAAGGCCTTTTCACCCAAGGCATGGTGACACATGCGGTGTTCACAGACGCAAAAGGCAATTTTGTGATGCCGGCCGATGTTGATGAAAAAGACGGAAAATTGATTCACCTTGAAACGGGCGCGGACATTACCAAGGGCGACGTTATCAAGATGTCTAAGTCCAAGAAAAATGTCGTGGACCCTAATGATATTATCGAAGGCTACGGCGCGGATGTGGCGCGTTGGTTTGTCCTGTCTGATTCGCCGCCTGAACGCGATGTGGAATGGACGGAATCTGGCGTGATTGGCGCGTGGCGGTTTTCTAATAAAATCTGGGCACTTGTGTCAGAGACAGTACCGATGAACCCGATGACTGTGGCAAAAGACGCCAAAGGTGACGCGCTAGAACTACGCCGCTTGGCCCATAAAGCGCTTGAGAAAATCACATCAGGGATTGAGGGCTTTCGCTTTAACACCTCTGTTGCGCAAATTTACGAACTCTCTAATGCGCTTCGAAAATATGCGCCAAATGACGATGTCAAAGCAGAATGCCTTGGTATTCTTATCCGATCGATCGCGCCCTTTATGCCCCATCTGTCTGAAGAATGTTGGAAACATCTGGGCGGTGAAGACTTATGTTATCACGCGCCTTGGCCTAAGGTTGATCCGAAAATGTTAGTTGAAGACGAAGTCACGATGCCCGTTCAAATTAACGGTAAACGCCGCGCAGAAATCACGGTCGCCAAAACGCTGGCAAAAGACGAGATCGAAAAGATTGCCCTCTCTGAACCACATGTACAAAAGACCCTAGACGGCCTGACCATACGCAAGGTCATTGTTGTACCGGGACGGATTATCAATATAGTGGCGTCATGATAAAACTTGTTTCAATCACTGTGATGGCCCTTTGTTTAACCGCGTGTGGGTTTACGCCTGTTCATGCGCCACTTGGTGGGCAAAAGGCGGTTTTTCAAGATATAAAGATTGAAACCCTCGCGACCAAATCTTTGGACGATCAGGAAAGCGGCTTTTTCCTTGAGCAACGTTTGAAAGACCGTATTGGCGTTAACGGCTCGAAATATGTTTTGCGCATTGACCCAAAACTTTCAGAGCGACAGCTCGGCATTAGTAGTTCCGACATTGCGTCTCGCTATGATTTTATTTTGAATACCCGATATCAATTGCTGGATTCCAAGACAGGCGACACCTTAACCAAAGGTACGGTTCGCAGCCAATCGACTTTTGCTGCGCCGGATGATCCTTACGGACAAGAAGCCTCTGAATCAAATGCAACACGTACAATTGCGGCAGACAATGCAGACAGAGTTTTGGCAAAACTTGCTGCCTATTTTGCTCGAAATTAGTTCGCGTCATGAAGATCAGTGGGTCGAGAGCTGATAAGTTTATCATCGCGCCGCCAAATGACGTGGTCGGCGTTTTACTTTACGGTCCTGATCGGGGCCTCGTAAAAGAGCGCGCAGAAAAGCTCTGTCGAATATATGTCACCGACCCAGAGGATGTGTTCGCGACCACAGTTCTTACCTCTGACGATTTACAATCGGATCCCGCTAAGCTTTCTGATGAAATGGTGGCCATGTCTCTCTTGGGAGATGCAAGGCTCATTCGCGTTCGCCTAGATCATGAGCGCCCTGGGGCAATGATTGCAAAACTCATCAAATCCTTTGACGGGGATCCAAGTAAAGCTGAAGCCAAGCTTATTATTGAGGCTGGAGATTTAACCCCTCGGTCTGCTGTACGCAAAAGCTTTGAAGCGGCGGGTCATTTTGCGGCGATTGGCTGTTACCTCGCGAGTACGGGCGACATTACCAATCTTATCCGCACTCAATTATCTGACAAGAACATCAAGATTGATCGCGACGCCATGGATATGTGGGTACCGCTATTACAAGGTGATCGCTCACTCTTAATTAATGAAATTGAAAAAATGATTTTGTATAAGGGTGATGGTCATGAGGCAGATGCCAATGTGACCTTAAAGGATATTCAGGCCCTCGCCGCTGGAGGGCAAACGGGCTCTATCGACGATATTATTATGTCCGCCATGAGCGGGAATGCAGATGCATGTGACGGGGCTTTTCAAAGGGCCGTCGCGGGGAAGATGAATTCCGCCGTTATTCTACGAAGCTTACAAAGACATATTACCCGCCTCATGGAGGCCCGCGCGCAGATTGACGCCGGCTCGAGTGCTGAGAGTGCCATGCGCAGCTTAAGGCCGCCTGTTTTTCGAATGCAAGAGCGTAGCTTTTCAAAGCACTTGCAAATCTGGCCCGGTAAGGTCTTGCGCCGTGCCTTGTCTCAATCTATCGAAGCGGAAAATAATTTGAAGACGGCAGGGGCGCCGACAGATGCGATTACGAGTCGTCTCTTACTTGCCCTTGCGAGTTACGCTCAAAAACGCACTTAACTTTACAGGTATTTCCATGGACCAGCTTTTAGAACAATGGGCCGCAACCCAAAAGCACTTTCCAATGCTGCTAAGCTTTGGCGTCAATGTTACATCAGCTCTCACCATATTAGTAATTGGTTGGATTGTTGCGAAATGGTTCCGTAAGCGGCTTCTTGGGTCAAAACTTTCGCAAAGTCGAATTGACCCGACGCTGCGTCCCGTAATCTCGTCTTCGGTTTTTTATATTATCGTCGCCATGACGATTTATGCGTTCATGACAAAACTCGGCGTTCCCGCGCACAGCCTGCTGGCGGTTTTTGGTGCGGCGGGTCTTGCCATTGGTCTGGCGCTCAAAGATACATTATCCAATATCGCCTCTGGCGTCATGTTACTTGTCCTGCGTCCACTGCGTGTGTCTGAATTTATTGAAACACCAAATATTACAGGCACAGTGATTGAGATTGGCCTTTTTGCAACAACGATAAAGAATGTTGAAGGCCTATATATATACGTCCCGAATGGCCAAGTCTGGGCGCAACGCCTGTTAAATTATGGGCGTCACACAGAACGCAAATTTATTGAAAGTATCGGGGTCAGCTACGAAACCGATTTGAAGCAAGCCCAAGCCCTTTTGTTAAAAGTTATGGAAAATGCTGACGGCGTCCAAATGACCCCCACCCCGCCCGAATGTTATGTTATGAATTTCGGAGATAGTGCGATTACACTTTCGTGTCGCTGTTGGTTACCCTCTGACAATTGGTTATTGCGAGCATCGAATATGCGCCTAACTCTCAAAGCCGCACTCGATAGTGCCGCAATTGAAATTCCGTTCCCGCAACGTGTCATCCATACAAAAGATAAATAGCTTATTATATTGTCGTTTAACTCAACTTAATAAAACGAGAATTTATATAATAAAATCAAATGGTTAGGCGTTTTATTAAGTCATCTAATTGATCGGATGAGGTGTACTTAATCTTAAGCTCTCCGCCGGGGCTTTTGTGCTTTAAATCCACTGCAAGGCCCAAAGCCGCCATAAGGTCTGACTCAACTTTGCGTGTGTCCGCGTCCTTTATTGGTTTTTGCACAAGTGGTGCATCCGCTGATTTCTTTAGGCGACGGACCCAGTCCTCCGCTTCGCGCACGGACAGGTTCTTCTCGACAATATCTTCGGCCAATGCGACAGGGTCTGGCGCGGAAATAATTGCGCGTGCATGACCTGTTGAAATTTTACCTTGCTGCAAAAACTCTTGCGCCCGTTTTGGCAAAGTCAAAAGCCTCAGCATGTTCGCGATATGAGACCGACTTTTGCCGATTGCTTTGGCAATGTCATCTTGTGTCCGACTAAATTGATCGACAAGCGCACGGTAGGCCATCGCTTCTTCAATCGGGTTTAAGTCTGCCCTTTGAACATTCTCAACAACCCCAATTTCAAGAACGTCTTGGTCTGATAATTCTCGGACCAAAACAGGCATGGCGTCTAAGCCCGCCTTTAGCGCGGCTTGCCAACGTCGCTCACCTGCTACGATCTGGTAGTGCTTTTTGGCGTGGTTGATCTTGCGCGTCAAAGGCCGTACGAGAATGGGCTGCAAAACACCCTTATCACGAATAGATTCGGTTAATTCGTTCAGCTTGTCGGCATCAAAAAAACGGCGCGGTTGATCTGGGTTACGCTCTAACTGAGCAATAGAAACCGACATAACACCGCGCTTGCCCGTGTCTTCTTCTTCTGATGCAGATACAGGCACTGTGTTTTTAGAGCTCGTCTTTTCAGTCACCGCTGAAGTTCTTGCAACTTCAGTTTCAATCAAAGCATCAGAAGCCACCGCGGGCGTCACATCACTCATAAGCGCAGACAATCCGCGGCCCAGACCCCGTGTTGTCGCGCGACTCGCCTTAGGTTTTGACGCAGTCGTTTTTGAAGAAGATTTAGAAGTCTTATTTGGCTTTTTTGGGTCTGACATTACGTCTATCCTATTGATATCATTATATTAATTAGCGTTTACACGTCTTTTGTGACGCGACAATATTTCGTTTCCTAATGCCATATAGGCTTTGGACCCAACGCAATTGGGGTCATACATCATGACGGGTTTTCCAAAGCTCGGCGCTTCGGCAATCCGAACATTACGGGGTATCATCGTCTCAAACACAGCGCGCCCTAAATGGGTTCGTACGTCTTTGGCGACCTGATCTGACAATCTGTTACGTGCATCATACATCGTCAACATGACGCCGTCGATAACAAGGTTAGGATTGATATTTGCCTTCGCCATTTCAACCGTTTTCAATAGCTGGCTGAGGCCTTCTAATGCGAAAAATTCACACTGCAAGGGTACGATTACAGAATGGGACGCCGCCAAAGCGTTTACGGTCAAAAGGTTCAAGGAAGGCGGGCAATCAATTAACACATAATCATATTCTATTTCCATAGAATCGAGTGCTGTCTTTAATCGCGTTGTCCGTCCAGATGAATTACCAATTTCAAGCTCTGCGCTAGAGAGATCAACATGGGACGGCACAAGCACAAGACCCGGAACATTCGTAGTCAGACTGGCCTCTTCAATAGACGCCCCTTCTACAAGGACGTCATATATAGTGACATCCCGCGCAGCATTTGAAACGCCTAGACCCGTTGACGCATTTCCTTGCGGATCAGAATCGATAATTAGAACTTTCTTACCTAACAGCGTCAAGGCTGCAGATAAGTTTATAGTCGTCGTTGTTTTACCAACACCGCCTTTTTGATTCACAACCGCGATAATTCGCATATTTTAGACCTCGGAATTACGGGTTAGAATTTGGGAGACAGGTCTGTGACCTCTAATATCACGCCTTCTGGATTGGTCCGGCTGGCATAAGTTTCAAGCTGGAATGTCCAGTATTTACGCGCTTCCGTCAATTCCTCCTCTGCACTCTCGCCTTTTAAAAACAGTCCCTTGGTCTGCTTTCCCCAAAAGGGCTGTGCATAAGTCAGAAGCCTTGGGAGCGGCGCAAAGGCCCGTGCTGTCACGATATCATAGTCTTCAGACGGTAGAGCTTCTGCGCGTTCAGACGTAGCAGATGCAGGTAAATCGAGAGCTCTTATAACTGTTCGTAAAAAATTTGTTTTCTTGCCAGCAGACTCGACCAACTGAACGGAGCCTGCGCCGCTCGCTTTCAAAGCGATTGCCAAAGCAATACCTGGGAAGCCTGCGCCAGACCCTAGGTCAATAATACGGGGTGCGCCTTCAGGCAGATGTTCAACGACTTGCCACGAATCAAGCGCGTGTCGACCCCAATAGTCTGCAAGCGCGGCTTTTGAGACAAGGTTTATTTTTGCGTTCCAACGCTTAAGCAAGACCTCCCACTGTAAAAAGCACTCGAATGTTTCACGTGAAACATCTGTTTCTAAAGAGAAATCTTCTGAGGAGTAGGAGTCGTTCAACACCCGTCCCGAATTTAATGATCGCATAGCTGACATTAGCTCGCTCGCTTTACATAGGCCAAGAGCGCGGTTAGCGCGCCGGCAGTAACGCCCTCAATGCGCGCCGCCTGCCCCAATGTTGCGGGACGAGAGGTTTTAAGCTTCTCGCGCACTTCATTGGAGATACCGCCAATCAGGGAGTAATCTATCGTATTAGGTAGGCGCAAAGCTTCGTCGCGTCGGAACGCGGCTATGTCGGCAGCTTGGCGTTCTATATATCCTGCGTATAAGGCCTGTATCTCTAACTGCTCTTGTGCGTAATCTGGAACCGCTGAGAGTTCAGGCCAAACGGGCAAGAGGTCTGAAAAGGTGACATTCGGATAGGCCAGAAGATCCATAACATTACGACGGACGCCGTCCGCATTCACTTTAATATTATGCTTGTTTAAGACTGTGGGCGTATGTTCGAGAGACTTAGCAAGGTTTTTAGCGGATTCAATCGCGCTTATCTTTGTAATAAAGGCAGTTTCACGTGAAATGTCGATAATGCCTAATTTCTGTCCTATCGGCGTTAACCGCTGATCTGCATTATCAGAGCGTAGAAACAGGCGATATTCTGCGCGGCTCGTAAACATACGGTACGGTTCCGTGACGCCTTTTGTAATCAGATCGTCAATCATCACACCAATATAAGCCTCAGAACGGTCTAAAATGAAAGGGTCGCCGCCAGATGACGCAATTGCAGCGTTTAGACCCGCCATCAAACCTTGCGCTGCCGCTTCCTCATATCCTGTCGTTCCGTTGATTTGTCCCGCGAGATAGAGCCCGTCTAAGCGTTTTGTCTCTAATGTTGCGAGTAGCTCCCTTGGGTCGACATAATCATATTCGATCGCATAGCCATAACGTTGCACGTGAACATTCTCTAACCCTCTTATGGATTTTAGGAACGCGTCCTGCACAGAATGCGGCAATGACGTAGATATTCCGTTCGGATAGATCGTATCTCCGTCGGGATGACCCGGCAGACCTTCGGGCTCTAGAAAGATTTGGTGCGCGTCGCGATCGGCAAAACGATTGATCTTATCCTCTATAGACGGGCAATATCGCGGCCCACGCCCTGATAAGCTGCCATTATAAACCGCAGACTGCCCTATATTCTCCGCAATAATGGCGTGTGTCGCCGCATTGGTATGCGTAACACCGCAAGTAATTTGCGGAACTTCAATTTTTGATGTCATGAAAGAGAACGGGACAGGCTTCGCGTCTGCCTCTTGTTGCTCTAAATTCTCCCAATCAATTGAGGATTTGGACAGTCTTGCGGGTGTGCCTGTCTTTAATCGACCCATATCAAAGCCAAGACCGTATAGGCGCTCAGACAGACCTATTGAAGGCGCCTCGCCGTGACGACCCGCGGGTGTGCGCTCTTCCCCGACATGAATAACCCCTTTTAGGAAAGTCCCCGTTGTTAAGATAACGCGTTCACATGAAACATTTAGACCTGCTTCAGTAACAATGCCTGTGACTTTGCCGTCTTTGACACTCAGGTCGTCGACCGCGTGTGCCGCAATTGTTAGGTTTTCATAGTTAAACAAAGTCTCTTGCATGGCTTTTTTATAAAGCCAGCGATCGCTTTGCGTTCGCGGTCCCCGTACAGCTGGCCCCTTAGAACGGTTCAAAAGCCTAAATTGTATCCCAGATGCATCCGTCACATGCCCCATAACACCGCCGAGCGCGTCAACTTCGCGAACCAGATGTCCTTTACCCAATCCGCCAATCGCAGGATTACAAGACATTTCGCCAATCGTTTCAAGTTTATGGGTGAGGAGAAGCGTCTTAGCTCCAAACCGAGCAGACGCCGCAGCCGCTTCGCAACCGGCATGGCCTCCGCCAATAACTATGACGTCCCATTTGGAATTACTGATATCTGTGTTCTTTGTGTCAGATGACATTGCCCTGCTCCATTAGGCGCGAAATTATTGTAAAGTTGTCTTCAGCCATAGGCCTATAAGGACGTAGTGTCCTTTATCCACATAAAGTGTGCCTGTCGATAAAAACCGACTCTAAATAGCGAGACAAGAATGTTTCACGTGAAACATTCCCGTTAAAGGCGAATTACTTCCCAATACAGAAACGCAAAAAGATCTGATCAAAAACCGCTTCCATATCGGTTTCGCCTGCAAGTTCTGAAATGGATTTAAGTGCCGAGCGTATATCTTCGCCCGCCAGTTCTGCTGCAAGGCTCAGCGAACTTTCTGCGCGCTCAATGGCGTCTACTGCCGAACTGACACATGCACGATGACGCACCCGCGTAAGGCCCGGCATATCTTGAGGGCCAAAGCGTGATATAATTTCGCCCTCGAGCCAAGACTGTAAAGCCTCTACTCCCTGCCCGCCTTTAGCAGATAGCAGAAAGGTCTTTAATGTCTCTTGTACAGTCTCAACATCAAAATCATGAAATTTGTCAATCTTATTTAGAACAAGGGCGTCACCCTTTTTCGGGTCAATATATTCCGATCCAGACCAAGCGCCCAAAGACACGTCATGCACAAATAAGCGGATGTCGGCAGCTTTCGCCAAATCCACAGCGCGCCTTACACCTTCGGCTTCAATATCATCATCAGAGACTCGTAATCCCGCTGTATCAGACAGCCTGATAGGCAGACCTCCCATAGTCATTTGAATATCAATAATATCACGTGTCGTTCCAGCCTGAGTTGAGACAATAGCGGCTTCCCTGCCTGCTAAGCTATTGATAAGGCTAGACTTTCCTGCGTTTGGTGGGCCTATAATCGCAATATTAAGCCCTGCCCGTACGCGCTCGCCGCGCGACGCCCCGTCCAAGATCGATTGCATCTTTTTCTTGGCTCTGATTAAAGGCGGGCCTGCTTTTTTAGAGAGCGCGTCAGGGATATCCCCTTCATCAGGGAAATCAATTTCGCCTTCAATATAGGCCAAGGCTTCAATCAGGTCTTCTCGCCAGTCTTCATAAGTTTCGCGCAACCCGCCTTGCATTTGACGCATAGCTTGCCTTCTCTGACCTGTCGTCTCTGAATCGATTAAATCCGCAAGACCTTCAGCCTCAGTTAAATCCATACGCCCATTCAAAAAGGCGCGTCTTGTGAACTCTCCCGCCTCAGATTGCCGCGCGCCATTTTTAAGTAAGACCGCGCTCACACCCTCAATCACGGCAAGACTTCCATGTCCTTGAATCTCAACCGTGTCTTCGCCCGTAAAACTATTCGGGCCCTTCATGCAAATCAGTAAGGCCTCATCTATAATGTCAGCCTCATCAGAAATCCTGCGCACGAACGCCGTTCGTATTTTTGGTAGAGGCTGACCCGTAATCCGGCGCGCTATGTCAAATGCCTCAGGCCCGCTCATACGAAAGACGGACACACCCGCACGACCCGGCGCAGAACTCAATGCAAAAATTGTATCCGTACTTGAACCCACGGGAAATCCTATTTAACCACACGCATGAAAAGGGGTGTTTGAAATGCCCTATAGCTTTAACTTGTATATAGATTCAACTTTTAAGAGACCAAAATGAACCGCATTTTAAAACATACAGTCACAATCAGCTTTTTGCCGCTCCTACTTATAGCCGGCTGCAAAGAGAATGCACAGATAAAGACTGAAAACCAAACCGCGGTCAAAACAAATCAAAACCAAGGAAACTCTGCAATCCTGCCCCCGCTCAAGCACGCTTTTTCATGCTTGCCAAAAGACGCAGCCTTTATTGCCGCACATCGCGGAACCTCCCGTAATGCAGGTCTAGCTGAAAACTCACTCATCGGACAAAAGACCCTGATTGAGAAAGGCTTCTATTTTTCAGAAATTGATGTCGCGGGCCTTAAAGACGGAACTTTAATTTTAATGCATGACGGTGTCCTTGATCGCACCACAGTAAAGACGGGCCCTGTCGCAAGCGCCACATGGGCCGATTTGGACGGAACACTTCTAAAAGATACAGACGGTGAACTCACATCAGATATTGTGCCAAAGTTCTCCGACATCTTAGAAGGTGCTAAAGGCCAGATATATTTAGAAATAGATTTCAAATCCAGCGCGCGTTTTGAAGACGTCATTAAGGAAATCCGCAAGCAAGGCATGGCCGACCAAGTTATCCTTATTGCTTACTCTGACGGACAAGCGCGCAAGCTCGCAAAACTTGCACCAGAAATGATGCTTTCACTCACGGTAAAAAATGCCGAACATTTAAAAGAGCTCAACGCCATGGGAATAGAAACGGCGCAAATGGCAGCGTGGACAGGACGCGAACGCGCTTCAAGAGATTTACTCGCGCTTTTAAGCGATAAGAATGTTCCAGCGCTCGCAATGAGAAATCCACAAGAACAAACGAAAGCCATCTCAGATGCACACCTGATTGTCAGTGATTACGCTTTAGACAGCCAACCCATAATTGGTGATATTGACATGAATGCGTTTAAGGCGTGCTTGAATAAATAGACGTCAATTTAAAAAGACAATTTCGGGGGCGTTCGCCCTCCGAGGTGACTTTCGTATAGCGCTAGCAGAAATCTGTGTCAGACAATGAGAATATGACGCCCAATGCCTGATACAGAATAATCGCAATAAGCCTTAAGTATTCATACTGTCAAAGAAGTCGGAATTGGTTTTTGTGTCTTTGAGCTTGCCTAATAAAAACTCAATCGCGTCCATCGTGCCCATAGGGTTTAAAATACGGCGAAGCACGTAAGTTTTTTGAAGCTCAGACGGCCCGATCAAAAGCTCTTCTTTTCGTGTTCCTGATTTCGTAACATCAATCGCTGGGAAGATACGCTTATCGGCAACTTTACGATCGAGAACAATCTCACAATTGCCTGTACCTTTAAATTCTTCAAAAATAACCTCGTCCATACGTGATCCGGTATCGATCAAAGCCGTTGCAATGATCGAAAGCGATCCACCTTCCTCGATATTACGAGCCGCACCAAAGAAGCGTTTTGGACGTTGCAAGGCATTCGCGTCCACACCACCGGTAAGAACCTTACCAGAGCTCGGCACAACCGTGTTATAAGCCCGTCCAAGGCGCGTAATCGAATCGAGCAAGATCACAACATCTTTACCATGCTCGGTGAGGCGCTTGGCTTTTTGAATAACCATCTCAGCGACTTGTACGTGACGAGTCGCAGGTTCATCAAATGTAGAACTGACAACTTCACCTTTCACATTACGCTGCATATCGGTGACTTCTTCGGGACGTTCATCTATCAAAAGGACGATGACGTAACACTCAGGATGATTGGCCTCAATTGAGTGGGCAATATTTTGTAAGAGAACTGTCTTACCTGTGCGCGGCGGCGCCACAATCAAAGCCCGTTGGCCTTTACCCAAAGGCGAGACAATATCAATGATACGGCCTGAAATATCTTTACGCGTTGGGTCTTCAATCTCCATCTGCATCCGGTCTTCTGGATAAAGCGGTGTGAGATTATCAAAATGCGCTTTATTGCGCGCTTGCTCAGGTGTTGAAAAGTTAAGTGAGGCGACTTTTGTTAAAGCGAAATAACGTTCGCTATCTTGTGGGCTGCGAATTTCTCCTGAAACTGTATCTCCTGTCCGAAGGCCAAATTTACGAATTTGTGTTGGACTGACATAAATATCATCTGGCCCAGCGAGATAGTTTGATTCAGGCGCACGAAGGAAGCCAAAGCCATCTTGCAAAACTTCTAAAACGCCGCTGCCGTTAATCTGGATTTCGCGTTCTGCGAGGTCTTTCAAAACAGAGAAAAATATTTCCTGTTTCCGCATACTGCTCGCATTTTCAATACCCACAGCTTCTGCAAACCGAATAAGCTCGGCTGGCTTTTTTATTTTAAGGTCTTCAAGACTAATGGACGTAAGTCCATCAATGTCAAATTCTGACTCGGGCATATGATATTCCTAGGCAAAGGCATTTTTACATAAAGGCTATAGAGCGGGAAAAATGCGGCAACAGGACGTTGCGTATATAACGCCTTTAATACGACAGGCTCTGAAACGTCAAGTCTTATTAAAAAGGCTCAACGATCGCCAATATCACAACCAAAATCGCAATTATCGCAGGCACTTCATTTATCAGCCGATAGAATTTTTCCGTTTTGGGGCGTCCGCTATTTAAAAGCTTCTTTCTCTGACCCGCTAAAAACATATGATAGGTCATCAGTCCGAAGACCAAAACAAGCTTAATGGGTAACCAAAAAGTCGAAGTTAAACTTTCAACGCGATAGCCAATAAGTACCAAGCCTAAAACAAGGCTCACGATCATGGCAGGATTTAAAACGATCTTGATAATCTTTTGCTCGGCGACTTCCATTTTTTTTTCAAGCTCTCCGCCTGGAATAGATCCCGCGTGATAAGCAAAAAAGCGCGGCAACATCAAAAGCCCTGCCATCCAAAAAATCACGGCTATAATATGAAAGGCCTTTAGCCAAATATAAGCATCAAACATAATGCGCCTCCATACCCCGAATATGATTTATAACCGCGTGAACATTTGCAATCTTAACATCTGGCGCAACCCCGTGTCCCAGATTAAATATGTGTGGACCTTTAATATCCAATAGAACGCGGTCCACTGCCTCGCGCAGAACACGACCCCCAATACGGAGCGCCAAAGGATCCAAATTTCCTTGGAGCGGTAGGGATGGCCCGACCTGCTCTCGCATCCAAGTCAAAGAGTTCTCAGTCCCAATAGCCATGCCTGTAATACCTGTCTCTTTGGCATAGAGAATGGATTTCTCGCCCGCACCGCGCGGAAATCCCATAATCGGTAATGTGATACCTGCAGCGCGCACACGTTTAATCAAAGCCTTAGTCGGCTCGACAACATAGGATTGGAATTGATACGGAGATAAACCTTCAGACCAGCTCTCAAAGATCTTTAAAACATCCGCGCCCGATTTGGCTTGACCGATAAGGTAATCCGCACTCGAAATCACAAGCGCGTCGAGTAAGTCCTTAATCGCGCTCGGATGATTATAAGCAAATCGCTTCGCCACTTCTTTGGTCGGACTGCCTTTGCCCTCTATCATATAGGTCGCAACTGTCCACGGACCTCCGCAAAATCCAATAAGCGCCTTATCTTTATCAAGCTCTGACCTGACACGAGACACTGTTTCAAACACAGAAGACACACGATCAGCAGCACCTTCAATTGTCAGCGCTTTAACGCCCGCAAGGTCAATGGGATTTAAAATGGGACCCACACCTTTTTCAAATCGAACCTCTCGACCCAGTCCAATTGGAATTAATAAAATATCAGCAAATAATATGGCTGCATCCATATCATAACGGCGCACAGGTTGAAGTGTAACTTCAGCAGCCTTATCTGGAGAGAAGCAAAAATCTATGAAATCTTTAGCGCTTGATCTGATTTTTAAATATTCTGGTAAATGACGACCCGCTTGTCTCATCATCCAGATTGGAGGGGGAGAGATAATATTACCTTGTAATACGCTCAGCATTTTTGAATTCATGTGGCTCTGTCCAAAGATATAAACCGATTAAGTGAAATGGCTCATATCCTCTTATCTATATAAAAAGAAGTGATAGTTGTAAGCCGTGTGGATTTTGGGATAAGTTAATACAAATTTAATATGTGTTAACAAAACGTTAATATCCAAGCATAGCTAAAAATAACAATAAGTCTGACAAAATTATACACGAATAAGTATAAGAAAAAAAACATTATAAATAGGATATTTAACGTCCAATAACTCTGTTGATAAATTATAGATTGAATATTTATCCCCACTGATTACGTAATAAGTTGGATCGTCGCTAGACAAGAACAAACCTCTGGATAAGTTAACCCTTTTTTAACACCTATTAACAAAAGGTTAACGCACGCAACCAATAGTGGACAAGTTAGGCAAACCAGCCCTAAACACAAACATGCCTCCAAAAACGTCAGACATTGCAATTTATTTCCATGTTCACCTTGTTTCCGATTCAACCGGTGAGACTTTAGTGGCCTTAATGAAAGCGTCTTGCGCGCAGTTTCGAAATGCTACAGCGCTTGAACATCTACATTCTCTCATCCGCTCGAATGAACAAATGGCCTTAGCCCTAGATGAAATAGAAGCCCGTCCAGGCATAGTATTCTATACGCTGCTTAATCCCGAGCGTCGACGTATACTCGAAGAACGCTGTAGTGCTTTAAATATCCCTGCAGTATCTATTTTGGATCCTGCACTTGCAACGCTTGGTCGATACCTCGGCGCACCAATCGCCAGCGAAGTTGGGGCGCAGCGCACGCTTGATGCTGATTATTATAAACGTATCGAAGCTTTAGATTTTGCAATGGCGCATGATGACGGTCAGGCGGTCATGGGTTTAAAAAATGCAGATATAATTTTGCTTGGTGTCAGCCGAACCTCGAAAACTCCGACCTGTATATATTTAGCAAATCGCGGATACCGCACAGGAAACATTCCACTTGTTCCGAATGCACCCCTGCCAACGATTATAGATAGTTTTCCAAAACCCTTTATTATAGGTCTGGTGGCGTCGCCAGATCGTATTGTTCAAATCAGGCAGCAAAGGCTGGTCGGCCTTCACGAAAATAATGAAACGGATTATATCAATCAAGACAGTGTGCGAGATGAAATGCGACAAGCAAAACGCATGTTTTTGAAAAAAGGCTATCCCGTTGTCGATGTGACGCGTCGCTCAATAGAAGAGACGGCCGCAAAAATTATAAACCTCTATCAAGCGCATAAAAATAAATGACATCACATACTCACAACAATCTGCCCATAATACTCGCATCTGGAAGCAAGATACGCGCTGATATATTACGCGGGGCGGGACTAGATTTTGAAGTCGTCTTAAAACCAATTGATGAGGCGGCGATTAAAGACGCACTCCTGTCAGAAAAAGTCCCATTAAAGGATATTGCCGATGCACTCGCAGAAGCCAAATCTATACGCGTAAGCGCCCAGACCCCTGGCCTTGTGATTGGCGCCGATCAGATCATGGTCATGGATAAACGGCTTTATGATAAACCAACGACAATTCAAGAAGCGCGAGAACGTTTACTTAAAATGCGAGGTACGTATCACGACCTTTTGGGAAGTGTTGTAATAAGCGAGAATGGCCAAGCTGTTTGGCGACATGCTTCTAAAACACGATTATATGTACGCGAGTTTTCAGAAAGCTTCCTTGATCGATATTTAAAAGACGAGGGCGAGCTTGTTTTAAAAAGTGTCGGCGCTTACCGCTTTGAAGGTCGGGGCGCTCAGCTCTTTACAAAAGTCGAAGGGGACTTCTTCTCAATACTTGGCTTATCGCTTTTGCCTGTATTAGACTATTTACGATTAAGAGGCGCGGTTCAAGTATGATTAGACCTGTCCCAAAACTTGCCGGCGTATGTGGTTGGCCCATACATCATTCGCTCTCGCCGCTCATACATACCTATTGGTTAAAGAAAATGGGCTTGCAGGGCGCTTATGTTCATTTTGCGCTACGACCCGATAAGGCGGTCGCGGCCTTCATATCATTGAAAAAAACCTCTATTACGGGCGTAAATGTGACGCTGCCGCTTAAAGGCCTTGCGTTCGAGGCTGCGGATGAACGCACGGCGGATGCAAATCGATTAGGTGTCGCAAACTGTTTGTTTAAACGCGGGAGTAAACTTATTGCACATAATACCGACCTCGAAGGGTTTGCAGCGCCGCTTTTAAAAAACACAGATATTCGTATCCTGACAAATAATCCAAGTCTTGTAATAGGAACGGGCGGGGCGGCGAAAGCTGTTATCGGCGCGCTCTTATCGCTTGGGGTTCCAGAGATAAGAATTTGCGGGCGTACAGATCAAAGCGCCAAAGACCTTGCATCTGATATAGATCTTCCAAGCCTTTACGCTGTTCCGTGGGCGGAACGAAAAAACGCCGTTGCAGGATGTAGTTTAATTGTAAATGCCAGTGCTGGCGGGATGACAGGAAAACCCGGCCTTGATTTTGATCTCTCAAATGCTGGGTCCGAAGCGCTTGTATACGACCTGATTTATACACCGCGCGAAACAGAACTTATGGCGCAAGCAAGATCATTAGGGCTTAAAACACTTGGCGGGTTAGAGATGCTGATTGCGCAAGCGCGACCCTCGTTCAAACTGTTTTACGGAGAGATACCGCCCCTCACATTAGACCCCACAGATATATTGCTTAAAGCTTTGAATGAGCGTCAGTTAAAATCAGCAAAATCATGAAAATCATTGGGCTGACAGGTTCCATTGGCATGGGCAAAACAACGACGGCCGCAATGTTTAAAGACGCAGGCTGTCCCGTATTTGACGCCGACCGCGCCGTGCATAGCTTGTACGAAAAAGGCGGGGCGGCTGTCCCGCTCATCCGAGCGGTTTTTCCAGACGCGATAAAAGACGGATCAATTGACCGCGCAGTACTTGGGCAACATATGCGCGCAGACCCGCTAAACCTCAAAGTCCTTGAGAGTTTCATCCATCCTATGGTGGGAAAGCTTCGCGCAGAATTTATAGCCCGCGCCCAAAAAGACAAAGCCGATATTATTGTCTTTGATGTTCCGCTGCTGTTTGAAACGGGCGGAGATAAACATGTCGATATTGTTGTCGTCGTAACAGCCCCGAAAGCGGTTCAAAGGGAGCGCGTGTTAAAAAGAGCGGGTATGAGCGAAGACTTGTTTAAAAGCCTGCTTGCGCGACAAATGCCCGACGCAGAAAAACGCAAACGCGCAGATATCCTCATCTTTACAGATAAAGGCCTAGAATCTGCTCGGAAACAGGTCGACAATCTAATAACGGATCTGCGTGGCAGATATCCGATGCAAGCGAATGGCTAAGATAGATTATGGCAGGCAAACGCGAAATTGTCTTTGATACGGAAACGACGGGTTTTGATGCGCGCGGCGAAGACCGTATTACAGAAATAGGCTGTATTGAGATCGTTGATTTCTTGCCCACAGGTGAAAGTTTTCACTCTTATTGCGATCCCAAACGCGAAGTCTCTGAAAAAGTTACTCAGATTACAGGCCTAACAACGGAATTTTTGCGCGGGAAACCCTTGTTCAAAGATGTCGCGCAAGACTTTCTGGATTTCATTGGCGACAGTCCGCTTGTGGCTCATAATTCAGACTTTGACCGAGGCTTTATAAACGCCGAACTTGACCGCGCTGGATTCCAAGAAATCCCGCGAGGGCGCTTTACAGATACACTTGCAATTGCGCGGGCAAAGTTCCCAGGTTCACCCGCCTCGCTCGACGCACTTTGTAAGCGGTTTCAAATCTCACTTGCCTCAAGAGATACACATGGCGCGATTGTCGATTCGGAACTTTTGGCGCGCGTCTATCTGGAGCTCAATGGGGGTCGCGCCAGAAAACTAGGCTTGGGTGATACAAATGCACCCGATATAGATTTACAAAAAGTGGCTCAAGCCAAACCAAGGCCAAACGCCTTAGCGCCTTTATCAACGCAGGCAGAGCGCACAGATCATTCAGCGTTTATCGAGAAAATCGGCGAGAGCGCGCTTTGGCATAAAGTCTGGCGCAGGCAAGCCAAACAAAGCCGGTAAATTAGCGTATTTCAGTTAAATACAGAATCAGAGATTGGGATTTGCTCGCCCATTTTATGATGAGTATTGAATACGACTAAAATTAAATTGCTCTAAAGACACAAAAAAACCGGGCTTGATATCAAATCATAACCCGGTTTTTAAAATTTAGCGCTTATGCTGATTCTGAAGAGCGTCTGTTCATTTCGTCTCGAAACATGGCCGCAAAATCGGGTGGCTCAAGCATGATCGGCGGGAAGCCGCCATTTTGTGTCATCTCTGCCAATATTTGACGCGCAAATGGGAAGAGCAGACGCGGACATTCGATCAAAATAAGCGGCTGTAAATGTTCGGCATTTACAGATGCAAATGCAAACAGACCTGAATATTCAAGCTCTGCAATAAACACGGTTTGATCGCCGCGTTTTGCATCAGCCTTCAACATCAATGTAACTTCTACTGTATCGTCGTCGAGCATTTGACGCCCGATTTCAATTCCAATACCAACCTCAGGCGCGTCTAGGCCAGCCCGAAGACTATCTGGCGCATTTGGATTTTCAAAGCTTTGGTCTTTTGTATATTGTGCGAGAATGCGTAAAAGTGGGCCTTCGGGCAGGGCATCACCTGCTGCACCATTCGGTACAGGCGGTGTGTCTGCTGTCGCGACGTCTTTTGCATCTTCGGTATCTTTTTTAGGTTTTTTGGCCATATAAGGTCTTTCGGCGGTCTGCCGCTCCTATCCCATTTAAATCTAAAGCGTGGCTAACATAGAGATAAAGTTTGGGCAACGGTGATTGCCTCTTGATGTGTAGCAAATTATGGTAAAAAACAATAGACACACGGTTAAAATCAATACTTATCCTATTCTTACGTCTAGTACGTAAAACTACTCTCATTTTAAGGTCGAAAGTTACCTCTATGTACGAAGTCATCCTATATGCCGCGATTGCCACGGTTGTTTGTGTCGTTTTATATAGTGTTCTTGGAAAGTCCGTGGGCCAAGGTCCGGAGTCTGGCATTGACCCGACTGAATTTTCTAGCCCGTCAGTTTCTGACTCTGATAAAATGGTCGCACCTGTGATTGATGATCGCGGTATGCCAGGTCTAGGGGCGATTTCTGCCACAGACCCAAATTTTACAGAACGCGGATTCCTAGACGGTGCAAAAGCCGCTTATTCAATGATCTTAGACGGTTTTGCAAATGGCGATCGTGAAGATTTGAAAATGCTCCTCACGGATGATGTTTACGCGGTATATAATAGTGCCATCACAGACCGCGAAGAAAAGTCACTTACACAAGTCACTGATCTTGGACGTTTAATCAGTGCCGAAATTGTCGGCGCTGAAAAAACAGGAAAAGTTGGCACTTTGAATGTTAAATTCGAAGCTGAACTGACATCTGCCTTAGTAGATGCAGACGGCAAAGTCGTCGAAGGCGATCCTGATGTTTTATCAAATATTTCTGAGGTTTGGACATTTGAGCGCAATATGTCGTCCAATAATCCAAATTGGCTTTTATCAGATGTGGCGCCGTCAGAAGGCGACGAACTTGCGGCAGACCCAACACCTGACACACAGCAATAGAGCGCCGCAATGACGCATCGTTTTACTCCCGCTTTGATAAAGCCTAAATCCGTTATTAGGTCCCTCAGCGTTTTAAGCTTTTTAGTTTTATCGGCTTGCGCAACGACTTCGACTCCCGCGCCCATAAGCGGTACGGGAAACGGTTCAGGACAAGTAGGATCAAACGGCTCAAATTCAAACGGTCAAAATACTGCTTCAGGTCAAGGCGTGTCACAGAATCCCTATTCGGACGGGTCCAATGAAATCATTGCGGCAAACCCTAACCCCCGCCCTGTCACCGCATCAATCCCCAAAGCGCCATTGACGCAATCAGACGCGCCGCCCGCCTCTAGCCCTGCACCTGAAATTATCATTCCCGTTTACCAAAGCCCTCTAACGGCTCTGCCGTATTGGAATACTGGTAATCACGGGCCTGCATTGTCAGCATTTAAAAATTCTTGCGTGCGGTGGGCAGATACCAATGCAACAGACCGCGTTAGCCAGCACCTTCCGGAATACGGAACATTTGCAGATTGGCGTCAGGCCTGTGAACTTGCTGCCCTTTTGCCAGATACACCTGCGGCGGCGAAGCAATTTTTTGAACGCGAATTTGTACCCGTTCGACCAAAAACGCGGAATAAGGAAACGGGACTTTTAACGGGATATTATCAGCCTGAAATAGATGTAAGGCTGTTTCCAACAACAGAGTTCTCTGAACCTATTCTTGCAAAGCCTACGTCTAAATCAGATCAATCAAAACCGCGCAGCGCGATTAACGCCAAGACCTCTCGTGTGATCGCTTATGGTCGTCCAATGGATGTGTTCTTTATGCAAATCCAAGGCTCGGGTCATATAAGATTTGAAAACGGGCGCTCTGTTCGCGCGGCGTATAACGGGAATAATGGTCATGCTTACAATTCTATCGGGCGGGTTTTAATCAATCGCGGACAATTGACGAAAGACCGTTCATCTAAGCGCGATATTGAAAATTGGATGCAGAAAAACGGGCCGAAAAAATCCCGTGAAGTCATGAACCAGAACAAGCGTTATATTTTCTTTGTCGAACAAGCGATCAAAGAAGGCGAAGGTCCAATGGGTGCGATGCGGGTTCCGCTCTCTGCTATGGGATCAATTGCCGTTGATCCGCGTTATCACCCTTACGGCGTGCCGAGCTATCTTATTGTAAAACTGCCGCAAACGGCAGGGGATTACAGAGGCACAGAACAAGGGCAGCTTGTTGTCGCGCAAGACACAGGCAAAGCAATACGCGGTGCGCTGCGTGCGGATTTATATTTCGGCTCGGGCGACGCGGCGGGTTCATTAGCCGGCGTTATGAAACATAATGCGTCTTGGATGATTTTACTGCCGCGCGCTTTGGTCGAACGCCGCTCGCCGGTGACTTAAATTTCAAACTCATGTCCAATGATCGACCTCTAAAACCTGAAGAGAAAAAAGTCTGGAAACATGTCTCTCGCACTGTGACGCCCAGACGGGCTAAATCCGCGAAAGCCCTCCCAACGCGTAGTGAATTTGCAGCAATGATGCGATTGCCGCCTGATGTGCCGCTGTCTAATAGACGCATGCCGCAATCTCTTGATATCAACCAAGACAAAAAGGTTCGTAGGGGTCGTGTGGACGTGGATGCAAAAATTGACCTCCACGATATGACACAAGCCGAAGCTAAGCCCGCACTTTTTAAAGCCGTCATGCGAGCCTCAAACCGAAACTATAAATGTGTCTTGGTTGTCACGGGGAAGGGCCTTCGACTTGACGGGGTTCTGCGACGTAACTTTCCGTATTGGATACAAGACCCGCAAATCAGACCCTTGATAGCGACCTATGCCCAAGCGCATATTCGTCACGGCGGATCTGGTGCTTGGTATGTCTTTTTGAAAAGCGCAACGTAGATTTAAAACTGCTATCAGCGCTCGACAGCAACCAAACTCACCCTTAGCTTTGCGGTGTAATTTATACAGGAGAGATCAATGACAAACCTTGTCGGAAAAATGGATATCAGAAATGCCGCAGGCAAAGAAACAGGCGTCTTAAACGGCGAGTCTGCAAATCTTGCTTTGGGGGCACACGGCGCGAGTGGCGATATTATCCTGCGCGACGAAGCGGGCAAGGACACAGTTCATATTGACGGCGGCGATGGCAATCTACGTCTTGGGGGTCATGGTCATAATGGCGACATTGGCATGTATTCAGATGACGGCAAACTCCGCATGCATATTGACGGAGGCTCTGCCAATATTTTAATGGGCGGCGAGGGCGCTGGCGGTGATATCGCCCTTAAGAATTTTGACGGTAAAACTACCATTCACTTAGACGGCCATACGGCAAACCTGCAAATGGGCGGCGGTACAGCCTCTGGTGATATTGCACTTTGGAACGGCGAAGGCGCGCAGACGCTTTTCTTTGATGGCGGCGACGGCAATATTGTTGTGGGCGGTGGTGGCTCTAATGGTGATATCGCGCTTTATTCTGATGATGGGCATCAACGTATGCATATTGATGGCGGCAAAGCCAATATTTATGCAGGCGGAAACGGCGCGGCAGGCGATATTGCACTTAAAGATAAAGACGGTGAAACAGTCATTCATTTGGATGCAGGCGACGGCGTGATTCGTATAAAAGGCAAACATGTTAATACAGCGGACCATGTCTTTAACGCGGGTTACGAGCTTGCGCCATTGGGTGATGTTGAAGCGTTCATTATGTCCAATGGGCACTTACCGGGCGTGGCGTCTGCTGAAACCATGATTAAAGACGGCGTTGATATGAATGCGATGCAAGCAAAACTCTTGGAAAAAGTCGAAGAACTGACCTTGCATATCATTGCTCAAAACAAACGTATTCAAGAGCTTGAATCAAAATTTGGCTAAACGCTTAACAGTTTAAACAGAAGACCTCGCACGAAACATGCGGGGTTTTTTTGTTTACAGCAATTCAGTTTTAATCGTATGCGATAACCAACAAAAATGAGCGAGGAAAGCCCAATTTCTGATTCTGTATGAAACTAAAATGCTCTAAAGCGCATTTTATTCTGCAGACATACCAGAGAAAATACCGCGTATCCCCGCAATCCCAGCCGCGCCAGATCCAATAAGTTTAGGCGCAGTAGCCGTATTCACACCGCCTAAGGCAAATACGGGGGCTTTGAGTGTATCGCATATGCTTTTAAACGCGACGACATCTAGGGGTTTTGTGGCCGTAGAGCTTTCACTTTTGAAAACGCTCGAGACAAACAAGCCGTCTAAAAAATCGACAGGCGCTGTATAGGCAAGATAGTCATCTTTCAAACCCGCCATCGTAATAATCCATTTTGGATAATGCTTCCGCCAAACACTCGGCGCAATTAACGCATCGTCTCTGCGAAAATGTACGCCGTCCGCTTTCACATCTAAGGCAAGTTCAGGGTCATTCCCGATTAGGAATTGCTGCTTATTCTCTTTTGTAACTTGTCGTAAATTCTGAGCCACGCGCAATTTATCAACTGCACCGAAATGCCTGTAAATTATGGCAGCCCCTTGAGGGAGTTTTTGCGCCGCTTCAACGGGATCTGGAATAACACTGGGATCGGTCATTAAAACTAAAGGGGACAAGCGGGACGGATACCGGCGCACATTAAGAAGTGAGCTTGCGACGTCCATTAATGGGTTATGTGTGAGCCTGTGCGCTGGATCTACAGGAACTGAGTGTTTAAACGCAAAGCTTTGTCCTGTTGGACTTTCATTTGCAGAAAAGTCAGGGTATGGGCTATTCATTATGACGGCATCCTATAATTCACACACGCTTGGCGACAACCGTAAGTTAATCTTAACCCAAATTAACGCTTCTGCCAAGTCCGCAGGAAAGGCGGGGTCTGACATTACACTTGTGGCCGTCAGCAAAGTACAAGTTGATCGTCGTATCCAAGCCATGCTCGACACAGGCCAAAGCGTATTTGGTGAAAACCGCGTCCAAGAAACCCAGACGCGGTGGGGCGAAACATTCAAATCTGCGCGTGAAAATATTGAACTGCGACTAATTGGGCCTTTGCAGTCCAATAAAGCGCAAGAGGCCTGCGAATTATTTGACGTGATCGAAACACTCGACCGCGAGAAACTAGCAAAGACCCTCGCCAAAATCAGAGACGGTGGACAAGTTCTGCCGCGATTGCTTGTGCAAGTGAATACAGGTGAAGAGCCACAAAAAGCAGGCATAGCTCCGCGTGACCTCAAGGATTTTCTTAAATTGTGCCGCGAGACCTATGACTTACATCCCGAAGGCTTGATGTGTCTTCCACCAATTGGCGAAGCCGCGTCCCCGCATTTTTGGCTTTTAAAAAACCTCGCCGCTGAAAACGACCTGACGATTTTGTCTATGGGCATGAGCGGAGATTTCGAAACCGCCATAAAAATGGGGGCAACACATGTCCGTATTGGTACGGCTTTGTTTGGTGCGCGCGATTATGAAGCGTGATTTCTATTAATCCGCGTGAATTTTAACCGCTTGCCCTGTGTTTAAATGCGGCAGAAGTTTAACCATATCGTTTGGCGTCAAGGCAATACAACCCAAAGTCTGGCGATCATCAAATTGCGCGATATGAATAAAGACGGCTGACCCACGTGCTGATAGGGGCGGGCTGTCATTATGGCTTATCACAAGGATAATATCATACGCGCCGTCTTCGCGCCAAAGCCTCTCATGGCTTAGGTGCGACGGCAGGCGAATGAAACGGTTATAAGCGGCGCTTGTTGGATCATCACACCATCCGTCATCTTCGCGTAGGGGACGAAAGGTCAGCGGGCTTTTGGGCGGGGCGAGTCGATCCGCGCGGTAGAGCCCAAACCGTAAGCTATATGTCCCTAAGGGTGTTTTGGCGTCCCCTTCACGACCTTTATCTAAAGGGGTAAATCCCGCGCGTCCGATACGGCACGGCAAGGTATTCCCACCTAGCCTTAATATTTTTTCCTTGGCGTTTATAGAAATCATCATAAACTCATCGCAAAAATGTGAACAGTCGAGAGCAAGCTGGGATTCGTCATAGCTTAGGATTAAGATAAAAGACATAAAACAGTGTCTGACAACCCTGATGTCAGTCAAATACCAAGAGAGAGTTAAAGATGGCCGTTAAGAAAAGACTATTACTAGTCGATGATGACGAAGATTTGCGCGCTGAGCTGGTCGAGCAATTCAGTCTATACGACGAATTTGAAACCGTTGATGTTGGTACGGCGGGTGAAGGTATTGCCATGGCAAAGTCGTCCGCCTTTGATCTTATCCTCCTTGATATTGACCTGCCAGACATGATGGGGACAGAGGCATGCGAGCTTATGCGCAAGGCCAATGTCGCCGCCCCGATTGTCATGCTGACAGGAAATGACGGAGATATGAACGAGATTTTGGGCCTAAATTCTGGCGCAAATGATTACATCACAAAGCCGTTTCGCTTTGCCGTTGTCCTTGCACGCTTGCGCGCGCATTTACGCAGTTACGAACAGTCCGAAGACGCGACCTTCCAAGTCGGGCCGTATGAATTTAAACCTGCGATGAAGCGCCTAACCCCGCCTCCGACCGATGACGGCAAAACAGTTCGCGATATTCGCCTGACTGAGAAAGAAACGAATATCTTAAAATACCTCTACCGCGCAGGCGGCAAGCCTGTCGGACGGGATGAGTTATTGCACGAAATTTGGGGCTATAATTCGGGTGTCACAACACATACGCTAGAGACCCATGTGTATCGTCTGCGTCAAAAAATCGAAGTTGAAAAAGGCGTCGCGGCCTTGCTCGTCACAGAACCGGGTGGATATCGTCTCGCGATTGGATAAGTCTCCATGAGTCTGTCCTTCATCATACTTATCTCGCTTTACGCAATGGTTGTCGTGGCCTTGACCTTGGCCGAAATTAAAATCGATCGGCGAGCTCAATATATTTTTAAACCGCTCGCCGCTTTGGGGTTTTGTCTCTTCGCAATAATATCGGGCGGGCTGGAAACACAATACGGCCAGATTATATTGGCCGCATTAGTGGCGTGTGCGGTGGGAGATGTATTACTGCTCAACCGAACCTCTGAAAAAGTTTTCACCCTCGGCATGGCGGCTTTTGCCCTAGGGCATATCGGATATATTATCGCTGTATTTTTCATGCCGATACAAAAAGAACTCAGTATTTACCCAATGATCGTCATTACGATCCTATGTACGCAAGTGCCTTACGTCATATATAAATCAATGAAGACACATTTGGCGATTGATATGAAATGGCCCGTTGTGATTTACACAATCATTATCTCAGCCATGCTTTTTGTCAGCCTTGCAAAAATAATGACACCTTTTTGGAGCGTGTCTTTGGCCGCGCTTATGTTTGCTATCTCTGATTATTTTGTCGCGCGCGATAGGTTCGTAAAACCTAATCCTAAATACGCGCTCGCAATAACGCCGCTCTATTTCGGGGCGCAGGCCCTATTTGCAATAAGCGTTGGAATCGGGCTTTAAAGCTTTAGGATCTGCGTAATCGGGGCGTGATCAGATGGGCGTTCCCACACACGGCAATTTGTATGGATTTCAAAACCTTCGCGACCCGCATCAATGGCGGCTTGCTTGAGCGCGGGGCTGACCCAAATATGATCCAGTCGTCGGCCGCGATTAGATTTAAACACATCTTTGGCGCGGTATGACCACCAAGAATAAAGCTTCTCATCATCGGAGACATGCAAGCGCGCCGTATCCGTGAAATCATGCGTATTTTGTAAGTCTTTTAAAATGCCGACTTCAAGCGGCGTATGGCTGACGACTTTCAAAAGCTGCTTATGGCTCCAAACATCATGCTCACCCGGGGCGATATTAAAATCACCGACCAAGACTTGTTGACTGTCACCAATGGCAAACCGCTCCGTGAAATAATCCGCCATCGCTTGCAAGAATTCTAGCTTATGTTTGAACTTGGGATTGATCGTAATATCAGCCTCGTCGCCGCCCGCAGGCACATAGAAGTTATGAAATTCAAAATCTTGATCGCCAGCTATGACGCGGGTTGAAACGTGACGCGCTTCGCCAATAGGGCAGAAGGTCGTTTCAAGTCTTTCCATAGGAAGTTTAGAAACCGTCGCCGCGCCGTGATATCCCTTTTGACCAGAAACTTCGATAAACTTGTATCCCGCCTCGATAAAAGGTTTTTCAGGGAATTGTTCAGGGAGGCATTTGATTTCTTGCAGGCCTAGAACATCCGGCTGATGCTCATTTAGGAATTGAATGACTTGATCAATCCGTAGGCGGACAGAATTAATATTCCAAGTGGCGACTTTTATAGACATAGCTCTGTGTGAGGCTTTGGCGTAAAATGCGCAAGGTCAAAAAGAAAAACCCCACTGCAAGAGTGGGGATAATCAAGATTTATAAAGCAATATTTACCGTCTGCGGTCTCGACGCGAATCGTCACGCAGGACAAATAATCTTGGGTTAATCCGTTCATTATATTTCAGATCAGATAAGAGAACACGCGTGCGTCCACCAAAGCTGTCCTCAATCACCCACTCTTTTAAATTCAGAGTTTGAGCGTCAAAGACCATCGTAATCGCGCCGTCCATTTCGCCGCTACCATCGCGGGCAGTGACGCGCGTCTCGTTAAACGTTTTAATCAAGCTGATGACTTCTGTATCATTCGCCAAATTGACATTTTCTTTCAAAAAGAAATTAAGCGGCGTCGCCGATAAAGGCACACGGTCTGTGGTCTCTAAGGCGCGGTCTTGTTGCGTCAGCGTGACACCGTCCGAGACAATCAAAAGAGGATTCGGCGGGTCATATTCAAATCGTAATTTGCCAGGGCGTTTCAGGTAAACTTGACCTTGAGCAAAACTACCATCTGCTGAATATTGCGAAAACCGACCAGAAAAACTACCTGTGCCGTTTAGGGCCGCGTCAATGCGCGCAAGGTCACGGACAACATTTTGAGGCTCGGTAAACGGGGCGGGGGCGGCTTCCATCCTTTGTTGCGGGGCAATGCCCATTTGCGTCTGCGCATAGGCCAGCCCTGCCGTTCCGATAAGAAGTGCGCTGATAGCGCCTATCGTTCGGGGGAGGGATTTTTGTATGAAAACATTCATGGCCTGACTCCTATAAAATCAATAATCTAGACCTATCTATACAAAACACCAGTTTAATAGAGGCTGAATATCGCGCTCATCAAAATTACAAATTGGTCACGGTGGTAAACGGCGCTCTCGCGTTTGACGACACCGCAATTGCGCTCTACGTCTAAGGGAAAGAGAGCGCGCCATGCCCACACAAAAAATCAAAAATGTTGAAACCTTGATTATCGGATCAGGCTTTGGCGGGTTGTGTATGGGCGCTAAACTGCGCGAAGCGGGCCGCACTGATTTTGTCATATTGGAAAAAGCGGACGCCATTGGCGGAACATGGCGCGAGAACACCTATCCCGGCGCGGAATGCGATATCCCCTCCGCGCTCTATAGTTTTTCATTCTGGCAAAACCCGACTTGGGATTTTAAATGGGCCAAGCAGCCACAAATTCTGCAATATATGAATGACTTCACGGATGCTTTTAAATTGCGAGACCACATTAAACTCGGCCAGACCGTCGAGCGTGCGACATATGACGAGGCTGTTAAGCGCTGGACCGTGACATGTGTTTCTGGCGAAACTTATAGCGCCAGATTTTTCATCCCCGCCGTAGGGCAGCTCCATCATTTGAATACGCCAAACTTTGAAGGCACGGAAGATTTTAAAGGCGAAAAATTTCATTCAGGAAAATGGGATCATTCGATTGACCTCTCGGGGAAATCGGTTGGCGTGATTGGGAATGCCGCGAGCGCCGTGCAATTTATTCCAGAAATCGCAGAGGTCGCAGGACATTTAACGGTCTATCAACGCACACCCAATTGGGTCGTGTATAAAAAAGACCGTCCCTATTTCAAAATTGAAAAAGCTTTGGGTAAAAAATTCCCAGCCCTGACGTCGATCTACAGATTGCACCTTTGGGGCTTTGGCGAATACGGGGTTTGGCCCATGATAAAGGGCAATCGTTTGGCCTGCTGGATTGGCCGCAATATGTGCAAGGGCGCGATTAAAGACAATATCAAAGACCCTGTTTTGCGAAAGGCCCTCGTTCCAAATTACCCGATTGGGGCGAAACGGATTTTACTCTCTGATAAATTCTATCCTGCGCTGGCCCGTCAAAACGTGACGCTGGAAATTGACGGGATTGCCAAGATTACAAAAGGCGGGGTTCAGACGAAATCAGGGACGGAGCACGCGCATGACGTTTTGATTTACGGAACAGGATTTAAAACCAACCCGTTTTTACAAAATCTCGATATTTATGGGCGCGATAATAAAAACCTTCGCGCGCATTGGTCAGGCGGCGCCTTTGCCTATCTCGGCGTTGCGACGGCAAGTTTCCCGAACATGTTTATCCTCTACGGGCCGAATACGAATACGGGTCATACGTCGATAATTTTCAAACTCGAAAATCAAGTGAATTATATCCTGCAACTGATCGACGCGGCGCAAAAGGATAAAGCGGTCGAAATCGATCACGAAGTCGAGCAGACCTTTAATGTTGAAATGCAAGAGCGCTTAGCAAAATTGGCATGGTCAAAAATTGACGCGAGCTGGTATAAAGACGGTGACCGCGTCACCAATAATTGGCCAGGTTCATCGATCGAGTATAAAAAACGGATGAAGACGCCAATACTGTCGCATTACCGCGTGGGTTAGAACAGCAAGCAGGAATGATGTTGATTTGCAGCTTTTTCTAAACATGCGATCATAAGTGTGTTCATGTGTTTCAGCGCATCAAGATGTTCCCAATTTGGCGATTCGCGTTTGATGAACGCTTGGTGTTTTTCTATATGATGAAGGGCTTCGACTTTAAGCCAATCTGGACACCGAGCCAGATATTTTAAAAAGGCAAAGGCAAACCCAATCACAAATTCTCGGTAATCATTCAGAGCTAAATCATCGTAATTATCTGTTGCCTCTGGGATGGCCTCACTCCACATGTTTTGCCATTTACGGGTCAGCACGGCTTTCCCGCCATCTTTAGATTTAGAAATTTTAGAAGTGTTGTCTTTGAAACAGTGCAGGACATCTGCGCCCGTATCATTCCCGTTCGGGGCAAAATCATCCGTTTTCTTGCATTTACTTTTTGACGCCAGAAGCTCTATTTTCAAAATTTCCAAAACCTGTAAATTCTAATCCCTGTAATAGGTTTCTCGACGGACTTTATAATCGTCTTGAGATCTTGGAATATAATCTTCGCAACTGACAAAATCAGTTCTTGTAAAAATTTCAAGTTCAGTTTTCGCGCGGCGAAAAACACGCTTGGGCTTTGCGGCTAAGTCAAAGAATTTATCATAGCTGGTCTGGAGTGACTTATTCACTTTTTGCGCTTCAAACGGCAGCGCACACATAAACCGCAGGGTCAATGTGATTTCGGACAAAGCCGCGCCAAAGTCTCTATCTTCTAAATAAAACAAAGCTTCCAAGGGTTTAAATGTCAGACTGCCGCCATAACGATTAAAAGAATTTTCCATGACGGTGAGTTTCATAGATTTAAATCCTTCAGCATTAAAAACAAAAATATTGCCTGACAAATCTTAGCTATGATCTATGGTTTCTCAACTCTAAGTTAAAAATTTATAAGAGGGTTTTGTGAAAGAGACTTTGACATTCGGTCTGGCATTCGGGGACCCAAAACGCAGAGGCGGAGGCCCGCATTGGGCCAAGATGGATTTATATATCGATTATGCATGGGAGTCGGTAATGTTCCGCTGGGATCACAAAGCTAAAAAAGTTTTTCGAAAATTTTACGGTGACGGGTTCGAGAAAGAGGTTCCGCAGTCTAATAAGCTTTGGACCGACGCCAGATGCGAGGGTTTGGAAATCACGCAAGCCCAATACGAAGCGGGGCAGCCCAAAGAGACATAAGCATGAATGTGTCGCTTTACCTCAAATTGACGGGGCAAACTTTACCGCGCATAAAAGCGCAAAGAGAGATTTATGGCCAGCCTTAGACACCACCTGATTTGGACGACCCTGCGTCTGACACGCTTTCGTTACCGTATGGGCAAAGACTTGGCAAAGAACCGCGCGCAACGCGCGGAGCCTGTGGGCCTATTAAAACATCGCTTCACCCGAGAGAATTTTGACGGCCACCCCGTCTGGCGCATTTCTCCAAAGGGGAAAGAACGTCCCGCGAAAACACTGTATCATTTGCACGGAGGCGGACATGTTTACGGCATGTTGCCCTTGCAATTTCCAATTTGGGCAGACCTAGCAGACCGCGCAAATGCTGAAGTCATTGCGCCGTGCTATCCCCTGCCGCCAGAGTTCACTGCCCGTGACGTAAATGAATTTTGTCAAAATCATTTCGAACGCATAGTCGGTGAAAAGGGATTAGAGAATATAACCCTGTCGGGCGATTCGGCGGGGGCGCAACTCGCGCTCTCATTATCCTTATTCCGCAAAGATAATGACCAAGCCTTGCCAAAGCGACTCATCCTTTGGTCGCCTTGGGTTGATTTGTCTATGACCAATCCTGACATCCAAAACCAACTCGGCGCGGCGATTTTAGAACCTAAATCCCTTATCAAAGCCGGTCGTCGTTTTGCAGGCGATTTAGATATTCAAGACCCGCAAGTCAGTCCTCTATTTGGTGATCTGACAGGCCTGCCTGAAACGCATATTTTCACAGGCGGTCGGGATTTGCTTTATCCTGATATCATGAAGTTCGTTGATAAAGCGCAGACGCAAGGCGTCGACATACACCTGACAAAAGAGGCTGATATGGGGCATTATTGGATGTTCTTGCCGCAGCCAGAAGCCAAGAAGACAGTCGCGCAAACTGCCGCCCTTATTAAATAGAGCTCTACCATTTCTAATCTTATATTTATTCTTGGAGATCAGCTCTCCGAATCCTTATCGAGTTTAAAGTCTGCGGACAAAACACGCGACTTAATCCTGATGGTCGAAGTCGCGGAAGAGACAGAATATGTCTGGCACCACAAAAAGAAGATCGCTTTTATTTTCTCGGCAATGCGCCATTTCGCGGGTGAGCTGAAGGCGGGCGGCTGGCCTGTGACTTATGTTAAACTCGACGATCCTAAAAATACGGGCACATTTAGTACAGAACTGACGCGCGCGGTGAAAGCGGGCGATTATCAAAAAGTCGTCATGACAGAGCCGTCTGAGTGGCGCGTCCAAGAGGCAATGCGGGTTTGGGCAAGAGGCTCAAATACATCTCTTGAAGTTTTAGATGATGACCGTTTCATTTGTACTGCTAAAGAATTTCAAGCGTGGGCGAATGACGGACGTAAGACTTTACGGATGGAATATTTCTACCGAGATATGCGGCGTAAGACGAAGCTACTCATGCGCGGGGATAAACCCGAAGGTGACAAATGGAATTACGATTCGGAAAATCGTAAACCCGCCAAGGATGATTTGTTCATGCCTGCGCCGTTTGCTGTCAAACCTGACGCGATCACGCAAGACGTATTCGAGTTGATGGACGCCAAATTTGCAGATCAATTTGGTGATCTCCTCCCGTTTGATTACGCGGTGACGCGCAAAGACGCGCTCTTGGCATTGGATCATTTTGTTGAAACGGCTTTGCCAAATTTCGGGGATTACCAAGACGCGATGGTGAAGGGCGAGCCTTTCCTCTATCATTCCGTATTGGCGCAATATTTAAATTGCGGCCTGCTTGGCCCGCTGGAAATTTGCCAAAAAGTTGAGGCCGCTTATGTTAAAGGTCACGCGCCTTTAAATGCTGCGGAAGGCTTTATACGGCAAATTATTGGGTGGCGTGAATATGTACGCGGTATTTACCAAATGAAAATGCCGGACTACGTGGATGAAAACTATTTTAATCACACGCGTCCCTTACCAGATTTTTACTGGACGGCTGAAACGAAAATGTCTTGCGTAAAAGATGCGGTGAAACAGACTAAAAAACATGCTTACGCCCATCATATCCAACGCCTTATGGTCACTGGAAATTTTGCCCTGCTCGCGGGGATTGACCCCAAAGCTCTGCATGAATGGTATTTAGCGGTGTATTCTGACGCCTTTGAATGGGTCGAATTGCCCAATACTGTGGGCATGAGCCAATTTGCCGATGGCGGAATACTGGGCTCTAAACCCTATGTCTCAAGCGGTAATTACATCAATAAGATGTCGGATTATTGCAAGGGATGCCATTATAATGTTAAACATAAAACCGAGGCGGATGCGTGTCCGTTTAACGCGCTTTATTGGGACTTCCTCAATCGCCACCGCGAGAAGCTTGGTAATAATCCCCGCCTTGGCCATACCTACCGCACATGGGGCCGCATGAAAGACGAAACGAAACAGGCTTATTTAGACCGCGCCACTAAGACCTTAGAAGCGTTGGAGGACGGCAAGCTATAGCAGGTTTTTATGTATGTGAAAAAATAACTACTGAAGCTTACTGAGCCTTTTCCTGAGCACCCGAGTCCGAAACAAATAGACCAGACCAAAGCTCTAATTCTTCGGCTTGTTCAAAGCATGCCTGACAATAGGTCTAAAAATCAGCAAGTCTTAGAGTGGGGCGCGGCAAGGGAATGGGAAATGACCTTAGAGAGTGCGATCCTCTCTATGATGGATATAAATCCAAACTACATCCAAGCAAATTATGACGAGAAAAAACTTGCGCGCGCTTTAGGCGTATCGATAATTAGAACGACGAAAATCTAAGGTAAAGCCTGCATAAGTTTTACATTAAGTGTAATTCACACGGCTCTAAATCCGTGCAGTATTACTAAGCGCTAAGACCCTCTCACAGAATCCTAATAGTGAAGATTTTACAAGACGAGCTTAGTGTTCTGTAATATGTGGGAATGTCTGCGCTAAGGGTTATCTCATGCTGTCTGTTTTAGATATTTTTAGAATTGGTATCGGGCCGTCCAGCTCGCACACTGTAGGGCCGATTCGGATTACGAAACGGTTTGTGGACGCCGTCAAACGCGAAGCCAGCCTTGATATTGTGGCGCGGATTCAAGTCGACTTGCGCGGCTCCTTGGCGTTTACAGGTCGGGGTCACGCGACACCCAAAGCCAGCATACTTGGCCTATTGGGATATGAGCCTGAAACGCTTGATCCCAAAGAGAGCGAGCAGTCTTACCAGAACGTCGTTGAAACCCACCGCTTGAAATTGGACGGCGCATATGAAATTGCGTTTAATCCTGAAACAGACCTTATTTTTGATTATGAGACGGCGGCGGATTTACATCCCAATGAGATGGTTTTGACCGCATTTGATAAATCTGGATCAAAAGTTTACAGTCAAATCTATTATTCAACAGGCGGGGGCTTCATTGCCTCCCATGCTCAACTCGCCACACCTTTAACGGATGACATCATCAATACGGCGGCAACCGTGCCCTATCCCTTTGGGTCTGCGGATGAACTTCTTGGTTTGTGCTCTGCGCATAAGCTGAGTATTCATCAAATTATTTACGCGAATGAAGACGCTATGCGACCGCGCGAAGACACGAATGCGGCGCTTGATCGAATTGCAGATGTGATGTTGGCGTGTATCGAGCGCGGCTTGATTACAGAAGGCATATTACCAGGCGGATTAAAAGTGAAACGCCGTGCGCCGGCGATCTGGGAAAAGCTACATTGCGCGCCGCCGTCCAATGAACGGGAGCAACTTTTTGATTGGCTGAATGTCTACGCCATGGCGGTGAACGAAGAAAACGCCGATGGCGGCCAAGTTGTAACGGCCCCAACAAATGGTGCGGCGGGAATTATCCCGTCAGTGATTAAACATTATTGTGCGGGCGAGAATAAAATACCGCAGAACATCCGCAAGTTCCTTTTGACGGCAGGTGGTATTGGGCTTTTATACAAACAACGTGCGTCTATTTCAGGGGCTGAAATGGGGTGCCAAGGCGAAGTCGGCGTGGCGTGCTCTATGGCGGCGGGTGGCCTTGCGGCCGTCTGGGGCGGGACGCCTTTGCAAGTCACGTCTGCGGCAGAGATTGGGATGGAACATAATCTTGGCCTGACATGTGATCCCGTTGGCGGCCTTGTTCAAATCCCGTGCATTGAACGGAACGCGATTGGCGCGGTCAAAGCGGTAAATGCGGCGCGACTGGCTTTGCATGCTTCAGAGGCCATGAAAGTGAGCTTAGACCAAGTGATTGAGACAATGCGCCAAACGGGCCTCGATATGTCGTCTAAGTATAAAGAAACAAGTCAGGGTGGACTCGCTGTGAATGTTGTCGAATGCTAGGTCGAGTTTTTACGCTCTGACATATAAGGCACGCCTCTTTCAGGCGGGTGTTCAATCACAAACCGCACAGCCGAAATCAAGTCTTTGGAAATAATCGGTTTCGTCAAAAATAAATCTACACCTGCGGCGCGACACGCCGTTTGGGTCTCTTCGGTTTTATCCGCCGTAAGCGCAATGATCGGCAGGTCGCAATAACGGTTTTTACGTTCGCGAATACGTTTTGTGGCTTCTATGCCGTCCATTTCTGGCATTCGAATGTCCATAAGGATAATATCGAAATCATAAATCTCTAAGGCTCGAAGGGCTTCAACCCCGTTATTACAAGATATAAATTTACACCCTAAGGGTCGTAAGAAAATCTGAATAATATCTTGATTAGACACCACGTCTTCGACGATCAAAACGCGTAGTCCAGAAAATAACCCTGTCGTTTCTGTTTCGCGGGCTTCAGGAATAATCGGCGTCAGAGGCATGGTGTTCTCATCTACCTCAAGAGGTTCCGACATAGGTTTGGCAATATTTACGGGAGACGCGATGTCATCACGTTCAGGCCTAAGTGAGGTCGTCTCTATTTTTGCTTTGGAGCTTTTGGCGAGGCTTGGCTGAGCCTCTACTACAGGTGCCTGTAATACAGGTGTCTCTAATACGGGTATCTGGCTGATGCGTTTCTTTGACTTTGGCTCTAAGATCGCTGGGGTTTTTTCAGTTGATTTAAACTGAGAATAACTGCCTTGGAATGTTAGCGTGAATTCAGAGCCGCGACCTTCACGCGAGACAACACCTACATCACCGCCCAGCATACGGGCAAGGCTACGCGTGATGGCAAGGCCCAAACCAGAGCCCCCATATTGACGCGTAATCGACGCATCCGCTTGAACAAAGGGTTTGAATAAGCGCTCAATCACTTCTTCGCGTATACCAGAGCCAGTATCTGCAACGATAAGTGATAACACCATATCTCCACGTTTTTCGGCAGGCGTTGAGGTGACATGAACATGTATACGACCCGATTGCGTGAACTTCGCGGCGTTTGATACAAGATTGTTGATACATTGACGCATACGTTTTTTGTCAGATGTAAATATATCAGGCACAGATTCGTCAACAAATGTTGTGAACCTGATATCGCGTTTTTCAATTAAGGGTCTCCAGAATTCATCCACGTCAGATATCAATTTACGCAATTGCACAGGCTCAAATTCAACACCTAATTCGCCCGCTTCTATTCGTGACATGTCTAATATGCCTTCGACCAAAGATAAAAGGTCATTTCCGGATTGCAGGATGATCTCGTTTTTATGTCGTAAATCTTCTGTTGGGGCTGTTGTGGCTAATAAATCTGCAATACCAATAATCCCGTTGAGCGGCGTTCGCAGTTCGTGAGACATGATCGCCAAAAACTCTGATTTTGCCTTTTCACCCGCCTTGGCTTGGTCGCGCGCAATGCGCAGATAACTGGCACTTTTGGACCGGTAACGTGCAAAGAGTGCAGACAAAATCGCGGCCATTCCCATCAATACGGATAAGACGAGCAGTAGGGAGTTTGTAACGGTTTGTTGCTTTAACTCCGCCTCGCGTAAGTCGGCTTCACGTTGCAAGGCGCCTTGCCGTTCAATTTGACGGGATTTCGTGTTCTCTAGGTTTGCAATAAGTTTTGAAGCAGAGGCGCTGTTTGTACGCAGGGTGGATTGAATGAACTGATCCATGCGTTGGGTCATTAATTTCTGACCTAGACGCGTTTCGCCCTTATCAAATGCAATTAGGGCTTTTGCATGTAATATTGATGCAAACATGGCGTCTGAAATTGACTCTTTATCTGCAATATTATCTTCAAACTCTTTTAAGTATAACTCCGCCGTTTCAACATCGCCTGAACCTGCAAGGGCAACGATCTCTGTAATCTTCAGGCCTTCTTGTATTGAAGGGTTTTTAACAATCGAGAGCCCGTCCCTTGAAGTTTTTAGGGCACCCGCAAATTCATATTGTTCGTTTTTAGTCTGTGCGATCCGCATCTGAACCAGTCCGGGCAAACCCGCGACAGTAGACGACTCATTTTTTAAAAGTGTTTGAGCCAGTTTTTCTGCCGTCTCATGGTCTCTCCAATGGGAGAAAACGTAAACGAGGTTATTCAGATGCATCGCGCCGTCAACGGGCTGGCCATAGGCTTTTTGAAGCTCAATAAGGCGGGCTGTGTTGGCAGTCGCCAATTTCGGGTTTCTCAATCGGGCGTATAAAAAGGCTAGGGTTTCAGTCAGCTTAATCCTCATCTCAGAGACTTCAGGTGAAAGCTCATTTGGTATGAGAGATAAGGCGGTAATTGCATCTTGCAGAGCCGTATTAAGGTCGCGGTTGTAATTATTCGCAGAACTTAAAATATGCCATGCATTAGCGGCCACAAACCAATCCGGATTTTCTGTGTAAGGTTCTAGAACTTGAGTTAAGTTTTGAACGAGTTCATTCGTAACTGTTTTCCCAGCAAATGGGGTCAAAGCGACAAAAAACTTCGCTGAGTTTATCTGCCGAATATCTTGGCTTTTATTGGCGATATCTAGGTAATCTAGGGCCGTCTTTCTGTAGTCCGCATTATTGACAACAAAGAAGGAGGTAAAAAGATCTTTGCGGATGATTGCCGTTCTATCTGTTTCATCCTTATCTTGCGGGCCCGTCACACTGAAAGTGTTCGGGGACGCATTAGCCTCATTTATGAAAAGTTGTTCTTCATCTATTTGCTTTGCAATTAACAAAGCTAATTCAGCCGAAGTCTGCGTTTTAAGAGTGGGTATATCTAATTGTAAGTCGGGCGTCGGTTCGCTTTTATCGGCAGTGGATTGGGTCGATTGCGCATAGGCAAGCTCTGATGTTATAAACACCACAAATAATGAGCTTATTAAGGTTCGCCTTATGTAGTTTGACAAAATCAATCTTATGTGTCCCGTAGCCTAAGGAACATAAATTTATAACCTTAATAAATAATGTTATGTTCGAGTTGAAGCTATAAGCAAAAAAAAACCCGTCCGGAGACGGGTTTAAACTGATAAACTTTAGATATTACCTAAAGTTCAATAATCGGTAGGCCGCCTGTTACGACTTCGATTTCTTCTAGAGTAAGTTCACGCATTTGATACTCCCTTAAGTATATGAATGACAGAATAGTCATTACGCTTATTAAGAGTATTTTAACGAAAAAATCAAGTAAAAAGTGTATCAAAATCAAAAACTTAGGGTTCATGGAATCCTAAGTTCGAAAAAACCACGCAATTATATTCACTTATATGGTTAATTTTTTATGTGAATTTTTCATGAAAGCGGGCCTATGAGCCACGATAATTCGGGTAATAGACATATCTGTGAGCGTATTTACGATTTCTGTTTCAGTTTTTACGTCCAAATTTGCAGTCCCTTCGTCTAAAAACAGCACGCGCGGCGAATTATAAAGCGCACGGGCCAGCAGAACCCTCTGTTTTTGACCGCCTGATAAGACAGATCCCATATTTCCGACCATGGACATATAATTCATAGGAATTGCAGCAATATCGTCATGTATTTGCGCAACCTTTGCGGCTTTCATAACTTGGGCCATATCTATTTCAGGATCAAAGAAGCTGATATTATCCGCGATTGTTCCAGAAAGCAGCGAATCGTCTTGCATAACAACGCCAATATTCTCACGCCACGTCTGAAGCCCGATTTCAGTCAAGGGTATGCCGTCAATCAGAATTTCGCCCCGTGTAGGTTTGTAAAGCCCAAGAATGATTTTCATAAGCGTCGTTTTACCGCCCCCAGATTGACCTGTAAGGGTCGTCATCTCGCCTGCTGTAATTTCGGCAGAAAAGTCTTCTATTACCCACGGGTCCAGATCAGAGTACCGAAACCAGATGTTCTTTAAAGAAATTTGTCCTTTGAAATCACGCTTTGTGTTCATATCGGACTCTATGAACTTTGTGTGGGGCACGCTGTCTGAATAGCTTTCTTTTTCAGCAAAGATAATATCAGCGAGCCGGTCAAGGTGCAGTGAGAGCAGACGAAACTCAATGCCCTTTTCCAAGAGTTGAGTCACGCTATCGGTGAAATATTGACGATACCCTAAGAAGGCAAGCAACATGCCCACGGTAAATGTAGAGTTCGGCGCCATCATCATGCCCGCCGCCAGATAGACCACAGCAATCAGTTGGACGCCCACAAGCAAGGTCTCTACAAATTTCTGCCAGATCGTGAATTTACCATATTCTACATTCGCATTGATGAAGTCTGTGTATAAATTGCGCCACGCACCTTCGCGTTCAGCCTCACGTCCAAAAAGCTTAATTGTTGTACTGGCGCGGATTGTTTCAATCACATGCGTGTTTTCAATCGCTTTCGCGTAGATCGCCTCTTCTTGTGTACGTCGCAAATGCGGGTAAATCAAAAGCGTCAGTAAAATCATGACGGTCACTGAACCAATAACCACCCATGCCAAAATGGGCGCATAGAGAAACATAACGACTAACATCAAAATTGCCATAACCCCGTCAATCAAGACGCCAACTACGGATTGGGTGAGGGCCTCTTGAATGGGTTTCGTACTGCCCATACGCGAAATTAAATCGCCGACATGGCGTTTTTCAAAATAACCTGTCGGAAGGCGCACAAGATGGCTAAAGACATTCCCGATCATTTGCAGGCTCATCTGATTGCCAAAGATTAAGATAGCCCACCCTCTGACCGCCTCTGAGACAGCTCTGAGGACGGCAAGCGCGCCAAAGCCTAAAGCTAGAGCAATAAGTAAGTCGTGGTCATTATTGGGCAGCGCCCCGTCAATGACGAGTTGTAGATAAAACGGCGCGGCCAGAAATGTGATTTGCAAAATAATCGATAAGGTAAGGGTTTGAACCACCGCGCGTTTTAATCCGACAAGACGGCTCCATAAGAGCTTTAAATGCGGGGTTAAACGGGCATCAATTGCTGAAAACTCTGTTTTAGGCGAGAGCTCTAATGCCACACCCGTAAAGTGTTTGGCCATTTTAGAACGCGTCATGATTCGCAGGCCAATGCCTGGATCAATGATATGGACTTTGTTTCGTGTAATCTTTTTCAAGACAACGAAGTGATTCATATCCCAATGCAAAATTGCAGGGAGTTGTAGATTTCCGATATGTTCCATATCAAGTCGAAGGGGCCGCGTTGCGAGTTGCAGATTCGCAGCAATTCCCATCAGACTTTTTAATGAGGCGCCTTTAAGCGAGATCAGATGTTTATCGCGCAAGACATTCAAATCGACATTATGGCCGTAATAGCGCGCAATCATAGCGAGGCAGGCGAGGCCACATTCGGTTGCTTCTGTTTGGAGGATTACGGGTAGCGATTTAGCCAAGCGAGAAACTCCGCAAGAGCCAATCAAAGAGAGAGATGTCTTCCCCCGCAACTGTAATCTTGCCAATAAACAATCCGCTGAGAATGAGGACTGTCAACAAAACCAGTAAGACTGTTATAACCCAAGTCGAGGGGTGCGAACGCAATTGGATTTCACCAAAAAGGCTGCGGTTACGATTTTCTAAGGCTTCTTTGCGATAAAGATTCTGCGTCATTATTTGAAAGGCTACTCTACTTGCGGCCCATCGCAAAGCGCTTTGCTTGAAATTTCAATAAATATAAGCATGCATTTCATCGCCCTAAGTTTGCAGGGCGTTCAGAAATCTAATCTTGGATAATGTCGTGCCTTAACCGCGTTAAAGCAAAGGCCAAACGAAAGGTGTCTTAGTTTAAAATACGAGGTTCGTGCGGGCTATCTAAACTAAAGAGCGGAATATCCACATCAAAGCGTTCGCCATCAGGTGTCTCTAATTTATACGTCCCAAGCATTACGCCAGACGGAGCCGTAAGAGGCGCACCTGATGTGTAGCGGAAAATTTCTCCAGGTCGGACAACTGGTTTTTCACCAACGACGCCTGCGCCGCGAACTTCTTGAACTTGGCCCCGACAATCTGCAATTTTCCAGAAGCGTTCCATAACTTGATATTCAGTCTCGCCCTGATTTTCGATTTCAACCGTATAGGCCCAAATATAGCGGCTATCGTCGGGTGAGGATTGCTCGTCCAGAAAATCTGGTTCAACCCGTACCACTACATCGCGCGTTTTGCGTTCAAACATGTTACGAAACCTTGTTAGGTGTGCCGATCCGATGATTTATGCCTGGATAAGAACGATAATTACGTCCCGGCCTCTCTCTTATAGTTAAGCTTCCATGCTTTGGACCCAAAGCGCAAGTGCTTTAACCAAAGTGAGGTAGAATTTTACAGTTCATTCTTGCTACAGGCGAAGGTCGTGGTAGGAATTTTCTATGTCACACGGAATTTTACCCCAACAAGCCATTTTATCGCTCATGCGTGCAAATGCCATTATACCTGACCAAGATTTAGATCCCAAACAGGTTCAACCCGCCTCGCTTGATTTACGATTGGGCGACGTTGCCTACCGCCTGCGCGCGAGTTTTCTGCCGGGACACGCGCGCTGCGTGCAAGAATGTTTGACGCCAGATCTGGTTATGCACAAAATCGACCTCTCGCGCGGGGCCGTTTTGGAAACAGGCTGTGTCTATCTTGTCCCCTTAAAAGAATCGCTTGCTCTGCCGAGCCATATTTCTGCGGTCGCCAATCCCAAAAGCTCGACAGGGCGATTGGATGTTTTCACGCGCGTAATCTGCGACAAAGCGGACGCGTTTGAAACCGTACCGACGGGCTATACGGGCCCACTTTATGTCGAGATTGCGCCGCGTACATTTTCTATACTTGCGCGACCTGGTGACAAGCTTGTGCAAATCCGTTTTCGAGAGGGGGCGCATCAGCCGCTCTCGACCCAAACCGTCAGTATTGATTTGGCGGGCGACGGGATCATTGGCTACCGCGCCAAGCGTCATGCGGGTCTTGTTGATTTGTCAAATGTTGGGGGACACTCTGCCAAAGATTATTGGGAGCCGCTTTATGCGCGAAATAACTCGCTCGTCCTAGACCCTGAAGAATTTTATATATTGGCGTCAAAAGAAGCTGTGACAATTGCCGAAGACGTCGCCGCTGAAATGGCCCCTATCGCGCCAGAGATCGGAGAGTTTCGGGCCCATTATGCGGGATTTTTTGACCCAGGTTTTGGCGTTCACAAAGCAGGCGGCGCGGGGTCGCGGGCCGTCCTTGAAGTGCGAGGACGCGATGTCCCGTTCCTTTTGCGCGATGGGCAGGCTGTGGCGCGATTAATATTTGAACCTATGCAAGACATTCCCGAAAGCCTTTACGGCGCACAAGGGTCGCACTACCAAGCGCAAGGCTTGCGTCTGTCCAAGCACTTCAAGCAGTAATATACTCGACACTATGGCCAATTGGATTACAGAACACGAAAGCACGTTACGGCTCTCCGTGTTTCTGGGCGTTCTGATTTTGATGGCTTTACTGGAAACCTTGTTTCCTCGAAAAATCCGCACCCAAGACCGCACGGCGCGTTGGGGATCAAACCTCGCCTTAGTCATTATCGACAGCTTGGTCGTGCGGCTACTCTTTCCGATAATTGCTGTCGGCGCGGCGGCGTTTGCATTTACAAAAGGTTGGGGTGTTTTAAACCTAATAGATTTGCCAGCTTGGGTTGGCTTTATCATGGCCCTCATTCTGCTTGACCTGTCTGTTTATATCCAACACGTCGCATTTCATAAAATCCCAGTTTTGTGGAGCATCCATAAAGTCCACCATGCGGACCGCGATATTGACGCCACAACAGGTGTAAGGTTTCACCCTATCGAGATTGTGATTTCGATGATTTACAAAATTGCAGTCGTAATTTTGCTCGGCCCGTCCGTTTTAGCCGTGATTATCTTTGAAATTATTCTGAACGCTTCTGCCATGTTTAACCATGCGAATGTACGGCTACCTAAAACCTTTGACCGTATATTGCGGGTCTTTTTTGTGACGCCTGATATGCACCGTATTCACCATTCCGTGCACCCAGCAGAGACCGATAGTAATTACGGATTTAACCTCTCGCTTTGGGACCATGTGTTTAAAACCTACCGAGAAAAACCAAAAGACGGCCATATCGGTATGAAAATTGGGCTGTCAGAGTATCAGTCGAATTCACCGTCTTCGCTAGTTTGGTTGTTAATTCTCCCGTTTAAACGGTAATTTTACTGACATTGACGTGCTTATAAGGCGAATCTTACGCAAAAAATCGTTTGAGACGCGAGGGATTTGTGTTAATTTTAAAGCCTCGATAGGCCGGACGATCAGGCCATTTGCGTTTTGATTTGATTAGGTGAGCGTCCAAATACGTGAGCTTATATCCTGCGAGCCAAGTGAAGTTATCTCCTACTCATCGATAGAGTGTAGGGTTGACCTATGCAAAATTGGCATCGCGAAAGGATATCCTATGTCAGAAGAAATGCAAAAAGGGACGGTCAAATTTTATAATGACCAAAAAGGGTACGGATTTATTGCCCCAGAAAATGGGAGCGTCGACGTCTTTGTTCACGCAACAGCTCTACAGCGCGGTGGATTACACGCTCTGTCTGACGGCCAAGTTGTGATGTTTAATACGGCGATCAATGACCGAACTGGAAAATCTGCGGTCGATTCGATTTCACTCGTCGAGTAAATCCCACGATTCTCATCCGCTTACAGCGCATCACTTCAGTTTAATATTGACCTGACCCGTGCTGTGTCTAAGTTGCGCTCCGACGAAATCAGGCTGATATAATGCGGCCGTTGAGATCAGGAGCGTGACCGATGACGAATGAGAGTTTACAAAAAGCCATAAACACTGCGTGGGAGGCTCGCGCAGACCTTTCGCCTGAAACAAAAGGCGAAGCCCGCGACGCGGTTGAAACTGCGATTGCAGGACTGGACGCGGGCGAGCTTCGTGTTGCAACCAAATCAGATACGGGCGATTGGGTCGCTCAAGAATGGCTTAAAAAAGCAGTCCTCTTGGGCTTTCGCTTAAATGCGAATGAATGGGTTTCAGGCGGCCCGAATGGCGGCGGATGGTTTGACAAAGTCCCAACAAAATTTGAAGGCTGGGGCGAGGCTGAGTTTAAATCAGCAGGCTTCCGCGCGGTTCCAAATTGTACTGTGCGTCGCGGCGCCTATGTTGCACCCAATGCCGTCCTTATGCCGTCATATGTGAATATCGGCGCTTATGTCGATGAAGGCACGATGGTCGACACTTGGACGACTGTCGGATCCTGTGCGCAGATTGGTAAAAACTGCCATTTGTCAGGCGGCGTTGGAATTGGCGGCGTTTTAGAACCCCTCCAAGCCACACCTGTTATTATCGAAGATAACTGCTTTATCGGCGCGCGGTCAGAAGTCGCCGAAGGCGTGATTGTTCGCGAAGGGTCCGTCCTCTCTATGGGCGTGTTCCTTTCGCAATCCACCAAGATTTATAACCGCGCCACAGGCGAAGTCAGTTTCGGCGAAGTCCCAGCCTATTCCGTTGTCGTACCGGGCAGCCTGCCAAGCAAAGACGGCTCACATAGCCTCGCTTGTGCAGTCATTGTTAAAACGGTCGATGCAAAGACCCGCTCTAAAACGGGCGTCAATGAACTTCTCAGAGACTAGGTTTTATGGATCCCGTCGAATTTGCCAGCGCGTTAATTCGCAAACCGTCTGTCACGCCGATTGAGGCGGGCACGCTGGATCTCTTGCAAACGACTCTGGAAGGCCTCGGCTTTGTCTGCACACGCTACCTCTTTGGCGAAGCGGATGATCCAGACAATATGATCGTTGATAATCTCTATGCCCGTTTGGGTACAAAGGCCCCGAATTTCTGTTTTGCAGGCCATGTGGATGTTGTCCCTGCGGGCGAAACCGCAAAGTGGAAAGAGGACCCGTTTTCGGGCGTCGTGAAAGACGGGCTTTTAATGGGGCGCGGCGCGGCCGATATGAAAGGCGCGATCGCCGCTTATGTCAGCGCGGTTGCAAACCTTCTTGAGAGCGGATGGACGCCAGAAGGATCATTAAGTTTCCTAATCACTGGCGACGAAGAAGGCCCAGCCATAAATGGCACAAAAAAATTACTCGCAGCGATTACAGAAGCGGGCGAAGTCATAGATGATTGCCTCGTCGGGGAGCCGACTAACCCCAATCAGCTGGGCGATATGATTAAAAATGGCCGTCGCGGGTCTATGAATACGGTTCTGACCGTGCGCGGGACGCAAGGGCATGTCGCCTATCCACATCTCGCAGAAAATCCCGTACCAAAACTTGTCGATATTTTAAATGTCTTAAAAGCCCGCGCGCTGGATACAGGGTCAGAGTTCTTTCAGCCTTCAAATCTTGAAATCACCACTGTTGATGTCGGTAACCCGACAGAGAACATGATCCCCGAAACTGCGAGCGCCCGTTTTAACATTCGCTTTAACGTCCACCATACAGGCGCAAGTCTAAGCGAATGGGTTGAGACGGTTATCCAAGACGCCCGCAAGGATTTCAAAGGTCAGATTGATTTAAAAATCAGAGTGTCTGGCGAATCTTTTTTGACGACGCCCGGTAAGTTGACGGATGTTATGTGCGCCGCGGTAGAAACGGTGACAGGCCGCAAACCCGAGCTTTCGACCTCTGGCGGGACGTCGGATGCGCGGTTTATTTCAAATTACGCACCCGTAGCAGAATTTGGTCTGGTTGGCGCGACTATGCATAAAGTAAACGAAGAGGTCGCGGTTGAGGATATCTCTCTCTTGATGAAAATTTATTCCAAAACCCTTACGCGATATTTTAAGGTCTAAGGGGTGAACCTCACGGCCTATTTTTCGGGAATGTTACGGGTCTTAGGGACGCGTTCGGATTGGGACGAAAAATTTGACCTCTCAAAAGCGGGACTGAAACAAAGCTCTGTCGCGGTTGGCCTCACCTTGGTGTTTTATTATATCTGCGCCCTCGCGGTTCAATCACAACGCGCCTTAATGGCGGGCGCCGACGCACCGACAGCCATACCGATTGCCGCTTTTGGTTTGATACTCTTTCTCTATCTCATGACCTTTATCGGGTGCGTATACGTTCTGACCCAAGTGTTTGATAAGCAAGACCGCTTTCGCACATGGGTGATTGTGCGCCATTGGACGCTCTTTTTCATGAGCTTTCTGGCGGCTCTTCTATACGGTCTTTATCTTATTGGTATGCTTGCATTTAACATTGCTAATCTAAGCGCATTTGCGATCTACCTCAGCACGCTGATTGTCGATATAAGGATAGCGCAAAAAATTGGCGGTTTTGATTGGGGCGGGGCCATTTTATCGGGATGCGTTATCCATGCGATGGGCCTGACATTTATCCTTACGGGTATTTTGCAGTTTTCTGCCTAGTTAAAACTAGAGCGGTATAAATCCCGACATAAGCTCCGCTTTTAAAGCCTCGCGAATAAGCTGAATGCTGGCTTGTTTATAGGCGCGCATGGGCTGTTTTCCCCATATGGGTTTTGGCCAAGCGGGATCGGTTTTAAATCGCACAATATGATGCACATGCAATTGCGGGGTCATATTTCCAAGTGCGGCAATATTTATTTTTTCACCTTTAAACGCTGATAAAATACCTTTGCCAAAGCGACGGCTTTCTTCCCAAAGCACGGCATGGTCAGGCTCGGTTAAATCCGACGGGTTTGATATTTCGGCGCGTGCGGGGACTAAGACAAACCAAGGATAGGTCGAATCATTAATCAAAAGTACATGGCACAGGTCAAATCTGCCCATATTAATCCCGTCGCGTACCAGATCAGGGTGAAGTTCAAACGTCTTCATAATGCACACTCATTAAGTAAAGCCCGTCGGGCGGGGAGACAGGCCCACAGGCCGTGCGCTGTTTCTTATCTAACGCCTTTTGTACGTCGCGGACCGACCACGCGCCGCGTCCGACCTCGTTCAAGGTCCCCACAAAACTACGAACTTGTTTATGCAGAAATGACCTTGCACGTAAATGAATATGAATCTCTTCACTCGCCCGCAGCACAGTAATTTCGTCGACGGTCTTTACGGGAGATTTTGCTTGGCATTGACCATCGCGAAATGTGGTAAAGTCGTGTTGCCCCACCCAGGTTTGCGCGGCCTCATGCATTAGGTCAGCATCCAGTTTTTGTGGGACACGCCACACACGCCCGCGGTCGAGCGCAAGTTTGGGACGACGGTCAATCATACGATAGAGGTAGCGCCGCTCTCGCGCGTCAAACCGTGCATGAAATTCAGGGTCAACTTTTTCGGCATTGAGAACTGTCACGGGATTATCTTTCAAGTGAAAGTTCAACGCGTCGCGGACTTTGTCTTCGCGCATATCTTTCACAAGGTCAGTATGGGCGACTTGCCCAAGTGCATGGACGCCGCTATCGGTACGGCCCGAACCGTAGACTTCGGAAAATTCGCCGTTAATCGCCTCTACTGCGGCTTCCATAGCGCCTTGCACGCTGGGCTGATCGTCTTGCCATTGCCAGCCCCGAAACGGCGCGCCGTCATATTCAATCAAAAGCTTATATCTCGGCATTATAAAAACGCTTTCGGAAAGTCTAAAACACCAGAGCGCGGGGCAGGAGTGCGAAGCTCGAGCGCCATAAATGCGTCGCCGTCCCACGGGGCTTTAAACTGCGCGGCGCGCGCACTCGAAAATCCAAATTTTGGATAAAATCCTGTATGCCCCTGAACAAAAACTAAAGGCGTCAGAGATTTGGCCTTTACTGCCAAAAGGCCTTTTCTTATTAGCTCAGAGCCGTGGCCTTTTCGCTGAAAATCGGGATGTACGGATATCGGGCCAAGTCCGATAAATTCTTGGTCTGGGCTCGTGATTTTATAAAATTGGATATGTCCAATCACATCTACGCCTTTGCATTTTACGAGGGATATAAGGTCGTCATTATCACGTTTTAAACGCCTTAATATTTCGGCCTCAGCCGTGCTTCCAAACGCCAATGTGTTCAAAGCGGCAATCGCAGCTTCGTCGTCTATTGTGCTTTCGCGAACCTTCATGAAAGGCATGTTCCGATGGGAACAGGGTTCCCGCGTAGGAAATCTTCCGCGCTCATTTTCGGCTTACCTGCGGGCTGAACCTCGATTAGGCGTAGAGCGCCTAAGCCTGTCGCAATTAAGAGTTGGTCATCTAAGACCGTGCCAGCATCTGCATCGGTTTGCGTGTCAGCAACTTCGCACATGTGGATTTTTACCCGTTGACTGTCTATCTCGCACCATGCACCGGGGAACGGCGAGAGGCCGCGAATATGACAATCCAGAGCCCGGGCAGAGAGGGTCCAGTTAATACGGGCTTCTGACTTATCAATTTTTTCTGCGTAAGTAGTTTCGCCTGTTTGCACAGTCGGGTTTAGACCGCCGCGTTCAAGAGCCGCCAGCGCGCGCGGCCAAAGCGTTGCGCCGACACGCGACAGGCGATCGGTTAAGCTTCCGGCTGTATCTCGGTTTGTAATCTCGACAGTTTCGGACAAAAGGATATCGCCCGTATCCAGACCCTTGGCCATTTGCATGATTTGAACCCCTGTTTGAGCGTCCCCCGCCATAATCGCGCGTTGCACAGGCGCTGCCCCGCGCCAACGCGGCAGAAGGGAGCCGTGTAAATTCAAGCATCCATATTGAGGCGCGTCCAAGGCGCGTTGGGGTAGGATTTGGCCATAGGCCACAACACAGGCGACGTCCGTATTTAAACTTTCAAGATCATCAATAACGGAGGATTTTCGAAACCGCTCTGGCGTAACAACGGGGATCCCCATAATTTCGGCAAATTGATGCACGGGTGATTTGGTCAGGCGTTTGCCCCGACCTGATGGGCGCGGCGGTTGCGTGTAGACGCGGACAACGTCATAGCCATTTGAAATAAGCTCTGACAAGGACGGCACAGCAAAGTCTGGCGTGCCCATAAATACGATTTTCAATGACATAGCGATCGCCTCAGATGAAAGCGGCTTTTAACCTGCGGCCTTAAACTTCTCTGACTTCACAACTTTTTTAACCGCGCGGGAGCGCTTCAGTCGCGAGAGATAGTCAATAAACACGACCCCTTTTAAATGGTCCATTTCGTGTTGAATACACACAGCATAAAGCCCTTCGGCCCATTCTGTGACGCGTTCGCCGTTGTAATCAAGGTAAGTCACTTTCACACGTTCGGGACGTTCAACCGTGTCGTAAATATCAGGGACAGACAGGCAGCCTTCTTCGTAAGGAAAGAGGACTTCAACGTCTTCTAGGATTTCTGGATTTACAAAATATTTCGGCGCAGGGGGTTCACCTTCGCGGGCCAAATCCATAACAATAACATTGACCGGAATACCGACTTGCACAGCCGCAAGGCCAATACCCGGCGCGGCATACATGGTCTCGAGCATATCATCCATCAGCTTACGCGTGTCGTCCGTTACTGCTTTCACGGGTTTAGACACCTCTTTGAGGATTGGATTGGGAACTGTCAGGATTTCTAAAATAGCCATTACAGGGAAATAGGCGCGAGACCGCTTTGGGTCAAGAGCACAAGATAAAGCGCATGATGAAATCAAGCGATTAGTGCGTAAATTATAAAACTATGTAAATGCGGCGTGCGCAGATAACCATGCGGGTAGATCATCCGTGACAAAGTCGACCCATTCCGCTTGTCCTGTGTCTGCTTCTAATGTCACCGCTTCTGGAATTGTATCAAATCCCGTCTCTGATGTTACAAGCACAGTTTTCATACCCATATGTTTAGGGACTTGCAGGTTTAAAACACCGTCTTCAAAAAAGATCGCTTCTGTCGGGTCTATGTCAAAACTTGTATTAAACGCTTCAAAAGCGGCGCGTTGGGGTTTTGGAATATAGCCCGTATCTTCAATGCCAAAGCTCCCTTCAAATAGGTCAAGCAGGTTTAAATGCGTGCCGACATTTTTAGCGTGCCCGCGAGAGCCATTGGTAAAAATCAACTTTCGACCGGGGAGGTTTTCAATCAGCTGGCGTAATTTCGGATCGGGTTTCAAAAAAGAGAGGTCAACATCGTGAACATCTTCGAGAAATTCCGCAGGGTCCATATCATGTACGGCCATCAAGCCAGATAAGGTCGTTCCATACTCTGTCCAGTAGACTTTTCGAAGCTCCGTGGCTTTCTCTTGAGAGACGCTCAAATAGCGTTGGATATAGGCTGTCATTTTACGGTCAATTTGTTTGAAAAAATCGGCATCCGCGCGGTAGAGCGTATTGTCTAAATCAAAGATCCATGTTTTCACATGCGCAATCGATGCGTGAGGCGAAGACTGCTCGGGCGAGGCATTTTGAGTCATAATTAGCGCCTTAGGCCTGACGGGTTTTGTTCGATGAAATCAGAATCGAGCAAGATGATTTTTTGCCCTAATTCTTCTGTTATTACGGCGCGAAAATTTTCTGGTCGGTAGCCCTTATCGGAGCAATATTCCCGACCAATGGCTGAAAACTGAGATTCTGCGACACAGAATTGCGAGGGAATCGGGGCGATGTTTTTGAGTTTTTTATCAGGGGGAGGCGCGTCATTCGGCTCGGAATCTGCGGGTGTGGGTTGTTCTAGAACGGCTAAATAATGAACATCTTTGCCTTTTAAGTTTTGTGTGAAAGGTCGCGCGCATTCGCCTGATTTAATCGGCCACCATCCACGGGATTCCCACCCGCTCTTATCGCGGAATGCGACGGCCGTCCAAATACGTGCCACAGCTTCATTACAAAGCGTCAGACCGACGCCGTCTTGCAGTTTTCCAGCAGATTTGGCTAAGGCGTCAATTTTTTCACGGTCAGAAACGGTATTGCTCAGCTCTTGATCTTTCAAAAAGCTCTTTAGTAATCGCGTCGTCCGTCGGCCCATAATGCCGTCGATCCGAGAAATCCCGTATCCATTATCACTCAGTAATCTTTGAATCCCTGCATTCGCGGCCTTTTTGCCAAAATCGTCAGGCTCAATCAAAGCGGTTACGTCTTGTGCAGGATCGACTTGGAGGTATCCCCGTGTAGATAGATTTTGAGCCGAACATTCGCGCGTCGCGTCTGAGGTAAAATCGCCTTCATCGGCACATAAAATGGCCTTGCCCTTCCACTCCCTTATACCGCCTTGGTGAACAGGGTCGCTTTCGGCGTAAACAAAACGCGGCGTGTTTTCAGGTGCGTCGACCGTGCTACAGTCTCCAGACGGGAGGCGTGTCCAGCCGCGTGTCGACATTTTACCCTCATCAATTGAGGCGGTGGCAACACGCAGAATGAAAGAGGTCTCGTTACAAATTTGCCAATTTGAAATGGGCGTCTCGGTTTGGGCCGCGCTGATGGTCGATATGCCAAGCACTAAAAAGCTCGCACATAACAGTTTCAAACATAAATTTCTCAAACGCGTCATGCGATGAGCGTCCCCGCGCCTTCATCTGTGAATAGCTCAACCAAGAGGCTGTGCGCGCGGCGCCCGTTCAAGATCACGACGGCTTCAACACCGCTTTCGCGGGCATCAATCGCGGTCTCGAGCTTGGGGATCATACCGCCTTGCGCTGTACCATCAGAAATAAGACCGCGCACATCATCGGGGGATAGGCGCGTTAAAAGGGTTTTCTGCTTGTCTAAAACGCCGTCGACATCTGTTAGGAGTAAAAGACGAGTAGCCCCCAGCGCCGATGCCAAAACACCTGCGGCCGTATCTGCATTGACATTATATGACGCGCCGTCCGCCCCGCCGCTGATCGGAGAAATGACAGGAATAAAACCAGGGTCGGCTGTGGTGAGCGTGTTGAGGACAGACACATCTGTTTCAATCGGCTCCCCTGCAAAACCGTGTGTTTTTGAAATCGGGCGGGCGGTTATCAATCCTGCGTCTTTACCAGACAAGCCGACGGCTTTTCCGCCCGCTTTATTGATCGCTTGGACAATTGATTTATTGATCGCGCCCGACAAGACCATTTCGGCGACTTCGACGGTTTCCATATCCGAGACGCGCAGGCCATCAACAAATTCAGATTTAATCGAAAGCCGTTCTAGCATTTTCCCAATTTGCGGGCCGCCGCCGTGAACAATCACAGGACGCAGTCCAAATTGTTGTAAAAGGACGACATCATTGGCAAATTGCCGGGTCAGTTCTTCGTCGACCATGGCATGGCCGCCAAATTTAATGACAAGGGTTTGACCAGAATAGCGTTGGATAAACGGAAGGGCTTCAGACAAGGTTTTTGCACTGGCCCAGCCCGTTTCATTTGTCCGTCTTTTTTGCATGTTCGGGCCTTTATCCAAAGCGTCTACCTCTTTTAGAATCTATTGCGACGAGACTCTGTAGTGGCGAGACTCAATTACAACGATTACCTCATGCGTTATAACGCGCCTTACGGAACTGCCAAGGTAGCAATCTCAGCCCTTAAATCATCTAACCCGTTTTTCTTAACAGAAGATGTTTGCAAGACACGCGGAAAAGCGGCAGGGCGCTTTACGATTTTATCTTGGGTGCGAAGGAAGACTTTCACCTGTTCGGGCGATTTTATTTTATCAACCTTGGTCAGGACGATTTGATACGGCACAGCGGTTTCGTCGAAAACGGACATAATCTCGCGGTCGCTCTCTTTTAGGCCGTGACGGCTATCGATCAGCAGAAACACACGACGCAGCGGTGCGCGACCTGCGAGGAATTGCCGTGTCAGTTTTGTCCATTTTTCAATGTCCGTTTTTGACGCGCGCGCATAGCCATAACCCGGAAGGTCGACCAGGCGAATGCGGTCGCTTGCATTGAAATAATTTAACTCACGCGTTCGACCCGGTGTGTTGGACGCTTTGGCCAGACCATTTTGATTGGTCAGCGCGTTAATCAGACTTGATTTACCGACGTTAGATCGCCCCGCAAAACAGACCTCTGGCAGGGTGGCAGGCGGCAAATGCTGCATGCCGACAACACTGAGCATAAACTCAACAGGTCGCGCGAACAAAAGACGTCCGTCTTCCATTTGCGCTTTTGAAAACGGAGATTCGCTTTCATCCTGTGTGTGTTCGCCGCTCATTATTCTTCGACTGTCTTTTTCTTGCCTGTGATTTTTCTAAAGAACTCATCGACAGGTGTATCGACCTTGAACTTGCGCGTAATGTAATATTGTTGCGCAAATGACAAGATGTTGTTCCAGACCCAATAAACCAAAAGACCCGTCGCAAAGGGCGCGAGGATGAACATGAAGATCCACGGCATGAACTTAAAGATCTTTTGTTGCATCGGATCAATAGAGGCCGATTGCGGCGTCAGCGTATACATTAGCGCCATAGAAATACCGTACATGATTGCCAGCGGGCCAATCGCGAGGAAGGCGAGGCCAAAGGGTTCAGGGCTCCACGGCATTAAACCAAATACGTTGAGGATTGAGAGCGGGTCTGCGGCAGACAGGTCTTTTATCCAACCAAAGAACGGTGCGTGACGTAGGTCAACATTGATAAACACGGATTTATAAAGCGCGAAGAAGACAAAGATTGTCGGGATAATCGGAAGACACCCCGCCATCGGGTTCACGCCTTCTTTTTTATACAAAGCCATCATCTCTTGTTGCAGCTTCATACGGTCATCTTTGTAACGCGTTTGAATCTTTTTCAGCTTAGGCTGAACCTTTTTCATTTTCGCCTGAGATTCGTATTGCTTGTTGAATAGTGGGAAAAGAACAATCTTGATCAAAAGTGTTAGGGCTAAAATGCCGACACCGAAATTCCCAAAGAAATTCCCAAGCCACGTTAGCGCTGTTGACATAGGGCGGGTCAAAATCCCTAAAAAGCCCCAATCGATTGCAAGGTCAAAGCGGGCTATGCCGTGCTCTTCTTGGTAGGCTTGCATATCTTTGCGGCGTTTTGCGCCTGCAAAGACAAAGCCTTTAGAATTGATCGTGGCACCCGCAGACAGAGTGACAGGGTCAAGCGCATAACCCGCTTCGTAAACGTCTTGGTCATTGAGTTGGCGGAAATTAAACGTCGCGCTCATCGGTTTGCCTTGCGGGGCTATCGCGGCGGTCAGCCAATATTTATCCGTTAAGCCGGCCCAGCCTGACGTGCCTGATGACATTGTCGTGCGTTTCTTTGCGAGCTTTTTGTATTTCATATCGACAAGTTTATCATCGACAATCGCAATCGGACCTTCTTGAAGGATAAAGAAATTGGTGAGGTCGTCAGGCAAATCGTGCTGACGCGCGGCGCCTTTACGCACAATGCTGATTTCGCGACTTGATGTATTCGTCACGACGTCGTCCAAAGTAATCATGTATTTTTCGTCAACAGAGACCGTGCGTTCCACGACATAATCGCCGCCATCATACTGCAAAACAATCGGAGTAGTCGGTGTCAAGACGTCGCCAGAGGCTAAAGCCCAAGGCGTATCCGTTCCAGATCCACCATTTGCACCGACCCAATTGTCAAAAATATAAGAGGCCTTGTTGGCCCCTTCAGGTGTCAGAAGGACAACATTCTTGCTGTCTTTTTCAATCGTCGCTCTGTAGTTTTTAAGTTCCAGATCATCAAAACGTGACCCAGTTGTCAGAAAGCTACCCTTAAGGGACGGCGTGTCAATTTTAATACGTGTGCCTGTGGCGACAAGGGTTTCGCGAGATTGGATTTCAACTTTTTCAAGCGTCGGGGCTTCCGTCGCGGTTTGTTCCGCGCGTGCTTTTTCTGCCAAAGCGTCCTGTTGTGCTTGTTCTGCGAGAGGTTTCCCAAAAAAGAACCAATATCCCATCAAGACAAAGCCTGAGAGTATCATGGCAGTAAGGAAGTTTTTCTGATCGTCCATAGCAAGCGTCTTTATATATATAAGGTGTGGCGTAACTTTGTGAGGGTCTCACAATATATAGCTTTGCCGAATTACGGGCTCTTTAGCGTGTTATTCCGTGCGTCTCTAGGAAAATTGTTTTTTAAAGGAGAATGTTTTTAAAGGGGCTTAACATATCTGATTATTATTAGGTTTTGGGATTATTGAGTTTGGGTGTCAGGCTTATCAGGGCTTTTTGAGCATCGTCAACCAAAAGCGCAAAAGGGCGGTCGACTGTGCCGTTTCTGGCGATAAAGACGTAATCATGACCGACGACACCAAGTTTTGGAAGAATGTCGCGGGCGATATGGCGCATACGCCGTTTTGCTTTATTGCGCATAACCGCGTTTCCGATTTTCTTGGTTGCGGTAAAACCGACTTTTATGCGCTCATGGGCGGGGTTTTTGCGGACTTGAATAACCAGACCCCCTTGGGCGCGGTATTTCCCGTTCCTCACAAACAAAAACTCGGACCGCTGTTTTAGCTGTCCGAGTGATGTATTCATATCTGTCATGACCACCATAATCAGGTCACAAAAGCGCGTGTCTATGCAGACAGGACTTTACGGCCCTTAGCCCGACGACGAGCCAGGACTTGACGGCCATTTTTTGTGGCCATACGCGAACGAAATCCGTGACGACGTTTGCGAACTAATTCAGACGGTTGAAAAGTACGTTTCATTTTAATCTCCAGAGGCACGTAAACGGACGTGCAACATCTCGTATATCTATTGGTCGGGCTAATTACGCGTGGACGTATTATAAGTCAAGCACTGAGCGTTGATATTATCGGGCTGTTAGAGCAATTCAGTTTTAATGATACTCAATAATCATCAGAAAATGGGCGAGAAAAGCCCAATCTCTGATTTTGAATTAAACTGAAATGCTCTATTGAACGTAAACTTAGCCGATACAACACAAATGCGCACAGTTTTGTGAAGCAGGGTGATTTTTCAAATATGCACGGGTTTGATAATCAGATTTAAATCCAAGGGGTATAACCCTGTGGTTTTCAATAATGAGGTATCTGGTGAATAATTTGAATAGACCATTTTCTAAATTTTATAGCGCAACTTTGAAACGTGCGCTGTTGTGCGCGTCTGCAATAACCCTTTCGGTCAGCGCATCTGCATGTGCCACGACTGACGCACTTGCCGCGCCTGTTCACACGGCCGAACGTGCGCCCGCTATTACGCCAATAATTGTAAATGAACCTGCTCAAGCTTATGCACCAACATATTCCCAAATAGACGCACCTCTTGCGCAAGTCGCGCCCCAAAGCGCCCCTTCTTATTCGGTGCTGAAAAGTGCCGATGCCGCCACGTTAAGCCAAGCGACCCCCCCTCGTGCATCCGCCCCGATGCAGAGCTTTACCGTGGCGGCCAAACCTCTGCCTGCGACAGTTCAATCTGCGGATGTGTCAGTGGCTACGCCTACCGTCACTCAAGCTGCTGTGATCGACGCCCCCGTCTTTGAAACGAAAGCGGTCAAGCCGTCCACAATGAAACCTGTTACTATAGCGCAGGCGGCCCTGCAAAAAGCGCCAACGACGGATATTATGACGGATATGATGATGTCAGGTAAAGTGGAAAACATTCAACTTGCGGCTCAGACAGTTAACCCGACTTTAGAAAAGCCTATTTTGGAAAAGCCAAGTATAGAAAAGACAGACGCAATGATGAAAACCAAATCTCCGATGAATAGACTCCTCGGTAAATATGTAAAAGCGCCTGACGCTATGGGCGTGGCGCGCTTTGATTATGCGGGCCTAAAGGCCTCCCAAACAGATCAAGCGGTGTTAGCGGAATATATCAAAACGCTCGAATCCAAAAACCCGACCACTATGTCAGCGACTGAAGCGACAGCGTTTTGGGCAAATCTTTATAATGCTGTGACGATCAAAGTCGTCATTGATAACTACCCTGTAAAATCGATCAAAGACATCAAGTCAGGCGTATTCAGCGCAGGCCCTTGGAAAAAGAAACTCACAACAGTCAACGGTACAGAGATGACCTTGGACGAGATTGAGCACGAGACTTTGCGTAAAAAATATCCGTCGCCCCTCATTCACTATATGGTCAATTGCGCGAGTATTGGCTGCCCCAACCTTAAAAACAGCTTGTGGGATGCAAATACGATGGACGCGGACCGCGAAGCGGCGGCAAAGATATTTATCAATTCTTCAAGAGGGGCAAAAGTCACGTCTAAGGGATTGGTTGTTTCGTCTATTTACGATTGGTTCCAAGAGGACTTTGGCGGAACAAAAACGGGCGTCCTCGCGCATTTATCCAAATACGCAACTGGCGATTTGAAATCCGCAATCGAGAGCGGCGCAACGATTAAAAGTTTTGATTATGACTGGACGCTCAACGAGTAGAGCGTCCATACAGAAATAACGCGCATTTATAAGCGCGATAAGACCCATGTCTGGATAAGAGAGAGATTACGCCATGACAGATCTGCCTGTGCCTTCCGAGGACGACACGCCTGCGCCTAAAAAAAGCCTACTAAAGCGATTGGCTCCGCTTGCCATTATCGCACTGGCTCTATCAGCCTTTTTTGCCTTGGGCGGGCCAGACTATGTCTCGCTTGATAGCTTAAAAGAAAACCGCGCCACGCTGAGCGCCCTTGTTTCTGATAATTTTGCAATTTCTATTTTGGCCTTTATGGGGCTTTATGCGACCCTGACCGCGATCTCTTTTCCCGGTGCGAGTTTCCTCTCTTTGTTCGGCGGCTTTCTGTTTGGCACGCTTGCGGGCGGGTTTGCCATTGTTATTGGGGCCACGATTGGCGCGACAGTGTTGTTTTTGGCCGCGCGATACGCGATTGGTGATTTCCTAAAGGCAAAGTCTGGCGGGAATTATATGGCGAAGTTTGAAAAGGGTTTGAAAGAAAACGAATTGTCATACCTGTTTATCTTGCGCCTTATACCAGCTTTCCCGTTTTTTGTCGTAAATTTCGTTCCAGCCTTGTTTGATGTAAAAATCCGAAATTACATTGTAACAACGTTTTTTGGCATAATGCCGGGCAGTTTTGTTTACGCCAGCGTCGGCGCAGGTATTGGCGCGGTCTTTGAACAAGGCGGCGAAGTGAAGCTCTCGGGCCTTATGACCCAACCCAAAGTTATCTTGCCTATATTGGGTTTGATCGCGCTCGCGCTCTTGCCTGTACTGTATAAGAAATTTGCAAAAAAATCTGCGACCTAACTTTAATATTCTAAAAAACCGCGATTAAGACGGCCCCCGAAGAGAGATTTATCATGACGAAAAAACACTATGATGTGGACTTGTGTATTATTGGCGCGGGGTCAGGCGGTCTGTCGATTGCCTCTGGCGCGGCGCAACTTGGGCGCTCTGTAGTTCTTTTTGAAGCGCATGATATGGGCGGCGATTGCCTAAATTCAGGATGTGTTCCGTCAAAAGCTTTGATCGCGGCGGGTAAACATGCGCACGCGCTCACCACAGGTAAAATATTTGGCGTTGAGCCTAAAACGCCTTCTGTTGATTTTAATGCCGTCAAAGCTCACGTCCAAGGCGTGATCGACCATATCGCGCCCGTCGATAGCCAAGAACGTTTCGAAGGTTTGGGCTGCACGGTCATTCGCGAATATGCGAGCTTTAAAGACGACCAAACAGTGGTCTCTGACAGTGTCGAAGTCCGTGCCAAACGTATTGTGGTCGCGACGGGCAGCCGCGCATCGGCCCCGCCTATTCCGGGATTATCTGACACGCCTTACCTGACAAATGAGACAATTTTCACGGTTGATAAACAGCCGAAACATTTACTTGTGATCGGTGCAGGCCCTATCGGGATTGAACTTGGCCAAGCGTTCCACCGTCTTGGTTCCAAAGTCGAAATCATTGACGTGGCCGCACCTTTGGGTCGCTCAGAACCTGAACATGCGGACGCTTTGGTCAAAGCGCTAAAAGAAGAAGGCCTCATCTTTCACGCGCCTGTAAAAACGAAAATGATCCGCAAGACGAAAACAGGTGTGGCGGTTGACCTTGAAGACGGCACGACCTTAACAGGCACGCATCTGCTCGTGGCGGCGGGACGTCGCGCGGTCACAGACGGGCTAGAGCTTGAAAAAGCGGGCATCACCTTTGACGGGCGCGGCATTGAAACAGATAAATATCTCCGCACAAGCAATAAGCGCGTTTTTGCATTGGGTGATGTCGCCAAAGGTAAAGGCGGCCTGACCCATATTGCAGGTTTCCATGCGGGGCAGGTGATGAAGACGCTATATTATACCCCGCCTGGAATTAATATTAGCGCAGAGACGAACCGCATGCCCGCCGCGATTTATTCCGAGCCTGAACTGGCAAGTATTGGCCTGACAGAAGCCGAAGCCAAAGAGGCGGGTCACAATGTGCGTTGCGTCAGCTGGCATTTCGAAGAAAACGACCGTGCAATTGCAGAGCGCTCGGAGGGCGGCGGCGTAAAAATTGTCGCGACAACAAAAGGCAAAATTTTAGGGGCGTCGATTATTGGCGAATCTGCAGGCGACCTCATCCAAATGATATCGGTTGCCATGACCAATAAAGTCAAAATATCAGGGCTAGCTCAGATTATCTCGCCTTATCCGACGCGCGGCGAAGCGGTGAAACGCGCCGCAAGTTCGTGGTATACAGATCTGATTTTTGGCGCTCGGTTTAAAAAACTTGCAGCTCTTTGGACGAAATTCCAATAGGCAAAGATGACAGCCCCTCTCTGTCAGGTTAAGAGCGTTCATGTTTAAAGGTCTGTTCACCCGAAAGCTCTCGCGAAAGCTGCTGTTTTTGACAATTGGATTTGTCATGCTGGCAGAGCTTTTAATCTTTATTCCGTCGGCGGCGATTTTTCGGCAAGACTGGCTCTCAGAACGTGCGCAACAAGCAGGGCTTTTGGCCCAAGCTTTGACAGGTGTGTCCGATTACGAAGGCAGTGACATGCTGTCTAAGCAATTCATGGACGCGACAGATGTCATTATGATGTCAACAAAGCGCGACGGCATGACGGAACTTGTTTTAGGCATGCCGCCCGAATCGAGCAATTTTGAAATTGTTGACCTGCGAGAGCTGCGGCGCTTGCCGCGTTTTCGTGATGCGTACCGCTCTTTCTTTGGCAGTGCAGACGGTTATCTAAGGGTGCTCTCAAATAGTCCTGTTGAGGGTCAAGACGTGTTGGAGATGATTGTACCTAAGGGGAAGCTGCAATGGGCGATGCGGGATTATTTTGAACGCATAGCGTGGCTCTCGCTTATTATCGCGATTATTACAGGGGTGTTGATTTATTGCGCTATGCTCGCCTTAATTATTCGACCCGTCGAACATTTGGCCAAAGACCTTGCCGACTTTCGCGATGATCCGCAAAAGCGTCGGGATAAAGGCCATCCCGGAAACCGCCGCGACGAAATCGGACAATTACAGCGCGAATTTTACGATATGAAGCAAAGCGTGCGGGCCTCGTTTAAACAACGCGAACGCCTTGCGACATTGGGGCTGGCTGTTGCCAAAATCAATCATGACCTCCGGAATGTTCTGACCTCCGCGCAACTTGTATCTGATAGAATTTCTATGAATAAGGATGAGCGCGTGGCCAATATGGGCGAACGCCTGACGCGTGCGATTGACCGAGGTGTAAAGCTGACGGCGGAAGTCTTGAACTTTTCCCAATCAAAAGAAGAACCGCCGCAATTATCAAATATTAAAATCGCTGATCTTCTGACTGAGGCCGCAACAGACACGCTTGGTACTTTTGGGACAGGGGACAGACAGATTAAATTTGTAAATTCTGTCGACGGGAGCTTGCAAGTGCTGAGCGACCCCGATCATACATACCGTATTTTCTCAAACCTGTTTCGCAATGCAGCCCAAGCTATGGCGGCCATTCGGGATGATATGGCGACGCGTGAACTGTCTGTGCGTGCGGAAACCGACGCGACATGTGTGCATATTTATGTTCAAGATACGGCGGAAGGTCTGTCTAAACGCGCGCAAGAAAATCTGTTCCAAGCGTTTAAAGCCTCAACAGGTCACGGGAATACAGGGCTTGGTTTGACGATTTCAAAAGAACTCGCCGAGGCCCAAGACGGGGGGCTTGTTCTAGATTCAACAAGTTCAACAGGAACGGCCTTCAAGGTAAGCTTAAAGGCCGTTTCCTAATCAAGAGCAAAATGCTTTAAGCAGATTTCGTAATAAGGTCCTGAATACGAATTTCAGGGCGTGCGCCGTAATGCGAAATGACTTCTGCCGCACATAGACTTCCAAGGTGTCCACAATCTGCCCAGTCCAGCCCCATAGCGCGCGCCGCAAGCACACCCGCCGCGTATTGATCGCCTGCACCTGTTGTATCGACAAGCTTTTTAACAGGAACAGCGGGGATCGTGTGGCGCTTTCCGTCCGTTACAATCACAGATCCTTTTTCGCCTCTTGTGACGCAAGCGGTTTCGCAATCTTTTGCAACGGCCTTAATCGCTTTGTCAAAGTCTTCTGTTTCGTAAAGTGCGAGTAATTCGGCTTCATTCGCAAACAAGATATCGACGTGATGTTTGACAAGCTGTTTAAAACTCTCGCGGTGAATATTGACACAAAAGCTATCTGACAGCGTGAGGGCAACTTTACGTCCCGCCGCTTGTGCGATTTCAGCGGCTTTTACAAAAGCGGCTTTGGCCGCGTCCGAATCAAAAAGGTAGCCTTCGAGATAAACAATCCGAGCGGATGCGATTTGGCTTTTGATGATATCGCGTTTTGTTAATTGTGTCGTCGCGCCGAGGAAGGTGCTCATAGAGCGCTCTCCGTCTTGCGTGACCGCAATGATGCAACGCGCCGTCGACGGGCCAGAGGACGTTGGGGCGGTATCATATGTAAGACCTGAATCGCGTAGCCCTTTTGTGAACCGTTTGCCTAGCGCGTCACTTGCGACTTTCCCGACATAGGCACTGCTGACACCAAGGCTTGCAATGCCGACCATTGTATTGGCCGCAGACCCGCCTGCAATTTCAACAGATTTATGGGCTTTGTCTAAAGCCTTATGCAGCTTAATGGCGTGTTTTTCGTCGATTAAGGTCATGCCGCCTTTAGCAATTTCATGTGTTGTCAGGAAATCATCGCCAATAGGGGCAATCACATCCATAATTGCGTTTCCGATACCAAGGACATCAATCTCAGTTTTTTTTGATGAATTTTTTGGGGTAGAGCTTGTACGAGCCATTTTAGCGCCTAAATCTTATTTAATACTATATTCGTTTCAGCCCCCTAACGTATAATGCCTATGCGTGCAATCTCTGCGGCTGAGATTCCTCCAAGGATACGCCCCTAAGGACATTCCATGAAAAAAATAGCCATCCTCGCCTCTGAAAACATGATGCCGAATACGGACGGTCAGCGTGAAGATTCCTTTGAGCGTGACGAACAAATGGGCAAGCTTGTGCCCGCTTTTGCCGAGCTTGGCATGGCCTTGGATTTAGTGCCGTGGAAAGAGGCCGCCAGCGTGGCCAGCACGTATGACGCTATGCTGCCTTTGTTTGTTTGGGATTATTTCGAAGGCAATGAAACAGCCTTTATCGCAGAAATGGCTAAAGTAGATACGCAAACGCTTTTGCTCAATAGTTTTAAAACCTTGCGGTGGAATTCTGATAAATCCTATTTGGACGAACTCGAAGACCACGGCGCGCCCGTTATTCAAACTGTCATTCTGGAACGTGTGACGCAATCCGGAATTACTAAGGCGTTTGAAACTTTGGGTGCAGATAAGATCGTGATTAAACCCCAAGTCGGCGGCGGTGCGTGGCGACAAGTCCTTTATACCAAGGGCGACCCGTTCCCGAGTAAAGACGACCTTCCGCCGCAAGGCGCTTTGGTTCAAGCGTTTCTTCCGAGCGTCGAAACCGAAGGCGAATATTCATTCCTGTTCTTTGGCGGACAGTTTTCACATGCGGTTGTCAAACGTCCCAAGGACGGAGATTACCGCGTGCAATCGCTCTATGGCGGCTCTGAGGAAACCTACACTCCCACGTCGCGCGAACGGGCCACGGCGCGCTCCGTCATGGACGCGCTGACGTTTACACCGCTTTATGCGCGTGTTGATTTAATCAGAGGGCTGGCGGGAACTTTGCAACTGATCGAGTTGGAAATGCTAGAGCCTTATCTCTACCTCACGCATGCGGAGGGCGAAGCAGGCGAAAATAAGGGCGCGCAAAAATTAGCGCAGGCATTAGCAAAGCAATTAGACGGTAGAATAGTAGATATGGTCTAAAATAATATGTAGTGAGTGTTAATCAGCAAAGACTTTTATGGGTAGATTAGAGAATGACAGTTGATAGTGAAAAACCTGCTCAGTTAAATTCCAGTTTGGAAGATGCAATTAATAGAGCTCTAGAAAAGAACTCACAAAAACAAGGCCCTGATAATTTAATAGATGACGCCTCTGAACCAATACGACTTGTTGAAGATGAAGACACAGGAGATAGGCTACTTATTTATTCAACTGAAAGCGGAGTTCAGGTTGAGTTTCATTTCTTAAAGGATTCTTTATGGATGTCACAGAGTCAAATTGCAGAGTTATTTGACCGTGATGTTGCGAGTATTTCAAGGCACATTCGTAATATACTTGATGAGAATGAACTAGAGGAATCGACTTCTTTGCAAAAAGTGCAAAGAAGTCTGGGGCGACCTTTAACAATTTACAGCCTCGATATGATAATATCTATAGGATATCGAGTATCTTCTAAACAGGCGACAATGTTCAGAAAATGGGCAACAGACAAATTAGTGAGATTCGCGACTAAAGGCTTTGTAGTTGATACAGAGCGCTTAAAAGACCCTGATAATTTTGATCACTTTCTAGACTTACAAGAAATCATTCGGGAGATAAGGGCTTCGGAGAAGAACCTTTACAAAGAAGTTCGTAGAATTTGTTCTTTATGCCAAGATTATGGGCTACTTACTGAAAAAGAAAAATCAGGTTTTTTTGCAACGGTACAAAATAAATTGCATTTTGCTGTAACAGGTATGACGGGTGCTGAAATACGAATGCATAGAGCTAAGGCCTCTCAACCTTTAATGGGGCTTATGTCGTATTCTGGTGATAGACCTACACAAAAAGACATTTTAACAGCTAAAAACTTTTTGGGGGAAGCCGAGGTAAAAGATCTAAATCGTTTTACAGGTATGTTATTAGATTACTTTGCACAAGAAACAGATCTTCGTCGTCTTGTGGCTATGAGAGATGCTTCGGAAAAATTAGATAAATTCATTACAAATAATGAGCGTCCACTTCTACGCGGTAAAGGAAGCGTTTCAAAGTTGGCAGCTGATAAAAATGTGAAAAAACAGTATGCGCTTTATAAAGAAAAACTAAGAGCTGTCGCACAGGAAAAATCTATGCGTGATGATTAAGCGGTCAGGTTTTAAATTATATAATCCAGTCCTCACTTCCCGATTGCCACCCGCACGCGGGTCGCGATATCATTTGGCGTTGAGTTATGAGTGAAAAACTCGACCAATTCGCCTTTGGCATCCATAAAATAAATAATGCTGGAATGGTCGACCATATAGTCACCCGCGCTGGCCTCGTCGATGACTTTGGTGGAATAGACTTTATAGGCCGCTTTCGTCGCTTCGACTTGTTCGACAGTTCCCGTTAATCCGATCAGGCCTTTGGGGAAACCATTGGCCGTGACGTATTGCGCGAGAATGTCGGGCGTGTCGCGCTCGGGATCGACGCTGATAAAAATATACTGAACGTCTTTGCCTTTTTCCGCGAGCTTTTCTTGCGCCATGCCCATTTGCATCAGCGCAGTCGGGCAAATATCAGGGCAATAGGTAAACCCGAAATAGATCAGCTGAGGTCGCCCAGCATAGGTTTGATCTGTGACAGCCTGCCCGTCTTGGTTTACCAAATTATACGCGCCGCCAATGTCGGCTGTACCACTTGTCGCGACCTTGCCAGATTGCGCAACGGGTTGCCCACATGCTGCGAGGCCTGTCATGAAAGTCATGCTGAGGGTCAGCATAAGAAGTGTCTTAAAAGGTGCGGTCATGTGTAATCTGGCTTTCATGGTCACATTTGTTAGAAGTGTGTATGTATAAAGTCTCATACGGCGCGACAGGCGCTAAGTCCATAATCCAAGCTTTGACTGCGACGGTATATCCGAGCCCTAAGGCGTAAGGCCACATTAATGAACCCACCCATATTAAACCCGCTCACAGATCGTCCGCTTTCGCGTGTCTCGCGTCGTACAACGGGACGTTTGCGACGGTCGACTTTGGTGACATTGCGGTGGATGGCCATATTCGGGCAAAGCTTGGCGATTATTATCGTCGCAGGCGGATTGGGCTATAATTTTGATGTTTGGCCGTGCGTTATTATTATCGCGCTAAGTGCGGCGGTAAACATTATTGTTTCTTTTATGTGGCCGCTTGACCGCCGCGCAGGGGATGTCGAATCCGTGGCGCAATTGGGATTTGATTTATTGCAGCTCTCTGCACTTTTGTGGTTTACGGGCGGAATGACCAACCCGTTTGCGCTTTTGATCTTGGCGCCAGTTGTAACGGGTGCCACCACGCTGAGCCGTCCCGTCTTAATTATTCTCGGCACGCTGGCGGCGGGGTTATCATTCGCGCTATTGTTCTCTAGTGCGTCCTTACCGTGGTCTGCAGAGACGACGTTTGAACTGCCGTTTATGTTTCGCCTTGGGACGTGGTCGGCGCTTATGGTGGGAACAATCTTTACATCACTCTACGCGTGGCGCGCCGCGTCCGAAAGCCGCCGCATGTCAGAGGCCTTGGCTGCAACAGAGGCGGTTCTCGCGCATGAGCAAAAACTTTCAGCCCTGGGCGGAATGGCGGCGGCAGCGGCGCATGAGCTTGGGACACCTCTTGCGACGATCCAAGTGACGGCCAAAGAAATGGCTCGCGAATTAGACCCAGATACACCGCTCGGCGAAGACGCCCGGCTTATGCTGTCCCAAGCCATAAGGTGTCGCGATATCTTACGACAGCTCTCGCAGCGCGGGGATGAGGGCGATCTAATTCACGACCAGCTCTCGCTCGAAGGCCTACTCGACGAAGCGATTGAACCGTTTGTAAGTGTGGGCCCTGATATATCTGTGACGATGGAAGGCGACGGTTTACCGCCGCAAATCGGGCGACAAGCAGAGCTCTTATACGGACTTAAAAACCTGATTGAAAACGCCGCTGATTTTGCCAAGCACGCCGTGACAGTCTCCGGGCAATGGGATGACCAAAAGATACGGATTACAATTCAAGATGACGGGCCAGGTTTTGACCCCTCTATCCTGCCACGATTAGGGGAGCCTTATGTAACGGGTCGCATTGATTCGGATAATGCGGGCGGTATGGGTCTGGGTGTTTTCATTGCAAAGACACTCATTGAACGCACAGGTGGACGGGTAAAGTTTTATTCAATTCCCGAAGCGGGCGGGGCCATAGTAACCCTGATTTGGAAACGCGACAGCCTTGAATAAAGCCTTGAATAAAGCCTCAAATATAGCTTCGAATAGGGGTCTGATAACGAGCCTTGCAAAAATGCCATGACCACTTTGCAAGGTCAGGGCTTTTAAATTCAGCCAGAAACACCTATATCTTACAAAACACACGATGAGAGGCTACGGCTTTGCAAGATACAGACACAGATTATGCTATTCCCGAAGACAATACGCTTTTAATATTGGACGATGACGGGCCGTTTCGAAACCGTATCGGACGGGCGCTCACCCAGCGTGGATTTGAAGTGAACGCAGTCGAAACTGTATCAGAAGCCAAAGCGATTGCGCGCGCCAACCCGCCCGCTTTTGCCGTGCTTGATATGCGCCTCGAAGACGGCAATGGTCTCGATGTTGTGGACGCGCTGCACGAACAACGCCCAGATTGTAAAATGGTGATGTTAACGGGGTACGGAAACCTTGCGACGGCCGTATCTGCGGTTAAGCGCGGCGCAGTGGATTACCTTGCAAAACCTGCGGATGCCGATGATGTCTGCAAAGCGCTCCTTGCACCCAGAGGCGAAGCGCCAGAGCCCCCTGAAAACCCAATGTCTGCTGACCGTGTGCGGTGGGAACATATTCAACGCGTTTATGAGCTGTGTGGCAAAAATGTATCAGAGACCGCGCGCCGACTGAATATGCACCGTAGAACATTGCAACGGATTTTGGCCAAACGCGCCCCCCGTTAAAGGGTCGCGCTTTTAAACAGTCGCCCAATTTACGCGTTCGACTTAAATTAAATGTGTAGCCGTCTTCTGTTTTTTAACGCTTTCACGCGATAAGAGTTTATGTCTGATATCTCTATTACTCACCTTCCCTATTCCGATTGGACACCGCGCGCAGTTGCTGATGCAAGGCGCGCCAGCCAAGCGCAATATGTCCACGGCTTTACTGACATTCTAAAATCCGAAGCCCCGATACAGGCGCTCAACCTGTTCCAAACCTATGCCAAAGCGGGTGGCCTGATGAAAATCGCACGCCCGACGCGCCGCCTGATGGAGCGGGCTATCCTTTTGGCTGAAAAGTCAGGTGAGGTTCTGATTGAACGTGAAGACGATCCAGAGGCGACGGACGAGAACGACTCTGTTGCGTGGATTATCCGCCTACCTGATCAAGACCGTGTGCGCGTGCGCACACTCGGCCCCAGAGGCTTTGCCGATATTCCAATGTCAGAGCTTGCGGCGGTTGTGCTTGAAATCCGAACGTCAGACGAATTGATGGGCCGCGAAGAAATTTACCGCGCTGTTCTTGAGTTTTACGAATTACAAAAATTGACGGCCCTTGTCCGCCGGCGCTTGGACAAAGTCTTAGAGACGTATTTCTAAGCTAAGATCTTAGACTAGGTTTTTTGAGCCTTGGCGTCTGCTCGCAATGCCACGATTTCTTCGTGCAAACCCCCCAGCAGATATGTGTTAAATTCAAGCCGCTTTCGACTTCCCATCCAGAATTATTAAACTGCCTTACGTGACCGCGCAATTCGAAGTCGTCTCCGACAGTCCAATGCATCGAGGATGGCAGGTTCATTTGCGGCGCAATAATTTCTGTGTCCCTAATACCTTGGGCCAAAAAATAGGCGTAATGTCTGTCAGTTTCAGGGGGCGAAGGCATGAATATGGGTAGGAGGATTTCAAAACGGCTTGAATAAAAACCTGACGAATTTAGCTCAATAAATTTACTTAAAAAACTTTTTAAATTGACAGATTGTCAGTTGGCAAATACCCAAAGTCCAAGTTTTAACTTAGGATGACCTATTCCGTGACCCTTCACCTGACCTCATTTCGTGCAAAGCTGGTGTTTCTGACATCGACGTCGTGCACATATGTTCGGAAGGGCTCTCTCTAAGACAGTATAATTTATACTCTATTTGACCGACCCTCCCGAAACCACCGCGGAGGGTTTTTTATTATCTGACTTAATTAGCCCTCTTTTGATACCTCCATAAAACCGGACCTAAAATGGCTGAGATACAAAATTTAAATATAGATAAAGAGGCGGGAAAACCCGTAGAGCTTCCAACGCATTGGCGCGGAGAATTGCGCGAACTTCTTAAGCTCGGCGTGCCTATGGCGGCGACGCAATTGGCGATGTTCTTAGTTTTTACAATTGATATCCTGATGATTGGGCGGATTGGCCCCGCCGCGATTGCGGCGTCATCCCTTGGTGCGGTGGTGTATTTCTTCCTCTGGATGGTCGGAAGTGGCCCTGTCATGGCGGTGTCCCCGCTTGTGTCCCAAGCCTTGGGTGCCGATCAAGAGAACCGGGCAGACGCAAGGTGCTCTGTGCGCATGGCACTTTGGGTGATCTTTATGATGTTCCCCTTTGTTGTGGGACTCATCTTGTTGACAGAACCTTTGTGCTTGATGTTTGGCCAAGACCCTGATGTCTCGCGCGAAGCGGGGAAATATGTTTTGGCGCTCTCGCCGGGGTGGCCGTTTGCGCTGGCTATTATGGCCTTGCGGAACTTTCTCGCTGCGCTTGGGAAAACTAAAATTCCGCTGCTATTAGTAATCATCACCACGACTTTGAACGCGGGGTTTAATTACCTTTTGATTTTTGGGAAATTTGGGTTCCCTGAACTCGGCCTTGTCGGGGCAGGTGTGGCGTCGTCATTATCCTACGCCACATCATTTGCTTTGTTTGTGATTTACATTCAACGCGATAAAGTTGCGAGCAAGTTTGACCTTTTCAAACGATTTTGGAAATCTGACTGGGAGCGGTTCCGCGAAGTCGTGCGCCTGGGTTGGCCCATGAGCGTGACAACCATGTTTGAAGGCATGTTATTTAATTCAGCTGTGCTTTTAATGGGTTTGATCGGCGTGATGCAAGTCGCGGCCTACCAAATCGCACTTAACGTTGTGGCGTTGGCCTTTATGCTGCCATGGGGCTTGTCTATGGCGGGGGCTGTGCGCGTGGGCTTAGCAGAGGGTGCAAAAAACCAAGCCGCCAAAAAACGCGCGGCGCTGACGACCTTAATTGCGGGGACGGGCTCTATTGGATTGATTGCGATTATTGTCGCCTTAATTCCTGAAACCATAGCGGGCCTATATCTGAACGCAGACGATCCTAAGAACACAGTGGTCTTGGCATTCGTGATTGGGTTCTTGCCGATTGCGTCCATGTTTATGATTTTTGACGCCGTGCAAGTCGCCGCAAATCAGCTATTGCGCGGCTTAAAAGATGTGACATGGCCGATGATTTTAACGGGTATCAGCTATTGGGTGATCGGATTTCCAGTGGCATTTATCTTAACAATCAAAACAGAAATTGGCCCGAATGGCGTCTGGTTTGGCCTGATGGCGGGACTGTTTGCAGCGTCTGTTTTCCTCAGCGCAAGGTTATGGCTTCTGGTATGGAAGACATAAAAAAGCGCACGAAACTTGTTACGTTTTCGTGCGCATTTTATCTCTAAGACGTAGATGTTAGGCTGGGCTTAGTCCCTGACGACGGCCTGCGAATGTTACCATTTTTTCGCGCGTTTCGCACCAAAGCGCGAGGCGGACGCATTTCAGGCTTTGCCAGAATGTCAGGCGACCTACGCGTGTAAGCTCTGGATGGTCTTTTAAGATCTTTGGCAGATTATAAAATGGAATGCGTGATGACAAATGATGGACGTGATGCACGCCGATATTGCCTGTCATCCACATGAGGGGCTTAGGCAGGTCATAGTAAGAACTCCCGTGAAGGGCCGCAGTCTCGCGGTTCCACTCTTTGTTCCGTGACCAATGCGTTTCATCAAATTGATGTTGAACATAAAACATCCAAACCCCGATAGACGCACCCACAAGGATGGATGGCACCTGAATAAGAAGGAAAGCTTTGAATCCAACCGCCCAAATCATCAGGCCGTATAAAAGCGCGACACCTAGATTGGTCAACATAGCGCTTGCCCAAGGCTTCACACCGTTTTTCATCGCGCCCAAAGGGATACGGTGGGTGAGAAGGAAAACATAGGCCGGGCCGACCCCAAACATGATAACGGGATGGCGATAGAGACGATATTTAAACTTGCCCCAACGTGATTGCGCTTCGTACTCAGCCACGGTCAAAGTTAGTATATCATCCCCAATGCCGCGACGATCCAAATTACCCGACCCCGCATGATGGAGCGCATGGCCGCGCTTCCAATGATCATAAGGCGTTAGGGTCAATATGCCGATAAAACGACCCACCCAATTATTGACATGCTTGTTTGAAAACATAGAGCCATGACCGCAATCATGTTGGATAATGAAAAGCCTGACAATAAATGCCCCCGCCGGAATCACACCCAGCAAAGCCCAAACATGACCCGCTTGGAACAATCCCCAAATCCCCGCCCACAAGGCAAGGAACGGTACGAGCGTTACAACGACTTCAAACAAAGCGCGCCAGTCTTGAGCGCGGCGGTAAGGCGCTAATCTTTGGAACCAGTTTTTAGCGGAATTAGGCATGTGAGAACTCTCAAATCAATACGTTAACGCAGGTTAACGCGTCTGTCTTACCGAGGGGTAAAGATTAGGAGGCCTTTTTCAAGTGACGATTTTGTTAGAGGGCATTTTAAGCGTGCGTAATATAGAAGGAATACCATCAGATTGTAAAAAGTTTTGTAATTACAGGTGAGCCGCAAAACTCATGACGAATATCAATTTAAAGAATATTCAATGACCATACAAATATTTTTCAATTTAAGGCTACATATCGTTTTACGTTAATTTAATATAATGCAACTAAAGGTCGTCCAGGGCGAAATTCTGTGGGGAATTAGTTATGAGAATTAGACGAGAGAAGAGTGCTCGATTTTGGCAAAGCGAGAATGGCTCAATTGCTGTAAATTTCGGTTTGGGATGTGCCTTGCTTTTAATGGGTGTATCCGTAGCGCTTACGACTGAGAGCCTAATTAGGGCTAAAAATACTTTGCAACATGCTGCGGATATGGCGGTGCTAGCGGCAACAGTACCGACAGAAATGACCATAAAAGAGCGGAAAAAATTAGGTCGACGTTCGTTTGATGACAATATAGGCAAATTAGCTCCTGACATAACAAAGAGGAAGATTAAAGTAGTTGGCAACTTGCCCAACGATCAAGGCCCAGAACTTATCTTGACTGCAACGATGACTGCTTCCGCAACTGTCGATAATATTTTGGCCTTCGCAATACCGAAAGTGAGCCAGGTGAATGTGACAGCCGAAGCTATGACGTCTTATGGTGAGCAAGGAGACCCCCCATTTGTCAATATCTATATCATTGTTGATAATTCTGCATCCATGGGTATTGGACAAACTAAAACTGACCGAGATGCCATGGTTTATGATACTGAAATAATGGACGACACGGGCATGGAGCCCTGTGCTTTCGCGTGCCACTCAGGTTCGGAAAACAGTTATACGTATTATAAAGATAAAGGTATTCGCTTACGTATCGACGCGGTATCAGATGCGCTGAAGGGATTTGTTGGACAGGCTCTTGCAGAAGAGGACGGCATTACAAAAAATACGCGCATAAGTATAATACCTTTGGACAAAAGCCATAAATCTAATCCCTATAATTTTGCAGCAGATCTTACAGCAGCATACAATAAATCTGAAAACATAAAATTGACCTCTGGCGAAGGTTTAACTGATCTGCAAACCCCTTTAGACACAGTTAATTCCAAAATTGAGAATATTGGTGATGGAAGTAGTGAGGAAAGCCCGCTGAATTATGTTATCTTAATGACGGATGGCTTAGAACACTTCAATGACCCTTCTGGCTCCAGCAAACCCTTCCCGAAATTATCAAGTGATACTTACGAAGATCCGACAATAGACGGAACCTATATGCAAACGCTTGAAACCCGGCATTGCGATGCGCTCAAGACGCGTGGCATCAATCTTATTGTAATGAATATTGAATACGGATTCCCAGACCTTATTTGGGACTGGCCTGTCAAAGATTGGTACAAAATTAATTATAAACCGGATTTGGATCAATTAAAAATCGTAAATGACCTTGTGCCGGAAATCCCTATGACGCTCCGTGACTGCGCTTCATCGAACAATAACTATTATGATGTCGACAGTGAGGGTGATATGGAAACCGCATTTGAAACCATATTTGGAGAAATTACGGGGTCCGGATCAGAACAAATTTATACGCGTATCGTGAAGTAGTTTTGGGAGGGGCGACTACATGTAATTAGACACCCCCCAACCGCTCCTCAATTGCGTCCCAACAGAGCGCCGCCGCGTCAATGCCGCTAAAGCGTTTCAACTCCTGCACACCCGTGGGCGACGTAATATTAATCTCGGTCATTTTATCGCCAATGACGTCTATGCCGACGAGTATCTGCCCGCGTGATTTGAGCATCGGGCCGATGGCGTCACAGATGCGCATATCATCTTCTGTCAGCTCGGTCGGGACGGCTTTGCCGCCGACATGCATGTTGGAGCGCGTTTCGCCCTTTTGTGGGACACGGTTAATCGCGCCCACTGCGACGCCGTCAATTATGAGGATTCTTTTATCGCCTTTTGAGACGTCTTTTAAGAACGCTTGGGCGATGATCGGCTCGCGCGAGCTCTCCATGAACATCTCTAGGATTGAGCTATAATTACTATCATCTTCTTTGACGCGGAACACGCCTGCGCCGCCATTACCAAAGAGCGGCTTGAGGATGATATCTTTATGTTCAGAACGAAAGGCATCAATGGCGACGCGTGAGCGCGTGATAAGGGTCGCCGGCATCAGCTCTGGATAATCTAAGGGTAGGATTTTCTCAGGGCAAGAGCGCACCCATTCTGGGTCATTGACGACAAGGGTCTTGCCTTTCAGACGCTCAAGAATATGGGCGCAGGTAATATAGGCCATGTCAAAGGGCGGGTCTTGGCGCATCCAAATAACGTCAATCTCGGTTTCCAGATTGATCAATGTGCGTTCGCCGAACGTCACGTG
>ENA-ORXM01000407-ORXM01000407.1-marine-metagenome-genome-assembly--contig:-NODE-407-length-78856-cov-6.027710_pt1 | contig 78856 bp, 66 predicted proteins | sample MGYA00237867_ERZ511480 | MGnify/ENA primary metagenome ERZ511480 (study PRJEB26309, sample SAMN06266103) | marine metagenome | isolation source: Algal blade | place: United Kingdom:Sidmouth, United...
CGCCTTAACGACTGTTTTGCACTGGTCGCAGCGAGAAAACCCCACTGTTCCAAACAACAATATAAGCGACAGAATAAAGCTTTTGCTGGCATTGAATGATTTGGATCTTGAAGCACCTGTCATCCAGGAAGTATCAAGTAGTGGAACAAGCACACCTACCGACACTGAATCAGGGGATAGCGAGAACATTGGCATCGATTTGATGCCCGAATTTAAAGCTGATGCTTACCAAGCCTTAGTTCGGCAATCAGTGGAGCTAATGATTTCAAAAATCACTGATGCCTCACAGTCCGACGCTTTAGCTGCTGGAATAGATCCAGGTACAGATATAAACCAAAAACTTTTAAGTCTCCTAGTCGCTGGGCAAAGCCTAGATATGCTACCAGAACTAGCAGATTCAGTTTCATCGACTGAAACACCTGATCCACTGGCGATAGTAGACGCGATGTCGGATATTAGTTGGCCAGCCGGCGATATCGTATTGGCCCTGCAAATGTTTACCGCTGAAGCCCCAGCTGTTGCGGATCCAATATCCTACTTAGCGGACGGTTTGATCGCTATAGAAAATAAATGCAGCACCGACACCACTTGCGAACTGCATAAAAACACTTTAACGCTAGATAAAAACATGAGCCTCAGCAGCAAGCAGCTACTACTGAATGCCGACGGCACGACGGTTACACCCGACTTAAGTGAAGTGGAAGTCTCAAACTTGGTGTTATCCGATGACGGCGAATGGAACACACTTGATACCAGCGGTGCGGCTACGCTCACTCGTATTGGCGAATACAAGGCAGACTTGTTCGATGGCAACGACAACAACTTTGAATTGCGTGGTACCGTCCGGACCATTGCCAACACCCCAATAGCGCCGTTACTAGATACCTTAGGCTTAGACATCACATCGTTCAGTAGTGCACAACAGCTATTTAGTGACAATGCCAAACTTGTATCTCTCTCGCGTGAACTCAAAAACAACCGCTACGAAATGCTGTACCAGCCTTCTGAAAACACAATAGAACGTGCAGCTGCTGAGCAGACTGTGGCGCGAACACAATACGTCATCGAACGATTATTAACCGACATTAACGAAGCAAACGAGGCCCTTGAGGAAGCTGAGACTAGTAGTTTTAACTCAACGCAAGTGGCTGCAGATGCTGAAGCCGAACTGGCCGCTTTGACAGCGGCCAAAGACTCATCAGCTTCTGCACTAGAAGCGGCTTTAGCAGCGGCTGAAGAAGCACAGACACAGCTAACCGCCGCTGAAGAAAGCACCGCACTAGTTGCCGCTTATGAATCAGTATTAATAGACGCTGAAGACGAGGCTACCCGAAGCCTTGAACAACTCGCCAGCGCACAAAGCAAACTGGCAAGCGCGGAATCTGACCACCAAGATGCAGAGACCGCAGTTGGCGTCGCTACGTTGGCCCTAGCAGATGCAATTGCAACGCTATCTGCAATCGAAGGAGTTAACGAAGAAATAAACGCTACACCAAATTTTGACTCCGAACTTGAAGCCATTAGTGAAAGCGCCGAACTTATAGCTGCACGAGAACAAAAGCTACAAGCAGAACGTGATTTGATTTTGGCCGAAGCTAAGTTATCAGAAGCTGCCAAAGCCGTTGCTGCAGCCACAGAAGTTCAGGAAAAAGCAGCCGCCGAACTAGAATTAGCGAGCGCGTCTGTAAACGAGGCCAGAACCAATGAATTGGACGGTAGCGAAGCAGAGCAAGCTTTGCAAAATGCCCTGCTGTTAGTGAGTTCTAACGAAACTAATTTAACCTTGATCGCACAAGAGCTGATAACAGCCGAACAGAGAACTTCAGACGCAATAGAGCAAGCTGATGCAAACGACGAGCTGTGGCAAAGTGCGCAAACTACGTTGGACAACTTAACCAGCAGAATGATTCAAGCCAACGACAACTTAGCGTCAGCTCAGGCAACACTAAACTCCAGTGCATTAGCGCTCACTAGTGGCTGCGAGCTTGAATTGCCAGCGCAAGCAGCGGACAACTACAACTGTATTGCAGTAGAACGCCGCATTGGCAATGCACCAACTTCGACAGTCGCAACCTTGGCAGAGCTAGCCACAACCAATTCGGCTCTTACCCTGCTAAAACTACACGCTGATTACGCTATAACTTTGATACCTTCTGCGAGCACCCAAGGCGGTAATGCCGTCTGGCACGAAGCGACATCTGTATACGATGACAATGACCCTTCCCTACCGACGAGTAGCTGGAGCAAAGAGCAAGTCAATGGAGTAGAGATATTCTCCATAGCAGTGCCTGACTCTTTGCAAGAGCCTGACGAAGCTACTGAATTGCTGATGGCTGAACAAGACAACTATGTACGCCCCGGGATAGTGATACAAGCGGGTGACGTCAGCACTGAATATCTATTCAACCAAGAAGCACTAAGCTCGATCCTACCCTAACGTTGCTCGCTACATTTTCACAGGCCGCCGCTCTGGCGGCCCTTTTTAATTGCAACTTCCGTCCAGTGCCTGAGTCCCAAAACGCGCGTATCTGATACGACGTTAACACTCATTATTTGACGCGACCAACTTGCACTCTATACTGGGGTAGCTGCCTTTTGCAGCAAATAATTAGGCGCTGAGCGGAGAAGCCTCAATGCAGCAAAGCAATACCATCACCGGCAAAGCCCTGATGTACGTTTTTATACTGGTCAGTTCTGTTGTAATCAGTGGCTGCAGTACACTGGTCAACAAGCTCAACCCTGAGCCGCCGGTCGTTACGTTAGTGGGGATTACTCCCGTGAAGATGGAAGTCCTGCAGCAGACTTTTAAGCTGACGCTCAATCTGCAAAACCCCAATGACTTTGCCTTGCCCATCCGCGGTATGCAATTCTCAGCGGTCATCAACGACGAAGACTTCGCCAGTGGCGTCTCTAACAACGCCGTTGACCTCCCTGCGATGGGCGAAGCTGAAATGGAAGTACAGGTTCGCTCTGGATTGATGCAAATTATCAATAACCTCAGCAAGCTAGGCAGCGCCAACTCGCTCGACTACGCGCTTACAGGCAGTGTCAAAGTAGACGGTGTACCTGTGCGGATTAAGTTTAGCGAAAAAGGCACACTGACCAGATAAGCTACTTGCTTGCGTGGCTACAGTTGAGCAAAGTGCAGCTCGCTTCGCAAAATTTTGCTAGCTAACTGCGCGGTTTTTATCATCTCACCGGAGCAATAAAACCGTGATGAAAGGCCACGACCCACGCGATCAGGGTGTCGTATAAGATAGTTTTTCAGGCTAGCAGCTACCACCTCTGCTTGACTGTCAATGCGCACATCTGGCCCCAACACACGCTGGAAAACATGCTGCATTAGCGGGTAATGCGTACAGCCCAACACCGCTACTTGTGGCTGCGGCATACGCTCTTGAAGTGCAACGACATACCGCTCGATCAATGTTTGCGCCAAGGCCTGATCCCCTGCTTCTATTGCTTCGACCAATCCTCGGCAAGGCTGCGCTTCCACGTCGACTCCTATCGCTCGGTACGACAACTCGCGCTGAAACGAGCGGCTAGCAACTGTGGCAGCGGTGGCGAACAGCGCAACCTGCTGGATTGAAACTTGTCGTGGCGGACTGCTATCACCCCAATCGCGCTCCGTCATGGTTTCGATCATCGGCACAAAAACACCCAACACGTGCTTACCGGCTGGTAGCTCGTGTGTTTGCATTTGCCGTAACGCTATGGCGCTGGCCGTATTGCAGGCGATAATCACCAAATCACAACCCGCCTGCCACAGCTTGTGAGTGGCGCTTATTGTAAGGCGCGTTATATCTGCCACACGACGTTCACCATAAGGTGCGTGGGCATTGTCACAGTAATACACCAGTGGCATATCTGGCAGTTGACGTCTGATTGCGTCGTATACCGTCAAACCACCTAGCCCACTATCAAATATACCTACAGCCACACATCACCTCTAGATCGCTTCAAGCGTTTTTTGCGATGAGGTAATCTGGCCAGACCTGCGCTTCCTGCAACCGTTGCCACAACGGCTGCCCCGCCAACAAGCCGTGATCTTGCATCAATACGCTTTTCAGTCCAGCCATTCGAGCGCCTAAAATATCGGTATGCGGTGAGTCACCCACCATCGCAATACGAGATTTATCTACCGCAGGCATCAGCTCGGCGACTCGTGCAAGTGCTACGTCGTAGATATTTCCGTGTGGCTTACCAAAATAGCTTACCGAGGTACCAAAATCTCGCTCTAGGTATCTTGATATCTGCCCTGGCTCTCGTGAAAAGTAATCCGGAAATGGTGCGCAAACATCGGGGTTGCCAACCCACACTGGGCGATTATTTAACTGTAATTGCTTGCTCAGCCACCAGTCGTGCTGCGCGCTCCAACGTAAGGTAGACAACATCAAAAAACCATCAACCGCTGCAAAGTCGGCTTCGTTTTCTAGTTGGCGCAAGTTAGCAGGTAAATCAGGGTGCGAACTGGCGGCTGTAGGCGTGACACCCCAGACGAAATCCGGAGATTTCTCGCGATGCCGCGCAAGACCCACGCGCAATGCGTCGCGACTGGTCAGCACGTTTTCAGCACTGAAGTGAAAACCAAGATCTAGGTATTTTTGCACCATGGGTGCCACAGGTTGCGTTGCGCCGTTAGACAACACAATGCAATGCACACCATGCGCTTGTAACTGAGCGATTTGCGCCTCCATGCCCGCCACGACCTCAAAGCCGGTATTTAACACGCCAAACCCGTCCAATAACAACACATCAACACTGTCTTTGAGTGAGAGTAAGTCAGGGATATGCTGAACAGTTTCCCGGCTACCTAGATATGTGTTTTCAGGCAGGGTGTCGGCAAGATAGTCTCGCCAAGCTGTGTCAAAATTGGTGTACTGCCTAGGCGCCTCCGCCATGTGTAACTCCTGTGCGCTGCGCATTACAGCGTTAACCTAAACCCCCATTGTAGCCGAGCTGGATCCGCAATCCTTGCCCAAGAGCGGGCACGGCGTTATAAACAGTTTAAAACGCACACCATGATCAACCCCACATCACTGCGCCACTACAAAGTACACGGCATGAAAGCTCTACACCACGCGGCCAATAGCACGCTAGAGAAACAGGAACTATCACCCACTAGCTGGATAAGCTACCAACCACATTGGCTGCCCGCGACAGAAGCCGATATGTTGTTGCAACAGTTGAACTCAGCACTGCATTGGCAAAAAGGACAAATTAGAATGTTTGGCAAGTGGCTCGACATACCGAGAAGGCACGCATGGTATGGGGACATCGACGCGAGCTACACGTGGTCTGGTCAGCGCGCTGAGCCACTCGCCTGGGACGCCCACTTGCAAACACTACGCGAAAGATTGCAACAGCAAACAGCTCAGGCGTTTAACGGTGTGTTGGCCAACTTGTACCGCGATGGGCAAGACTGCATGCACTGGCATTCGGACGATGAAAAAGAGCTGGGTAGCGAGCCACTGATAGCTGCGATAAGCCTAGGCGCTGAGCGACGATTCGCTCTACGACACAAACACCGCCAATTCCCGACGCATCGTTTGCAACTAGCGCATGGCAGCTTGCTGCTTATGGGTGGCAAGTGCCAACAACACTGGCAGCACGCGCTGCCGCGTAGCACACGTGTAGATCAGCCACGTATCAGCCTGACCTTCAGACATATCTTTGCGCCACCCGAGCAATCACCCAAAACATAAGCGCCGTGCCTGAACAGCACAGATTTGTTAAACTGCGGCTTATATCCACCACACAACCGAGATGAACTCACATGGGATGGCTTTCCAAATTATTTGGCGCAAGCGAGAACAACACAACAGCAAAAAAAGGCCCCAGTGAAGAGCACGAAGGCTTCGTTATCACACCCATGCCTGAATCACGTGGTGGTCAGTTTCTCACTGTAGGTGAAATCAGCTCAACAGACCCAGCAGATGAACGCGTGCACCGCTTTATCCGAGCCGATATGAACCCCAGCTTTGAACAAGCTTGTCAGCACACTATTATTAAAGCCAAGCAGATTATCGCAGAACGTGGGATATCAATTTTGGATGAGAAAACTTAGACAAAGGCCAAAGCACACCTTCATCGGCGCGGATTGTATGAACGCGCTGACTTTTTGCACCTTATTTGTATACTTACGCTCCCTTAGACTGTACCTATGGCCTAGCGCTTTGCAAAAGGCAACTTAGCCCTAGCTCCACGCCAAAACCCACCGTTTTAACTGCTCGACATTATCCACCACCGGCACGCCTGCAGATAACAGCAAGTCTCGCGCTTGCCAACCCCAGCTCACGGCGACCATATCAACACCTGCCGCTTCGGCGGCGTAACAATCATTGAGCGTATCACCCACCATAAGCACGCGCGCGTCAGTCTGCAGCTGTTTCAATACGGCCGTTTTTTGTTCTCGTCCATGATGTGCGTAGATACCATCGACCTTAACAGCAAGTGTATTCAGTGCTGTTTCTATCACGCCGTGTTCATTGGCCGACACCACCACCACTGATCCCAAACCAGCCAGTTGCTGCAACAGCGGCGCAATAGCAGCAATCAAGGTCAGATCGGGTTGCTGGTGGAAGTACTCTCGCAGGCCATCGCTGTAGGCCGATAAGTGCTCGAGCGGTACACCAGTCAGCGTCGCAGAATGCGCATGTTTATAGTCGGGCATACTTGCCAGCGATTCGAGAGTCATTGGGTGACTCGCACCTAGTTTGACCGAAACACTATTTATCGCGTCGACATAGGCCTGCGCTGAATCCGAGATAACTCCGTCAAAATCAAATGCAAAAACCAATGTATTGCTCATGCGATTTTCTTGCGCTGGGCTGCTAGAGCGATACGCCTTTGGCTTGCGCTGAGCTGAGGGTGCTGCTGCAGCGCTTCACGCCAAGAGCGTGCATCACCTTTACCGGCAATGAATGCACCAATGGCATTCTCATAACCCGATTGTGACCACTGATAAACACGCGAATAAGGCTGCTGCATTAATGCGCTGTCGCGCAGCTCTCGAGCTGAGGTGAAATTGGCCACGATCATGCCGTCTTTTTTGGTGACACGTTTCAAAGACTTAGCCCAGCGTGCATCCATACTAATCGCTCGTTCTGGCTCACCACTTCGATGTGTAAACAAGTCATCAATCACACAATCGAATGCGGGGCCGCGATAACTGCGCAGCCACTGCACTGCATCTGCACAATGCAATTGAGCACAACGACGGTCAACTGCAAAATACTCGCGTGCTAGGTCTAAATGCACGGCATCCAATTCAACGCCTGTTAGCTGAGCATTTGGCACCAATAGCTGCATTTGCCGTAGTACAGCCCCGCCACCCACGCCTAACAACAAAATACGTAATGTTTGATGTGGAATTCGTGGTAGATACAGTACTGGCAAACTAAGCAAATCCCAAACAGCGCCGCCTAAAGGACGATTTGGATTCCATTGGCTGTGAAAAACTCCGTTTGTATACAAACGCTTGGCGTTACCAGCGCTGCGAACTTCATATTTTTCATCGCCGTGTTTTTGACTGAAAATAATCGCCATCTACTTGTTATCTCACGAAGAATTTGACTCTCGGGCTCAATAAATACTACACGATACAGCTAATTTAGGCACATATTATTGTTTGTTTTCAGGTACTTCGGTGATAAACTGAATCCAAAGTAACAATCTAATGTAACATTGACTAACTTTAAGTCTAACCGCCACTACGAATTTGGATTATCGTGAACGACGCCAAAGTAAGCTCCATTGATAGCACACGACCGACAAGCCAAGCGATCGCATTCGCACGCTTGAACGCCACTCGGCTCGGCGCAGAGCGCAAGCGTGCTACCTTTGAAGGCGTAGGCGCTGGCTTCTATCTCTACTTGTTCAATTTCGACGGCGTACTCGCCGACACACTGCAACATTATCAGCACGCTGTACACGTCGCTGCCCGTACTTCGGGTGCAAAAATTGTAGATGTGCCAGTGTCTGTCTTGACCAATGCTGAATCTCTCGATGCCAATGGCATAGCCGATGCGCTTAACTTGCCTGAAGATATTCGCGCACGTTTTGCCTGCCACCTTGAAACCAACCTCAACAATGGTTTGTGGCGTTGCTCGTGTTTTGAAGGGGTTCGACAGCTACTCACTACACTGAGCAGTCGCGGCTATGTGGCTGTGATGTCACGCAGCCACAGTGGCATGATCGAGACAATATTGCAAAACCACGGACTACGTTCTGCTGTGCACCGTATTATTGGTTCAGAGCAAACAGGCACACCCGACGAAAAACTCGAGATGCTGTTAAATCAGTACAATGTTCAAGCTAAGAATGCGATCTATTGTGGCGACAGCGTGCGAGATATTAACTTCGCCCACCGTCACGGACTGCGCAGCGCTGCTTGCACTTGGGGATGGCAGCCTCAACTGGTGGTCAACTGTGACGCTACCTTTACCGCCAACCGCACCGGCCAGCTTTTGGCCCAGCTGCTAGCACCCGCCGGTTTAGAGCCTGACGTCGCAATCTAGAGCCTCACACTACCTGCACTGCGATGACCAGACTACCGATACAACCAAGAATTTCGATCCATTACCCGCCACTCAACTTATAAAACTCAAGCTATCGTGCGTAACTGCACAGCCTCATCGCGAAACGCCTTTCAGTATAGACAAGCCTTTGTCTCTCGCAATAACGAGCAATTGTTAGCGTAATCTGCTCAGCAAATTTCCCATAGCTCACCGACTTGCTCTGGCGACGATGCAAAACTCGCGATACACTCCCGCAGCACTTCTTTTTTGAGATAGATCATGAGCAACCGACCTGGCCGTCGCCGCCAACGCCCCACTCCAGATACCACCGTGGCGTCACCCTGCACAGGCGTTTGCACGCTTGATTCTCAGAGTATTTGTGTGGGCTGTCTACGCAGCCAAGATGAAATCAGGGATTGGATGATCATGAGCCGAGAGGAAAAACTTGAGACCATACAACGCGTGCAGCAGCGCCAAGCAGACCAGTAACAAGCCAAGCAGTTAGCCCAAGGCCTACAAGCGCCGACTGCCATACAATGAAAATGGATGCTGGCAATAGCGCTGGATTATTGCGTTCGCAAGTCAGTTGCAGGCTAAACGCTCCAATGCATGATCAGACTGGCTTGGCAGCCGCCTTCTGCTGAATTGGCATCAGCTGCTTGCGATCTGCCAAGTAGATATAATTCACCCCTTTGCGTTTCGCCACCAACGCTCCTTTTCGAGCATTCAACATCGTTGCTTTGTCCCGTGCATCTGGGTCGCTGATGGGTGTAAGAGAGCTGTGAGAAACCAGTTTCACTTTGCCCATAGTGGCACCTAACGAAGACACCAAAGCCGCCAATTGGCGCGCAGCCGCGTAAGCTGTCTCGGGCGTGCGATGCGCAATCACAACACCAAATAGCCCTTGTCCCAAATACTGAAAGCGATCTGCCTGCAACAATCGCTGAGACAACCGCAAAGCTATCAGCTTGACCAATTTTTCACTCAGCGCAACATTACGTAGATCACCACCACCCGCAGAGAACTCGGCCGCAATCAGCAAATAGCTGTAGTGAACACCGGTCGCTTTTGGCTTGGCCGTCGCAGCCGAAGCTGCCGCAGGTAAAGCACTAACAGCATTGCTTTTGGTCGATTCGGCTGAGAAACAGAGCAATATTCCCTCACCCGAACCCAGGCCAACCGCGTGATAGTCAGCTCGAAACGGGCCACCGTGTATCGGTGAGAAGCTGCCATTTGTAGGGGTCAGATCAGCACCGCTTTCCAACGCGTGCTGCACTGCCGCCAATTGTGGCTCTGGCAGCTTGGTAAGAATTTGCGCGCTTGCTTTAAGGCCACGCAGGTTTTCAGCTGCGGCGCCGAGCAAGGTACAAGCCTTGGGGTTAGCAAAATTTAACTCGCCACGCCCATCAATACCCAACACCGCATGATCAACTGCACTCATGGCAGCATACAACCGACTGCGGTCGCTGTGCTGCTGGCTACGGCCACGCACCAGTCGGCTGATCGCGTCAACACGCGCCAACAGCAGCTCGGACGATTCGTTTTTAAACATGCATTCAACAGCGCCCGCTCGCAGGCTCTGCTGAATGATGTGGTCGGCGTAGTTGCCTGTCAGCACAGCGCAGGTGAGATCACTGCCTGCAGGGTGAGCCAATAGCTGACGGCACAAGTTATCGCCTGTTTCATCTCGCAGGTAGTAGTCGATAATCGCAACGTCGTAGCGCTGTCGGTCCAGCGCAGCAAGAGCCTCAGTGGAATCAGCGACCACTGAAACACGGTATCCATGCAAGCTGAGCAGATCGCTCAAGGCATAGCGAATACTCGGGGAATCGTCGACCACCAAAACAGCGATGTCGGCATTTGAAAACTTAGGAGGCTGTACCGCAGCCGCAGCATCAGAACCTGGCTCACCGAGCACTCGCTGTAACAGGCCTGCAACACTTTTATACTCACGCCAGTTCGCGAGCACCGTGTGTTCACGCCCCGCTACCCAAGCTCGAGCCTGCGCGGGCATGTTCTGCGACAGCACAATCACTGGCAAGTCGTGGTAATCAGGGCCTTCGAGCGCCTGCAAAACCGTTTGCATATTCTCATCAGGCGCCACAGGCCAGCTCAGCAAAACACAGTCAACCGCGTTTTCTGGGTCGCTAAACTGCTGCTCCAGTAGCTCTTGCGCCAAGGTGTAGTTCTCGGCGTTGCGCACACTAAACCCAGATTCTTCTAGAAAATTAGTGGCAACGTACCGCTGGGTAGCGGACGTCTCAATCAGCAGCAGGCGATGCTCCATGGAATTCATATCTCAAAACAAGTAATACCCACCGACAAAGGCAGGTAAATTGAGCCCTAACATCACGCGTCCCTGTGCAAACAAGCTCATTTTGCTGTCGCGTACAGTATTTGTTACCGGGCTATTGCCTCTAGGATAACGGAATACAGGAATACTCTCACGCCTGAACAGCCACATTTAATCGTCAAGGCGCAAAGCCATGCAATAATTTCACATAGTGTTCATGCAAATACCTTGCTCAATCACAAACAGTGAAGTGAATAGTTATTTCAAGAGGATGTGCCGTGCCGTTGCTCCACCGGCATTCTCGCTAAGCTTTTTTGCGTGCCAAACCCTAGATGCGCTCTGTTGACCCGCACAACGACACTTGCTGAGTTGCCAGTCGTTAACCATGTTGAAGCTTGCCATCGTCAAAAGGGAACTCAACATCGTTAAGCACCGTCCTATAGAGACACATCCAATGGCTTCAACTTCAAAAATACGCCCGTTGCCCAAAGTGACGTCGCAAAAATGCAGCTACAAGACGGGACTTGACGTCTATACCTAAGCTGCAAGGCGAACCTGGTGTTGAGCCCGAGGCAGCACATTGAGCACTCGTATTAACGGTCATGTTAGTGAGCTCAACATACACTAGTATGTGCTTTAGGCTTGAATCCAGCGACCTTACGCGATAACAACCCGTTACAGCGATACAACCTGTCTGTCACCACAGAGCTCTTTCTAACGTGCTTAGCGCGCACACCAGCTAACCTAAATCTTTATGACAAATCATTGCTTTAAAGCAAACTCACGACGGACAAGCAGAGCCATTCTGTTAGCCCTACTTGCGAGCTTGGCTGCCTGTCAACAAAGTTCAAAGGGCACAGGCAACCAAACAGGCAACCAAGGCGTCACCGACCTCGTCGACGACAGAAGTGCGGCTCGGTTTCTCAACCAAGCCACCTTTGGCGCCAACCGTTCATCCATCGACGAGCTTGTGGACCTTGGCACTCGAGAAGCGTGGATAGAGCGCCAAATGGACTTGCAACAAACCCCAGCGTCTGACATTTCTACCTACGTAAAAGCAAACGGTAGCCGCAGTACCGGAACTGTACGAGACTACCCATGGATGTATAACGCGCTAAATGCGCCCGATCAACTTCGACAGCGCGTGGCATTTGCACTGAGCGAAATATTTGTCATTTCTGATCTCGATTATTCGCTTCAAACCGGTGGCCAGTATGGCGTGGCTGGCTACTACGACATGCTTTCTGAACATGCATTTGATAACTTTCGAGACTTACTTGAACGTGTCACTTTGCACCCAGCGATGGGTATCTATTTGGGCATGGTGGGGAATCAAAAAGCAGACGCGGCCAACAACATCAGACCGGACGAAAACTATGCCCGCGAAGTATTGCAGCTGTTCTCTATCGGCCTGAACCAATTGAACACCGATGGCAGCGTAATTACAGACAACAATGGCGAACCATGCGCCACGTACGACAACAATATCATTACAAACTTTGCACGCGTATTCACTGGCTGGAACTTCGCTGACACCAATCCAGTTGACTGGATTCCTAGCAACTACACAGCATCGGACATAGAAAGCCCGATGATTCACTTTGCCGACTTCCACGATGCAAACGCAAAAACATTGCTCAACAACACATCAGCCAAAAGTAACACGGGCTGCCGACCTATAACGAACGGCACCTATCTACCCGCCAGCGGCTCGAGTACTGCTGCAAGCATTGATATGGACGCCGCGCTAAACAACATTTTCAACCACCCCAATGTCGGCCCCTTCATCGCCAAAGCCTTGATCCAGCGCTTTACCACCAGCAACCCTAGCGCTAGTTACATTGCAAGAGTGGCCGAAGTATTTAATAACAACGGTCAATCAATACGCGGCGATCTTGCCGCAGTGATAAAAGCCATTTTGCTAGACAACGAAGCCATGGCGGGTGTCGAGGCAAACGCTCAATTTGGAAAACTGCGCGAACCTCTGATGTTACAAACTCAGTTGTGGAGAGCTGTCAAGATTGTTGAGGGAGGCTACGCCGATAACCCAGACGTGGAAGACGATGACAGCTATCGCTATAAAACTTACACAACGCGCTCAACAACACTAGAAGAAACGTGGGGACAAGCCTACTTACGATCACCTTCGGTATTTAATTTTTTCTTGCCGAACACACCACTCCCAAAAGTGACAGAAGAATTGTTGTCACCTGAGAGCCAGCTATACACCGAAGGAAGTATCGCTCTTGTTAACGAAGACTTTTACGAGCAAATCTACTACCAGACAAATTTAAATGCTGATGTAAAGCCGTACATACTATCCATGGATGTCAGTGAACTGCTCGACTTGGCCAACGAGCCTTCATTGCTTGTCGAGCACCTGAACCTAGTGTTGTTAGGCGGTCAAATGCACCCTGAACTTATCGCAACTCTCACAGATTTAGTTTCATCGCACGGTGATACAAGTGCGGGCCGAGGGCAAGCAGTCACTGAGTGCCTTTTTATCATCACCACTTCGCCAGCGTATCGCGTACAACTGTAGAGAAACCTCCATGAAAAACACTAAATCTAATCGTAGAGGGTTTTTAAAAAGTGCGGCCACTCTGCCCTTGTTACGTTTTAGCCCACTACTAGCCCCAGCTGTTTCAAGCGCTTCAACCTGCACGCCCGGCGATTACAAATCACTGGTTTGTGTTTTTTTTGAAGGCGGCGCAGATACCTTTAACTTTGTATTGCCAAGTGGCCAAAAGTACCAAGACTACCTAAATGTACGAGGCCCATTAGCCGTTCACGACAGCGCCGATTCAGGCTATGCACCGGGCAGCCCGTATCTGAACGCCAACGACAGCAGCATCGGCTCGTTTGGTTTTAATGGACTGCTGCCCGGATTCCGCGATCTCTACAATCAAAACAAATTAGCTGTGGTGTGTAATGTTGGTAACTTGGCCGCCCCCACTTCGAAACAACAGTTTCAAAGTGGCGCGCACCCGTTACCTGAAACCTTATTTGCCCACGATGCCCAGCAAAAGCTCTGGCAGACGGCGGGCAACGCACTCGCTGAGTCATTTGGTTGGGGCGGGTTGATATTGGAAAACAAAGACACATGCAACGCCAACGCAAACACCAGTGCTGCAATGTCGATTACCCATGCCAATACCTGGCTAAATAGCCCAGTGGAGCGCTACACAAGCATTCAACCATCGCGTCAAATACCGCCGCTGCGAGGGTACGACGAAAATATTAGCGGCGTGAGTTCTGCGGTACAAGCAGTTCTCAACAACTTAAAAAACACAGCCTCAAGCGGCGAAAGATCTGTTTTTGAGCAGTCCATAGCCAACTCTATCGACAATACTATATCGGCAACACAAGCACTGAACGACGTGCTTATTGGGCCTGAATTCGCTGTCGATATGGATTACACCTCCACAAACACCTTGGCGGCGCAGCTTGAAACTGTCGCTCGATTAATCAAGGCTCGCGAAAGTCTAAACATGGGCAGACAAGTGTTTTTTGTCAATTTAGGTGGTTGGGATACGCACAGAAATCAAAACACAGTTCTGGAGCGGCTGCTACCGCAAGTTAATGAAGCACTGACACAATTTCAAAGTGCCATCGATAGCCTCGGAAAAGAAAACTCTGTCACTACCTTCACCGCCACCGAATTCGGCCGCACGCTTACCGCTAGTGGTGACGGCACCGACCACGGCTGGGGCGGGCATGCATTTGTGATGGGCGGCTCTGTTGATGGGGGAAAAATCTATGGCGATTTCCCCGACTTCAGCGTGGACAACAATCTCGACGACGCCGACGACGGCTCGGGTACTTTTGCTGGTCGCATTATTCCCAAAATTGCCGTCAGTCAGTACGGAGCGACACTTGGCGATTGGATGGGATTGACCAGTGCAGAGCAGAACAGCGTGTTTCCCAGTCTGTTAACCGGCAGCTTTAGCAACAGCAACTTGGGTTTTATGGTGTAACACCACCGTTGGCTTACACCTTAAAAACCAATGCTTAAAACAAATCGTTACCAACCTCAAGCAGGTTGATCAGACAGTACATTTTTTAGGTGACTGACAAAGCGTTTAATTTTTTGCGGCAAATACTGCCTTGAAGGATAAAGCGCGTAAACCCCGACTTCATCGATGTGGTAGTCGCTTAAAATGCGGGTCAAACTGCCGCGCTCTAAGGCACTTTGCACAATAAAATACGGCTGCAATATCACGCCATGACCTCGTTCGGCCAGCAGACTAAGAAACTGACCATTGTCCGATTGCACGGATCCATTCATTGCCACCTCTTGGCGCTCACCTGACTTGCTAAAGCCCCAGCTATAAAACTGATTGTAGATAAGGCAATCACGGTCACTTAACTCCTCCGGCTTCAAAGGCTCGCCGTATGTGGCAAGATATTCGGGCGAAGCACAGCAGAGAATAGAAGTGCTGGCTACGCGGCGTGACACCACAGAGGAGTCTTCGAGCTTGCCAATTCTTATGACGATGTCGTAGTCGCTGTCGTTAATGTCAATGTAGCTGTCATCCAAGTGAATTTGCACATTCACCTCTGGATGCTCGCGCATAAAAGTCGCCACTGGATCAGCTAACCGCAGTAGTGCGAAGCTGTGTGGGGAGTTGATGCGAATTGTGCCGCGCAACAGCTCATTGGTAGAAGAAACGTTTTCCTCCAGCTCAGCAAATGCTTCTAACAACCGCTTACCACGGCGATAGTACATCTCACCCGCTTCAGTGGTACGCAGGCGTCTTGCGTTGCGCTCCAATAACCGTACTGAAAGCCTTTGCTCTAATAAACGCAACCGCTTACTCACAGCTGCACCAGAAACGCCATGGCGTTCTGCGGCGGCGCTCAGCGTACCCGCATCCACAACCGCAACTAGCCAAAATAAGTCGTCAAAATGTGTCACAACCTCACCATGATTAACTTCAAGTTACTCATAATATAACTGATCCGCTGTTCTTTAAATACAAGTTGACTCGCATAATACGCTCAACCTTTTAAAACGATGCAACCGAGCGATGATCACAATAAGAAAATCAAGCGATCGCGGCACCTTCCGCAACGATTGGCTTACTAGTCAGCACAGCTTTTCATTTGGTGAGTACTACGACCCAGACTACATGGGTTTCTCTTTACTGCGCGTCATCAATGATGATCGTGTGGCTGCCGAGGGCGGCTTTGGTACGCACGGCCACAGCGAAATGGAGATCATCACTTACGCGCTTGCGGGAACGCTAGAACACAAAGACAGCACCGGATCAGGAGATGTCATTCGTCGTGGCGACATTCAACGCATGTCTGCCGGCACTGGCATTAAGCACTCTGAATTCAACCCTTCGCACGTTGAAGACAACCATTTTTTGCAAATTTGGTTAACTCCCACGCTATCTGGTGTGAAGCCTGGATATGTTCAACAGCACTTTAGCGACGAAGACAAGGATGGAAGGCTATGTCTAGTGGTGTCGAGCGACGGAAGCGAAGGCTCGATAATGGCCCATACAGACGCAGCCATGTACGCATCGCTTCTAAACGGAAAGCAAAGCCTGGACTACCAACTGGCGACAGACAGAGTGGGCTACCTGCACGTGGCCAAAGGCAAATTAAGCCTCAATGGCGAGGCACTCGATAGCGGGGATGCGGCACTCATAAGTGCTGGCAGCAACCTAGATATCGCGCAGGCAACACACGCAGAATTTTTACTCTTTGATCTACCCGCAGCATAAAATAAACAAGGACTTAAGCATGAAAACCGTATTCCATTTAGACGCAAGTATGCGCACATTGAACTCTGCAACCCGCACCTTGTCACAAGAGATTATTGAAAAGCTAGCGGTGACACAGGTGATCCGACGCGACCTCGCAGCAGACCCCGTGCCTCAGTTAGATGCCGAGTGGATAGATGCCAATACCACCGCCGTCGCCGACAGAACAGATACACAAAAACAGCAACTTTTGCTGTCCGATAGCCTAGTGAAAGAAATTATAGATAGTGACATTTTGGTGATAGCTGTTCCGATATACAACTTTGGCGTGCCTGCTGCACTCAAAGCATGGATAGACCAAGTTTGCCGCGCTGGAGTGAGCTTCCATTACACAGAAAACGGCCCTGAAGGACTGTTAAAGAATAAACGAGCGATTTTAGCCATCGCCTCAGGCGGTGTTCCAATAGACAGCCCGGTAGACTACGCCACACCGTACATGCGCCAGTTTTTAAACTTCATCGGCATCGACAATATTGAAGTGATTGCCGCAGATGCAATGGCTATCGACGCTGACAGCCTAACGCGTGCAAAAGAAAAAGTCGCGGCTCTGGCTGCCTAAGCGAGATATTGAACTGTGAGTGTAAAAAACAGCAAAGAACGCTACGGTTGGCCAAGCATCGCGTTGCACTGGTTGATGGCCGTCGCTTTGATAGGCATGTACTTTTCAGGCGACTATATGGTTGACTTGGGATACTACGATACGCTTTACCATAAGCTCCCTAATTGGCATAAATCAACTGGCATCCTAATCGCCGCTTGCTTGCTGATACGCCTAGTCTGGAATTACAGCCATCGCAGACCAGGGCCTGCCAACGCTAATACCTCACGCTTAAGTCATCTCTCGGCGATACTTGCTCACCTTTTACTCTACGCATTAACCGCAGCACTCATCGTCAGCGGCTATTTAATATCCACCGCTAAAGGCGCACCAATAGAAGTATTTTCTTGGTTTGAAATGCCAGCTCTTTTAGCGAGCAATGCCGATCGCGGAGAAGATGCAGCCGACTTACACGAGATCTTTGGCAACGTGTTTATGGGCCTTGTCGCACTTCACGCACTGGCGGCGCTCTACCATCACTTCTATCTTAAAGACCACACACTAAAACGTATGTTAAGCACCAAAGGGAAAACCACCACATGAAAAACCTTCTCGCAGCAACGATGATGACCTTGGCTATGTCCACCACAGCCGTTCAAGCGGCCGACTACGCTATTGATACCCAAGGAATGCATGCTTCTGTGCAATTCCGAGTAAAGCATTTGGGCTACAGCTGGCTATACGGCCGTTTTAACGATTTTAATGGCACTTTCAGCTACGACGAAGAAAACCCAGAAGCCTCACAGGTTAACGTCACTATCGAAACAAAAAGCTTGGATAGTAACCACGCTGAACGCGACACACATTTGCGCAGTGTCGATTTTCTGGACGTTGAAGAATTTCCGCAAGCAACGTTTGTCGGCACAGGCTTTAAGCCCAGCGGTGATGGCAAAGCACTGTTAACCGGTGACCTGACCTTAAAAGGTGTGACCAAATCTATTGTGATTGACGTCGCCAATATTGGCGGTGGCAAAGACCCTTGGGGTGGCTACCGTATGGGCTTTGAAGGCACAACGACTTTTGCGGGTACAGACTTCGGCATCGACAACCCCGTGTTCACAGATGTAGAGATGATACTCTCCGTTGAGGGAGTACGTCGTTAATCGCTTAAACGACTGAACTGGCGGTGGTGCATTCTCGCCCCACCGCTTTTTAGCCCATGTACATGCGGAAAGTAGCTCTAACTTAACGCTACTTTACTCAGGCTCTACGCCTTTGTTTTTTAACTCTTCCACCCAAAGGTCGTGGTGCTGGACTGCCCAGTTGTAGTCAACCCTACCCGTTGTCATACCCTGCAGTGCACCTTCAGTTCCCACTGTTCCAATATAAGCATGGCCAAAGAAAAACAACGACCAAGCCACAGCCGACACTGCGTGCAAGCTGTTAGACCACTGTATAGTCTCGCGCACCCCCAAGCCCTCAGGCGTGCCTAAAGTACCCAATATCTGAGCGGGGAAATCCATTACTAAGCCGGTGGCACAGACCACTAACCCCACGCTTGCAATCCACCAAAACCATACTTTTTCGCCGCCATTCATGCGGCCTGCGCTAGGGTGAGCATCGCCCACCATGCCACCGCCTTTTAAGAACCAGAGCACATCAATCCACCGCGGGATATTGTGTTGAATCCAAATGACAATCATCAGCAAAACACCCACACAAAATGCAGGGCCGAGATAATTGTGTATATCTTTTGCCAAGCCTGCGTAAACGCCAAAACCCGCATGGCCTATCAGCGGAATAAGCACAATCCGCCCGTACATCAGACTGAACCCTGTCAGTAGCAAAAGCACAAACGACAGTGCAACAAACCAATGTAAAATACGTTCTACAACGCTCCAACGCGGCAGTGTTTTATGGCTCAGCCCATGTTCGATCTTTACTGAACCTCGCAATAAAAAAAACAACGCCAATATGAGCGGCACCGCCACCAGCGCCCATGCTGCATAGGGGCGAATGAGGGCCGAACGCTCTATCCAAGTGCTGCTATCGTCGCTGATCAATACGCCAACATCAGCGCCACGGGCCTGCGTGATTCCGCCATCCCCCGCTCTCACTGCTCGCCAAAGCTCACCAGCGGGATTGGGCACACGCAGTATTTCGCTGCTCTCGGCGGCATTGTTTTCAGAGTCACTGACGGCTTGCGTTACTAGCGGAATAGCAAATATAAGACTCATGAGCAGTAGCAGCGCCACAACTAAATAGTGGCGCCTCCGCGATTGCGCTAGTGGAGCAGCGTTGCTCATACTAGAAACTCCCACAATTCATGTGAACAAAGCTCGTCAAGTGACGGCTTATCACAAACAACCATTACGAAAAACCGAGCCAGAACGGCTCGGTCGGATCTCGGCCAACTAGTTGGAATCGCGTAGTTGCGCGCCACCCAGTGCGTCGGCAATGCCCGCTGTTCCAAAGCTCATCGCCGATGCGCTGCGCCAGGTAATACGTTCACGGTAAATAGACGAGACTTCGTTGGCATCGCCAGCGAGCAACGCACCCGTAGAGCACATCTCTGCACACAACGGAAGCTTACCCTCTGACAAGCGATTGCCACCGTATTTCTGTTTCTCCTCCGAGGAGCCATCCACTTCTGGCCCGCCAGCACAAAATGTGCATTTATCCATTTTACCGCGACTGCCAAAAGCGCCGTCCGACGGAAACTGAGGTGCACCAAAAGGACAGGCGTAAAAACAATAGCCGCAGCCAATGCAGATATCTTTGTCGTGTAAAACCACGCCATCGTCAGTGGTGTAGAAGCAGTCGACAGGACAAACCGTTGCACACGGCGCATCCGAACAATGCATGCAGGCAACACTGAGTGAACGCTCGCCCGGATCGCCGTCGTTGATGGTCACCACTCTTCGGCGGTTGATTCCCCACGGTACATCGTTTTCATTTTTACAAGCCGTGACACACGCGTTGCATTCGATACAGCGCTCTGCATCGCAGAGAAATTTCATTCTAGCCATGATTATTTACCTCGTTCAGGCGCTGGTTAATTTGCACAGAGAGCACTTGCTCTCTTGCATTTGCGTGACAGAATCGTAGCCATAGGTCATGGCCGTGTTAGCGGCTTCTCCCAACACATAGGGAGCTGAACCTTCGGGGTATTTTGCCTCAAGACTTTCACCTTGCATCTCACCGCCGAAGTGGAACGGTAGGAAAACCACCCCACGTTCCACTCGCCGAGTGACCAAGGCTTTGACTTTTATCTTGCCTCCCTCAGGTCCTTCAACCCAGACATCTTGGCCATCGCGCACACCCGCATCGTTGGCATCTGCTGGATGTATTTCAGCAAACATATCTTGTTGCAACTCTGCCAACCAAGGATTTGAACGCGTTTCCTCGCCCCCGCCTTCGTACTCGACCAAACGACCGCTGGTGAGAATGAGCGGGTAATTGGTAGAGTAGTCTTCCGCCTGTATTGAGGCGTATCTCACCGGCAAACGAAAGTGTGACTTACGATCTTCATAGGTGGGATAGTCAGCCACCAGATCACGGCGATTGCTGTAAAGCGGTTCACGGTGCACTGGCACAGGGTCAGGGAAAGTCCACACTTTGACTCGCGCCTTGGCGTTACCAAAGGGCGCGCACCCGTGTGCGATAGCCACACGCTGAATTCCGCCAGAGCGGTCAGTCTTCCAGTTTTTACCTTCGGCTAAGGTTTTTTCTTCGGCAGTCAGGTCATCCCACCAACCCAGCTGCTTGAGCATGTCGGCACTGAACTCCGGGTATCCGTCTTTGATCTCGGAGCCCACGGAGTAGGAGTCTTCAGCGAGGATATTCACGCCTTCATGCTCTACACCAAAGCGAGCGCGGAAATTCAACCCTCCTTCTGCCACTGGTTTGCTAGTGTCATAGAGATTAGGGGTGCCAGGGTGTTCCATTTCTGGCGTGCCCCAACACGGCCACGGAAAACCATAATACTCGCCGTCACAAGGGCCGCCCTCTGCTTTCAAGGTGGTTTGATCGAAGGTGCCGAGATTTTCTAATTGGCGCTTCATGCGCTCAGGGCTTTGCCCTGTGTAACCGATAGTCCACATGCCACCGTTAAACTCGCGCGTAATATCCTCTATGGACGGTTCGCCGTTTTCGACCGCGATGTTCTTCGTCAGCTCGGCTTCAAAGCCAAATTTTTCAGCGAATTTATACATAATGGTGTGATCGGGCAGAGACTCAAACAACGGCTCGATGACTTTCTCACGCCACTGCAAAGAGCGATTTGATGCGGTCACTGAACCGTAGGTTTCAAACTGCGTACACGCTGGCAACAGATACACACCGTCTTTGCGGTCGTGCATAACAGCACTAACAGTGGGGTAAGGATCGACGATCACCATCAGATCGAGTTTTTCCATGGCGTTTTTCATTTCGACGCCACGGGTCTGGCTGTTTGGAGCGTGCCCCCAGAAGACCATCGCCTTGAGGTTGTCGTTTTGGCCTATGTTGTTTTTGTCTTCTAGGACACCGTCAATCCAACGGGAGACAGGAATACCGGCGGCGTTCTGAGACGGTACGTCTTTGTCTCCAGACTGTTTATAACTGCCACTATCAAAGCGCTCTGAAATCCAAGCTGGATCGAGATCCCAAACCGCCGACCAGTGATTCCAAGCACCTGCTGACAGGCCGTAATAACCAGGAAGCGTGTCACAGAGCACACCAAAGTCAGTGGCACCCTGCACGTTATCGTGGCCGCGGAAAATATTAGTGCCGCCGCCCGACTTGCCCATATTACCCAGTGCTAGCTGAAAAGCGCAGTAAGCACGTGTGTTGTTATTACCAATAGTGTGCTGTGTGCCACCCATACACCAAATAAACGTGCCAGGCTTGTGTTCAGCCATCAACTGAGCTGCACGTTTGATCAGCTCAGGCTTTGCGCCAGACACCCGCTCCACTTCTTCGGGAGTCCACTTGGCAACTTCAGCGCGTACGTCTTCCATGCCATAAACACGCTGGCGGATAAACTCTTTGTCTTCCCAGCCGTTTTCAAAGATATGCCACAACATGCCCCACGTTACAGCCACATCAGAGCCGGGCCGAATACGCACGAATAAATCGGCGTGGGCCGCTGTGCGAGTAAAACGCGGATCTATGACAATTAAGGGAGCGTTGTTGCGCTCTTTGGCACGGAATATATGCGCGAGGGAAACAGGGTGCGCCTCCGCTGGATTACCGCCAACAACCATCATGGCCTGACTGTTGTGCATGTCATTGTAGGAGTTGGTCATGGCGCCGTAGCCCCACGTGTTCGCAACCCCTGCCACCGTCGTCGAATGGCAAATTCGCGCTTGGTGATCGACGTTATTGGTGCCCCACATAGCCGCAAACTTTCGGAACAAATAAGCTTGCTCGTTGTTGAATTTGGCCGAACCAAGCCAGTAAACCGAGTCTGGCCCCGACTGCTCCCGAATACTGAGCATCTGGTCGCCTATCTCTGCAATGGCTTCGTCCCAGCTGACTTTCACCCACTTGCCGTCCACCAATTTGGTCGGGTGCTTCAAGCGTCGCTCGCCGTGACCGTGCTCACGAACAGCAGCACCTTTGGCACAGTGCGCCCCCATGTTTATAGGGTGATCAAAAGCGGGCTCTTGACCAGTCCATACACCGTTTTTAACTTCTGCTACGATGCCACAACCGACCGAACAGTGTGTGCACACAGACCGCTTGATTTCTACTTTTGCGCCTGAAGCCGTAGAACCCGCGGCCTCGGCTTTTTTTACAAGTACAGGGGCCGTACCAGTCACCATGGCGGCAGCGCCAACGCCTAGTCCGGAGTTGCGCAAAAAGCGGCGTCGATCCACACTACGCCCGCTTAGTTTTGCACCCAAAGTCGCCGCAGAAGTTTGTGCAACGTGTGTATTTTTTTTGTGTATTTTCATTGCAATATTCCTTTGATCAGAAGCGCGCGCGCTTGTAGTACGCCTGCACATGTTCTGTTTTGGAATAGCCTTGGGCACGAGGGGCTTCGGCGACGATAGAAGGTGTTTCGGGTTCTGAAATATCAGCAACAGCGCTGCCGGCAATCGCAGCACCACCAGCAGCCAATACACTTTTGCGCAAAAAACCACGCCTTCCGGCCTTGATCAGTTTTTTATGAATTTGCATGTCGCACTCTCCTTGATGCTGAGCCCAGCTCGGGGCACTAAATAAGGCGAGTCCGTGAGAGATATTGTGGCCACGAAATAACAAACTTTCGATGCAAACACCTGTTCACACTTGCAGTATCGAGACAACACCTTGTTCGTTAAGAAATTTCTTGAGCACTAAAACTATACAGCAGAATAGCCAGCAAGCACCCATTAAATGCACAATAATTCAAGAGTCCAGGGTAGTTAAATTGCGCAAACGAACCTGATTGCAATGATCACCCAGAACAGGCGACACAATATGTTCAGAAACAGAACAATTGAAGAGCAATGACTGCCCTATCGGTAAGCAAACACGTTTTTGCCGACCCGCTCTTAGGATGACATCGATAGATACTGTTTCTCGAAGTCGCAAAAGGCTGCACCCAGTTCACCCACCGAGCGGTAAAACACGGCTGATTTAGCGGTTTGTAAATCAGCAAAAAAACGCTCGCTCCAAGGCGCTAAGTGCTGGTTAAAGAACGCCTGTTGTTGATCGGATGAGTACTCTTCGGGGTTAGCTATGAGCATCGACATCACCGCGAATTGTTGAGCGATGTGATCTTCGGTATTTCCACTCGCCTCCACTCGCGTCAATGACAAAGCCTGCAAAGTATCACGCAGGTCCGCTAGTGGCTGTTCTTGCAAAAAACCAGTGATGTACCAAGAGCCAAAAGGCACCAGCTCACCTCTGCCCAAGCCGATGAACAAATCAAAAAATTCCTCACCCACCGAAGGTTCATCAATGGTTTGGGCTGCGGCAGACAGTGACCGCCAAGCGGCGGCAAGCGCTCCCCGCGCACTGTCGTCGCCCATGCTCTGCAGAGCCAACAGTTGAGACTGTGATGGTGCAGCACTGAGCAAACCGGCCAAAAACAAATAACAATCGGCTCTCAAAGCTTGCTCTTGTAATTCCTCGGTCTTTTCTAAATCTTCTGTACTCACAAAGCGCTCCTATTAAGTGTGCATCGCCGCTAGTCCATCATGAATGTAAAGTTGGAGAACCTGATTCCATCATGTCAACTACGCGGCAGTCCTCACACATCCTCAAACGATTCAAAGATCCCGGCTCTTGAAACATTGGATGATTAGCTAGTTTTGCGGTGATGGTTTCGATGCCACTACGTGTAGCAAAAGGTTTGGCGCAGCGCAGACACCTATAGGGCTCTTCGTGGTGTAGCAACCGCTGCTCACGCGCGCTGGTACTGTTATACAGGTAGCGCGGCTCTCGACTCAAAGCATTCTCTGGACACGTATTGCGACAAAGACCGCATTGCAAACACGTTTCTTCGACAAATTTTAAGCCCGGTTCCTCACCCATGGCCAGCAGGGACCCCGCAGGGCATGCTGATACGCAGGCCATACACAGCGTACACTTGTCACTGTCCGCTGATATCGCCCCAAAAGCTGCACCCGGCTTCAGTGCAACCGACTCGGGAACAGGGGTCGTTGCTCCGGCAACAATCCTATCCATGGCGCGGCGTATCAGCTGACGCTTGTCGTCGTACAAGGCATAGGTAGCAGGTTCGGCAACCAGTGCAGGCATCGCAGAGATGCTTTCGACGCGGACACCCTGCGCCATGCCTCGCATTTGAATACAGTCTCTGGAATACCCTAAGCCCGCTAACATCTCCTGCGCATGGCCTACTTGCTCTTGTATCAATAAGGCGTCTGCACTGTCGCTGTCATGGCATAACAACACAACATTACCCACACCAAAAGCCAACAGTGACAACCAGATATCCATGCCGATCGAGCTGACCTCTTCGACGGCAACTGGCAGCATGTAATCGGGGATTGATTCACGCTGCGCCTGCAAATATTCTTCACCGCCCTCAGCCTGGTAGAAAAGCACCGTGCGCAAAGCGCCTTCACTCATCTGCAAAATGTCGCGCATCTGGTTTAAGGAACTAACAGCATCAGGATAGGCAAAGCGAAGCGCACCGCTGGGGCACACCACGGTGCAGGTGCCACAGCCCATGCAGAGCATATTGTCGAGCGCAATGCTGTTACCAAGTGAGCTTATTGCGCCTGCCGAACACGCGTTCAAGCAAGCATCACAGCCGCGCTTACTGCTCGCTCCATGTGCGCACTTGGCTTGTTCGTAGAGAGTAAATATGGGCTTGTCAAACTCCCCGACCATTTCATTGGCCTCTTGCAGAGCGGCCTCTAAACTGGCTTCATCTCGCGGTGCAAAATAGCCCAAAGGCGGTGTCGAGTTTTCGATCAATGGCTTGCCGCCCGCGTCTAAAATCAAATCAAATAGACTGCCATCAAGCTCTGCCACAGCACCCGCGGACACCGATTTATTATCATTGAATAGCTGCACATTGAATGCACCAAGGTAACCAGACACCGAAGCGACTCGAGCGGCAATTAATCTATCACCGTCTTCACTAAGTAAAAGCTCCGGTTTGACGCGAGCATCATCTGGCACGAGTATCGTGCACTGCAACTCTGTCAAGCGCTGCGCCAGCCCTAAAGCAAACTCTGCTTCAGCCACAATTAGACAACGGCCTTTAGACATATACGACACTTGCGCGGTCGCTGGACCATCACCGACTTGCTCACCAAACTCAAAACCTTCACTCATCATCAACTATTACTCTATTGTTCGCGGTTGCTTGCTGCTCTGGCTCAACACCTGTCGACGAGTCGCTGAGTTCTGGGGAATCGATATTGTTCTCTTCTACAACTTTGTCTTCACCAGGCGACTCTGGCAATCGTGCTTGCTCAATACCCGCGGCATCAGCTGCGGCTCGCTCTTCGGCCAGTTTTTCTTGGCGGTAGCTCCAAGGATCACGGGTCACCGTGTCGCCAAGCGGCTCGAACACCGTGTAGTCATCATCGTAATCATCAAGGCCATCACGCAGATGATAGCTCGGCAGCGCGAACATTTTGCGCAACGCCAGTTTGCGCAGCTCTTCACTGACCCCCGGCGACATAAACCCGCTGAAGTCACTCCCTGCACCCAAGGTATGCAAAGCAGGCATATCGCTGTCAGTCAAATCCGGTGGCAAATCTTGCTCGGATTCCGCTGGCTCAGAAGTGACAAGCGACTGCTCCGGCTCAACAGCGATCTCGCTATCTTGTGCAAGCGCCACCGGTTTGTGTTGTTCCGCTTTCAGGCGCGACCACCGCGCTAGTCGCCCTTCTTCTCGCGGTGCGTTCTCGTCAATCTCAGACTCTTCAGTCACCTTTATAAGCCCCCAGCACAGTGCCTTGTAAACCTAGCTTGTCTTCGGGCGGGCGATCACTTTTAGTCCAGCGCTTGCGTTGACGTTTTTTAAATTGCTCAGGCTCAAAGTGCTGCAAGACAAACGCCTCGATCGACTTGTAAATTTCTGCAGGCATTTCAGCCTTTAACACACGACCTTCGTTGGTTAGATACGCACCTGCTTCGTCAAAGTTAGCGCTGATCAATACGGGCTCTACACTATCGGTATCTAAGCCTTGCTCACACACTAAGTACAAAGACGGGCTCGTTGAGATAAGATTTAGCCAGTAGCTTTCGCAGCTGTCTCGGTGCAGCCGCAAATTCAATCCACGCCAGAGATAATGCTCCGCTCCGGGCTCATTACGCACCTGCTGACAATGCAACGACTGACCGCTTACCGCCTGCCCAGCCACAACGCCAAACAACCGCCATTCAAATACGCTCCACTGCGCCCTCTGGACCAAATATTTTTCTAGAATGACAGCGACGGGGAAACTGACACGTGTGTTTGATTGTGGATCCATGAGTCTTCTCAAAATATTCAAGCAAGATGGCCGTAACAAACGACTCAAGTTAGGCACTTAGCGGTGCGCTTCAGACTAGATTACCACTAAAGAAGATTCGGCTGTGCCTGCTAAACTGCAGCAAAGCCATTGCAGAAGATTCGACAACACATGAACGAGCGCAGCACACTCGACGCCAAACGCTACAGACCAGCACTCAGTCGAGCCGGCCTCAAGCCCACTCAGAACATCCAAGCGCGCAATGAAAACGGCGAAATTATCGACCTACAATTGCCCAATGAGTACCCGCTCACGCTGTACATCGATGGCCGCGAAGTCGTCACGCTGATGACCATGGGCGCCCGCCCTGAAGAACTCGCGCTGGGCTATGTACGCAATCAACGTTTGATAAAAGACCTGACGTCGATCAAATCCGTCACTGTCAATTGGCAGCGTGAGTCGGTGCATCTATTGACACACCAGCACGCCGCAGTTGGCGATTGGCACGCTCGTACTGAGCGGCGGATTGTGACCAGTGGCTGCGCACAAGGCAGCATCTTCTCCTCCACCCTTGCAGAGTTTGAAGCGTTGCAGCTTCAACCTCGTAGCGTCAGCCAGGAAGAAATTTACGCATTGGTAGCGGCCGTGAGCAAACGCAACGACATCTATCGTCAAAGCGGCGGCGTGCACGGTTGCGCACTATGCCTCGACGATGAAGTACTGATACATATAGAAGATGTTGGCAGGCACAACGCTGCCGACGCGATAGCAGGTTATATGTGGCTAGAGGGCATAGAAGGTGAAGGTAAGTCGTTTTACACCACGGGCCGATTGACGTCGGAGATGGTGATCAAATGCGCCTTCATGGGTATTTCCGTGCTGCTGTCCCGTAGCAGCGTGACGTATATGGGCTATCAGATGGCACAAAAACACGGGCTCACCATTGTTAGCCGTGTGCGCGGCAAGCACTATCTCTTGTGCAGTCCACCAGGCTTGTAAATATACGGAGTACTCGACACAGTTAGGAGAAACTCAACTCGGTAAGATTTTGTGCCGCTTCTTTTAAGACAACAACATGCTCGCGAACGGCCGATACACTCATGCGCTGACAAGGCGCATGGAAAGTCAGCGCCGCACAGAAATTGCCGCTGAGATCTTCGATAGGCACCGCAGCCGCGACCATACCGTCCATAAATTCTTCGTTGTCTAAGGCATAGCCCTGTCGCGAGACCAATTCGAGCTCTTGCATCAAAGCATCTAGCTGCGTGATCGTATTCGCCGCTCGCCCATTTAATGCAAGTGAAGCGGCCAACTGGGCTCTCGCCGGCTGTCCGATACTGGCCAAAAACACTTTGCCACCGGCCGTGCAATGAAACGGTACATGACTGCCAATAGGCAGCTGAATACGCAGCGGTAAATCAGTATCAACACGATCGGTGTAAACCATTCCCTGCGATTCAGCGACCACAAAATTAACTGTCTCGCCTATGTTGGCGGAGAGTTGCTGCAGTATTTGATGACGCGCGATGTGGAGATGTGAATTAGCAAAGAGCCCACTTGCCATCATGCGCGCTCGCCGGGCTGGACGAAGCCGCTTGGGGTCAATATCTCTAATTAAAAAACCGGCTTCAATCAGCGTTTGACACAAACGATGAATCGATTGTTTAGGTAGCCCGATGTTCAAATTTACTTCGGTCGGTGTCAGTGCATTACGGCTGTTAGCGAACGCTTCGAGTATCAAAAGCAAACGCATATTAGTCGGCAATCTAGCCGCTTCAAAAGTTTCGCTGGCCACAGAGCCTCCCTGTTCGCCTAGACCGTATATGTGTGTATCTATTATTTATAACACAGCAAAATGGCAATAAAATAGCGATTGGAAAGGCATATGGCCCGATTGAGCTACACCATAGACTCCGTATGCAGAGTTGTTTTCCGCTAACGTAAACGTCAATCAAAGCGAATAATACGCACTATGTTTCTGGTGATTTATACCTGTTTGACTGTGCATTAAATGGTCGGAGAATCTCAGTGCAGAACGTCTAGAAAGTACGGCAAAGCCCGCATTCAATCGATAGATGTGTCAAATAAATTCATAACCAGCAGAAAGCTGCCTATCAAAAACAAGGCAGCAGCAACTACATTCTGCCTTGTCTCAATTGGCTTTCCATCACAACAGAGCAAGTCCGCGCGCCTGCTGCTACCTTTGCAGTTCAACGGTACGTGTTTTGGCGTACCATAGCCATTTGTAGTACCTAGGAGAGTTTTTTATGTCATTGCCTTTACGCACCCTTGCCAGTGTTGCCACGCTCTGTGGACTTGTCGCCTTAGGCGGCTGCACCAAAGATGCCCTCGTGCAACAGGCGGGTGAAGTTCTGCAGCAAGTGGGCGGTAGCAGCGGGCTAAGCACATCCGAAATCGGGGCAGGCTTAAAACAAGCGCTGGAGGTTTCGACCAGCAATGTCGTATCGCAGCTAGGCGTAGCTGGCGGCTTTGCCAATGACCCTAAAATTCATATACCGCTGCCCGCCAATCTAGAAAAAGCGCGAGACGTAGCTGCCAAAGTCGGACTGAGCCAACCTTTTGATACGCTTGAAAGCAAGCTCAACGAAGCGGCAGAAGCTGCTACGCCTAAAGCCAAGGCACTGTTTGTAGACGCCATCACTAGCATGACCCTGGATGACGCGAAAGGTATACTTAGCGGCCCCGACGATGCAGCCACACAGTACTTGAAAAAGCAGATGGGCCCGTCGCTGGACGAAGCAATGCAACCAGTAGTTTCTAATGCGCTCTCCGAAGTTGGCGCGGTGAGTAGCTACGACAAGCTCGTGCGTTCAACAGGCAGCTTCGCCTCACTTATGCCAGACCTGAACGCTGATTTGAATCAGCACGTATTGGATGCAGCAAGCAACGGCATTTTTAGTTATTTGGCCGAAGAAGAAGCAGCTATACGCGCGGACCCAGCTAAGCGCACCACCGAACTACTACAACGTGTTTTTCAAAAATAATATAAAAAAAGCATCGGCATAACTCTTATGCCGGTGCAAAACCATCAGAGGATCCAACCTTGAGTGATGATTTTGACCAGGCCGCCCTGGACTACCACGAGTTCCCCCGTCCCGGAAAATTGGCGATCAAAGCCACCAAACGCATGGAAAACCAACGGGACCTCGCGCTCGCCTACTCCCCTGGCGTAGCTGCAGCGTGCCTTGAAATTGAAAAAAACCCACTGGACGCAGCGCGTTACACAGCGCGCAGTAACCTTGTTGCCGTTATTACCAACGGCACTGCAGTGCTTGGACTTGGCGCTATCGGCCCGCTCGCCTCTAAACCGGTGATGGAAGGTAAAGCAGTTCTGTTCAAAAAGTTTGCCGACGTCGATGTATTTGACCTGGAACTCGACACCACTGACGTCGACCGTTTTTGCGACGCAGTGGAACTCCTAGAGCCAACTTTTGGCGGTATCAACCTCGAAGACATCAAAGCCCCGCAGTGCTTCGTGATTGAAGAGCGATTGCGCGAGCGCATGAACATTCCAGTGTTCCATGATGATCAACACGGCACGGCGATCTGCGTGGCAGCCGCCATCATTAATGGCCTGCGCCTGTCGGGCAAAAAAATTGAAGACGTCAAGATTGTTGCTAACGGTGCTGGGGCAGCTTCACTCGCATGCCTAAACTTACTGGTCAGTTTGGGCGCGCGCAAAGAGAACATCATTGTCTGTGACTCCGTTGGCGTGATATTCGCCGGTCGCAACGAGCGCATGGACGAATACAAATCGGTTTACGCCGCAGAGACCGAAGCACGCACACTATCAGAAGCCATGCCCGGTGCAGATGTGTTTTTAGGACTTTCAGCCGCTGGTGCTCTGACGCAAGAAGACGTGCGTGTTATGGCTCCTAAACCCATGGTCATGGGACTGGCCAATCCAGAGCCGGAAATCCGTCCCGAGCTTGTCAAAGCAGTGCGCGACGACGCCCTCATGGCCACGGGCCGCTCCGACTACCCCAACCAAGTAAACAATGTTCTTTGCTTTCCCTTTTTGTTTCGTGGTGCGCTCGACGTTGGTGCCACTGAGATCAACGAGGAAATGAAAAAAGCCTGTGTTGTTGCCATCGCAGACTTGGCCATGAAGGAAAGCAACGACGTCGTTGCAGCCGCGTACGGTGGAGAAGGCTTCCGTTTTGGCCCTGATTACTTGCTGCCAAAACCCTTTGATCCACGCCTGATGACCGAAGTGCCCGCACGTGTTGCTCAAGCAGCGATGGACAGTGGTGTCGCCACCCGACCCATCGAGGACATGAAAGAGTACGTGGCGCAGTTGGAGAAATTTGTACACCGCTCCGGTATGGTGATGAAGCCTATTTTTGAGCGCGCAAAGAGCAGCCGACAGCGTATCGTCTTCGCAGAGGGCGAATCGAGCCGTGTGCTACGTGCCGTTCAAGAGATACTAGACGAAGATTTGTGTGTGCCTATTTTGATTGGCCGCACGGATATTATCGCCAACCGCATAGAGGACTTAGGCCTGCGCTTTCAGGTCGGAAACGACGAAGGCCAAGTCCGCACCATCGATCAAACGCGCAACCCAGACGCTAATCGCTACAGTGATCGCTACCTACAGCTGATGCGCCGTCACGGAGTCACACCAGACTTTGCCAACCAGATTGTCAGTACTCGTGGCACGGCGTTAGCGGCTCTTATGGTTGATTTAGGAGAAGCAGATGCGGTGGTTTGCGGTGTTCAGGGAAATTACAGCAAGCACCTACGTTACGTGCAAAACATCATACGCCTACGCCCCGGTGTGACAGATTGCTCGGCGGTAACTTTGCTGGTGCATCCAAAAGGCCATTATTTCCTCGCCGATACCCACATCACCTATGAACCCTCTGCCGAGCATCTCGCTGAAACCGCCAAGATGGCTGCAGATGCCGCCAAACGATTTGGTGTTGAGCCCAAAGTCGCGTTGTTGTCGCATTCCAACTTCGGCAGCCGCACCAACGAGAGTGCAAAACGCATGAGCAGAGCTCGCGACATACTTGCCGAGCAACAACCTGAGCTTAAAGTCGAAGGCGAAATGCATGCGGACACGGCACTAGACGGTGAGTTGAGAAATAGGCTACTGCCTGGCAGTGCATTTGAAGGCACCGCCAATGTCTTGGTGATGCCTAACCTAGATGCGGCAAACATTGCCTACAACCTGATTAAAACACTGGGCAATGCCCTACCCGTTGGCCCCATGTTAGTGGGCCTGCAAAAGCCCGCACATATTTTGACTGAATCAGCGAACGTACGATCTATCGTTAATATTACAGCTGTTGCCGTTGTAGACGCTTTAGATAACGCAGGCAAATAAAGAAGGTTTTTCTAAATACCAGTGCCACTCGCTGGTATTTAAAATACCTTTGAAACGGAGACATTCTGTTTTCGTTTCATTAACTATAAAACCCCTAAACAGCCTTGACTACTTAGGTCCTCTTCTCGCTTCACCCTCTATCCTTATACCAAAAGTCTGACATAGCGTTTCGTTTTAGTACTATTGTTAAATGTGTATACTCATTTTTTTATAATAAACAATAAAACTAAAAACATGGATGATGATTTTTTAGCGATACTGGATTGTATCGACACTCCGATGTTCATATTAGAGCAAAACTCGGACGGAGAACCAGTCTACGTCGCGCTCAATAAAAGAATCCGAAACAACGCCAAATTAACTTATCCAGAAGCGATAGGAAAAACTGCGGCGGAGTTGTACAAAGGCCGATTTGGCGTACTCGCCTACAACAATCATCGCGAGTGTTTTCGAACGGGGAAAAAAATGCAGTATGAGCTGACGGTCCAGCTCGAAGACTACAACAATCATGTCCAGACAACTTTGGAGCCCATGCTAGATGATCAAGGAAGAACCTATCGCGTCGTCGGCACATCCAATCCTATCGCTGCCGAGTACCTAATCCGAGAAGCACAAGCCAATACTCTCACCGTAAATGCAGAGATCGAGCAGCTGATAAATCTCTCGGCGCATGACCTGCGCAGCCCAATGCAAAACATAAAAAAACTCACTGAGCTTTTATTAGAAGACTTTCAAGACTTAGGCGATGGCAAGTTAGAGCTTATCAAGCTGTTAGAAAAAGTGAGCGATAGTACTTTCGCACTAATCGCAAACATCATTAATTTCGCCCAAGCTTCGGGCGCTGCAGAATCTGTAGAAGACTTCGAATTACCTATTTTGTGCCGCGAAATAATTTCGATGCTAGACCCCAACGATATTCACACTCTAGAGGTGTGCGATGCTCGATTGTCGGGAGATAAAATTGCGACGCAAATCGTTATACGCAATTTGATCGACAACGCAATAAAACACAATCAAGGGGCTGCCATCACCATTCAGATCGATGCCCAACAAGTGGACAAACACAATTTTACGATTTTGGTGCAGGACAACGGAAAAGGCATGGAAAACCCTGCTGCGTTATTTAAAGGCGAAACACCAACCAAGATTGACAGTGGCTATGGCCTGCACGGCGTCATGCGACTACTTAGAGCACGAGGCGGGAAAATCAGCGCCACGCCTGCTGAAAAAGGCACTGGGGTAACTGTGGCTTTTTCATTGCCGGGAAAAGCCGCGCTCCCCAATTTGTAATTGATAAAAAAATAGCAGACCAAAAAAGCGCCAGCATAATGTGCTGGCGCTCTCACTTGACCATTAGCTTAATACAGCTAGCAACACACCCGCTGCCACTGCAGAGCCAATGACACCAGCCACGTTAGGCCCCATGGCATGCATCAGTAAGAAGTTTTGATTGTTGGCCTCTAAGCCAACCTTATTAACCACTCGAGCCGCCATTGGCACTGCAGAGACGCCCGCAGCCCCAACCAGTGGATTGACAGGTTCACTGCTGAGCTTGTTCATTAGTTTCGCCATTAGCAAGCCCGCGGCTGTACCCACACTAAATGCCACCGCGCCCAGCACAAGAATACCCAGCGTCTCAATATGCAGAAACTTATCAGCCGAGAGCTTCGAACCAACCGCTAAGCCAAGAAAGATAGTCACCACATTGATAATTTCATTTTGTGCGGCGTTACTGAGGCGATCAACAACACCACAAACTCTGAGCAAGTTGCCAAAACACAGCATTCCGATAAGCGGCGTTGAGTCCGGCAGTAAAATGGCTGACAGTGCCAACACCAAAAGCGGAAAACCGATCAGTTCTTTTTTCCCCACATGACGCAGCTGTGCCATGGGCAATTTGCGTTCTTCTTCGGTGGTGAGCAGACGCATGATTGGCGGCTGAATAATAGGCACAAGTGCCATGTACGAATACGCGGCAACCGCAATCGCCCCGAGCAACTCAGGCGCAAGACGTGAGCTCACAAAAATTGCAGTAGGCCCATCCGCACCACCGATGATGGCTATGGCGGCTGCTTGTTCAATCGTGAAGCCAAAACCCGGAATAGAATTTAACGCCAAGGCACCAATTAGTGTGGCAAATATACCAAACTGAGCTGCTGCACCGAGCAACATCATAGCCGGTCGCGCAATCAGTGCGGAGAAATCCGTCAGTGCACCCACACCCATAAAGATCAGTAACGGGAACACCCCCGTCTCAAGACCAGCCTTGTATAACATTCCAAGCAAACCATCGGGACCACCGATGCCCGCAATCGGAATATTAGACAAGATGGCACCAAAGCCAATTGGAACTAACAATAAAGGCTCGAAGTTACGTGCGATAGCTAAGTACAGCAGCAAGCCGCCAACTATCACCATGCAAAATTGGCCTACCGTGACATTGGCTATACCTGTGGCAAGCCAGAGCTGTGAGAGTGCCGCTTCCATTAGGACAAGAACACCAGTGCTTGACCAGGTGTCACCGCGTCACCTTCTTTAACGGAGATCTTCGCAACGGTGCCCGCATTCAGTGAGCGAATCTCAGTTTCCATTTTCATCGCTTCAAGCACAATCAATACATCATCTGCTGCGACTTGTTGTCCTTCAGAAACCATCACTTTAAATACCGTACCTGCCAATGGCGAAGGCATCGGCTCACCGCCACTGGCGGCAGGTGCGGGAGAAGCAGCTGCCGGTGCAGCCGCGCCGCTTGTTGCCTCTACGGGAGTGATGTAGCGAACTTCACCGCCAGTACTCACCTGCACTTCGAAGGTATTGCCGTTGACACTGACTTGGTACATCTCCGGCACCTGAGTGCCATCGGTATCGGTAGGTGGCTCATGCGGTAACTCCAACTCCTTACCCGTTGGTGCCGGTTCAAAAGCAGCGCTGTCGCCTCTGTTCTCCAAAAACTTTAAGCCAACTTGAGGAAACAAGGCATGAATCAATACATCTTCCGCCATGTCGTCACAAAGCTTGATGTCTTTCGCCATGGCCAAACCTTGCAGCTCGCCGGTAAGCCGCTGCATTTCATCAGGGAGCAAATCGGCGGGACGGCAGTCAATCACCGCGTGATCACCGTTTTCTACGACACGTTTTTGCAAGTCTGCATCAACTTCTGCAGGCGTGGCTCCATACTCACCGAGTAAAACACCAACTGTCTCTTTGGTGATGCTTTTATAACGCTCACCTGTCATCACATTAAGCACAGCTTGTGTGCCAACAATTTGTGAAGTCGGAGTAACCAAAGGCAAGAACCCCAAGTCCTTGCGTACACGAGGCACTTCGGCTAACACTTCGTCCATACGGTCAGCCATGCCCTGCTCTCGCAGTTGGTTTTCCATATTGGTCAGCATGCCACCAGGCACTTGCGCTGTCAGAATGCGTGCGTCTATCCCGCGCAACTCACCCTCAAACTTCGCGTATTTTTTCCGCACTTCGCGAAAATATGTTGCGACCTTTTCAAGCTTGTCGAGGTCCAACCCTGTGGCCCGCTCAGTGCCTTCGAAGGTCGTGACAATCGTTTCAGTGGCTGTGTGACCATACGTCATGCTCATTGAAGAAATCGCCGTATCAACCGAGTCTACGCCTGCTTCTACCGCTTTGATGATAGAACCGGTAGACAAGCCAGTTGTGGCATGGCAATGCAGCACAACTGGAATCGAGATAGCGTCTTTGAGCTTTCTGACAAGTTCTTCTGCAACATAAGGGCGTAGCAGACCTGCCATGTCTTTAATACACACCGAATGACAACCCAGCGCTTCGAGGTCACGTCCCATCTGCACCCAACCATCAACGGTATGCACCGGTGATAAGGTATAGGAAATAGTGCCTTGCGCGTGTTTGCCACTTTCAACGGCAGCGGCAATCGCTGTTTGCAAATTACGCACATCGTTCATGGCGTCGAAGATACGGAAAATATCCATACCATTGGCCGCCGCACGATCCACAAATGCGCGCACAACATCGTCGGCGTAATGTCGATAACCCAGCAGATTTTGACCGCGTAACAGCATCATTTGCGGTGTTTTAGGCATGGCCGCTTTTAGCTGACGCAAGCGCTCCCAAGGGTCTTCGCCTAAATAACGAATACAAGAGTCGAAAGTCGCGCCGCCCCAAGTTTCGAGCGCGGCAAAGCCGACATCATCAAGTTCAGCTGCTATGGGCAACATATCCTCCAAGCGGAGGCGAGTGGCAAATAGGGATTGGTGTGCGTCACGCAGCACCACCTCATTTATTTTTAATGGGCTTTTGTTCGCTGTCATGGGAACGGTCACTTAGTATTTTTAGAAGACTGGTCGCGCTTAGCACGAAATGAATGCACAGCAGCGGTAATCGCAGAGAGCAACTCCGGATCGTTGATTTGGGCAGCAGACGAGCTCGAAGAGCCAACAGCTGATGGTGCGTTATCGATAACGGGGGTCGACTCTTTAAGCAGTCGCGACATTAACGTCAGTGCCAGCACCAACAAGCCGAGGAAACAAAAAACGATTCCCATGCCAAGCAGCATCAAAACGGCCCCTTGCGACATTGTTTCACTCATTCGTTTTTACCTTAGTTTTTGCAAATTTTGTGCAAATCTTGTCTTTATTATCGCCTAATCACAACGTTAATAAAAGACTAAATCCAATAAAATCAGTGACTTTATATCCTCTGATGCAACACCTATTTGCAATATATTTGCAATTACGCAAATAGGAGCTGCTTATTTGTCACGCATGAAATTACTTTGCCATTCAACAGGAAAGTCGTGTGAACACGCACAAAACAGCAAGCGAACTATCTAAACAGGCCTCTTCTAGCGGCCCAAGAGTGGCAGATATTGAGGCCACCGAGAGCCCTGCACGCAAGCAGCAACACCCACGCGCTCTTGTAGATCTCTTCACTCGTAATGGCCTCACTTTTTGGGTAAAGGATGCGACTTTAATCAGATCGGATCGTCACATCTGAAGCAGCAATAAAATGCACGTTCATTTCAGCATGCTATGCGATCCATAAGCCCACGCTATTTGCGCTCGCCCTGTTTCAACCCGAGACTAAAGACCAACGCAACTGTTTATTCAAAGCACATACTTCGCAGCAATAAGGATACTTTTATGCCATTCAGCCCTGACACTCGCATTGATCTCAATCGGTACTGGCAGACCATAGAAGTGTCTGCGGGAATTGGCGAAGGACGCCCGGGTGGCCTTTCGAGGCTTACATTATCGGACGCCGACCGTGAGATTCGCGAGCAATTTAAAAGCTGGTGTGAAGCCGCTGGCCTGACGGTAGAGATAGATCAATGCGGTTCAATGTTTGGCCGCCGCGAGGGCCAAGACAATTCCCTGCCACCCATTCTAATTGGTAGTCACTTAGACACACAGATTAATGGCGGACGCTTCGACGGTATTGCTGGTGTTCTCGCAGGCTTAGAAGTAGTGCGGGTTTTGAATGACAACAACCATGTCACTAAACGCCCCATAGAAATCGTAAACTGGACTAACGAAGAAGGTGCTCGCTTCTCACCACCCATGGTGGCATCAGGCTGTTTTGTCGGCAAATACTCTGTTGAATGGGTGCACGACTTGATCAGCGACGACGGCGCACGTTTTGGTGACGAACTAGAACGCATTGGCTACAGCGGCTCTCGCGCTTGCCAAGAAAACAGCGTCGACGCCTACTTTGAATTGCACATTGAGCAAGGCCCAATCCTTGACGCCGAAGGGCGAGACGTTGGCATCGTCACGGGAGGCTATCCCGTTCGTGGCATGCGCGCATCTTTTGCCGGAAAGACAGCTCACACAGGACCAACACCCATGGACCTACGCCACAACGCGTTGGTCGCCGGTGCCCGCTGGTTAACAGCGGTAGATAATATCGGATGGGATTACGCAGTCCATGACGGAAAAGCCACTGCGGCGCGTCTGACAGCTTGGCCCAATAAGCCCGGCATTCTTTCGGATTCCGCTGAAGCGATATGCGATGTGCGTCACCCAGATCCAATCACCACCCGAGTAATGGCCGAAAAAATGCGCCGCGCTGTGTATGAATCAGCTGCGATCGCTGGCTGTACAGCCAACATTGAAGACGAATGGGAATGGGGAGGCGATGTTTTTGATGCCGAGCTAATCGAAAGCGTGAGAAACCACGCGATTCGACTGGGCGTGAATTGGCGTGACATTAAATCTCAGGCTGGCCACGACGCCTACTTCATGGCTACCCACTGCCCCACCACAATGATCTTCACACCCTGCAAAAACGGCATTACTCATAACAACGAAGAGTATTGTGAAGCCGAGAATTTTGATGCGGCACTCAATATTCTACTTCATGCCGTTGTGGAAAGAGCAGACCGAGAGTGAGCCTGTATTTTTCGGGCTACAACCCAGCAGCAACTTATGTCAGCGAGTTTCTCCGCAGTAAGAAAGAAACCATTTAAAACCTAACCCTGTCACATGCCCGGAGTTTAATATGAGAAAGATAGCAACAGTACTCGCCGTAGTAGCAACAGCAGCTACAGGATTTGCCTCTAACGCACAAGCCGATATGGTCGACACCATTCGTGACCGAGGACAACTCGTGTGCGGAGTTCATACGGGTTTGGTTGGCTTTGGAGCACCTGACGAAAGCGGCGAATGGCAGGGGCTGGATCCAGATTATTGCCGCGCAGTTGCCACAGCCATTTTAGGAGAACCCAAAGTTAAATGGGTGCCTTTGTCTACTCAAGCACGATTTACATCACTGCAAAACGGCGAGATCGATATACTAGCGCAAAACTCAACCATGACCCTCGCGAGAGACGCGTCGCTCGGGCTTACCTTTCCTGCATTCAATTTTTATGATGGCCAAGGTTTATTGATTCGATCTGACCTCGGTGTTACTGAAAGCAAAGAACTCGACGGTGCCACGATTTGCATACAGCAAGGTACGACTAGCGAATACGTCATTCGCAATCACTTCACGAGCTTGGGCATTTCTTTCACCCCAGTCGTCATTGAAAGTGGCACAGAGTTTTTCTCTGCTTTCTTCGGTGACAGGTGCGATGCGATCACCAGCGACCTTTCACAGCTCGCCGTTGTTCGCTTGACATCCGACAAACCAGACGACTATCAGCTGCTTCCAGACATCATCGCAAAGTCACCACTAGGCCCTGTTGTGCGCGCTGACGATAAACACTTTGAGAATGTCGTCAAATGGACATCATTCGCCTTGCTAACAGCGGAAGAGCTGGGCATAACCCAAAACAATGTCAAAGAGATGCAAGCAAGTGACAACGCAGATATACAGAAATTTTTAGGCGTGACACCCGGTGTTGGTGAACTACTTGGGCTCAACGATGATTGGATAGCGGATGTTATCTCGACGGTGGGAAATTACAGCGAAATCTTTGAACGCAACGTGGGTGCAGGCTCACCATTAGCGCTTAAACGTGGACAAAACGCCCTCTGGTCTGACGGTGGTTTGATGTACTCGCCTCTTTTCTAAAGTCAGCAAGCTCGTCGGGAGCCCTGCCCGACGAGCCATCTCCACCTTGAGACAATTATGAACCTTAATCATCGCATGGAACAGCTCCGCCACTCGGCCATCAAAGCGATAACGATTAGCATAGTGATATTCTTCGTTTGGCTATTAGCTGACATGGTGCGTCAGCGCTTGGAACAAATGGGAATCCACACAGGTTTCGATTTTTTACAAAACCGTGCGGGCTACGATCTCAGCGAATCACTCATAAATTACAACGGAGACGATAGCTACGGTCGCGCGTTATTGGCCGGATTCAGCAACACCCTTAAGGTTGCCTTTAGCTCTATTTTCGCCGCAATCGCTATTGGATTATTAGCCGCTAGCGCGATGCTATCTGGCCACCCCACAGCCAATAGAGTGGCACGCCTCTACATTCGCATTGTTCGAAATACGCCGCTGTTGCTACAACTGTTTTTTTGGTTTGGGCTATTCACGATCAGTCTACCGAGCATGCGAGAAAGAATAACTCTTATGCCAGGCGTGTATTTAAGCAATCGAGGCCTAAATTTTCCGCTGCCCGATCTAGCGATATGGCTTGGTTTTGCTTTTTCGCTCGTCGTTTTAACCGCACTAGTGTTATTCCGAGCTCGCTTAAAAGTGAGCAGCCACGGATCAAACGCTCTCACTCTAGCGGCTTACTTGCTGGTGTTAGGCACCGTGCCGTTCTTGTTGGTGGCAGGTTTTGGTGAGTTTGACATGCCAGCCACAGGACGCTTCGCGATAAAAGGTGGCGGCGTTCTCACCCCTGAATTCTTGACGCTATTCATCGGGTTATCGATATACACCGGAACCTATATAGCAGAGACACTACGCGGTGCCGTGCAAGCAGTAGCGCGGGGTCAAAACGAAGCAGGCGCGTCTCTAGGACTGACTCGCGCTCAAGCCTTTCGACTAGTCGTTCTACCACAGGCCACGCGAATCGCATTGCCGTCAATTGTTTCGGAAGTCTTGAACCTCATCAAAAACAGCTCGCTCGGTGTTGCCGTGGGGTACCCCGACTTGGTCTCGGTGGGAAACACCGCCATGAATCAAACAGGCCAGGCTATCGAAATGATTGCCATATACATGGTCGCTTACGTAACCATCAACGTGGTGATCACCAAACTCTCTAAGTTAATGGAAGCTCGCTATGCCTGGTAACCTAGCTGTTAGCTTCCCTCAGCGACTCGCCGATAGCTTGTTTGGCGATCGCATCCGAATCAGTTTTTCCATCGTGCTTTTACTGCTTGTATTTTTTGCAGGACCTAAGCTTTTGAGCTGGCTTGTACTAGATGCGACGTGGCAAGGAACAGCCGAAGACTGCAGAGCGAACGGTGGCGCCTGCTGGGCTTTTCTTCGCGTTAAAATGAACCTAATCGTTTTTGGTGCTTTCCCAACGCAGGAAATCTGGAGGCCCTCCGTCTTTCTCATTCTGCTCGCTATGATTGCCTACTACGCCTACACACACCCGAGGGAAGTCGGGCGCGTCGCAGGGGCACTACTTGTGGCATTGTTTTTGGCGGTGTTACTCATGCACGGAGGTATTGCTGGGCTGCCTATTGTAGAAAACACTCGATGGGGCGGTCTACCGATAACGATGATTGTTACATTAGCGGGCCTAGGAGCTGCATTTCCGCTTGGTGTTCTATTGATGTTAGGCGGCGCCTCCCATAACCCCCTCTTGCGTATCCCCTGTGCAATGTACATAGACGTCGTCCGAGGCATCCCAGCCATCACTCTTGTTTTCATGACTTTTGCCATCGTGCCACTACTGATGCCACAGGGAGTTATGATCGACAAATTGGTGCGCGCGGCCATGGGCCTGACATTGCTGACTTCGGCTTATTTTGCCGAAGCGCTGCGTGGAGCACTTGAAGCTATGCCAAAAGGCCAGAATGAAGCCGCCTCCGCTCTGGGCCTCGGGTACTGGAAGCGCCAACGGCTGGTAGTACTGCCGCAGGTCATTGCCAACTCCATGCAGCCACTGGCAAACATAGCGATAGCATTCGTTAAAAACACATCACTGCTCATCATCATTGGTCTGTTTGATCTACTCGGAGCCGCACGTTCAAGTTTGTTTGATGGAGAGTGGCAAGGTTTTTATCGGGAGCTTTATCTGTTTGTCGGATTTATCTATTTGATCATATGCCTTTTTCTCGAAGCCTATGTGGCCAAATTAGAAACGGAACGTAACGATCGAATATCACGCTAAAGGAAAATCATGAAAGAAATTGTCGACCTACCAGAATTGAACGCAGCGCTAGCTAAACTCAATACACCCACATCGCTGCTAGTACGTAGTGGCGACATGCTTTATAGCTGCGGCATTCCTCCTCTAGACTTGCAACGTCAACAAATTTTAGAGGGTTCATTGCAAGAACAAACCACAGCCATTTTGGAAGTAATGAAAGCTGCCCTGGAGGGAGCAGGCTCCAGTCTGGACAAGGTGGTGAAGACAACAATATACGTCACCGATACGGCCTACTTTGCGCCAGTGAACGAAATTTACGTTAAATATTTTTCGCAGCGATTTCCCGTTCGCTCATTTGTGGCTGTTGCGCCGTGGCCGCTACCGTTCAACGTGGAGATAGACTGTATCGCCGAGGCTTAACACACTACAAGTGCGCACCTTGCGCCTTACTACCTTTTCTAAAGCGCGCCGGCAGACAAATTGATCGGGCAAGGTGTCCTGTGTACAGCAGATTGCGTAGCGACAAAAATTACGTATACCGCTTGTTTTCTTCACGTTGTGGTCAGGTGCTTATTCACTCACGTCATACACTTGCCGCAACTCTTCAATCGTTTCGACAAACACCTTTTCGGCACCGCTTAAAACCTTCTTGTCTGCGTGCACGAGATAAACATCCGCACCTATGGATCGATCGTTGATTTTCACCGGCCACAAAGTGCCCATTTTTATATCTTGTTCAACAGCGGCCGGAGGCAAAATACCGATACCCATACCCGCGATGATCATGCGCTTAATTTCTTGCAGGTTTGAGCTCCAGCCTGTGACTCTGCTACCCAGTTTGGCACTGGCTTGCAATACAGCCATCGGCTCTAAACCCATACCTTCGACGGCGCACGTAAAAGCGATAAATGGTTCCTGACGAAGCTCTCTTTCACTGATCGAGTTTTTTCCAAAGAGAGCATGTTCAGCGCCACAAAACAAACACCAATCTTCTCTAAACAATTGCAGAGATTCAAGATTAATCACAGGTCTATTTAACAGGCAAATACCAATACCAACGGTACCTTTAGCGATATTATTGAGAATCTCATGACTATTGCGCACTTCGACATGCAGCTTCACCGAAGGGTGCCTACGATGAAACAGACGGAACTGCTCGTCGATGAATGGAGAGACTAGATTTGAGATTATCTGAATTTTAACTTCCCCATGCTCTTCGTCTAAATTTCCATGGGCAAGTCGTGCGATACGGTCTGCACCTTGAAACATATCACTGCACTCTTGATACACCTTCTCGCCTTGTAGCGTAAGCTCAAAGTGGCGACTGTCGCGATAGACCAGTTGGCAACCGAGTTGGGATTCTAGCTTCTGTAGTGCGTTGCTTACTGAGGGTTGCGAGATTCCAAGCCACTTAGATGCCGCAGTGATACTTTGCTCCTGCGCTACAACATAAAACATTCGCAGAAGATTCCAATTCAGATCTTCATCGGGCACAGGTTTCTTCCTAATTTTTGGCATGCGAAGTAGCACAGCCTTATCTTACATCAGACTTGACCAGTATAGGCTCAGGCTATGTCAGGTCTAAGCCACCAAGCTTGTCAAAGCCAGTTAAAAACACGGACAATACCGACGACCATCATTTTAAGTTTTCACTGGAGTACGACAATGGAAGTAACACGTTTTGGCGCGGGCCCGCGCATGAGTCAAGTTGTCACACACAACCACACCGCTTACCTTGCTGGCCAAGTAGGTACCGCTGGCGCTGATATTAAAACCCAAACACAAGACTGCTTAAATGCTGTAGACAAGCTACTCGCGGAAGTTGGCTCAGACAAATCCAAGCTTTTACAAGTAGTGATATGGCTAGCGGACATGAGCGATTTTGCCGCAATGAACGAGGTTTATGACGCTTGGATTGACCCCAATGCACCCGCTGCTCGAGCTTGTGGCGAAGCAAAGCTCGCTACACCCGATTACCTCGTAGAGTTTATTGTGACAGCCGCAATTTAAAACCTGCTTTTATTGTGCCCGTGTTGCGGCAAAACCGTGATTATGTCGGTTGTAATCACTTGGCGTTTTGTTTCGGCAACAAGCAGAGCAGTTTTGCATTGCCCGCTCTTAGCGAGCAGACAAAAACACTTTTCCGCTGTGCCGGCGATCCAAGAAAAGTGACTGTTGTTGTGCTTGATAGCGTCCACCGCCGCTCGGATATTCTGAGCGGTGTCTTGATCAGAAAATCGAATCTGCGCTTGCTGCAACGCAGCAAGCGCGGACCTATTTAAAGAGTACGCGAGCAACATCGCCGCTCAGTACCTGAATTTTTTTGATCGATCAAAAATAGCGACGACACCCAGCTCAACAGCTTCATCAACATCTCGTGCATATCTAGTTGCAGCCATCACACACGCAGCCCGAACCTGCCATCGATGGGAAACGCGATATTTTGCTAGTAGCAACGCTGGCAGGCAACTGCCTAGTTTTCGCAGTTCGCTAATGGCTTGCACCTCAACCAAAGAACCGGAGCCATCTAGCCGATCCACCAAAACGTCGACGCTCAGCGCTTGAATGTCCATATCAATACACTTGAGAGTACTGCGGAAAAAACCGCCATAAAACATACACACGCCAGAACCTGCTCGCACGAAGCTGCACGAGTATCACATCAAAGCAAAATACTTGGAAAACGTGATGAACGCGTGGCGGGAATGGCACAGTTGTCCGCAGCATGGTACGTGTAGGCGATCGATAATTTAGGTTTGTCAGTCGCGTTACGGCCAGCCGCATGAAAAGTCCGGCTATGAAAAAACACCACATCACCAGCCTTCAATTCGCAATCTACAGCGCTATTGATCAGCTCAGCATTTTCCTTTAGCTCCGGTCGTAAAAAGAGCTTGGCATCGAAACGACCGCGATCAAAGTTACCTTTGTGTGTACCCGGAATCATGCGCAGAGCGCCATTGCCGATGGTTTCGTCGCCAAGGGCTGTCCAGACACTGACCAGTTCCGGACGATCAAAACGCCAATAGCGAATATCTTGATGCCAGTGCGTTTCACTGGAAAACCCTGGCATTTTTGTCATGACGCAATTGTGATGGGTCTGCGAGAGCATGATCTCAGGCGAATCTATGAGTACGCGAAGCGCTGCGGCTATATCGGCATCGGCTGCTAACTCTCTGAACACCGGATCGCGACTATAGGCACTCAACAGACGTCGAGGTGTTTGCCCGCCCAAAGCCAACTGGCTTTCAGGCGAACCGGGATAACTGACATCAGCCTCAAACTCTAGCGGCGAAAGTGGCGGGCTCAGGTGGCGCTCAATGGTGGAGCGCAACTGTGCAACTCGGTCCGCAGTAAGCAAACTATGTGCAACCACATAACCATCTTGTTTGAAATTTTCGAGTTGCTGCGTGCTGAGCTTGGCCATGAGTTTTTGCCACCCATCTAAGTAAAAGGACTGAGTAAGCGCTGATCTTCCGCCTGCTAAACTGTGCCGTCAAGTACAGTTGCAGGCAGTACAGATACAGTGTTACCTCTCGCTGACATCTTTGGGCAATGGCCGATTGTTTTCACGTAGATAGTCATCCACCTCACTCAACACATCCTTCAGCCAAGGGCGGGCAGCCACTACTTCGCTTCGATCCAAACCAGACATTTCGTGAGGGAAAACCAACCAAGCATCGGTTTCGTGCACATAGTACTCGGGTGCCCGATCAGTATTGTTTCGCTCAGGCTTGTAATATGCAGTAGCGATACGAATGTCTTTGGGCAAATTCCGACGACATTTTAATTTCAGTTCGTCGATGATCGCTTTGATGCTACGTCCAGAGTCGTATACATCATCAACAATCAAGAGTGAGTCATCGGCGTTGGCATGGCGGATGATGTAGCTCAACCCATGAACCCGCACTGATTTATCCGCTTTATCGATACCATAGTAACTGCTGGTCCGAATAGCGATGTGATCACTGGGCATGCCATAGTAGTCACACATTTCTTGTACAGCCACCCCTACAGGTGTGCCGCCACGCCACACGCCAACAATAAAATCAGGACGAAAGCCGCTGCGAATCACTTGCGCGGCCAGCTTGCACGAATCCTGTAACAACGAGTCGGCATCAATAAAAACTTTGTCTGTCATTTGTCTTTTCCAGTCTTAGGGCGCAGCAGTAATCTTTAGCCCATTTTAATTTCGTTGAGGTAATTACCCACGGCTTGCATAGGGCTCATCGCGCGCGTGATTGGGCGTCCAACCACCAAATAACTCGCGCCTGCTGAGACCGCTTGCGCCGGTGTTAATGTCCGTGTTTGGTCGCCCGCGTCTTCACCCTGCTGTCGAATCCCCGGTGTCACTGTCAGCGCGTTAGCCGGCAAAATCCCTCGAACCAGTTCGAGCTCTTGTGCAGAACACACCACACCCGCTAAACGACATTCCGCAGACAATGTCGCCAGTCGGGCAACCTGAGCTTTAGCGCCGTCCATCACCCCCACTTCCGCCAACTGTTCATCATCTAGGCTGGTAAGCACTGTTACGCCAACTAAATGCATCGCACTGCCCGTGTCGTCAACAGCCTTTCTCGCAGCACGCAGCGCCTGAGAACCATTACCCGCGTGCAGTGTCAGCATCCATGCACCGAGGTCTGCCGCCGCTCTCGCACCGCCAGCAACTGTATTGGGGATATCGTGAAACTTAAGATCAAGGAAAATTTCGAAGCCGCGCTGCTGCAGTGCCTTCATCAGTGGCGGACCACAGCGGGTAAACAGCTCTTTGCCAACTTTCACTCGACACTGAGTGGGATCCAATGCATCTGCCATGGCCAAGGCTTGTGCTTCATCTGGATAGTCCAGAGCGACGATTAGACGCTTAGAGTCTTGCATATTATTCCCCTTCCACTCCCAAAATGGGGCGTATTGAATCCCAACTATGACAACCCGGGCACTGCCAATGCAAGTGACGCCCTCTGAAGTTACATTTGCGGCAAGCGTGTGATGGCCTGTTTTCCATCACTCTGTCCAGCATCGTCACGATCACCGAGATTTGCTTGCGATTGGCTGCTGAGGTGTTATCCATCTCCATACGAGCCCAATGCTGCAACCCTTGCAAAGAAGGTCGACGCAACAGCTGCTCTTTGAAAAAGTGTCGCGCACTGCGCGGATCTTCGAGCCGTTCTAACACGCCTGATGCCGTGCTTATCATGGTGTAACTGTTGCTTCTGGTGCGCAGTTTAGCGATATAAGCCCGCAAGGCGCCTTCGTCACCTGTAGCGCTCAAAGTTTCCATCAGCGGGCGCGCCACTTCAGGCACTATTTCTTCATCGAGTGATATAGCTTTTTCGTAGTCGCGCACCGCACTGCGATAATCGCCGCGCTCACGCGCTATTTCCGCACGCATGACCCAAGCTCTGACACAACAGACATCAGCAGCTACTGCAGCGTTTAGCTCCTTGTCAGCTTCGGCTTGTTCGCCGTGAGTCAACGCCAACTTAGCCAGCTCACAGTGGTATTGTGCAATGGATGCACCGTGATTCGCGTCGCTGAGCTTTTGGCTTTGTTCCGCAGCATCGATAGCGCGTTGCCATTCGTTGCCGCGCTCGCAAATGGCGATGAGTCCTTCGTAACAAGGACCAATAAAAACTTTTTCGTCGATCAACTGCGTAAAGTTGCGCTCGGCCCAATCGTGCAGACCGGCAGCAAAATAATCTCGGGCCAACTCCAACCTAGCCTCATCGCGTTTTTTCTTGCGCAAATCAACTCGATCGCAGATATCTTTGTGCAAGCGAATGGCGCGCTGCACCTCTCCCCGCTGACGAAACAAACTGCCAAGCGCAAGGTGTGTTTCCGCGGTGTCGTCATCAATTTCCACCACACGCAAAAAGACATCAATAGCCTTGTCTTCTTCGTGGTTGAGTAGAAAGCTAATGCCCTGATAATAATCGCTAGGCGCGTCGGGATCGCTGCCCTCAGCCCCGCGACCACTGCGCTTGGCGCTGAGCCAGCCAGAAGCAGCCGCCACAGGCAATAAAAGCCAGAGCGCTTCAATCATGTTGGGATATCAGTGGCAAAAGAGAGAGCTGCACAAGGGTTCGCTGAAATGTTTACTAACTGTGTATTCTAGCCTTTATCTGCGGCTCAGTGTGGATGGCAGTACATGCTGATGTGCTTATAACTTAAATAGCACAAGCAATTTTTCGTGAGCGGAGCTTAACAGCGGTTTAACTTCGGCGTCGCCTAGGCCATAACGGCACAGAACAAACTTTAGAGCTGCGCTTCTGAGGTATTGCAACGCTTCGATTTTACTTCGCCGTAAAAAGAAAAACCCCGCCGGAGCGAGGTTCTTGTTCACAGAGCCAAAGCAAATGTTAGCTTTGAGCTTCGCTCTGCTTTTGCAATCCATCATTGACGCGCTCACGCAACTCTTTACCTGGCTTAAAGTGCGGCACGTACTTTCCGTGCAAGGCAACTGTATGACCTGATTTAGGGTTACGACCAAGACGCGGTGGACGGAAGTGCAAACTAAAACTACCAAAGCCTCGCACTTCAATACGATCACCACCACTCAAGGAGCGACTCATGGACTCAAGCAATACTTTCACCGCAAGTTCGACGTCTTTTTGAGCCAGATGACTCTGTTGACGAGACAAGACTTCAATCAATTCTGATTTAGTCATAGCGTTATCAGTGGTGCCGGTCATGTTCACTCTCCTAGCTGTTCGCGGATCAATACCCAATCGCCCGTTTGGCGACTGGGAAGAACTGATCAGTCAGATCAGTTTTTAGCGTCCATCTGCTCTTTCAAAATATCACCCAACGTCATTGCAGGTGCAGCAGCGGTACTTTCGTTGTAGCCGGTGATCATCTCTGCTTCGTCGTCGTTGTCTTTCGCTTTGACAGACAAGTTCAAGCTGCGAGATTTACGATCGATATTGACAAATTTGGCTTCGATTTCGTCGCCAACTTTAACAATAGTAGTTGCATCGTCAACGCGATCACGAGCAAGCTCGCTTACACGGATGTAACCTTCAACACCGCCGCCCAAATCAACAGTTACGCCTTTGGCATCGACCTCTGTGGCCGTACCTTTAACAATGCTGCTCTTAGGGTTATCAGCAACAAATTGAGCAAATGGGTCTTGATCCATCTGCTTGACGCCCAAGGAAATACGCTCGCGCTCTGGATCCACTGAAAGAACGATAGCTTCAAGCTCGTCGCCCTTCTTGTAGTTGCGCACCAGCTCTTCGCCGTTGTCAGCCCAAGAGAGATCAGACAAGTGGATCAGGCCGTCGATTTCGCCTTCCAGACCGATGAAGATACCAAAGTCAGTGATTGACTTGATCTTGCCGATAACACGATCGCCCTTGTTGAACTGAGTCGCGAAATCATCCCATGGGTTGGTTTTGCACTGCTTGATACCCAGAGAAATACGACGACGCTCTTCATCGATGTCGAGGATCATGACTTCAACTTCGTCACCTACAGCGACAACCTTGTTCGGGTTGACGTTGCGGTTAGTCCAATCCATCTCAGAGACGTGTACCAAACCTTCAACGCCTTCTTCAACTTCAACGAAGCAGCCGTAGTCAGCGATGTTAGTGACTTTACCGGTGAGACGTGTGTTCTCAGGGTAACGACGCTGGATCGCAGTCCATGGATCATCGCCAAGTTGCTTCAGACCGAGTGATACGCGGTTGCGCTCACGGTCGAATTTAAGAACCTTAACGTCGACTTCTTGACCGATTTCAACAACTTCAGAAGGATGCTTAACGCGCTTCCAAGCCATGTCGGTGATGTGCAACAGACCATCGATGCCGCCCAGATCCAAGAACGCACCGTAATCGGTGAGGTTCTTGACGATACCTTTGACTTCGATACCTTCCTGAAGCTTCTCGAGAAGCTGCTCGCGCTCTGCAGAGTACTCAGACTCAACAACTGCACGACGTGAAACAACAACGTTGTTGCGACGCTGGTCAAGTTTGATAACTTTGAATTCCAGCTCTTTGCCTTCGAGGTAGCCAGTGTCACGTACAGGACGGACATCGACCAATGAACCTGGCAAGAATGCACGGATATCGTCGATCTCAACGGTGAAACCGCCTTTAACCTTGCCTGTGATAAGACCAGTGACAATCTCGTCGGCTTCGTGAGCTTCTTCGAGTTTGGTCCAGCTGCGCGCACGGCGTGCTTTTTCACGAGACAGTTTAGTTTCGCCAAAGCCGTCCTCGACTGCTTCGAGAGCTACTTCAACGGTGTCGCCGATTGAAACGTCAAGCTCTCCGCTCTCAGTACGGAATTGATCCAATGGGATGACGCCTTCGGACTTAAGACCGGCAGCAACGATGACGAAATCAGGAGTGATGTCGACAACAGAACCCATTAGGATAGCGCCGGGGCGCATTTCCGTCTTTAGGAGGCTTTCTTCAAATAATTCGGCAAATGATTCTGACATTAGGTTGTAAACCTGTAGTTGGTAGCGTGGTGAGGCTGATCCGGCCAATCCACGGTTGATAAATTCCACCTAGGCGTCCGGCCATAGTGGTTCAGTGGCAGCCGAGTATTCGGTCTGCCGCGCGCCAGCTTTTACTTAGATTTCAAAGCTTGGTGCAAAATTTTTCTTACATGCTCAACCACCTCAGCGATGGTCATGTCACTAGAATCAACAAGGTGCGCATCATCTGCTGCACGCAGTGGCGACACTTTGCGATTCATGTCTTGCTCATCGCGTTCTTGAATATTCTTGAGCAAGTCCGGTAGTTTAACATCATTTCCCGCCGCAATTAACTGTTGAAATCGCCTTCTTGCCCTTTCTTCTGCGCTTGCGGTCAGATAAATCTTACAAATGGCATCTGGAAATACTACAGTGCCCATATCTCGGCCATCGGCCACAAGACCAGGCGGACGGCAAAACTGCCGCTGCAACTGCAATAAAGCCTCACGAACCGGCTCGTACTGAGCCACATTTGATGCCATCAAGCCAGTGCTTTCCAGCAACACCTCTTCGGTCATGTCCTCACCGTCTAAGGCGTAGCCTGTTCGATCACCGCTGACATCAAAACTGACATTCATTTGCCGCGCCACTTGTGCCACCGCATCGATATCTCCGAGTGAAACACCACGACGCAAACTCGCCAGAGCAGTCAATCGGTACAATGAGCCACTGTCGAGCAGGTGGTAGCCTTCAGCAGCGGCCACCGCCCGAGTTACCGTGCCTTTTCCAGCGCCGCCAGGCCCATCCACGGTCAGTACAACTTGCTTCACTTTGTCTCTCTTGGGTGCGTTAGCGCAGAAAATGCGTCGAAATAGCCAGGGAAAGTCTTGGCTGTGCAGTCAGGATCTTCGATCGTGATCGAAATGCCCGCCGCCGTCACTAATGAGAAACACATGGCGATACGGTGATCATCGTAGGTGTGGATACTGACGCCATCGCGCAGCGGCCCCGGAAACACCCGCAACCAATCATCACCCTCTTCCACCTTAACACCCAACTTGCCCAGTTCTGTGGCCATCGCCGTCAGGCGATCTGTCTCTTTGACCCGCCAAGAAGCGATATTACGTAATGTACAGGGTCCATCGGCAAACAGCGCAACAACAGCCAACGTCATCGCCGCATCGGGAATGGCATTAAAATCTTCATCAAATGCGCGCACGCGCTGGTCACTGGGCGCACAGACGTCAATGCTGTTTGCGTTTCGCTGAACCTGACCACCAATCGCCTCGATAAAGTCTGCAAAGGCAACATCACCTTGGATACTATTTTTACCCACGCCGTAAACCGTCACTGGCCCGCCGCCGAGCAGCCCTGCCGCCAAAAAGTAACTGGCAGAAGAAGCATCCCCTTCCACGTATATCTCACCGGGAGAGACATATTTTTGACCAGCGGCAACGGTAAATTTCTGCCAGCCATCGCGCTGCACAGTAACGCCAAAGCGTTGCATCAGCGCTATGGTCATATCGACATAGGGCTTAGAGATAAGCTCGCCGTCAATATTTATCTCCAACCCTTGCAAAAGCGGCCCACACTGCAACAAGCCCGTTGTGAACTGGCTAGACACATCACCTTTAATTATTACCGGGCCAGCGCTACTTACAGAGCGCGGTTTTATTTTAAGTGGTGGAAAACCGTGCTTTCCAAGGTACTCGACCTGCGCACCCACCTGTGCCAGCGCATCGACCAAGTCACCTATAGGCCGCTCGTGCATACGCTCTACGCCACGTACCGTGTACTCACCACCCTGCACCGCCAACATGGCAGACAATGTACGCATCGCTGTGCCCGCATTCCCGAGGAAAAAATCTCCACTGGACTCTGGCAATACGCCACCACAACCCTCGACAACAAAGTCACGGCTGTCGCCTAGCTGCTGCCAATTGACGCCTAGAGCTTTCAGCGCCTCGAGCATATAACGCACATCGTCCGAGTCGAGCAGACCACGCACAATCGTATCGCCCTCGGCCAAGGCGGCGAGCAACAACACTCGATTGGAGATACTTTTTGACCCGGGAAGGTGCACTTCGCCACGCAGCCCCGACACAGGGGCGAGCTGCAAGCTTTTCATTGATTTGGCCTTAGTTATTTGGAGGGATGTCCGTACTAGTAGGCACAGGTTTCCCCTCTACCATTTCTGCCCAGTCTCGACGCGCTTCACGGGCTAGCGCAAAAGTTTGAGCCATTGCTTCGCCATCGTGCTGCACGAGCTGCGTTTTGAATTGTTTGAGCGCCTCGATGTAGTCGTCGAGCAAACTCTCCACCGCATCACTATTGGCAAGCGCCACATCACGCCACATGACAGGATCACTAGCTGCAATACGTGTAAAGTCTCGAAAGCCACCAGCAGCAAATTTAAATATGTCATCACGGTTGTCACGAGCGGCAAACATTTCGACCAACACAAAAGACAAATAGTGTGGCAAATGGCTAGAAGCTGCCAAGGCAGCATCGTGCTGCTCAAGTGATAACTGGTGCACTTCAGCTCCGGTCATTTGCCACAGAGATCGCACACACTCTATCGATGCGTCGTTGCTTTCTGGCAGCGGAGTTAGGATCACACGGCGCTGTTGGTAAAGGTCTGCGCGAGACGCTTTTACCCCGCTATTTTCGCTACCAGCAATGGGGTGCCCAGGCACAACACGGTGCAAACTATCGCTAAAAACAGCGCGGGCATCATTAGCAAAGCTACCTTTGACACTGCCCGCATCGGTTATCACAGCATCTTGCGGCAACGCATGGCTGATTTCGCTCATGACAGAGCGCATTGCACCCATCGGCACGGCCAATAAAACAACTGCGGCATTTCGCACGGCGATCTGTAGGTCCGTTTCATAACGGTCAATAGCACCACACTCAACAGCAAGCTGTAGGTTACTCTCGCGGCTGCCTGCACCGACAATTTCTGCCGCATAACCCGCCGCCTTTAGCGCCAACCCCAATGAGCCGCCTATTAGACCAACACCAACGATCAGTAAGTGGCCTTTAGCTTCGGCTTTCGCACAAACGCTTTGTTCGTTCAATCGTCAGCCCGCGGGTAGGAACCAAGCATTTTGTACATGCCTACTTCGCTTTTAAGAGCGGCTAACCCTTCGACCATGCGAGGATCTTCACAATGCCCATCCACATCGATAAAAAAACAATATTGCCAATTGGCACCGGGCATCGGCCGAGATTCGATACGCATCATATCGATGCCACGATCCGCTAGAGGCGAAAGAAACTTATGCAGCGCACCGGGCTGGTTGCGCGCCGACACCAGCAAGGTTGTTTTGTCTTTGCCGCTTGGCGCAACAGCTCGCGTGCCGATCACCAAAAATCGCGTGGTATTGGAAGAGTCGTCTTCTATATGGGCAAGCTGCACCGGCACTTCGTAAAGTGTGGCAGCCGCATCGGAGGCAATGGCTGCTACTGCAGGATCTTTTGCTGCCAACCGAGCGCCTTCTGCGTTGCTAGAAACGGCCACGTGTTCGGCATCCGGCATATTGACATCAAGCCAACGCCGGCACTGTGCCAACGCTTGCTGATGCGCGTAAACATGCTTCACTTGCTTAAGGTCGTGCTGGTGACTAAGCAAACAATGATGAATCGGCAAAAGCACCTCACCACAAATAACCAAGCTGGAGTCACGGAATAAATCCAGCGTGTGTGTCACCGCACCCTCGGTAGAGTTTTCTACTGGCACCACACCATAGCGCGCACGTCCGGCTTCGACTTCGCGAAAAATATCGGGGATAGAAGCCAGCGGCAGTTTTTCTGGACCATGACCAAACTGTTTTGCGGTTGCTTGCTCAGTAAAAGTGCCTGCAGGCCCCAAGTAAGCCACCACCATTGTCTCTTCTAAGGCCAAACAAGCGGAGATGATCTCTTTGAATATGGCGCGAATGGCCGCATCGGGCAGAGGTGTATGATTGAGCTCAACCTGACGGCGCAGAATTTGAGCTTCGCGCTCGGGCCGATAGAAAACAGCATTGGGGTCAGCAGCTGTTTTTATAACCGCCACCTGCTCGGCTAGCCCCGCTCGCTTGGCGAGTAGCGCTAAAATGTCTTGGTCTACTTGGTTGATGCCAATGCGTACCGCGTCTAGCTTCTCTTCATCACTGCTCATGCATCACTCGCCTAGAACCGCCGTCAACCGTGGCGACGTTCAAACTCACCCATAAAATCTGCCAGAGCTTCAACCGCTTCCAGTGGAACAGCGTTATAAAGACTGGCGCGAATACCGCCCACAGCTTTGTGGCCTTTCAGCGCACGCAGCCCAGCTGCGTCTGATTCGGCAACAAATACTGCCTCCAGCGCAGGGTCTGCCAAGTTAAACACAACGTTCATGCGCGAGCGCCACGATGGGTCGATCAAGTTATTGTAAAAATTGGAACGATCAATGCGCTCATACAACAAGGCTGCTTTTTGCTTGTTCTGCTGCTGCATCGCAGCCAAGCCACCCTGTTCTTGCAGCCACTCCAGCATCAACCCGACCAAATACCAGCTATAGGTAGGCGGAGTGTTGAGCATAGAGCCGGAGGCTTCCTGAGCCTTGTAGCTCAAAACAGCGGGTACCTGAGGCGCGCAGTCTTGCAATAAGTCTCGGCGGCAAATAACCAGCGTAATACCCGCAGGCCCTATGTTTTTCTGAGCGCCGCCGTAAATCACACCAAAACGCGACACATCAACGGGTGCTGACAAAATGCTCGAAGAGAAGTCCGCTACCAGAGGCACATCGCCTGTATCTGGAGTATCGGGAAACTCCAAGCCGTGCACCGTTTCATTGGGGCAGTAGTGTACAAATGCAGCTTCGGGGTCAATATCCCAACTTCCGGAATCGTGACCCTTACGATAATCAAAGTCAGCGGCGTCACACAGCACACGTGTATCACAAGAATTGCTCGCTATCTGCTGCGCCTTGCGTGACCAGAGTCCAGTGACTGCGTAGTCCGCGCTTTTTTTATCGCCCAACAAGTTCCACAGCAGCGCACTGAATTGCAAGGTTGCTCCACCTTGCATAAAAATCACCGCGTAGTCTTCGGGCACCGACATGAGATCGCGCAAATTTGCCTCTACCTGCTGCGCCATCTCCATATACAACGGGCTGCGATGCGACATCTCCATGATTGAGACGCCACGTCCTTGGTAGTCCAACAGCTCTGCCTGTGCCCGCTCTAAAACGGACGTTGGCAGAGCGGCAGGACCAGCGCTGAAGTTAAACGCGCGACTCATCAGTCTTCGTCAGCCTCGCCTTCTGCTGCTGCGCCCGAATCGTCGGCACCACCGCTGCCGGCCTCGCCATCAACCTGATCCACATCATCGGACTTATTCTCTACATCGCTCGCATCAGCAGTCGAATCATCACCTTCTGCGCCTTCAGCACCCGGCTCATCAACTTCCAGTGCATCTACTCGCGCGAGTTGTGAAAGCTGCTCACCTTCATCGAGGCGAATCAAACGCACACCTTGCGTATTACGACCGAGAGTCGAAAGCTCTTTGACTGCAGTACGCACCAACGTACCACCGTTAGAAATCAACATCATCTCGTCGTCATCGTCGACCAACACACCGCCGATAACCTCTCCGTTACGATCGGTCGTTTTGATATCGATGACACCCTGACCGCCACGACCTTTACGTGGGTAATCAGCATTTGCGGTGCGTTTGCCGTAACCGTTACTGGTGGCAGTCAACACTGTTTTAGCTTCGTCCATCACCAGCAGGGCAACTACGCGCATTTCTTCTGGGATACGAATACCGCGAACACCCGCTGCGTTACGACCCATCACACGCACGTCTTTCTCGTGAAAACGCATAGAGCGACCACCGGATGACAGCAACATCACGTCACGATCCCCGTCGGTCAACGCCACGTCTACAAGCACGTCATCCATGCGTAAGTCGATGGCAATAATGCCCGCTGCGCGCGGACGTGAGAATGCCGACAACGGTGTCTTCTTGACCACGCCGTTACCGGTACAGAAGAACACGTACTGATCTTCTGGGTAGTCACGCACTGGCAAGACTGCGTTGATTCGCTCGCCTGGCTCAAGCGGTAGCAAATTGACAATCGGACGGCCTTTCGAACCACGACTGGCAACAGGAATTTCGTAGACTTTCTTCCAGTACACGCGACCGGCGCTAGAGAAGCACAACAAGGTGTCATGAGTGCTGGCGACAAACAATTTGTCGACAAAGTCTTCTTCTTTCATTTGCGTGGCTGACTTACCACGACCACCACGACGCTGCGTGGCGTAGTCGGATACAGGCTGCGACTTCACGTAGCCAGCGTGTGACAGGGTCACGACCAGATCTTCTTCGTCTATCAGGTCTTCAACACCCAGATCTTCGTAGCTGTTTTGAATAATGGTTCGTCGTGGGCTGACGTACTGCTCTCGCAGCGCCATCAGTTCTTCACGGATAACCTGCTTGAGTCGATTTTCATCGGTCAAAATTTCGAGTAAATCAGCGATTTTGATCAATATCTCGCCATATTCACTGACGATTTTTTCTTGTTCGAGACCGGTTAGACGATGCAGCTGCATGTCCAAGATAGCGCGCGCTTGCACCTCGGAGAGGTGGTACATGCCGTCGTGTAATCCGCACTCAGACGGCAACCCATCAGGTCGGGATGAGCCAGCACCAGAGCGCTCCAACATGCCAACGACAGCACCCGGGCGCCATGGTCGAGCCACCAACGCTTCACGTGCAGTTGCCGCATTGGGTGACGCTTTGATCAAGGCGATGATTTCGTCTATGTTTTCAAGCGCAACCGTCAAGCCTTCTAAGACGTGTGCACGTTCACGCGCCTTGCGCAGCTCATAGATAGTCCGACGCGTCACGACTTCACGACGGTGACGAACAAAAGCGTCGAGGATTTCTTTGACGTTGAGTATTTTTGGCTGGCCGTCGATCAGAGCAACCATGTTGATACCAAAAACCGTCTGCAGCTGCGTCTGCTTATAAAGGTTGTTGACCATCACTTCGGCAGATTCACCGCGGCGCAGGTCTATGACAACCCGCATACCGTCTTTGTCCGACTCATCGCGCAGTCCGTCTTGGGCGATGCCGTCTATCTTCTTCTCCTTGACCAGCTCAGCGATCTTCTCGATCAAGCGAGCCTTGTTCACCTGGTACGGCAGCTCATTAATAATGATGCTCTCGCGACCGGATTTTTTGTCGGTTTCGAACTCCACCTTGCCGCGTACATAAATGCGGCCACGACCGGTGAGATAAGCCTGACGAATACCCGCTGCACCGTTAATGATGCCTGCGGTTGGAAAGTCTGGGCCAAACAGGTGTTCTTTCATCAGATCGATAATGTCGATCTCTGGGTTATCCAGCACAGCGAGCGTGGCATCAACCACTTCGCCGAGGTTGTGCGGCGGGATATTGGTGGCCATACCCACCGCAATACCGGAAGAACCGTTGATCAACAGATTGGGCACACGCGATGGCAAAACAACCGGCTCGGACTCAGACCCGTCGTAGTTGTCGACAAAATCGACCGTCTCTTTGTCGATATCAGCGAGTAGCTCATGCGCGATACGCTGCATACGCACTTCGGTGTATCGCATTGCAGCGGCGTTATCGCCATCGACTGAGCCGAAGTTACCCTGCCCATCTACCAGCATTTCGCGCATGGAAAACGGCTGAGCCATCCGCACAATCGTCTCGTAGATAGCCGAGTCACCGTGCGGGTGGTATTTACCCATAACGTCACCGACCACACGGGCCGACTTGCGGTGTGCCTTGTTCCAGTCATTGCCTTGCTCGTGCATTGAGAAGAGCACACGCCGGTGAACAGGTTTCAGACCATCACGTACATCGGGCAACGCTCGACCGACGATAACGCTCATGGCATAGGCAAGATACGAATCTCGCATCTCATCTTCGAGGTTTACCGGTAGGACTTCTTTGGCAAAATCAGGTTTGTCAGAATCAGACATCGAATTCGGTTTTCCGCAGTGGACAATTCATCAGCAGTCGAGTGCTTTGTAGAACGCTAAAATAGCGACACAATCATCGAACTGACGCGGCAGAATTCACGAACTCAAGCAACAAAAAAGCACCGAGCCGCAACACCTGCCTAGGTGGATCAACTAAACCGAGAATTCTACCACATCTAAACTAACAAAAACGCTTTTCGGGCGCTCAGCGCCCCTTAGAGAGCGTTTCAGATGATTTCGCTGTTACCCACAGGTTCGAGGCAACACCCACTCAGTTGGCTTTAGGCGTTCTCAGCCCCTTAGAAACGCTAAATGTGTGTTGAAAGTGCCTGCAGAAGTAACACCCGAAACATTTGCTTAACATGCTGGACAAACACGCATTTTGCGGTCGACACTGCATTGCCAGCCGATGCGCTGGTTGAATGCGAATCAGCGCTGCCAATACGGTGGGCTGCCGTAATAGCTAGAAAGGTAATCAATAAACACCCTAACTTTTGGCGCTAGAAGACGCGAGCTAGGATAAACAGCCCAAACATCGGCGTCAGTGATCAGCGGGTGATCAGGCAAAACTTCTATTAATTCGCCGCGCTCAAGGTGCTGATACACGCTCCACAAAGAACTCAAAGCCAAACCTAAACCACTGACACAAGCATCACGAACAGCCTCGCCGTTGTCAGTTCGCAACTGGCCTTTTACCTTAATACTCTGCGGTCCCGATGGCGATGCAAACGCCCATTCTTCAAGCCCCATCAAATGAATGCAGTTGTGCTGGTATACGTCTTCGGGCGTTTTCAACTCGGCTGACTGTGCAAGATACTCTTTGCTGGCGCAAATGATGCGCTTGTCCACCGCTAACTTACGAGCAATCAACGTTGAGTCTTTGAGTACCGTGTTGCGAATCGCCACATCAAAACCACCCTCAACCATATCCACAATGGTATCGCTCAGGCGCAAGTCCATCTTCAGATCCGGATAGCGCGCCAAAAAACCCTTCAGAGCAGGCACCAAATGCATACGTGCAAAGGAAGCCGGCGCCGCCACACGAAGCGTACCTTGAGGCGACGCTTCGTCAGCCCCCACAGCCGCACGAGCAGCTTCCACACTGGCCAGTACATCCTCGGCGTGAGGCAGAAATGCCATGCCCTCTTCAGTTAGCGAGACTTTGCGCGTGGTCCGATGCAGCAATCGCACCCCTAAGCCCTGCTCTAGCTTGTTGATGTGCGAGCTTGCAACAGCCGGCGACAGACCCAGCTCTTGCCCAGCCAGGCTGATGTTGTGCGTACTCGCCAATCGAATAAAAAGGCGCAGGTGATCGATGTTCATAACAATTATCAACCAAATCTAAAAACTGACTCTATGACCATCGGCATTATCAACAGATGGTTTCGCAATTACAATCCCCACCAACAACAATTAAACCAAGGCAGCACCCCATGAAAGCGATGATCGTAAAAGCGTACGGCGCCCCTGAAGTATTCGAAGCGGCTGATATCGCTAAACCGGAACTCAAACCCGGACATGTTCGCGTAGCAATAGCGGCCACGAGCGTCAACATGGTGGACACCATGATCCGCGAAATGGGTAAAGAACTGCCGCTATCACCAGATTTGCCAGCCGTACTTGGTATGGATTTCGCCGGCACGGTAGAAGCTGTGGGTGAAGGGGTTAGCGACTTCAATGTGGGTGACGAAGTTTATGGCTGCGCCGGCGGACTTGCCGACCTACAAGGCACATTGGCTGAGTACATAGTCGCCGATGCAAAGCTCATCGCACACAAAGCTAAAAACCTCAGTATGCGCGAAGCTGCTGGGCTGCCGCTTGTGGGAATTACCGCCTACGAAGGCCTAAGACGCGCAGGTATTAGCGCTGGTCAACGCGTTTTGGTCCACGGTGGAGCCGGTGGCGTTGGACACGTAGCCCTTCAACTCGCTCGTGATTTTGGCGCCGAGGTTTATGCAACTGCCGGAAACGCAGACGACTTGGCGCTGATTGAAAAGCTAGGCGCGACTGCAATCAACTACAAGACAGAAACAGTCGCTGACTACGTCGCCAAGCACACCGCTGGCAATGGCTTTGACGTGGTGTTCGATTCAGTGGGTGGCGAAAACATGGCCAACTCGTTTGAAGCAGCAGCGCTGAACGGCCAGGTTGCCAGCACCGTGTCCTTGCTCGAGCTGGACCTGACCACTGCGCACTTCAAAGGATTGTCGCTGCACGTGGTCTTTATGCTGATCCCCATGCTCTACAACCACAAGCGAGAAGTCCATGGCCATATATTGTCCGAATTGGCCAAAATCGCCGAGGCTGGCGCACTGCAAGTAGTCGTTGATGAAAAACAATTTTCACTTGAACAAGTCAGCGCTGCACACACCCACTTAACCAGCGGTGAAGCGACCGGCAAAGTGGTTGTTGAAATCTAGAAACTCTGTTGCCAGCCCGAACCCTACAGCGGGCTCGGACGGCTCACTCTTGCGAAGGAAAACAATGAGCTATTACTCCGTTTTAGAAGTCACTCCTACCGCAGATACATGGGTTGCAGATTATATTGGCGCTTCCGGCCCCGTACTGGCAAAACACGGCGGTAAATACCTCGCGCGTACCAGTAGCCATGAACGCTTGGAGGGCAAAGGTGAAAATGCCGCTTTGCGTATCATTATCGAGTGGCCAAACAAAGCTGCTGCTTTAGCCTTTATGAGCGACCCCGATTACACACCGCACTTGGCTTCTCGAACAGCGGGCTCAGTGAGTCACCACTTTTTAATCGAAGCCAAAGATGACCTCGCTTAACGCATACGTCGCGAAAGCTCCTGCCTCCGTTGCAGTGCTCTGTTTTTAAATCGGACATGAACCACGGATGAACAAATCGGTGAATGAGCAGAGCTTTAGCCCTATCAATCGAGCCTACAACACGGTGTTTAAGCCTCAGCGCCTAAGCCTAGGTTTGGTTGTACCGCTCGAAAATTACAGTACCAGCCCCGTGCCGAGCATGAAGCACCATGTGCAGCGTATCCAACTAGCCGAGAAGCTGGGCTTCGCCGCAATTTGGTTACGAGATGTGCCGTTTAATGTGCCTTCCTTTGGTGATGCAGGGCAGGTTTACGATCCCTTTGTTTACCTAGGTTATTTAGCGGTACTAACAGAGCGGATCGCGCTCGGCGTGTCCAGCGTTGTATTACCGCTACGTCACCCCGCACACGTGGCCAAAGCTGCTGCTAGCGCAGACGTACTGTCTCACGGCCGGGTTTTGCTGGGTGTCGCCTCGGGTGATCGACCTGACGAATACCCTGCCCTCAATATGAGCTTTGAAGATCGAGGCGAGCGCTTCCGTGAGAGCTACGACTACATCCGTCAAATCGCCCTGTCGAACCCGAGCTTTGAGAATAGTCATGGCACTCTAACAGGCGCGATAGACCTGCTGCCCAAACCCTCAAACAACAAGCTGCCAATGCTGATTACCGGCGCAAGCCAACAAAACGCTGACTGGCTCGCCCGAAACGGGGACGGCTGGATGACTTACCCGCGCAATAGCGAAACGCAAGCTCGGATTATCGCAGACTGGCGAGGAAACATGCGTGCTGCCGGTGTGACCGACAAACCCGCCATGCAATCGTTGTATATTGATCTCGTAGAAGACGCCGACAGCCCTCCGCAACCCATTCAACTAGGCTTTCGCTCTGGCGCTAATTACCTGCGACGCTACCTATCTTCCATACAGGAAATAGGCATAAACCATGTTGCGCTAAACCTGCGCTTTAACCGAGCAGACTTAGATTCAACACTCATGCAACTTGCAGAAGACATCTTGCCCGATTTTTCAAGCTGAACTGCTTCACCGAAAGAGATACCACCATGCAAAAGACCATACTCATCACCGGCTCAACAGACGGCATCGGCCTAGCAACAGCAAAACAACTGATCTCACAGGGCCATCAGATACTGCTGCACGGTCGTAATGCCACAAAACTTCGTGCAGTCGTAGAGCAGCTCAATGCCCAGTACCCTAATGCAAACATTCAAAGCTATGTCTCTGACCTGAGCAACATGCAGGATGTTAAGGCGCTGGCCAAAGCCGTCACCGATCAACACAGCAGCTTGGATGTGCTGATCAACAACGCCGGCGTATTTCGTACGCCTAACCTGATCACCAGTGACGGAATGGATGTGCGCTTTGCGGTCAATACGTTTGCCCCTTACTTATTGACGCAACTACTCCTACCGCTGATGAGCAACACCAGCCGAGTAATCAACTTGTCATCTGCTGCACAAGCGCCAGTAGACATTGACGCGCTACGTGGCAAAGCACGCCTCGACGACATGGGCGCTTATGCGCAAAGCAAACTAGCCATCACCATGTGGAGCCGAGTTGAAGGCCTAGCACACGCAGCTAACGGTCCGATGATTGTTGCGGTCAATCCAGGCTCTTTACTCGGCAGCAAAATGGTCAAAGAAGGCTTTGGAGTCGAAGGTGGAGACCTGCAAATAGGCGCAGATATTCTGTGCAAAGCAGCACTGCATGAAGACTTCTCCGCCGCTTCAGGGCAGTATTTTGATAACGATGCCAAACAATTTGCGCCGCCTCACCCCGATGCCCTAGACGACAGCAAAGCCGAAGCTATTACAAAAGCTGTGGGAGAAATACTGGCTAGAGCCTAAAAGCTATCGTCTAGATTCTTCGACAACATGAGCCAGAGAGAGAGTGAGTGTTAGCTAGCATAATAACTGTAACGCAGGCATCTGGAATTCGAGACAGCTTCGCTATGCGCATAGCCCTCGGCGACAAGTGGCTGTAAGATCAGCACTATCTAAACTACACCGATAAAAACGATGGCAACACTTGGTCAGATAAACAGATTAACAGTCAGCCGTATAGGGCCGTATAGCGCCTACTTAGATGGCGGCAATCTGGGTGAAGTTATGCTGATCAAGGGCAAGTCAAAGGCTGTCGCAAAACCAACCGAAGGCGATGAGTTAGAAGTATTCGTGTTTATCGATACGGATGACACGCTTGTCGCCAGCCCCGACCTCCCCGATATCGTCGCAGGGCAACTCGCCAATCTAGAGGTCGTCGCCCTCACCCGTGACGGTGCTTTTTTGGACTGGGGCATGAAGTCGGATTTATTTGTGCCGCGCAGCGAGCAAATGGGCGATATGGCGGTGGGCAAACGATGCGTCACCTTCGCGATGCTCGACACGGGCAACCAACGCATGATTGGCAGCACTAAATTGTTCAAGCATCTGCGCGAAGAAAACACCGGTGACTTCCAATCCGATCAACAAGTAGAGCTGATGATTTGCCAGCAAACCGACCTGGGCTACAAAGCGGTGATCAATGGTAGCCACTTAGGCATGCTGTATAACGGCGAAATATTCCAACAGCTACACGTAGGTATGAAGCTCAAAGGCTTTGTAAAAGAGCTTCGACCGGACAATAAAATTGATCTGATCCTACAAAAGCCTAGTGTCGAAGCACGCAGCGAGCTAGAAGATAAAATTTTAGCTTTTCTGAAAAAGAACGATGGCGTCTCGACTATCACCGATAAAAGCCCTCCCGAAGAGATATACAACACCTACGCTGTAAGCAAGAAGGCTTACAAACACGCCATCGGCGGGCTCTACCGCAATCGATTGATTACGTTGAGCAAAGAGCAGATAACGTTGATTGAAAACAAGAAAGCATACTAAAAGCCCTTCCCTACACCGCAGTGTTAAGCAACGAGCTACTGTAAGCTTGCAAAGCACCAACAACATTTGATGCTTTGTGCATTGCCCAGCCCTAGGCCTCGAGAAGACAAAGCCTAGGTGCAGCGTTTACCTAGCCCAATTGTCAGCTGTCCAGTATTGAGACGCGCAGACATTTGCACTGCTAGCAGTATCGAGAACACCTGCTAAGCAAACTTCTTCACCACCTGAAACACTTGCTCTTTTCACGTCAAAACAGAGCTCTGACATATTTGATGTACCAGCGCTTTTTACACTGTCCGAACCTCGACTCAACGAGCCAGAGTTCGTTCCGTAATAAGTGTTTTGTCCGGCATTCAAACCTTTCGCCCAATTACCACTGGTCGCAGTCCAAGTGCCACTCGATACGACATTACATTTGAATGTGGAATTCTCTGCACTGGTGGACAGCCAAGAACCGCCAATATTAACCAAGTGATTGCGTTCTACCGTCATAGACTTGACGTTGCTATAGGCATAAACAGGGTCGTCGTAGTCATATGAATCGGTGTAGGTCATGATCGCTACTCCGTTATTAATGCCAGCACTAGTCACATTCGCGAATATATTATCGCGAACGATAGAGTTATTAGAACCACGCGTAAAGCCAACACCAGCACCGACATCAAAAAACACGTTCTCAAAAATTTGCAAATTCTTCATTGAGTTGTAGTGCGTACTGATAGCCGTGCCCCAGCTATTTGCAGGACCATTATAAGATGAATCAGTTTTTCTCCAGCCCCACATACGGTTGTCATAGACTTCTACAGGGTTACTCGCGTCTAGAGACGCCGCTTTAAAATCCATAGCGTTTTCAGTATATGCACAATCACCATTCCAGCTCAGAGAACCACTGCAGTTGGTGCGCCGAGAGTTATCTATGTAGATGTCATTGCCCGCAATGATGGTTCCCTGGAAATCAGGATAATTTTTGAATTGCGGCATCCATACAGCTTGAAAACCATCGTTGCAGTTGACAATTTCGTTGTTCACAACATGGTTATTCTTAGCAACAACAGGGTAGTCATAGTCGATATTACCGTTCAGGTTAACCTGTCGATAGTGCCCCATCATGGCAATACAGACGCCATCATTGCCACTTCCGCGTGGAATGACCTGATCAGCAACTAAGCTATTCTGGATATACGAGTTGTTGGTCCCGTGTTGTATTTCTATACCATTACGATTGTTCTGTAAGCGAATGCGGTCCACAACTATATCGTTTGCCCCTGCTATACGAATGGGCTGGCCAGAAACATCAATAAACGCCAGTTTATGTAAAACCCAATGACTCGTATTTCGAATATCAATTTGCGGCATACGCGCAAGCTTGCTCACATCAGCTCGAAAAATTTCGTCAGCGCTGTCAAATTCTGCACTCTCAAAGCGAATAACTTTTGGTTCAGATTCGGTGCCACCGCTACCGTCGATAGCCAGCTTCCCGTAAGAGCGGTAATCACCGGGTGCAATACAGAATACTCGATACGCGCTATCGTTTATCTGGCTTAGCTCTGACGCACTAGAAATACGCAATGCGTCTGTGCCATCGCAAGATGGCAGATCGAACTTTTTGCTGTAGTCAGCAGTTCCTGGGTAGTTTGACTGCCCAACTCTTGCAGCGTTTGTTAGTGCTGCAGCCTCAGGTACACTCTCAGCCACCGAAGCGGTGGAAACAGCAGCAATTAACTGGGCTCCCAGCTCGATTTCACTACCACTCCCTGCCTCAGACCCAGCTGATGTTTCAGCTGAAGCACCGCCGCTACTTGCGACAGTTTGTCCTGCAACGGAGTCTCCGTTACGCGCGCTCTCAATAGGCCCAGTACCGCTCAACGCATATTCTATTTCTTCCGGCACCAAAACAATTTTATCGATCTCAACACCGGGATCACGACCTTGTATTTCTAGTGAATGCTCTTCACCTTCGACTAATTCAATCTTGCGGTTCCAGAACAAGCGCCAGTTCCAATCACGTGAGCTGAGAAAGTACTGATAACCTTGATCTCCGTCAAAGTTGGAAAAAACAGAGTTAGAGTCATTATTGCGAATTAACGCGATTAGTTTATAAGACCCACTGTATTTAGCCTTTATCTTCCACGTCAAGCTCGGCCCACTTCCATATTGCAAACGACTACCTACACCATCAAGGGTCATAGCCACACCGTTAGAGAAGCTAGAGCTTTGAATTGCATTCCATGAGCCGTTTATACCGGAGCGAATTGCACTTTCTGCTTCTAGAGAAACAACTTTGTCGTCGCCCTGAAAAAAGGAAATATTCGCCGATTCTTCTGGCAAGCCTGCAATGCCATTTATAGGTTCACTCTCAGATGAGCTAGATTGATCAATAACATTGGACTCTGGAGTTTCTTCAACCTCAACCGCGCCCACAGCTTCAACTTCCACTACTGTTTCTTCTACCTCTACGGCTGCTACCACTTCTGGTATTACTTCAACCGTTGGAACAACCTCAGCTACTTCTGTTTCCACAACCGATTCGACCGGAGTGACTTCAGCTACGCTTTCCACTTCAACCGAGTTAGTAGCGCCCGCACTTGCAACTACGCCAGCAACACCATCCAAGCGAGCGCTTTCGGCTGGCCCTGCTCCATCGGGTACATAACTACTATTCCGTGGGATCAACATCACCTTGTCTATGTCTACACCGGCATCGCGAGCCCAAATTTGCAATTCATGTTGCTCACCCGCCTTCAGGCCTACATACCGATTGTAAAAAGCTCGCCAACTCCACTGCTTTGAACTGCGGAAATACTGATAGCCATAATCACCATCAAAATTTGAATAAACAGAGTTCGCGCCAGAGTTGCGCATAAGCGCCCAAACTTTGTAGTCTCCGCTGGTTTCTGCCTTCACCTGCCAACGAATATTCGGCCCTTCTCCGTAGTGGGTTCTATTGGGGTCCTTTTTGTCAAGACTCAACGCTTGACCACCCGAATATGAGCCATCGCTTATTTCTTGCCATGCGCCGTTAAGTTTGTTTTGCAGCGCACTCTCTGCTTCTAGTGTTACTAATCCATCCGGCCCTTGCAGAAAAACACTTGAAGACCCAAGTGGCGCTGTCTCTATAGTTTCTGGGGTATTCGTAATGGCTTGCAGAACGGTTTCTCCAGTCGCTGTTTCTTCAACTGGAGTTTCAACCTCGGTCTCCTCACTCGGAGTTTGCTGAGATGCAACAGACTGCTGCACTTCTACACTCGGTTGCTGTTCTTCAATCAATGCTGCAACAGCGGGCTCGGTAGTCGGTGTTTCCAGCTGAATCTGAGCGCTTTCAATTGGGCCTAGACCGTCCGGTGTACCGCGACCATTAACTTGAAACAGAACCTTATCTATTTCTAGCCTGCGCTCGCGCGCGTAAACCGTTAATGTATGTCCCTGACCTGCAGACATCTCCACTGCACGCAGCTTGCGCCAAACCCACTGATCGGCCACAACAAAGTGATGCACGGCTGCCTTGCCATCAAACTCAGAGTATAGGGAATCACCGTCTTTGGTTCTCATTCGCGCCCAAACAGCGTAAGTACCTTTGAAAGGGGTACTCACCGTCCAACTTAGGCTGGGACCCTGCCCGCTGCGACTGAAGCTATGCGTTAATGTGTCCAAATACACCCCGGCGCTATTGGACATATCAGCACCAGTGATATCTGTCCAACTGGCACCATCCACAGCCACTCGAAGGGCGCTTTCAGCTTCCAGCGAAATACCGCTATCATCTACCTGCTGAAACGCACCAGCAGCTGCTATAGCAACCTGACTCGCTGCTAGGCATGCAAACGAGACAGCGACAGTAAAGCCTGTTAGCAAGCTTATTCGCCTGAATTGATACTTGAGGCCCAACTCGCTCATCAACCTACTTGACATACCACCGCTCCGATTTCAATTTGCACACGGCGGTAATCTTTGGCCGTCGTAAATTGCTTTACGGCACAGAAAAGCCACACTAAAGCTGGCTACACGGCGAAAGAGAGCAGAAAAAAAAGATAGAAAAAAGCGGAGAAGACAGGGAACTTTTCAGCAAAGGCAACAACAAGTAGTATCTTCATACTTATCAAAGCATTGCCAGAGCCAAGGCAAAAATCAAAACACAACCCAAGCAAACTAGCGCTTCGATTACGCACCAGAACACGTCTTTCTTTCAATAAAGAAATCATGCTGCTTTAGCGTCTGCGTTAAAACTTTAAGCCTAAATTATTAATTATTCAGCAAGTTAGCAAGGTCGTTTAGTGGGCGTTACAAACAAACCACCGCTAAAGAATTGAGTAAAAAAGAGGACAACCTATCAGTAAAGAACAAACACATCGTAAAACAACCATAAAAAAACCCCGGTCAACATCGTTGTTCCGGGGTTTTTCGCGTCGGTAACTGCCTTTTCCGCGCTTGGGTTTTTGTTGCTGCGGTCGGTATTGCCGCTGCATCACCAGGCTCTTGGCCTGCTTGATTCGTTTTTGTTTCATGGCCCTACTCTGCTCACTAGTGATAAAGAAAGTGCTTTAGCGCACCCGACGGTCACGATACCAGAAAGGCACTTGCTCAGCGATTTCCACATTATGCCCAACTTCGCCAACGACCTTCTCGACGACCACTTTTACTAGAGCTAGTTATCAAGGTACCCCAAGTGTTGCTTTGCCTCTTTGTTCCAAAAGATAAACTCACAGCTCAGCTAGTATCGAAACTCAACGGTGACGTCGGCTACCGCTTGCAGTTCTTCTTTAAGGCTGTCCATGGGTCGAATTTTCCAATTGTTACCCAAGGTGATTTTGGCTTCGGCGTTTTGATTGCGATAATTGATGACCACGGGAGTGCGCCCAGCACTGTTCGCTTTTAACACTTTGGCAAAACTATCGAGCGATTGGGCAATTTTATCGTGGCCCGCCGTGAGCGTAATTTCTAAGCGTTTAACGTGACGTGCTCGTGCTGTGTCCATATCATAGAGCTGGCGTACTTTTAAGCGGTGACCACCGGTGAAGTCATCAAAAGACAGATCACCCTCTACCACCAGCACTTCGTCTGTTTTGATCAGGTGCTGATTGCTGTCGAATAGATCACCGTCGAGCGTGGCTTCTACCGTACCGGTGTTGTCATCAACGCCCACAAGCACTCGCTTGCCGCGTTGCCCGTTGATAACGCGTATCCCTGTGACCAAACCAGCCATCACAGTAGGCACGGCTTTCATGTATTTTTGCTCTTTGCTCGGCTGCACGTTAGCGCACTGATCACCTATACGGCCTTGGGTAAAATTTTTAATCTCGTGCACAAACTCATTGATTGGGTGACCGGTCAAATATAAGCCAAGCGTGGATTTTTCATCCAGCAATTTTTGCTTCTCTTTTCCTTCGGGCACGATGTCATAGTGCACCGGAGCAGCTTCTTCTTCATCGCCACCACTGTCACCAAACAAATCCATCATGCCACTTTTTTGGTTTTTGGAATGTTGTTCGGCCGCTTTGACTGCTGGTGTTAAGTTCAGCATCAGGCTAGCGCGATTGGGACCAATGCTATCCAGCGCACCAGATTTTATCAGCGATTCAAGCACACGCTTGTTCAGCTCGGCACGTTTGCACAAATCGGCCAAGCTTTTAAACGGGCCGTTTTTATCACGCTCTTCAAACAAGCCGACCAGAGCCGAGCCACCCACGCCTTTGATCCCGCCTAAACCGAAGCGAATGGTTCGCGGCTCTTCAACCAAAAAGTTCAAACCAGATAAATTTATGTCTGGCTGTAACATTGTCATGCCCATTGCCAAGCAATCTCGAATACTGATGACGAGCTTTTCGGTGTTGTCCATATCCAGTGTCATCACCGCCGACATGAATTCAGCTGGGTAATGACATTTAAGCCAAGCCGTGTGATAGCTGACTAAGGCATAGGCGGCCGAGTGAGATTTGTTAAATCCATAACCGGCAAACTTCTCCACCAGATCAAAGATCTTCTCAGAAAGGTCCGCATCGATGCCATTTTTAACCGAACCCTCAACAAAGCCAGCCTTTTGCTTGGCCATCTCTTCGGGTTTCTTTTTACCCATCGCCCGGCGCAACATATCCGCGCCGCCAAGTGTGTAGCCAGCCAGCACCTGAGCAATCTGCATGACCTGCTCTTGGTACAAAATGATGCCATAGGTGGGTTCCAGTACAGGCTTGAGCGACTGGTGTTGGTAATCGATGTGCGGATACGAGATGGGGTCTTTGCCGTGCTTACGCGCGATAAAATCGTCGACCATACCAGAGCTCAGCGGCCCTGGTCGGAACAGTGCCACCAGTGCAACGATGTCCTCAAAGTTGTCGGGTTTTAGTCGCGAAATAAGATCTTTCATGCCGCGCGACTCAAGCTGAAACACAGCTGTCGTATCGGCCCGTTGCAAGAGATCAAAGGTGGGTTGATCATCGAGCGCTACATCGGCCATTTTTAACGGCTCGTCGCGGTCAGCGTTGATGACCTTAAGCGCGTAATCGATGATGGTGAGTGTGCGCAGGCCAAGGAAATCAAACTTCACCAGCCCAACCGCTTCCGCATCGTCCTTATCAAACTGCGTCACCAAACTACTGCCATCTGGCTCGCAGTAAAGCGGGCAAAAGTCTGTCAGTCCGGTCGGCGCGATCACCACTCCACCGGCGTGCTTGCCGGCGTTACGTGCGATTCCTTCTAGGCTAAGCCCCAGGTCAAGCAAGTAATGCACTTCTTCGTCTTCGTTGTAGCGACGCTGAAGCTCGGGTTCCACCTCCAATGCTTTGCTTAGCGTCATGCCAACTTCAAACGGAACCAACTTGGAAATGCCGTCGACCATGCCGTAGGGATGTCCCAAAACCCGACCACAGTCGCGCACCACCGCTTTGGCGGCGAGAGTTCCGTAGGTAATGATCTGCGAGACTTTTTCGTGACCGTATTTATCCGCCACATAGCGGATCACGCGATCGCGACCCTCGATACAGAAGTCGATATCAAAATCGGGCATCGATACCCGCTCGGGATTCAGGAATCGCTCGAAGAGCAAATCATACGGCAACGGGTCAAGGTCAGTGATCAGCAGCGCGTAGGCCACCAAAGAGCCCGCACCCGAACCACGCCCTGGCCCAACCGGGATGTCGTTATCCTTTGACCACTGAATGAAGTCGGCAACGATCAGAAAGTAACCGGGGAAACCCATGCCGTTGATAACGTCCAGCTCGACCTGTAAACGTTCTTCATAGCGCGCACGCACCCCCTCGCGTTTTTGCTCATCTGGGAAGTCTTCAATCAAGCGCTGCGCCAAGCCCTTGTAAGACACTTCACAAAAATACTCGGCTTCCGTCATGCCTTCGGGAATCGGAAAGTCCGGCAGTACCGGCGTACCCAAGGATATTTTGACGCTACATCGCTTGGCAATCTCTACCGAGTTTTCTATGGCCGAAGGAATGTCAGCAAATAATGCCGCCATTTCATCAGCAGAACGCAAATACTGTTGATCGGTGTAGTCGCGCGGACGATTAGGGTCAGCGAGTACACGACCTTGGTTGATACATACCCGGGCTTCGTGGCTTTCAAATTGATCTTTGCTGGTCAGCACCACGTCGTTGGTAGCAACCAGCGGCGTACCGGTGGCACTGGCGAGCCGCACGGCTCCATCAATATAAAGCTCTTCATTTTCGCGACCTGTGCGCTGCACCTCTAAGTAGAAGCGATCGCCAAACAGACTGCGCCATCGACTCAGGTATTCTTCCGCCGTATCTTCGGCGCCACCAACAAGTGCCGCGCCAATATCGCCACGCCGCGCCGCACTGAGTGCAATCAATCCCTTAGTGCTGGAGCTATTAAGCCACTCTCGCTGAATAATCGCACGATCTCGGTACTGTCCTTTTTGATAACCAAGGCTGATCAACTCACTGAGGTTTTTATAGCCTTCGGCGTTTTGCGCCAGCATCACCAGCTTGTGCGGGTTGTCGTCGGTAGCCGTCTCACCTATCCACGCGTCGACGCCCAATATAGGCTTGAGTCCCGCGCCCAACGCAGCCCGATAAAACTTCACGCCACCCATCATGCTGCTTTGATCGGTCAGCGCTACTGCCGCCATGCTCTGCGCGACAACCGGCATCGCTTTTTTAATGCGCAACACACTGTCGACTAAAGAGTATTCGGTGTGCAGGTGCAGATGGACAAATTCAGCGGACATTTAGGCTCGTGAAGAAAGGATGAAATAGCCGAGCATTATACGCCTCAAGTGAGACGGAAGGCAGGATCCTTTGCTCAGCCGTCACCTAATTGATCACTGCGTTTTGCTCCGCTATTGAACAGCTTACAAAATGCTGCGGCAGCCAGAGAAGGGTGCAGCAAAAACTTTTTTTTGACGCTTAGATATACCCACTCACTAGGAGGAAGCTAGCTGTTATGTCGAGCCGTCAGTGCCCAGACACCGGCGATGGAGAGCAAGGAGCCGCCGGTGAAATGGAAAGTTTTTTGCATTTTTTCAGATGATAGAAGCGTTTGTGCTCTGCCCGCAAACAGAGCGTACAACATCGCGTTGCAGGTAGCCAAAACAACAAACGTACTAGCGAGCACCCAGAGTTGGTGCTGCGCATTAGCGCTGTAATCAATAAATTGCGGCATGAACGCAACAAAAAAAACAATGCCTTTAGGGTTCAGCGCGGTGACCATATACGTGTTGAAAAACAATTTCCATCCGGAAGCCCGCTCGGTATCTACCCTAACAGGCTGCGCCGCCAAACCTGCTCTAAACAACTGAAAAGCCAAATAAAGCAGATACAAGCCGCCCGCCCATTTGATCACTTGAAACCAAAAAGCGGATTCGGCCAGCAACACGCCAAGACCCAATAAAGACAAAGCCAATGCAGTTGAGTCGCCCAATGCGACGGCCAATACAAGAGGGATTCGGGCTTTGACTCCGTGTGACAAGGAATAGCTGATCACGGTCAAAATAGTGGGACCAGGGATGAGCAACAGCACCATTGAGGCGAGTACAAAGCTGAGCCACATTTCAATACTCATTTTTAATTCTCAGAATTCGTTACTGGAAGGCAAAGGCTAATACTGGCCCCTCGTTCAACCGCGTTGATTTTCAGGCTACCCGCATGGCTTTCAGCCACCGAGTGCACGATAGCCAGCCCCAAACCGCTGCCAGTTGAGGGCTCTATTTGGCCAAATCGGCTAAACGCTTTTGCTTCATCTGCCGGTTTCAAACCAACGCCATCATCGCTCACTGTGACACAGGCATAGTCGCCCTGTCGTGTGGTCTCTACTTCGATTTTTGTCAAGCCCGGCCCGCTATGTTTTTGCGCATTGTCGACGAGGTTTTTAAGCGCCTCTGAGACGATTACCCTGTCTGCAAACACAGGCAATTGCTCATCTTCGACAAAAAAATCAAAGTCGACACCCGTAGACAGAATGTTCGCTGCTAAATCGGCGCACACCTGTCGAGTTAAATCGCTGAGATCAAAAGTCGAGCGTTTGTCACTCCACTTGCCTTGCCGCAGCCGATCCAAAGACAACAGCTGATCCGCTACCCGCGATGAGGCCTTGGCTGCACTGATCATTTCCTGCACCCGTCTATCGCGTTCGTCGTCGGAGCCAGCGTCGCGTACCGCCTCTGCCATCGACAACACCGCCGCTGCCGGATTGCGTAGTTGGTGTGCCGCATCTGAGATAAACACTTGATGTGCGTTTAAACTGGTGACAACTTGACCAAACAAGCGGTTGAGCGTGGCGACAATACCGTGCGCTTCTACAGGTATAGCGCGTTTGATCGTGCTGAGATCATCCGCTGAACGAATGGCGATAGCCTGCTGTAGGTCTGTCAACGGCCTTAGGCCCACTTGCACACCAAACCAGACCACCACAGAAAGCGTTGCCAGCAGAGCGGAAATCAGCGCTAGCGCTCTGAACGCCAATTGCCGTGCAAACTGATTACGCACGCTGATGGGCTGCCATACGGTCACCGTGGTATCACCGGCCAAAAATTCCGTCGACGAATGCTCTGTGAGCTGCAGTACCCTTACCGCTTCACCTCGGTACGTGCTTTCGAAAAAAACCGGTAGATCACGTTTGACCGCCACCGATTTGGGCGCAATGGGTGGGTAGGCGTAGCCGGTCAGATAAGCACCCGCCGGCCCCGACATATGGTAAAAAACATCTTCTCCAGCCGCATCTTTGATCAGATCACGGGTCCATGGAGTCAAAGCATCACCTTCCGACTTGCTGACATCACGAGATATCGCCAAGGCGGCAGCAAGCAGAGATCGATCGTAGAGCTGATCCGCTGTGTCCAGTGCAACGGTGTAACGCCAATAACCCAATAAAATAGCCATCAACACCAGCGGTAATAAAATCACCACAAACAAGCGCTGTCGCAGCGAACGAACGGCCGGTTTCACCGATCACTCTCCAGCATATAGCCCAACCCACGTGCAGTTTTTATGCGGATATTGTGCGCGGCTAATCGCTTGCGCAAACGAGAAATATGCGGCTCCACTGCCGTATCGTCCACGTCTGCACCCACGCCGTAAACATGATCTGTTAGCTGTACCTTAGACACCAACCTGCCGCGCCGTTCTAAAAGACACTCCAACACAGCTAGCTCACGCCGCGGAATCTCCAGCGCTACACCTTCATGCATAAGCTGCCGAGTGGTTCGATCAAAAGACAGCTCGCCAATCACGTCGCTGGTGCCAAAGTCCAGATCTTTACGACGCGACAAAGCTCTAATTCGTGCTTCCAATTCGTCCATTTCAAAGGGTTTGACCAAATAATCATCAGCGCCAGCATCCAAGCCCTTCACCCGATCAGCTGTATCGCTGCGCGCAGTCAACAGAAGAACCGGCGTATTAGCGCCTCGCAGTCGCAATGCCTGCAACACATCTAAGCCTGAGCGCTTGGGCAGATTGATATCGAGCACGATTAAATCGGCTCCTTCGTTGGCCAGAAAGCGATCCGCCGACTCACCATCGTGAAGCAGATCAACCGCATGGCCACTATCGCGCAGCCGATAGGCTATCGCGTTTGCCAACACCTCATTATCTTCCACTACGGCTATTCGCATTTTAAAAGCCCAACAAATCCCAATCCGCAAGTTTCACGCAAGCTTAAGCCTTTATGATCCAAATTACCGCTACAGCATTAAAGTACATGCTAAGGCTAAACATAATAATAGAGTCGGCAAGCCCAGCTTGCACCAAGGGAGAAAACCATGAAAGCCAGCAAAACAATCCGTCGTACCGTGCTCGGCCTTGCCGTCGCCGCTGCTACCTTTGCACTACCCGCATCAGCAGAAGTTGATTTCACCGATAAAACCATCGAGTGGGTCATTCCATTCTCCGAGACAGGCGGCTCCGCCAAATGGGCCAACTTCTTTGCACCGCTGCTCGCCGAAGCGCTTCCAGGCCAACCTACTGTTGTGGTCAAGTTTATGCCTGGAGCCGGATCAACTAAAGGCGCTAACTGGTTCCAAAAGCAAACTCACAAAGACGGCACCTTGATGTTCGGCTCTTCTGGCTCAACGCAATTCCCCTACTTGCTGGGCGATCCTCGCGTTCGTTACGAATACAACGATTGGCATGCAGTCATGGGCTCAGGCACCGGTGGTGTTGCTTACTTAAACCCAGAAGCAGCGGCCAAATTTGACGGCACAGCAGACGGCCTTAAAGACATCGACTTTATCTACGGATCACAAGGTGCCACACGCCTTGACTTGGTGCCGCTGCTCGCATGGGAAATGCTGGGTATGAACGTTGAGCCAGTATTTGGCATCAAAGGTCGAGGTGATGGCCGATTGATGTTCGAGCGCGGTGAAGCCACCATCGATTACCAAACTTCCTCAAGCTATCTCAAGGGCTCGGTTGAATTGGTTGATGCAGGCAAAGCCGTGCCTATGATGAGCTGGGGCGCTCTGGACGAAGACGGCAATATCGTTCGCGACCCAACCTTCCCCGACATGCCAACCTTTAAAGAAGTATGTGAAGCAACAGCCGACTGTGACACCAGCGGCGATGCGTGGGACGCGTGGAAAGCCTACTTTATCTCAGGGTTTCCTTCACAAAAACTGGCCTTCTTACCTGCTGGCACACCACAAGATGTGATCGACACCTACACAGCAGCGTTTCAGCAAGTAGTTTCACGTGAAGACTTTGCAGAAATCGCAGCAGCGCGAGTAGGCAAATACCCCGTGTTCATTGGTGCAAAAGCACAAGCGGCACTGGCTTCTGCGACTAGCGTGCCAAAAAGCGCTACCACTTTTGTTCGCGAATGGCTCAAAGAGTCCTACGGCGTCGACCTGAAGTAACTCCCCCCTCTAGACCCAAACCGGCTGTTTGAACTCTTTCAAACAGCCGTCAAGCACCTTCGTTCAGTCGGTGCTTTGGCTTTGCTCGCCTTTAAAAAACTGACTAATTCAACATTGGAACGACGCATATGGAGATGTTCGCAACCGCATTGCCTGCACTCACCGACGCTTGGGCACTGATCCTACAACCGATGGTACTGGGCTATTTGGTACTCGGTGTCGTGATGGGCTTGGCAGTCGGAGTATTTCCCGGCCTCGGTGGTATCGCAGGCCTGTCACTACTACTGCCCTTCATGTTTGGCATGGACCCAGTACTCGGCCTGGCACTGATGATCGGCATGGTGGCCGTGGTGCCAACCTCAGATACCTTCGCCTCTGTGCTCATGGGTATTCCTGGCTCATCAGCATCACAAGCAACCGTGCTCGACGGCTTCCCTATGGCTAAAAATGGCGAAGCGGCCCGAGCATTAGCAGCCGCGTTTACGTCGTCGCTGTTTGGCGGTTTGGTTGGCGCAGCATTTTTGACCATATTCATTCTAGTTGCCCGGCCGGTGGTGCTGGCTTTTGGCCTGCCCGAAATGCTGATGATAACCGTATTGGGCCTATCCATGGTTGCAGTACTTGCGGGCCGAATAGCGCTCAAAGGTCTGGCAGCCGCCTGTCTTGGGCTGATGATCGGTACCGTCGGTGAAGCTGATGCTGGTGGCAGTCTGCGCATGGCTACCTACGATATCCCCTACCTCACCGACGGGCTCAAGCTCGTGATAGTTGGCCTTGGCATATTTGCCATTCCCGAAATCATTTCTCTGCTGCGTCAAGACAGTTCGATTGCCAAAGGCGCAACCTTAGGCGGCGGCTGGATGGATGGCATACGTGACTGGGTAGCCAACAAATGGCTGTCGGTTCGATGTTCAATCATCGGTGTTGTAGTGGGCATTGTGCCAGGCCTCGGCGGATCAGTGGTCGATTGGATCGCCTACGGACATACGGTGCAGACCACCAAAGACAAATCCAAATTTGGCAAAGGCGAAGTGCGCGGCGTGATTGGGCCAGAGAGCTCAAACAACGCCAAAGAAGGCGGTGGACTGGTTCCAACCTTGTTATTTGGTATACCCGGCTCAGGTTCGATGGCTATTTTTATCGGCGCTATCGCCCTGCTGGGTTCTGGCGATATCGAAGTCGGCCCAGCCATGCTCAAAGACAACCTCGACATAACCTACTCGATTGTCTGGCTGCTGGCGCTGGCTAATGTAGTTGGCACTGTTTTGTGTATCGCCATGTCAGGAGGTATCGCAAAGCTCACCACCATTCGCTTTACCTACCTTGCGCCCTTTCTCTTTATGCTGATCAGTTTTGCCGCATTTCAGTCGGGTCAAAACTTTGAAGATTTGCTCGCTCTGTTTGCAATTGGTTTGATCGGCATTTTCCTGCGCCGTTTTGATTGGTCTCGCCCCGCGTTTTTAATTGGCTTTGTGCTGTCCAACCCGGTCGAGAAATTCTCCAACCAAGCTTTTCAAATCGCGAGTTTTCGTTTTCGCAAAAGCTTCGATGAAGGCATGGACTACATCTTCAGCCCCATCGTCATCGTGCTGATTATCATCACGGTTGTCTCGGTCGTGCTGGGTATTCGCCAAGCCAAAAACATCATGGCGGAAGGTGAAATGCAATCGGGCTCTAAGCGTGCACCGTTGATATTTTTGTTGATCATCTCTGCTTACTTAATTGCAGCAGTCGTCAATGCCGCGATGATCCCAGACTACAACATGACCGACAAAATCATCCCCTTGCTGATCGGTTGTTTTGCCTTGTTTTGCTGCCTCGTGCTGCTTATCCAAATGATGCGCAAGCCCGAGGGTGACAGCATATTTGCCGACAAGGAAATCGCCGGTGAAGACGCCGATGCCCCCTACGGACTGTGGTCAACACTGGCCTGGTTTGGCTCGCTCATAGCGGCGACTTGGTTTGTTGGTTTTATTCTGGCGCTGGTGGTTTTTCTGATCTCATTCTTGCGTGTTCGCGCAGGTGCAAGTTGGTCTAAGACACTATGGCTCAGCGTGTGCGGCATTGCTTTTATGTGCCTGATGGCAGCGTCCTTAAACCGTGATTTTCCACCTGGCTTGCTGCAAAGCGTCAGCGACTTACCTTGGCCACTACGATGAGTCAGATTGCTATTCCTTATCTGTTTATGCGTGGCGGCACTTCGCGTGGTCCCTATTTCCATCGCGACGATTTGCCTGAAGACCTCGACACTCTGTCCGAGGTTCTCATTGCCGCGGTTGGTTCAGGCCACAAACTCAATATTGACGGCGTGGGTGGCGGTGCAGCAGTGACAACAAAAGTTGCCATACTCTCCCCCAGTGACG